>Ga0206118_100072_pt1 | contig 159084 bp, 140 predicted proteins | sample 3A20Ametagenome_FD_177999 | JGI IMG/M metagenome (GOLD analysis project Ga0206118, IMG submission 177999) | Enriched microbial communities from leaf-cutter ant dump, University of Wisconsin, Madison, United States - 3A20A | ecosystem: Environmental > Terrestrial > Nest > Insects nest > Nest...
CGGCAGCGGCCGTGACCGCAGGCGGCTTCCTGCTGCGCGAAACCGCCAAAGAACTGGGCGGCAACCTGATGCAGAAAATCGGCCGCGCCCTCTTTGGCAAAATTTTCGGCACCGGCAACGAGCCGAAAGACCGCTACGCCGAACACCGCATCACCCCGCAGATGTTGCACGCGGTGCAGGGCGTCTCCCCGCTCGCTGCGGCGAAGCTGAAACACAGATTTGCGCAGGCAAAGGTGCGCAACCATAACATGATGCAGCGTCCGGCCTTCGTCTACGCGACGCCGAAAATCGGTATGGATATCCGTCTCTGATTTTCAGGACATCACAAAAAAACAGCGGCGGCCTTCGGGCCGCCGTTTTGTTTTATACGTGACTGCGTCATTTAATCCAGAAGCCCCGGTGGCGGGTCGATGGTGACGAAGCCGTCTTTGAGGTTCACGTCTGGCACGGCTTCATCGGTGAAGGGGACGTAGAAGCTGGCGCCTTTGATCGGGCGGATTTCGATGAGATCGCCCGCGCCGAAATTGGCGACGTTGACGACTTTGCCCATCGGTTTGCCATCCGGCCAGCGGGCCGCAAGGCCGATGAGGTCGATGTGATAGAACGTGCCGTCGTCTTCGATGTCGGGCAGGCGTTCGCGCGGAACATACAGTTTGGTGCCGCGCAGTTTTTCCGCCGCGGTGCGGTCGGTGACGCCATCGATGTAGGCCAGATAGGTATTGCCGTGCTGCTGCACGTCAAGCAGCTCGAACGAGCGTTTCTGCGCCGCGTCGCAAAACGGGGCATAGTCGAGCAGGGCTTCGGGGTCTTCGCTGAAAACCATCAGCTTGACGGCCCCTTTGATGCCATGCACGCCGATAATCTCGGCCATCAGCACGAGATTGTCTTGCGTTTGAGACTCTGCACCCGTTTTGCGCACGGTCGAACCGGATCAGTCGAGCAAAAGCCGGCGGCCGATTATTCGGCTGCCGTTTCGCCAGCCTTGGCGGCTTTTTCTTTCGCGCGCTCGACGGCTTTGGCTTTCGGCTTGGATTTTTCCGGGTTGTTTTTCTGCGCGGGCATGGGGGCGAGGCCGGCCTTGCCAACGAAGATCGCAACGCGTTCGGTCAGCTGCGCGCCGTTTTTGATCCAATGGGTGATACGCTCGCCGTTCAGCTTCACGCGGTCTGCGTGTTCGCGCGGCAGCATCGGGTTGTAGGAACCTACTTTTTCGAGGAAGCTGCCATCGCGCGGATTGCGGCTGTCAGCGACAACGATGTGGTAGTAGGGCTTCTTTTTTGCGCCTGCGCGCGCCAGTCGGATTTTCAGCATTGTTTTTGTCTCCAGTTTTTTGATCCGGTTGCGTTGTTGTTTCACCCTGTCCGCGCGGTGCAACCTGTGGCCGCGCGGGGGTATTTCTAAAAACCTATTTCTTGTTCTTTCCGCCGTTCAGCAAATTACCGCCCTTGAGGAAATCGGGATTGTCGAACGGATTGGGGCCCAGCTCGCCCATGTCGGGGCCCAGCTGGTCTTGCATGTTCTTGGCCATTTCCTCGAACTCGGCCATATTGCCGCCGCCGAACAGCCCGCCCATGTTGCGCATCATGCCCTTGCCGCCCAGTTTCTGCATGCGCTTCATCATGGTCTGCATGTCCTGAAACTGTTTGAGCAGGCGGTTGACGTCCTGCACCGACGTGCCCGACCCCTCCGCGATGCGGCGGCGGCGCGAGGCGTTGAGGATATCCGGCTTCGTGCGTTCTTTCAGCGTCATCGACAGGATGATGGCTTCCTGACGTTTCAGGATGCTGTCGTCGATATTGGCGTTTTCCATCATGCCCTTGAGCTTGCCCATGCCGGGCATGAAACCCATCAGGCCCGACAGGCCGCCCATTTTTTTCATCTGGCGCAGCTGCGTCAGGAAATCGTCAAGGTCGAATTTGCCCTTGGCCATTTTCTCGGCGACGCGCTTGGCTTCGTCGATTTCAATCGTCTCGACCGCTTTTTCGACCAGGCTGACAACGTCGCCCATGTCAAGGATGCGGCCCGCGATGCGCTTGGCGTCAAAGGCCTGCAGGCCGTCCATGCCCTCGCCCGTGCCGAGGAATTTAATGGGCTTGCCCGTGATGCTGCGCATGGACAGCGCCGCGCCGCCGCGCGCATCACCGTCGATACGCGTCAGAACAATACCGGTGATGCCGATGCGTTCGTTGAAATTCTTGGCCGTGTTGACGGCGTCCTGACCGGTCAGGCTGTCGGCGACCAGCAGGGTCTCGACAGGCTTCGCAAGGTCGCGCACGGCGGCCAGTTCATCCATCAGCGCATCGTCGATCGACAGGCGGCCCGCGCTGTCGAGGATGAGCACGTCATACCCCTCCAGCTTCGCGGCTTTCAGCGCGCGCGCGGCGATGTCGACGGGTTTTTCGCCCGCCACGATGGGCAGGCTGCCCGCGCCGGTTTTCTGCGCAAGGATTTCCAGCTGTTCCTGCGCCGCCGGACGGTAGACGTCGAGCGAGGCGAGCAGCACTTTCTTGCGCAGCTTGTCTTGCAGGAATTTCGCCAGCTTACCCGAGGTCGTGGTTTTACCCGAACCCTGTAAACCGGCCATCAGGATGACGGCGGGAACGGGGACGTTGAGGTTGATCTCGCTGTTTTCATGGCCGAGGGTTTCGATCAGCGCGTCATGCACGATCTTGATGACCTGCTGGCCCGGCTTGACGGCGCGGAGGACTTTTTCGCCCACGGCTTCGGCTTTGACTTTTTCGACGAATTCTTTGGCGACAGGCAGGGCGACGTCCGCTTCCAGCAGGGCGACGCGCACCATGCGCAGGGCTTCGGCGACATCGGCCTCGCTCAGGACGCCGCGCTTCAAAAGCCCGTCAAAAATACCGCCAAGGCGGCCTGTCAAACTGTCGAACATCAACTGTTCTCCAATACTCAAAAACATTTTCGCCCCAGTGAGCGTAACTTCGCCGACTGGGGGACGCGGAGCGCAAAACCTTATCCATGTACGGATGAACGGCTTGACCGCAAAAACTGCGCTTTTATAGCGGCGTTATGGCCAAAGAGTCAAGTTTTAAGGGTTTGGGCGGGCTAAAAGCGGATGCGGTATCAAGATACCACATTTGCTTGACGGCGCCACATATATATGTAATATATTAGGCAAGGCCACCAAAACGCCACAGGAATACCCATGTCCCACGCCTCGCGCCTGATAGATGCGGTCAAAATCGACAACGATGTCGATGCCGCCCGCCGTGCGCTCAAGGCGGGAATCAGCCCCGACACCAAGGCGGGGATGGACCGCACCATGCTGTTTTTCGCGGCCGACAAGGGCAACAAGGAGATGGTGGAGCTGCTGCTGTCCTACAAGGCCAATCCCAATCATCTGGACGAAGAGGGCTTCGGCCCGCTGCATCAGGCGATTGCGGGCGGATATTTCGAGATTGCCGATATGCTCATCGCCGCCGGTGCCGATGTGAATGCCAAAGACCAATACGCCATGCTGGGTCTGACGCCGCTGCATATCGCCTTTAACGCCGATCTGCGCGACGAGCGCACGGACCGTGTCATTTACATGCTCGAAAAAGGCGCAGACGACAGCCTGACCGACACACCCGGTCGCACTGTCATGGCCACAGGGCGGGAGCGGGCGGGGCAATTCCCCTTCGCCGGCGAAATCATGACCCATATGCGCGAATGGCATCAGAACAAGGCCGACGCCCTTGTCGCGGCGGAACGTGCCGCCAAGGCCGCGGCCGAAGCCGCGATTGACAGCGCCGTGCATGGCGGTTTGAGCACCGATACCAGCGTGCCCCAGTTGAACATTCGCCGCCGCACCCCGCCGATGAACTCCTAAGCGGCTGTTTTTTCTCAAAAATATCCAAAAATAGAATCGCCCGACAGGGTTCGTGGCGTTCCCCGCGTTCCAATAGCGCACGGGGCGGTTTGATAAGTCTTTATTATTTAAAGGAATAATTTTTAAACAGATGATTTATTTTGACATAACTATGAAGCGGGTATAAAAAATAACCGTGACGTAAAAAATTATGAAAATTTTAACGATTTAACCCATCCCCAAAAAGAGAGCGTGTGTATGAACATGAATATCACCCCCAAGAAAATCCTCCTGTCTTTCACCGCAGCGGCTGCGCTTGTAACCGGCGCCGGCTCCTTTACCATTCTGGATGAAACCGAACGCGGGATTGACTACCGCCTTGGCAAAATGGTGACCGAAAACGCGGGCGAACTTCGCCAGCCGGGTTTCAGCCTGAAAACGCCGTTCTTCACCTCGGTGAAAAAAGTGGATGTCGCCCTGCAATCCCGCGACTACGAAAATGTTGAAACCTACACCAAAGACAACCAGGTCATCACCGCGAAGCTGTCCGTGATGTTCCGCATCCCGCAAGACAAGCTGGTGGAAATCTACAAAAACAACCCGGATTGGGAAGCGAAGCTGGAGCGCACCGTATTCGACGCCGCGAAAAGCGCGCTGGGTAAACAAGAAGCGCAAAACGTCGCCCAGAACCGCGAAGAAATCATGAAAGGCGTGACCGACGATACCAACCGTCAGGTGAAAACCCTGCTCGGCCTTGAAATCGTCGCGGTCAAACTGCCTGATTTCAGCTTCGATGACGACTTCGAAAAATCTGTTGCCAGCGCGGCACGCTCCAAAGCCGACCTGAACCGTAAAGAGACGGAACTGGAACAGCAGCGCGTCGAAAAACAGAAAACCATCGTCGATGCCGAAGCGAAAAACGAATCTGCCAAACTGGCCGCCGATGCCGAAGCTTACCGCCTGCAAAAAGAAAAAGAAGCGGAAGCAAAAGGTAAACTGGCGCTGGCCGAAGCCGAAGCAAAAGGTTTCAACCAGATCGTTCAGGCGATTGGCCGCGAAAACATCGACACCTACCTCAAAACCAGTAAATGGGATGGTGCCGAACCGCAGGTTCTGGGCGGTGGTTCGACCATCGTGGATGTACGCGGGGCCGCTGCGGCGACCAAGCGTGCGGCTGCACCTGCACCGGCTGCACCCAAGTAACAGACAGTTTAACGTCACAGAAACGGCCCTCCTTCGCGGGGGCCGTTTTTGTTTGGGGGTTTTACCGCGCCGCCGCCTGTGCTACATACGGCGCATGTGGTGGTATCCGGATACATTTTTACGCAAGGTTCCGTATTTGCAGCAGCGCGCGCAGGTGATGCAGCGCGTGCGCGATTTTTTTACCGCGCGCGGGTATCTGGAGGTGGAAACCCCCGCCCTGCAAACCGCGCCCTGCATGGAGCCGCATATTCAGGCCTTCAAAACCGAACTCGTCAGCCCCGACATGCAATCGCGCCGTACGCTGTATTTGCATACCAGCCCCGAATTCGCGATGAAAAAACTGCTGGTTGCGGGATTGCCGAAAATTTTCCAGCTGGCGACGGTGTTTCGCAATGCCGAAGGGTCGGGCTGGCACAGCCCTGAATTTTCAATGCTGGAGTGGTACCAGACCGGCATGGATTACAAAGATATGATGGATGAAACCGCCGACCTTGTGCGCCATGCGGCGGGGGCGGGCAATCTGCTGCACGCGAACGGCAAAACCTGCGATCCGCATGCGCCGTGGGAAAAAATCACCGTGGTCGATGCGCTGCGCCAATATGCGGGCGTTGATATTGACGGGCATCTGGGCGATCTCGAACATATCCGCGCCGAAGCCGCGCGCATCGGCGTTTATACATCGCCGCAGGATGACTGGGACAATGCGCTGTTGAAAATCCTGATGGACAAGGTCGAACCGAACCTCGGCATGACCGTGCCCACGGTGATTTACGATTACCCCGTTTCCATGGCGGCGCTGGCGCGGCCCAAGCCGGAAGACCCGCGCTTCGCCGAGCGTTTCGAGGTTTATGTCTGCGGCATCGAACTTGCCAATGCCTTCGGGGAGCTGACGGATGCCAAGGTGCAGCGCGCGCGGTTCGAACATGACGTCGCGCAGCGCAAACGCATTTACGGCGACGATTATCCCGTCGACGAAGATTTTCTGAAGGCCATCGAATACGGCCTGCCGATGTCGAGCGGCAATGCCCTCGGCCTTGACCGGCTTGTGATGCTCATCACGGGGGCGGATAGCATAGATTTGGTGCGTGCGGCGCCTGTGTAAGACAGACGTACGGCATTGCCCCGAATTCTCATTTATAAGCAATAATTTACCTTGAATCTGTTGACAGATTTGCGTCCGGCGTATAATTTTATGGCAATTAATCTTTCCCAAGGGCGACAAGCATGCGCGACGACAAGCCAGAACAGCCGCCATCCCCGCCGCAGCGTCAGCAAAAACAGGTGCTGGCCGAAATAGAGTCCCATATCCCCGCGCTCACGCGTTTGCAGGCGCGCCAGAAACGCGTCGCCGCCTATCAGGAAAAGCTGGTTGCGCAAATGAATGCTGTATCGGGCAGGGGAAAGTCCAGGGATATGGCCGCCATGCTGGAATCGGTCGTAAAGACGAGCGCGCTGCAAAAAAAAGCGGAAAGAGCCTTGCGCCTGCAAGGCAAGCTGGCCGCGCAGTTCAATGCGAGGTTCAGTGCCAGCCTTGCCGCGCAGAGCCAGGGTTTCGCCACCTTTCGATCCGCGCAGATTGAGCACGAGGTCTGTTACGGCGGGGTGCAAAAGGACGTGGCGACCAAGCCGCTGCCAACCCTCAAGCGCAGGACTCCGGCGCACAAAAAATAAAAAAAGCCCCGCAGAAACCGCGGGGCTTTTTTGTTTGCGGGCTTTTTACTTACCCAGATAGATGTCCATGATTTTATCCAGCATCTTGAGCGATTCCTCGCGCGGGCGCTGGAAGCAGTTGCGGCCGATGATGGAGCCGTTGCCGCCGCCTTCATAAATCGCACGGGCATCGTCATAAACGCTGTTTTCATCCTTGGTCGCGCCGCCCGAAAAGACGACGAGACGGCGGCCGTTGAAGCTGCACTGCATGATGTGCTTCACGCGTTCCGCCTGCGTGCCGATGGCGATTTTCTGGCTTTCGTAGACCTTTTTGGCCTCCGGCAGTTCCAGATGGTCGGTCGGCAGCTTGACCTTGATGATATGCGCGCCCAGAAGCGCTGCCATATGCGCGCCATAGGCGATGGTGTCAATCGCGGTTTCACCGTCCTTGGAAATGCTCGGCCCGCGCACATACGACCACATGACGGTCGCGATGCCATAGGCTTTGGCTTCTTCGGACAGCTCGCGGATTTCTTCCTGCTGTTCCAGCATGTATTCGGAACCCGGATAGATGGTAAAGCCGATGCCCGAGCAGCCCAGACGCAGCGCATCCGCGATGGAGGCGTTGACCGACTGGTCTTTCGCCGAAATCAGGCTGTTCGACGAGTTCATTTTCAAAATCAGCGGGATCTGGCCGGCGAAAGTATCCGCGCCCGCCTCGAGTGCGCCCAGCGGCGCCGCATAGGCGTTGCAGCCGGAATCAACCGCCAGCTGGTAGTGGTAATGCGGGTCATAGGCGGCGGGGTTGATGGCAAAGCTGCGCGCGGGGCCGTGTTCGAAACCCTGATCGACAGGCAAAATCACCATGTTGCCGGTGCCGGCCAGTTTGCCGTGCATCAGCATGCGGGCGATGTTGGCCTTGGTGCCCGGATTGTCGCTTTCGTAGTACGACAGGATTTCTTTTACTTTTGCGGTCATGTGCATGATCTGTGTTCCTTTCCTGTCCGGTTATTTCAGTTTCGCCATGGCGACGGCGGTATCCGACATGCGGTTCGAGAAACCCCATTCGTTGTCATACCAGCTCATGACACGCACGAAGCGGCCGTCGATAACTTTGGTTTCTTTGAGCGCGAAGATGGACGAATGCGGGTCGTGGTTGAAATCGCTCGACACCAACGGCTCGCTATAGGTGCCAAGGATGCCTTTCAGCGCGCCGTTCGATGCTTCGATGATCGCGTTGTTGACTTCTTCGACCGTTGTATCGCGTTTGGCGGTGAATTTGAAATCGACCAGCGAGACGTTCGGCGTGGGGACGCGGATGGCGGTGCCGTCCAGCTTGCCCTTCAGCTCCGGCAGCACAAGGCCGACAGCTTTCGCCGCGCCCGTGGAGGTCGGGATGATGTTCGCCGCCGCCGCGCGCGCGCGGTGCAGGTCCTTGTGCATCGTATCGACCGTGTTCTGATCGCCCGTGTAGCTGTGGATGGTGGTCATGAAGCCGTGCTCGATACCGATGGTTTTGTTGAGCACATAGGCGACAGGCGCAAGGCAGTTCGTGGTGCAGGACGCGTTTGAAACGACCAGATGGTTCGCGGCCAGCTTGTCATGGTTCACGCCGTAAACAACCGTGATGTCTTCGTCCGTTGCGGGGGCCGAAATCAGCACTTTTTTCGCGCCGGCGGCGATGTGTTTCATCGCGTCGTCTTTTTTGGTGAAAATACCGGTGCATTCAAAGGCGATATCCACGCCATGCGCGCCCCAGGGCAGTTTGGTCGGGTCGCGTTCCTGCACCATGGCGATTTCGTGACCGTTCACGACCAGTTTACCGTCGGATGCTTTCACATCGCCGGGGAAGCGGCCATGCACGGTGTCGTATTTCAGCAGGTGCGCGTTCGCTTCGGACGTCGCGAGGTCGTTGATGGCGACGACGGTGACATCGTTGCGGCCACTTTCCATGATGGAGCGCAGCACAAGGCGGCCGATGCGGCCGAAGCCGTTGATGGCGATTTTGACGGTCATGATTTTTCCTTTCACTCTCTATTGTTCTGTCCTGCCGCGCTTTGTCCTGCGAAGGCAGGGCGGCTGCGGCGGCTTCGAAGGAGGGAATAAATCCGCCCCGGTCTCTCCTTCGCGGAGCCGGGGCGGCTTGTTGTTACTTCAGTCGTTCTTTCACCGCATCCACGATGTGTTTCGGCGTGATGCCGAAATGCTCGTACAGTTCTTGATACGGGGCGCTTTCGCCGAAGCTCTTCATGCCGATGAAAATGCCTTCGGGGCCGATGATGGCATCCCAGCCCTGACGCACCGCGGCTTCAACCGCGACATGCAGCGAAGAGCCATCCGTCAGCTTGCGGCGGTAGTCTTCGCTTTGCTGCGCGAACAGCTCCAGCGTGGGCGCGGAAACGACGCGGGTGGAGATGCCTTCGCTTTCCAGCGTTTTTTGCGCGTTCATCGCGATTTCGATTTCAGAGCCCGTCGCCCAGAGGGTCACAGCCGGATCAGCCGACGACGCTTCGGACAGAATATACGCGCCCTTGGCCGACAGGTTTTCGTCGGTGTATTCCTTGCGCACCAGCGGCAGGTTCTGGCGCGTCAGCACCAGCACGCTCGGCCCCGTGGTGTGGTTGAGGGCGATTTGCCACGCTTCGGCCGTTTCCACGACGTCGGCGGGGCGCAGGACCAGCACATTCGGAATGCAGCGCAGCGCCGCGACATGTTCCACCGGCTGGTGGGTCGGGCCGTCTTCGCCAAGGCCGATGCTGTCATGGGTCATCACGTAAATCACGCGCTGTTTCATAAGCGCGGAGAGACGGATGGACGGGCGGCAATAATCCGTGAAGCTCAGGAACGTGCCGCCATAGGGGATCAGACCCTTGTGCAGCGCGATGCCGTTCATGGCCGCGGCCATCGCATGTTCGCGCACGCCGTAGTAAATATAGGCGCCGCGGTAGTTTTTCTTCTCGACGATGCCCATGTCCTTGACCAGCGTCAGGTTGGAGCCCGTCAGGTCGGCAGAACCGCCAATCAGCTCCGGCAGCGCGGGGACGAGCGCTTCGAGCACTTTGCCCGATGCGGCGCGGGTGGCGATTTTCGGCGCCTCGGCGGTCATTTTCTTTTTGAAATCGCCGATAACGGCGGCAACTTCGGCGGAAACGTCGCCTTTCAGCATGCGGTCGAAAATGGCGCGGGCGCGGCCGTCCATTTTATCCAGACGCGCCTGCCAGTTCTTGCGGTCGCTCTGGCCGATCGTGCCGACGGACAGCCACGCGGCGCGGATATCTGCGGGGATATCGAACGGGCCGTGGCTCCAGCCCAGATTTTTGCGCGCGCCGGCGATTTCCTCGTCACCCAGCGGCGAGCCGTGGGAGGACGATTTGCCTTCCTTGGTCGGCGCGCCGAAGCCGATTTTGGTTTTGCAGCAGATAATGCTCGGCTGTTTTTCGTTCAGCTGCGCGGCGGCGATGGCTTTGGCAATCGCTTCGGGGTCGTGGCCGTCTACGCTGAACACTTCCCAGCCGTAGGCTTCGAAGCGTTTCGGCGTATCGTCGGTAAAGCTCAGCGACGTCGGGCCGTCGATGGTGATGCCGTTGTCATCGTAAAGCACAATCAGGCGGCCAAGACCGAGGTGACCGGCGAGGGAGCAGGCTTCATGGCTGATGCCTTCCTGCAAACAACCGTCACCGGCGATGACATAGGTGAAATGGTTCACAATATCGGTGCCGAAGCGGGCATTCATCAGACGCTCCGCAAGGGCGAAGCCGACGCCATTGGCGATACCCTGACCGAGCGGGCCCGTGGTCGTTTCGATGCCGATGTCCTGCATCACTTCGGGGTGGCCGGGGGTGAGGCTTTTCATCTGGCGGAAATTCTTGATTTCATCCAGCGTCATTTTTTCGTAGCCCGTCAGGTGCAACAGGGCATAGAGCAGCATGGAGCCGTGACCGGCGGAAAGGATAAAACGGTCGCGGTCGGGCCACGTCGGGTTCGACGGGTCGAATTTCAGGAATTTGCTGAACAGCACCGTGGCGACATCGGCCATGCCCATGGGCATGCCGGGGTGGCCGGAATTCGCTTTTTGCACGGCATCCATCGAGAGGGCGCGCAGGGCATTCGCCATGTCCTTGTGCGTGACGGTTTGCGGGGTTTCGGCAGCGGCTGTCTGGATGGCGGTCATGCGGGGCTCCTCGAATGCGGGCGGGATGCAGAAAAATCCACTCGCACAATGCCTTTTCCACGCTGATGCGTCAATCATCGATGCGGGGCGCGCGGGTAAAAACGCTCGGGTTTATTGACATAAATGCCATAAAACGCAGGAATCTTGCGCGGCTGGATATTGCGGCGCGCAGACATATTTTGTTTAATCGAAAACACGCACGGCAGAGGGAAAAACATGGCCTCCAGACGTCCCGATTTCAAAAACATGGACCCCGCCGATATCCGCCGCGGGATATCGGATCTGAACCGCGACATCCGCGATTTGCGCAAACAGATGAACAAAGCGACCGGCAAGTTCTTTTTGGGGCAGGCCGCCGCCGTTGGCGTGGGGGTGCCCGCGACCATGCTGTTCCCGCCGCTGGGGCTGGGGATTATGGCGGCGGGTATGCTGCACGGTACGGAAAAAACAGCGGAAACGTCGATTTTGCGCGCACGTCTGGCCGAGGCTGAATCGCTACGCGCCAGTTTCAAAACCGTCTGGCGGGCCCGTCCGGGCCGTCCGTTTCATGATATCGATGCGCGCAATCGCCGCGAGTCCGAACGCCGTGCGCAAAAAGAACGCGATAAAATCCTGCGCCAGTACGGCAAACGCTTCGGTTTCGGCCCGCCCGGATAAGCGCCGCGGTCTTTCAGACTTCTAAATGCAGATATTAAAACCGTACGCCCAGCGTGACGGTGCCGAAGATATCGCCCTTGTCCTGTTCGTCGAATTCGGGCGTGCGGTAAATGAGTGCGTAGCTGAGGCGCGTGCGGCCATAGGTGAGCGCAAGCCCCGCCGTGGCATCGCCGACCAGATAGTTTTTATCAACGCTGTGGCTGTCGGTGAAGGTATTGCCGTCGAGAAAAATATTGCGGCCGACAAGCCGTCCTTCCAGCCCGCCGAACAGATACCAGCTGAAGGTATTTTCCGGCACTACAAACGCGCCGGTGCCGGGCATGGCGGGGCGCACGCGCACGGGTGTGTCCTGAAAACGCCCCTCGTAGGGGGTCAGGTAAAACGTCACGCCGGTATTGGCGTAGGTATAGATATTGCCGATGGTCGCGCCGATATAGGGCGTCGCGCCCGCATTCCAGCCCAGCGCCTCGAGGGCGTAGCGCTCGCGCCAGCTGCGTTCCCACGACAGCATCAATCCGGGTTCGTTTTTCAGCTGGTGCCGCCAGCCCTTGGGCATGGGGGAATCCGATACATGGCGGTGAATGAATTTCTGCACCTGTTCGCCCAGCGCCGCGGGGCCGACGATGCCGACGGTGGCCTCCAGACTGTCGATGTGGTTTTTGGTCACGCTGACAAGTCCGGCCGAACCATACAGGAACGCGGCCCACGGGCGGTCGTCTTTTTGTTCGGCGGCGATTTTGATATCGCTCGGGGTATAAAGGTTATGCCCCAGCGACCATGACACGCTGGTCGTTTCGTTGATGGAAAATGTCGGCACCATGCGGTCAACGGCATGGAAAAAATCCGGCACTGGTGTGCCAAGGTCAAAATAGGTGACGCGCGCGCCGTTGGTATAATTGCGGTCGGTGCCGCCGCCATAAAGGTCGTTTTCCGAATTGAACGTCAGAAAACGCTCGTTCGGCATTTTGCGGATTTGCCGGGTCAGCTCGCTTTGCAGCGTGGGCTCGGTCGCTTCGGTGGTGCCGGTGACGACGGTGACGGGGCCAGCCTTTTCGGCTTCTTCCTGCGCTTTTGCTTCGGCGCGTCTGTATTGTTCCACCGCCGTTTCGGTGCGCTGGACGGAAAGCCCCTCCGCCCGCGCGGACGGCGGGCAGGCAAGGCACATCAGACAAAAGGCGGCGAAGGTACCCCTCAGGCCCTTCATGCCGCCTTGTCCATGTAGCTTTCAATCGGCGGGCAGGCGCAGACCAGGTTGCGGTCGCCAGCCACATGGTCGATGCGGTTGACGGGCGGCCAGTATTTGTCCTGCGCGACGAAGGGGGCGGGGAAGCCGCCCTTGGCGCGGTCATACGGGCGCTGCCAGTCGTCGCCCGCGACATCGGCCAGCGTATGCGGCGCCATGTGCAGCGGGTTTGCGCCCTGCGGCCATGCGCCTTTTTCGATCTGGGCGATTTCTTCGCGGATCACGCGCATGGCGTGGACGAAGCGGTCCAGCTCTGCCTTCGATTCCGATTCCGTCGGCTCGATCATCAGCGTGCCGGGAACGGGGAAAGACATCGTGGGCGCGTGGAAGCCGAAATCCATCAGGCGCTTGGCGATATCATCGACGCTGACATGCGCCGTGTCCTTGAACCCGCGGGTATCGAGGATGCATTCATGCGCGACGAAACCGTTTTTGCCGACATACAGCGTTTCGTATTCACGTGCGAGGCATTTGGCGACATAGTTCGCATTCAGAATGGCGACCTGCGTGGCGCGCTTGAGCCCTTCGGAGCCCATGAGCGTGATATACACCCACGAAATGGGCAGAATGGCCGCAGAACCCCAGGGCGCCGCGGAAATCGGGCCGATGGCCTGTTCGCCGCCGACGCCGCTGCGCAGCGGGTGGCCGGGCAGGAACGGCGCCAGATGCGCCGCGCAGCCGATGGGACCCATGCCCGGGCCGCCGCCGCCGTGCGGAATGCAGAAGGTTTTATGCAGGTTCATGTGCATGACGTCCGCACCGAACTTGCCGGGGCAGGCCAGACCGACCAGCGCGTTGAAATTCGCACCGTCCATGTAAACCTGACCGCCGTTCTGGTGGATGATGTCGCAGATGACGCGGATTTCTTCCTCGTACACGCCATGCGTGGAGGGATAGGTCACCATCAGCGCGGCCAGCGTGTCTTTGTACTGTTCGGCCTTGGCTTTCAGGTCGGCGACGTCGATGTTGCCGCTTTCGTCGCATTTGACGATCACGATTTCCATGCCCGCCATGGCGGCAGAGGCCGGGTTCGTCCCGTGCGCCGAGGAGGGAATGAGGCAGATATTCCGCTGCGTATCGCCGCGGCTTTGATGATAGGCCTGAATGACCAGAAGCCCCGCATATTCGCCCTGCGACCCTGCATTGGGCTGCAGCGATACGGCGGCAAAGCCGGTGAGCGCGCAGAGTTTTTTCTCGAGGTCTTTCAGCATCAGCTGATAGCCTTCGGTCTGGTCGGCGGGCGCGAAGGGGTGGATATTGGCGAATTCCGGCCATGTAATCGGAATCATCTCCGCCGTTGCGTTCAGCTTCATGGTGCAGGAGCCGAGCGGGATCATCGAGCGGTTGAGCGCGATGTCTTTATGTTCCAGATGGCGCAAATAACGCAGCATTTCCGTTTCGCTGCGGTACATATGGAAGGTCGGGTGCGTCAGAAACGCGCTGGTGCGCTGGAGTGCGGGCGGAATCATCGCATCCGTCTGCGCATCGAGGCTTTCGACGCTGAAGGGCAGCGCGCTCTTGCCTGCGAAAATCTGCCACAGCGTGAACACTTCGGCGCGGGTGGATTTTTCATCCAGCGAAACGCCGATGCGGCCATCGCCGAAATCGCGCAGGTTGATGTTATGTTCCTGCGCGCGGTTCAGGATATCCTGCGCCTGTGCCTGCGCATCGATCGTCAGGGTATCGAAAGCCGTGGCGTTTTCGACGTTAAAGCCGAGGTTTTCAAGGCCGGCCGCCAGAACCGTGGTCAAGCGATGCACGCGGCGCGCAATCGTGCGCAGGCCTTCGGGCCCGTGCCAGACGGCGTAGAAACCGGCGATATTGGCGAGCAGAACCTGCGCGGTGCAGATGTTGCTGGTCGCTTTTTCGCGGCGGATGTGCTGTTCGCGCGTTTGCAGCGACAGGCGATAGGCCGTGCGGCCTTTGGCATCCACCGACACGCCGACGATGCGGCCGGGGGTGGAGCGTTTATATTCGTCGCGCACGGCAAAAAACGCGGCATGCGGGCCGCCGAAGCCCAGCGGCACGCCAAAGCGCTGCGAAGAGCCGAACACGATATCCGCGCCCCATTCGCCCGGCGGCTTCAGCAGCGTCAGCGCCAGAAGGTCGGTCGCGACGGCAACCAGCATGCCTTTGACATGGGCTTTTTCGGCAAGGGCTGCGTAATCCTCGACGCTGCCCGTGGTGGTCGGGTATTGCAGCAGCAGCGCGAAGCCGTCTTTATCAGCCAGCTCTGCCGGCGTGCCGGTCACCACGCGGATGCCCAGCGGCGCGGCGCGGGTTTCGATGACGGCGATGGTTTGCGGGTGGCAATCACTGCTGACAAGGAAGGTATCGCTTTTGCTGGTGCCGACGCGCTGCGCCAGCGTCATGGCTTCGGCGGCGGCGGTGCCTTCGTCCAGCATCGAGGCATTGGCAAGCGGCATCGCCGTGAGGTCCATCACCATCTGCTGGAAATTGATCAGCGCTTCGAGGCGGCCCTGGCTGATTTCCGGCTGATAGGGCGTGTAGGCGGTGTACCAGCCCGGATTTTGCAGCACATTGCGCAAAATCACGTTCGGCGTCAGCGTATCGTAATACCCCGTGCCGATCAGCGAGCGGCAGACGCGGTTTTGCTGCGCCATGCCCATCAGCTCGTCGAGGGCTTCATGTTCCGTCATCGCCTCGCCCGTGACGGGCGCGGATTTTTCAAGAATGGCGGCGGGCACGGCGCGGGCCGTCAGCTCGTCAAGGTTGGCGGCGCCGACGACTTTCAGCATCTCGGCGATATCCTTGTCGCCCGGGCCGATATGGCGGCGGATGAAGTCTTCTTTTTGTTCAAGCTCGCTGATGCTGTATTTCATGGTCGTGTCCGCCGTTCGTATGTGCAGATAGGATGTGATTAGAGGCTGTCGGTGAAGGCTTTGTAGCCCGCTTCGTCTTTCAGCGACGACAGTTCGCCCGCATCGCTGATTTTGATTTTATAAAACCATGCGGCGCCGTGCGGGTCGCTGTTGACCATCGCGGGGTCGTCGGCGAGGGCCTGGTTGACTTCGGTAATCTCGCCGGAAACGGGGGAGTAAATCTCGCTCGCCGATTTGACGGACTCGACCACGCCCGCCTGACCGCCCTTGGCAACGCTGCTGCCGACTTTGGGCAGTTCGACATAAACGACGTCACCCAGCGCCTTTTGCGCGAAATCGGTGATGCCGACGGTGCCGATGCCGTTTTCGATTTTGATGTATTCGTGGTCTTCGCTGAACAGAACCTGCGTCATGATGATTTAATCCTTTTTATAGTTTTGTTTGATGAAGGGGGTGGCCGCAACCGCGCAGGGGCGGGGCGTGCCGCGCACCAGCGCTTCGACGGCGGTGCCGTTCTTGGCGTGGGCGGTGTCGATATAACCCATGGCGACGGGCGCATCGGCGGTGGGACCGAAGCCGCCGCTGGTGACCACGCCGATTTTCTTGCCGCCGATATGAATCTCGGTGCCCTCGCGCACGGGGGCCTTGCCTTCGGGGCGCAGGCCGACGCGCAGGCGCGGCGTGCCTTCGGCCAGCTGTTTCAAAATCACATCCGCGCCCGCGAAATTCGCTTCTTCGCGGCGGCGCTTGGCGATGGTCCATTTCAAATTGGCTTCGACGGGGGTGGTGTTTTCGTCAAGGTCGTGGCCATAGAGGCAAAGCCCCGCTTCGAGGCGCAGGCTGTCGCGCGCGCCAAGGCCGATGAGTTTGACGTCATTATTTGCCAGCAATTCGCGCGTAAAATTTTCGGCGAAAGCGGCTGGGAGGGAGATTTCGTAGCCGTCTTCCCCCGTATAGCCGCTGCGGCTGATAAACAGCGGCTGGCCTTTGTAAACGGTTTTGAAGGAGGTCATGAAAAACAGCCGTGCGGCATCGGGGATCAGCGCGGCCAGCGCGGCCTCGGCCTTGGGCCCTTGCAGCGCGACCAGCGCGCGTTCGCCCAGATATTCCAGTTCGGTTTCATGGCCGATTTTGCTGCGGATATAGGCGAAGTCTTTATCTTTGCAGGCGGCGTTGACGACGATATACAGCGTGCGCTCGTCCCAGCGGGTGACCATCAGGTCATCGACGATGCCGCCCTTGTCGTTCAGCAAAACGGTATAGCGCATTTGCCCTGCGCTCAGCCCCGCGATGTCGCCGGGGACGATTTTTTCAAGCGCGCGCGCCGGGTCCGTCGTTTGAGAGGTCAGGATGGCCTGCCCCATGTGCGACACGTCGAAAAGGCCGGCTGCCGCGCGGGTATGCAGGTGTTCTTTCAAAACGCCCATGCCGTCGTATTGCACGGGCATGTCATAGCCCGCGAAAGGCACCATTTTGCCGCCGAGCGAAAGATGCAGGGCGTGGAGGGGTGTTTTATGGAGAATATCCGCCGGTTTGTCACCGGATTTCAGGGCCGCGTTTTCCAAAGCAGTGTCCTTTCATGACGTTACATGCCATCAGCACCGCCCCGCTCTGTCTTTGAGACCTGAGAGTTTTCACCGGCGGCGCCCTGTCTATATTATCTGGCGGGGTGCCTACGGCTTGCTCCTTCGGTGCGTTCCAATCGTGGAGCGCTTTCCAGAGACGCTTGGGCATTCCGGGAGGATGCCCTGCCGTGCGGTCCTTTTGCCTGAGAGTTTCCGGGGTGGTTGCTCCTTCGGCGCCGGACGAATCCGGTCTCTCCCGCGCGGCTTGTCGCTTGTGAGGTTGACAGTAATGCGTCTTATTCTAAAGTCAACTGACGCAAAATGTGGGTAAGGGAATAAATATGGTAAAAGAGAAGAGCTCTCCCCCGATGATCGCGGCAGAAGATAGCGCCTGGACGTCGACGGTATCGACCTACGCGCTCGGGTTCATGGTGGTGTGCACCGTGGTCTATCTGCTGACGGTATCGGCGGCGATTACCATTCCCTTCGTGATTGCGGTTTGCGTCTGGTATCTGATCAACGCGATTGCCCGCGGGCTGTCGCGCCTGCCGATCGGCGGGGGTACGTTGCCGCGCTCGGTCTGTCTGGTGATTTCCATCCTGTTTCTGGCGGGGGGGCTGTGGTCGGTCATCGACCTCATCAGCCGCAGCGCCGCCGAGGTGGTGCGCGAAGCACCGCATTATCAGGCGAACCTGGAGCGCATGCTGCCCAAAATCCTCCATATGCTCGGTTTTGATACCGAAGTGAAGGTGCAGGACATCCGCGAATATTTCAACCTGACGTTCATCATCACGGCGCTGGCGAAAACCTTTTCGGGTATCGCGGGCAAGGCGATGGTGGTGACGTTCTATACGGGCTTTTTGCTGTATGAACAAAAATTCTTCAATCGCAAAATCATCGAAATGATTGAAGACCCCGAAACCGAAACTAACGTGCGCCGCATCCTGCGCAATATCGATATCAGCATCCAGCATTATGTGTGGGTCAAGGCGCTGGTCAGCGTGCTGACGGGTATTCTGGTTTATGCCTTTCTGACTCATAGCGGCGTCAATTTCAGCAAGTTCTGGGGCCTGATGGCGTTTGTGCTGAATTTCATTCCCTATATCGGCTCTTTGCTGGTGATTGTGCTGCCGTCGATGATTGCGCTTATTCAATTCGGCGATATGTCGATGTTCCTGTCCGTTCTGATTGGCTTGAGCGTGATACAGGTCGCCTTCGGCGGCTTCCTCGAGCCGCGCCTGATGGGCCGCAGTCTGAACCTGAGCCCCATCATGATTATCTTCTCCCTCGCGGCGGGCTGGATGATCTGGCGCGTGCCGGGGCTGTTTCTGGCGGTGCCTATTCTGGTGATGATTACCATCACGCTGTCGCAGTTTGCGCATACCCGCCCGTTTGCGGTGCTGCTGACCAAAACCGGACGGCTGGAGCTGGTGGATGATACATCCCCCCTGCCGCCGGCGGGCGATGATCCGGATACAGCGGACGTTAAGAAAAAAGCCAAAACCAAAACCGCCGCGCGCAAGAAAGGCGGCGCAGCATGACCGCCCCGATGACCGATACCGCCGCCGTGGCGACGCCCGCGCGCCGCGCCTTTTCCGCCGCCAGCGCCTTTATGCTGGGGTTTCTGGCGCTGGTGCTGTTTATTTACGTGTGCAAAGTCGCGAAGGAAATCATGATCCCCTTCGTGATTGCCTTTTTCCTCTGGTATCTTATCAATGCGGTGGCGCGGGTGCTGGGTGTGCCGCGTATCTGGCGCGGGCGGCCGCTGCCGCGCGGCGTGCGGACCTTTCTGTCTGTGGTCATGCTGAGCATACTGATTTTCGTCGTAGGCTCGCTGGTGCGTGACAATATTGATCAGGTCGTGCACGAGGCGCCGAAGTTTCAGGCCAGTTTCGAAAAAATGCTGGCCGACGGCGCCGCGCGTCTTGGCATCGAAAACGTGCCCTCGTTTGCCGAGCTGGTCGCGCTGGCCAAAAAACATATGGACATCGGCGAGGTCATGAGCGGTTTTGCCAGCCTGCTCACCAATCTGGCCAGCCGCACCTTTGTGATTGTGGTGTTCATCGGGCTGCTGCTGTACGAGCAGCGGTTCTTCGCCTATAAAATGCGCCGCATGGTGCGCGGACGCACGGCGGCGGCGCAGTGGCACAAGGTGTTCCGCGTCATCGACGTCAAAATCCAGCGTTATGTCGGCGTGAAGGCCTTCGTCAGCGCGCTCGACAGTTTCCTGACTTTCCTGATCCTCAGCATGTTCCGCGTCGATTTTGCGATGTTCTGGGGCATCATGGCGTTTTTCCTGCATTTCATTCCCTATGCAGGCTCTTTCGTGGCGATTTCGATGCCGGTTATCATCGCGCTGATCCAGTTCGGCGATCTGGGCACGACGCTGATGGTTTTTGCGGCGCTGTGCACATCGCATGCGTTCCTCGGCCATATCCTTGACCCGTATCTGATGGGCAATAACCTGAACCTGAGCCCGATTTTCATTATCTCCAATCTGGCGATGTGGGGGATGATCTGGGGCGTGCCGGGGATGTTCCTGGCCATTCCCATTCTGGCGCTGGCGTCCATCACGCTGTCGCAGTTTAAAACCACGCGCCCGCTCGCGGTGATGCTGTCGAAAACGGGGGAGCTTGAGAAAAAGCACAAACCCGCCGCCGCATAAACACGGCGCAAACGCGCATAAAAAAAGCCCGGCAATGCGATGCCGGGCTTTTTTTGCGGGCGGGGGCTTAGCCGAAACGCGGCGGCTTCGGCGGTTTGTTGCCGCCCTGTTTGTTTTCATTCGCGGCGGCCTTGGCTTTTTCTTCGGCGACCAGCGCTTTTTTATCGGGCTTGCCAATCATGGTTTTGGGCAGCGCATCGCGCTGTTCGACCAGTTTGGGCATTTCGTAAGGCGCCAGACGGTCTTTCAGATATTCCGTCAGTTCCTTCTGGTCCATCTTCTGGCCTTCTTTGAGCACCACGAAGGCTTTGACCGTTTCACCGCGATAATCATGCGGCACGCCGATGACGATGGCTTCGGACACTTTGGGGTGCGTCATGATGGCTTCTTCCACTTTACGCGGGAAAACCTTCATGCCGGAGGCATTGATCATGTCCTTGATGCGGTCGACGATGAAAATGTAACCGTCTTCATCCACATACCCCACATCGCCGGTGCGGAAGAAACCGTCCTTGTCCATGACCTTCTCGGTCTCTTCGGGGCGGTTCCAGTAGCCTTTCATGACCTGCGGGCCGCGCAGGCAGATCTCGCCTTCCATTTTGATCGGCTGGCTCTGGTCGGGGAATTGCAGGTGGGTGATTTTGACTTCCGTTTTCGGCACGGGCATGCCGATGGAATTCAGCTTTTTCTCGCCAAAGACGGGGTTGGCAATCGCCAGCGGCGCGGTTTCCGACAGGCCGTAGCCTTCGACCAGTTCAAGGCCGGTCAGTTTCTTGAAACCGTTCATGACGTTTTCGTTCAGCGCCGCACCGCCCGACATGCAGACTTTCAGCGAGCTGAGATCGTATTTCTTCACGTCCTTGCAATCGATGATGGCTTTATACAGCGTGGGCACGCCCGCGAACATCGTCGGCTTTTCCTTGTCGATGGTCTTGAGCGTTTCCTTGAGGTCGAATTTCGGCAGCATCACCAGCTCCGCGCCGATATGCAGCGACATATTCATTTGCACAGTCATGCTGAAGACGTGGAAAAACGGCAGCACGGCCAGCATTTTTTCCTGCGTCTGCGTCGGCTTGCCGCCCGTGAACCACAAATTTGCCTGATGCAGGTTGGCGCTGAGGTTGCCGTGGCTGAGCGCGGCGCCCTTGGGCACGCCCGTGGTGCCGCCGGTATATTGCAAAACGGCAATATCGTCGGGCGTGACGTCGACCGGCTTGGGTTTGCCGGGGCGGGAAATCATTTTGCTGAACGACAGGTGGGTTTTATCCTGCGTGACTTTGACGGTGTCCGATTTGCCGAACCAGCCCTTGACGGTGTTCAGCGTGCGGAAGGCAAAGCCCTTCACGCTCGGCAGCGCATCGGCGAGGTCGCAGGAAATGATTTTTTTCAGATGCGTGGTGCCCAGCATCTTTTCAACCTTCGGCTGCACCTGTTTGACGTTGACCGTCACCATGATGTCGCACTGGCTGTCGTTGATCTGGTGTTCCAGTTCTTTTTCGGCATAAAGCGGGTTGAAATTCACCACCGTCGCGCCGGCTTTCATCGCGCCGTAATAGGCGATGACGTAAAACGGGGTGTTGGGCAGGCACAGGCCGATTTTGCTGCCCTTGCCGACGCCCTGGTCCTGCAGGCTTTTGGCGAAACGGTCGACGGCTTCGCCGACCTCGGCATAGGTCATGGTCTTGCCCATGAAATTCAGGCAGGTGCGCTTGCCGTGTTCTTTCACGGACTCTTCGAATTTTTGCACCATCGTCGATTGCGGCACATCCGCATCCCAGTCGATATCGACGGGATATTTGCGCGACCAGGGCTGCGTGCCTTGCGGGGTTGCGCTCGGCGTTTTATCGGCGGGAGTGGGTTTCGGGTTTGCGCTCATGACGGGTCTTTCGGGTCTGTGGTTTATCCATACGCGCGGCTGCAAAAGCAGACACGGCAACACACACACCCGCGCAGCACGTCCGTACCGGATTGTTCCGGCTTTTTTTAGGGCTGCTTGAATCTAGAGATTGAAAACTAACAGCTTGGGGCGGCGCTGTAAACCCGCGTGGCATATTCCGACGGCGTGCGCGGACCATGGCTTTGTGCGCTGCGGCATACTGGCGCGGGCGCCCAAATATATACCGGCGCAGGTGCCCAAATATTAACTGTATGCCCCCAAATACAAAAACAGCTGCCGTTGCGGGCAGCTGTTTTTGTATTCAGGGCGGCGCGATATCAGCCGGCGTTGGGGCCGTTCGGCTTTTTGGGCGCGGGGGCGTCCTTGGGCTTGGTCGCGTCGGTTTCCGGCACACCCGGCATCAGGATGTCGAGCAGGCTGGAGCCCGTGCTCGGCTTTTTCGCCTGTTCGGCGCGGGCGCTGTCGATTTTGTCGCCAATCTGCTCGCCGGCGGCATCGGCGCCCTTGCTGACTTTTTCTTTGACGACGTCGAACGCGCCTTTGATTTTTTTGCCCAGCGCATCGGCGGTTTCATCGACCTTGCCGGCAATCGGCTGCGCCTTTTCGGCAATCTCGGCGGTTTTTTCGGTGACGGTGCGGCCAATCTCGCCGGCTTTTTTCGACGCGTCGTTATAAGCCTTCAGCCCTTTTTGCGCCATTTTCACGGCGGAGGCGGCGCGGCGCACATTGCGCGCGTTTTCTTCGCGCTTGGCATCGCGCTGCGCTTGCGGGTCGTCTGCTTTTTTCAATTTGTCTTCTGCATTTTCCTGCAGGCGTTTCAGCCAATCTTTCATACCCATGGCACCTTTCCTCGGAATAAATGAATGTCGCGTCTGTATATTGTTAGGATATGTCGCAACGCTAGACAATCCCGCAATAACTGTCAATCCTTATGGGAAAACGCCATAAAACAGCAGGATAGCCGCGCGAGAGGCCTAAAAAAGACTGCCCTGACGTGTATCGGGGGGTGATTCAGCCTTCGCGCTCTGGCCTGTGTCGGCGGCGGGGCGGATATCCAGCGGCTGGGCAGCCGCCTTTGCGGCAATCGCGGCGAGGGTATCGGGCGGCGTGTCCTTGGCCAGCCAGCGGTCGATGTCGGCGGCGGCCGTCAGCATCACGGGCATGCGGTCATGATAAGGCGCAAGCAGCGGTGACGCGGCAATCGTCAGAATGGCGAAGCTGTCTTTAAATTCGCCCGTTGCCGGATGTGTCCAGCGATCCCACAGCCCCGCGAAGCCGAAAACCTGCGGCGGCGACAGCGTAATATCATAGGGTGTTTTGGGGCTGCTGCGGCTGTCCCATTCAATAAAGCCGTCGGCGGGAATGATGCAGCGGCGCAGGCGCCAGGCATCGCGGAACGACGGTTTTTCCGCCGCGCTTTCGGCGCGCGCGTTGATGAAGCGGCTTTGCTTGTCATCCTTGGCCCAGTGCGGCACGAAGCCCCAGTGGAGGTCATCCATGAAACGCCCCGCGCTGTTTTCGCGGATGACCGGCAGATCCGTCCCCGGCAAGGCGATGCCGTAGGGGTCTTTCTGGCGCGTGCGGCGGCGGGCGCGGAAAACCGCCGCCAGCGCATCGCCGTCCGTGTTTTGTTTGTATCTGCCGCACATAACCGATATTTACCTTGTGGCGTTATATGGCCTATATTGGCCGAAACAGCCGCAGCGGCAAGTAAAATAAAGGGATCAACACAATGGCGGGTAAAACGGTTCTGACGGGCGTACAGGCGACGGGGATGCCGCATCTCGGCAACTACATCGGCGCCATCCGCCCCGCGCTGCAAAAAGCCGCGCACGAGGGAAAATCTTTTTTGTTCATCGCCGATTATCACGCGCTCAACAGCGTGCGCGATGCGGCGGCGCTGACGCGCGATACCTACGAGGTTGCGGCTTGCTGGCTGGCCCTCGGGCTTGATCCCGCCAAAACGGTTTTCTACCGCCAGTCGGATATTCCGGAGATTTTCGAGCTGACAACCGCCCTCATGGCCGTCACGCCCAAGGGGTTGATGGACCGCTCGCATGCCTACAAGGCCGCGAAGGATAAAAACGAAGCCGAAGGCCGCGATGTCGATGCGAATGTCAACATGGGGCTTTACACCTATCCCATTTTGATGGCGGCGGATATTCTGTCGATGCGCGCGCAGATCGTGCCCGTCGGCCACGACCAGACGCAGCATATCGAATTCGCGCGTGATATCGCGGGGTATCTCAACAATACCTTCAAGCGCGTGCTGGTGGAGCCCGAAGGCCTTATCCAGCCGCAAAGCGCGACGGTGCAGGGCCTCGATGGCCGCAAGATGAGCAAGAGCTACGGCAACCATATCCCGCTGTTTATCGAGGCGAAGGCGCGGCAAAAACTCATCATGAAAATCGTGACGGATTCCAAACTGCCCGCCGACCCCAAAGATCCCGATACCAGCACCATCTTCCAGCTCTACAGCTATTTCGCGCCGGAGGCCGATGTGGCCGCCATGCGCGCGGCGTTTCTGGCGGGCGGCATGGGCTATGGCGATGCCAAAAAACTGCTGGCCGCGGCGGTCGAAGAGGCGCTGGCCGAACCCTCGCGCATCTATAACGATTACATGGCCGACCTGCCGAAGCTTGACGCGATTTTGGCGGAGGGGGCGGAAAAAGCCCGCGCGGTCGCCCGCGACACCCTGTCGGATGTGCGCGAAGCGGTGGGGCTTAAGCGTCTGAAATAAGGCGTTAATTTCCGTAAAGTCAGAAAAATGCCCTCAAAACTTGCTTTTTCGGGGGCTTTTGGGTAGTTTCGTGGCCAGAAGAATCCGAAACCGGATGACCCCAAGGACACCATGAAAAACGCCCTTTTGATCGCAGCCCTGCTGTTTGCCTTCACCGCGCCCGCGGTGGCGGCGGAGCCTGCTGCGGCCAAAACCCGCGCCGAAACGCGTGCGGAGCAGGCGGCGCTGGCGGAGCTGCTCTCCGCGCGTCTCAAGGCGGCGCTGAAGGGCGAAGCCTATGTCCTCGACAAAACCTGCGACGACACCGATTGCAGCATATCCATTCGCCCCTAAAGCGGGTGAAAAGGACTGTTTCCAAAATACATCGTTTTTAACCTAGACCGTGATGCCCCAATCGGGCATTTTGGCGATGGTTTTTGAATTTCTACCGACATACCAGCGGAGATACGCGCCCATGACCACCGAAGCCCCCGATTACGGCCATACCATCCACCTGCCCAAAACCGATTTCCCGCGCCGCGCGGGACTGGTGGAAAAAGAGCCGCAAATTCTCGCCCGCTGGGAAAAAATGGATTTGTACCAGCGCCAGCGCGAGGCATCGAAGGGCCGCGAAAGCTTCATCCTGCACGACGGCCCCCCGTATGCGAACGGCGACATCCACATGGGCCATGCGGTGAATAAGATCCTCAAGGACGTTATCAACAAATACTGGCAATCGCTGGGCTACAACACGCCCTATGTGCCGGGCTGGGATTGCCATGGTCTTCCCATCGAATGGAAAATCGAAGAAAAATACCGCGCCGCGGGCAAAGACAAAGATGCCGTGGATGCGCTGACCTTCCGCGCCGAATGCCGCGCCTTCGCGCAGCATTGGGTGGATGTGCAGGCGGGCGAATTCAAGCGCCTTGGCGTGACGGGCGATTGGAAAAACCCGTACCTGACGATGACCAAGGCGGCCGAAGCCTCCATCGTGCGCGAAATCCACAAGGTTTTGCAAAACGGTTTGCTCTATAAAGGCGCGAAGCCCGTCATGTGGTCGGTGGTTGAAAAAACCGCACTGGCCGAGGCGGAGGTTGAATATCAGGAACACAAATCTATCACCGTCTGGGTCAAATTCCCCCTGCAATCGGGGCCGGCCGAACTGGCGGGCGCGCATATCGTCATCTGGACGACGACGCCGTGGACGCTGCCCGGCAACCGCGCGATCGGTTTCGGCGCGGATATCGATTATGTGGGCCTTGAGCTGGGCGACGTGGCGGAGGGCAGCCTTGCCAAAACCGGCGATAAAATCGTGGTGGCCGCCGCGCTTAAAGACGCTGTGCTGAAAGACGCCAAAGTCGCCGATGCCAAAATTTTCTGGCAAGGCAAGGGGGCGGATTTCACGGGCGCGCATGCGCATCATCCGCTGCGTGGCCTCGGGTATGATTTCGACGTGCCGCTGCTGGCGGGTGATTTCGTCACCACCGATGCCGGTACGGGTTTTGTGCATATCGCCCCCGGTCATGGCCATGACGACTGGCTGCTTATCATGAATTACAACGCGGGGCGCGATGCGGATAAACGCATCCCCATCGAATCCGCTGTCGATGACAACGGCGTCTATACCGACAAGCATCCGCATTTCGCGGGCATGGATGTGTTCACGCAAAAAGGCGAAATGGGCACGGCCAACGTCGGCGTCATCAAGGCGCTGGTGGCGGCGGAGCGTCTGCTCGCCAAGGGCAGCGTGCGCCATGATTACCCGCATTCCTGGCGCTCCAAGGCGCCGCTCATCCACCGCGTCACGCCGCAGTGGTTCATCGGCATGGATGACAAGGCCGCGGGCAGCGACGTCACGCTGCGCCAGCAGGCGCTCAAGGCCATCGGCGATACGCGCTGGGTGCCGGCGATGGGCGAAAACCGCATCCGCGCGATGATCGAACAGCGTCCCGACTGGTGCATCTCGCGCCAGCGTTCGTGGGGCGTGCCGATTGCGCTGTTCATCGACCGCAAAACGGGCCAGCCGCTGAAAGATCCGGCGGTGGATAAACGCATCTATGACGCTTTCGCTGCGGAAGGATCCGACGCATGGTGGTCGCGCAATCCGCAGGAATTCCTCGGCAATGATCACAACGCCGAAGATTACGCGCAGGTATTCGATATCGTGGACGTCTGGTTTGAATCCGGCGCGACGCATGCTTTCGTTCTTGAAGACCGTCCCGAATTGCAATCGCCCGCCGATTTGTATCTCGAAGGTTCCGACCAGCACCGCGGGTGGTTCCACTCCTCGCTTTTGGAAAGCTGCGCCACGCGCGGCCGCGCGCCGTATAAAGCCGTGTTGACGCATGGCTTCGTGCTGGACGAAAAGGGCTATAAAATGTCCAAATCGCTCGGCAACGTGGTCGACCCGCAAAAACTGGTCGATGAATACGGCGCCGATATCGTGCGCTTGTGGACGATGCTCTGTGATTACGCGCAGGATATCCGCATCGGCCAGAACACCCTGAAAACCACGGCGGATATCTACCGCCGTATCCGCGGTACGTTCTGCTATCTGCTCGGCTCTATCGATGATACGGGCGCGGGGGTGAAGGCGGAAGACCTGTCCGGCCTTGATAAATACATCCTGCACCGCCTGTGGGAAATCGACGCCGAAGTGCGCCGGAACATTCAGGAATACAACTTCCAGAACATGGTCACGGTCGTGCATAACTTCTGCGCGCGCGAACTGTCGGCGTTTTATTTCGACATCTGCAAAGACACGCTTTATTGCGAAGCGCTGTCGAGCCAGAAACGCCGCGCCGTCGTGCATGTGCTGGACCGCGTGTTCGTGCATCTGTGCCATTGGCTGGCGCCGGTGCTGACCTTCACCTGCGAAGAGGCGTGGCTCAGTTACAAAGGCCTGACGCTGGACGACATGAAAGAAAGCATCCACCTGTCGGTGATGCCCAAGGCCGATGACGCATGGCGCAACGATGCGCTGGCGGCTGAGTGGGATAAAATTGCCGCAGCCCGCAGCGTTGTGACCGGCGCGCTGGAAGTCAAACGCGCCGAAAAACTGATGGGCGCCTCGCTTGAGGCCGCGCCGCATGTGTATGTCGCGGATGCCGCCCTGCTGTCGCTGCTGCAAAAATCAGGCTTTGCCGATGTGTGCATTACATCGGGCATTGCCCTGCATGCGGGCGCAGCGCCGGAGGGGGCTTTCACCGCGGCAGGCGCCGAAGGTGTGGCTGTTGTATTCGCGAAGGCGGAGGGTGAAAAATGCCCGCGCTGCTGGAAATACACCACCGATACCGGCGCGGTTGCGGCGCATCCGCATCTGTGCAAACGCTGCGGCGAAGCCGTCGAGGCCGACCCGCGCGCGGCGGCAGCCTGACGCGTTTAAATCTTCAAGGGTGACGCGGCGGACGTGGCGGCGGCAAGGGGACTTCTGCGGGTGTTTGCGGCGCGGGGGTATCGAAAACCTGCGTATCGAATTTCTGGCTGAATAGGTTATAGACCTCGCCAAAACTGCGGGCGGCGCCGCCGCGTTTGTAAAACACGTTGCGGTTCGACGCGGCGGCGTCGGGAAAGACGCTGGCGGCGGCTTTTTTGCTGTTGCTGGTCATGCGCGAAATAAACGCCACCGCATTGCCCGAGCCGAGGAAATGCGCCAGATACTGGTCGGTGCGCGTGATGTCGCGGTTCGGCAGCGCGGCGCTCAGGTTGTCGTAGTTTTCCTTGACGAATTCCGCGCCCATCATCGCCGACAATCTGGGGTCGGTGCGCAGCGACAGAATGTATTTCTGCACAAACGGGTTTTCGACCGACGCGACGGGGTATCCGTTGCGCCCCTCCGTTAAGGTGATGCGGTCGGCAAGGTCGGACAGGCCATATTTCGCGCCGTGCCCTTTGATCATGAGCAGCCATGTGTTGTCGATGAACTGGAACAGGCCGGTGGCGCTGGATGTCGTCGCCTCGATATCCGATACGAAACCGCTTTCGGCGCTGACCAGCTCCATCATATAGCCGTAATCGACGCCGACGACTTTCGCCGCGTGGCGGATGGCGAAGGCATCGGCGGGGGTGACGGTGCGCCAGCGGTTGGTATAACGCTCCGAATCTTCGATAGCCTGTTCCGTCGCCTGACGCAGCAGGCTGGTGACGGTCTGGCCGGGTTCGTACAGCGGGCGGCTCATGACATTGAATTCATGCAGCGCCGCGCGCGTCAGCGGGCCGGAAATACCATCCGCGCCGCGAATACCCAGCTGAAAGCCCAGCACCAGCAGATAATTCTGCTGTTCGCGCACATCGGGCGCGGTGATCTGCTGCGCGCGGTGATAGCGGATATTCTGCGGCAGGCTGTCCGCGTTCTGCATATACTCCGCACCGATAAGCGCGGATACGCGCGGGTTGGCGCGGAACGAAATGATATGCCGCAGCACGGCGGGGTCATCGACCGATACCTGCTGCGCGCCGTCGGGGGCGGTTGAAATCTTGATCTGGTCTGTAAAAAAGCCGAAGCCATGATTGGGGCCAAAGCTTTTCATCATGTAAAGCCACGTCGGCACGTTGAATTTGAAAAGATTGGTACGGCTGAGACCGCTGCGGTCAGCGCCGGTCACGATACCGCCGCTTTCGGTCAGGCGCTGCATGTATTCGCTGGTGTCAACGCCCGTCTGGCGTGCGGCGAAATGCAGCGTCGCCACAACCGGCAGCGGCATTTGATATGTTTTGGCATCGGCGCGCGCGCCTTCGGTGATCTCGCGGATGAGGGCGGTTTCTTCGCGCGTGATCGCGCCGGTATTCGTGGTGTCACCACGCAGGGCGCGGAATTCGCGCAGCGTCTGGCGATTTTGCACAAAGAAAATATTGCGCTGTTTTTCTTCGTCGTTGCCGATGATTTGCGCAATCGACGGCGCGGGCGGCAGCGGCGGCGGGGTATAGATGATCGGCTGCTTGTCGGGGTTTTCGCGGTCCGAGGCTTCGGTCGGGAAGGGGCCGCTGTTGCTGCCGGATGTCTGGCGCGGCTGGTCGGCATGCGACAGGCTGGTGAACGCGACCAGCGCCGCGGCCACATGAAATGCGCGCTTGGCTCTGCCTTTCAGCTCTGCGGGGAACCTTTGTTCCGTTGTCAAACCCAGCCCTCTCTTCAGACTTATTACATAATAAAATTACCAGCGGTATGTTAAGAAATGGTTATTTGTGTCGTTTTGTTCCGTGATGCACAAAAAAAGCCATAAAAATTGCCAAGACCTTGGTTTTTCGGGGTATATGGCTATATGTGGCATAGCCAGCCGCCGGAAACGGCGGCCATAAAAACAAAAAACGACATAAAAAAGCAAACAAAAAAGACAACAGGAGCCCGAAAATGACCGTACATGACCTGAGCGCCCAGAAATCCCTGCCCGCCACCGCTTCGATTGATGGCCTGAAGGATATCCTGCCGGATTTCGCCAAGGACATCCGCCTGAACCTCGGCAGCGTGCTCAAGGAAGATCCGAATGCGGGGCTCAAGCTCAATCAGGTCATGGGGATTGCGCTGGCCTCCGCTTACGCCACGCGCCACCGCGGCGTAATTGTCGCCATCGAAGGCGAAGCCGCGGCCGTCCTGTCGCCCGAAGAAAAAAATGCCGCGCAGGCTGCCGCCACCATCATGGCGATGAATAACGTTTATTACCGCGCAACCTATATGACGGCCGACGAAGAACTGGGCCGCATGCCTGCGGGCCTGCGCATGAACGTCATCGGCAACCCCGGTATCGACAAGGCGACGTTCGAGCTGTATTCGCTCGCCGTATCGGCCATCAACGGCTGCGGCGCCTGCGTGCAGTCGCATGCCGCCAAGGTGCAGCAGGAAGGCCTTTCTAAGGCTGCCGTGCAGCAGAGCTTTAAAATCGCGGCCGTGCTGTCGGCCGCTGCGCAGGCGCTTTCTATCTAACCGCCTGCCGCTGACCGGACAAAAGACCGCGCCAGGGGGACACCTCTTGCGCGGTCTTTGCTTTAGGGCGCGGGACGTGTAGCCTTGTGGGCATGATGTTGACCCTGCGTTTCAAAACCGCTGCCCGGCGGCTTAAACAAAGCATCGCGGCGCTGTATCACGCGCTGCGCGATGCGCGCACGCCGTGGCCTGCCCGCGTGCTGGGCGCGGTGACGCTCGCCTATGCCCTCAGCCCTATTGATTTGATACCGGATTTTATTCCGGTACTGGGGCTGCTTGACGATATCATTCTGGTGCCGGCGGGGCTGTGGCTGACGTGGCGGCTGGTGCCGGCGGCGCTGCGGCAGGAATATATGGCGCGCGCCGCCGCCTATAGCGAACGCCTGCCGCAAAGCCGCGCCGCGGCGGCGGTGATTGTGTTTCTGTGGGTTTTGGCGGCGGTATGGATATTCAGGGTGCTGGCGCCATAGCTGCGCGCATCATGGCGGCGCGCTGCCCGAAAAATAGGCGGCCATGTGGTCGATGAAACTGCGGCTGCGCGCGCTCATGTGGCGCTGGTGCGCCCACGCGGCCTGAATGGTGAGCGAGGGCTCTTCGAACTCCGCCAGTACAATCTCCAGCTCCCCCCGCAGCACATGCGGCCCCGCCAGAAACGTGGGCAGTATCGCAAGCCCGCAGCCGCTCAGCGCAGCCTCCAGCAGCAAAAGACCGTTATTCGCGCTGAACCGCCCCGATACAGGCTGCAGCCAGCGCCGCCCGCCAATCAGGAACGGCCATGACTTGCCTTCGTGCAGGTTGCTATAGCTCATGCAGTTATGATGCTCCAGCTCCTGCGGGCGGGTGGGGCGGCCGTGCTTCTTGAAATAGCCCGGACTGCCGACGACGATACGGCGGCTGTCGGCCAGCTTGCGGGTAATCAGCGTCGGGCTTTCCAGCGTGCCGATGGCGATGGCCAGATCGAAATCCTCCGTCTGTAAATCGACCAGACGGTCATGAAGCGTCAGGCGCACGGATACGCCGGGGTATTTATCAATGTACTGCGCGATGGCGGGGCCGAGGTATCTCACGCCGAAGCTGACCGGCGCGCTGACGCGCAAATCGCCCATGGGGGTTTCGTTTTGCGCGCGCAACTGCGCCTCGACTTCTTCCAGTTCGTACAGCAGCCGCCGCGCGTGTTCCAGATATCTGTAGCCCGCATCGGTCAGGCGCACCTGCCGCGTCGTGCGGTGAAGCAGGCGCACGCCAAGGTCGTCTTCGAGGTCTTTGACGCGTTTGCTGACGACCGAATTGGCCAGATGCAGCCGCTTGGCGGCAGCGGCGAAGCCGCCAGCCTCCGCCACATGCACAAAAGCGGCGATATTCGAAAGTCTGTCCATATCTTCATATTATTCGATTTATTCGAATAATAAATTAAATATTTGGCTGATTATGCAGTTTAAAGAAAATGTTATCTTCAAATCAGACGTTCAACAAACAAAGCAGAGGAGGATACCATGACTGCATCTGTTCATTACCGCCCCTCTCAGGCACGCGGCCTTACGGAAATCGACTGGCTTCACAGCCGCCACAGCTTTTCTTTCGGCGAATATTACGATCCGAGCCATATGGGTTTCGGTCCGCTGCGCGTGATCAACGAAGATATCGTCGCGCCCGGCGCTGGCTTTCCCATGCACGGCCATGCGCACATGGAAATCATCACCTATGTGCTGTCGGGCGCTTTGCAGCACCGCGACAGTCTGGGCAACGGCGATGTCATCCGTCCGGGTGACGTGCAGGCCATGAGCGCGGGCAGCGGCATCCATCACAGCGAGTTCAATCCCTCCGACAGCGAAGGGGTGCATCTGCTGCAAATCTGGATACTGCCGCAATCGCGCGGGGGCGATGCCCGCTACCAGCAAACCAGTTTCGACGGCGCGGGTTTCCGCAACCAGTGGCAAACGCTGGTGACGCCCGACGGCAGCGGCGGTACGCTGGATATCCGGCAGGACGCCACGCTGAAAGCCGTGCGGCTGGAGGCTGGGGCGGAGGTATCTTTCGATGCCGACCCGAACCGCAAATACTGGCTGCAAGCCGCGCGGGGCCGTGCCACACTGGCGGGTGCCGGTATTGACGCCACGCTTGCGGCGGGGGACGGTCTCGGGCTTGAAAAGGCAGACGGCCGCACCACCTTGCGCGCGGCGGAGGATGCCGAAATCCTGCTTTTCGATCTGCCGCTTTGACACATAGATTTAAAACCGAAAAGGAATACATCATGTCTACGTCTGTTAAAATTGCTGCTTTCTCCGGCTCCTCCCGCGCTGGGTCTTTCAATGCGCGCTTGCTGGAGCAGGCCGCTGCTGCCGCTCGCGCCGCCGGGGCGGAGGTCACGATTGTCGATCTGCGCGCACTCGATATGCCGATTTACGACGGCGACCTCGAAGCCGCTTCGGGGCTGCCGGCGGGTGCGCTGGCCTTCAAAAAAATCCTGCGCGAAAGCGACGGTTTTCTGATTGCCTCGCCCGAACATAACAGCAGCTATTCTGCCTTGCTCAAAAACGCCATCGACTGGGCGTCGCGCGCGAACAAGGACGAACCGCAAGCCTCCGTCTTCGCCGGCAAATACGCGGGCATTCTGGCGGCATCGCCGGGCGCGCTTGGCGGCTTGCGCGGTCTTTTTGCGCTGCGCGAACTTTTGCAAAACCTCGGCATCACCGTGCAGGCGCAGATGCAGGGCGTCGGTCAGGCCATGGGCGCGTTCAACGATGACGGCACGCTCAAGGACGAAAAAACCGCCGCCGGTGTCGCAGCCGTAGCGACGTCTTTGGTCAATACCCTGAAAAAACTCAAAGCATAAGGGTCTGAACCGCGCATCATGAGCCCGCATCGCAAGACCTTGCTGGAAGGGGACGTGCCGCAGCATTTGCTGCGGCTCGCCTTTCCGCTTGCGCTCGGCATGTTTGCGCTCAACAGTTTCAGCCTTGTCGATACGCTGTTTATTTCGCAGCTGGGCACGCGTTATCTGGCGGCGCTTGGTTTTTGTATTCCGATTGTCATGCTGTATATGGGCGTGATTTTCGGGCTGAACGTCGGTACCTCCGCCGCGCTGGCGCGCGTTTACGGGGAGGGGGATATCGAAAAATTCCGCCGCATGGCGACCGACGCGCTGACGCTGGGCGCGGTTGTGATCACGGCGGCGGCGGTGGCGGGTTTTATATTCATTATTCCGGTTTTCAAGATGATGGGCGCTGGCAGCGCCCTGATGCCGCTCATCTGGAAGTATATGGCGATATGGTATTGCGGCCTGCCGTTTCTGGGCATGATGATGATCGGCAACGCCTGCGTGCGCGCGACGGGCGATACGCGCTTTCCCTCCGCCATGATGATTTCGATGTCGGTCATGAACGCGATGATTGACCCGTTCCTGATTTTCGGCTGGGGGCCGTTTCCCAAGCTTGGCCTCGCCGGATCGGCCGTGACGATGGTGATTTCATCCTATCTGATGGCCGTGATTTCGATGTGGTTTTTGATTTTCCGCAAGCAGATCCTCGTCGCGCCCATCTGGCACAAGGATATCGTGAGCTCGTGGAAACGCATCATGCACGTGGCCATCCCCAGCATGATCAGCAACCAGATATCGCCGATTTCGGCAGCGATTATTACCGGTATGGCGGCGGGGTTCGGCAAGGAAGCCGTCGCGGCCCTTGGCGTCGCCACGCGTATCGAAAGCATGTCGACGCTGGTTTTTTATTCGATTGGCGCAGGACTGTCGATTTTCGCGGGGCAGAATTTCGGCGCGGGCAACTATGGCCGGATTTACGAAGCGGTGCGTGCGGGCGTCAAATATGCGCTGTGCTGGGGCGTCTTGATATCCGGCGTTTTGTGGGTTTTTGCCTATCAGATACCCGAATTTTTTGACAAGAATGAAAACGTCATCGGCTATACCGCCAAATACCTGCACTGGGTACCGGTGACCTATATCGCGCTGGGCGTCATGATCGTTTACAACGCGATGCTGAATGCGATTGGCCGTCCGTTCCGCGCGACAACCCTGATTTTGATGAAAGCCATCGTTTTTTATATGCCGCTGGCATGGTATTTCCAGCAGCATATGGGGTTTGCGGGTATCCTGCTGGCGCTGGTCATGACGAATATCGCCGTCGGCGCTCTGGCGGTCGTCTGGAACCGCCGCGCCCTCGGCTAAGGTCCGCGCGATACCGCTTGACAGCAGAGGGGGGCGGCGATTTATGATTCCGCCTGTATCCTCCCTCATGCAGGTGCATCATGCCCGTCGCGGCCCAGACGATCCTTCTTCTTCTCGCCTCCAATATTTTCATGACGTTTGCCTGGTACGGGCATTTGAAACACAAAAGCACGGCGCTGTGGATCGTGATCCTCATCAGCTGGGGGATTGCGTTTTTTGAATATTGCCTGCAAGTGCCCGCCAACCGCATCGGCCATAGCGTATTCAACGCCGCGCAGCTGAAAACCATGCAGGAAATCATCACGCTAGTGGTGTTTGCGGGGTTTTCGGTGTGGTACCTGAACGAACCTTTGCGCTGGAATCACGCCATAGGTTTCATGTTTCTGGTGCTGGCGGCGTTTTTTATTTTCAAGAAATGGTAAGCCGCACCACGGCTGCGGCGTTTTATCCGAACACCCGCGCGGCAGCATGGCCAAGGCCCAGCGCCACGCTGGCCATGCGCTCGTCTTCGGATATGTGCGCGGCGGGAAATTGCGCGCGCACGGCGTCCTGAAGCAGCGGCGTTTCCGTCGGCCCGCCCGTCAGAATAACAATATCGATATCATCGCGCGCGATCTGCGCATCGGCAAGGCAGGCGGCCATGCAGTTCAGGATATCGTCCATCTCCGCCGCAATCGCGCGGTTGAAATCGTGGCGGCTGACGGCGGCGGTTAATCCGCGCTCGATAAAATCAAGCGGCGCTTCGGCGTTCAGCGCGCCGGTCAGGCTGATTTTGGTATCCTCGACCGTGCCGAGCAGTTTATGGCCGGTTTCGTCTGCCAGCGCGGCGGCGAAGCGGGCGAGTTTGTCGGGGGCATGGGCGGATTTGAGAATATGCGCAATGTCCCGCCGCATCTGCGGGGTATAAAGAAAGTTGATTTTCGACCATTCCGACATGTCATGAAACGGAGACAGCGGCACGGCGAGGTTTTTATCGCCATAGTTGCTGCGGTATCCCAGCAGCGGCATAAACGCGGCAAGGCTCAGCTGCTTGTCGAAATCGTTGCCACCCGTGCGGATGCCGTGACTGGCAAGGATATCCCCGCGCCGGTCGGGTTTGCGGCTGTGGGCCGCGCAGATTTTAATCACGGTAAAATCCGACGTGCCGCCGCCGATGTCGATAACCAGCGCGAGTTTTTCATCGGCGATGCGCTGTTCATGCGCGAAAGCGGCGGCGATGGGCTCGAATTCAAATGCGGTATGGGCAAATCCGCAGCTGCGGGCAATGGCGGAGAGTTGTTTTTCCGCCGCGCTGTCGCCCGCCGCATCGCCGTCCACAAAATGGACGGGGCGGCCAATGACAACAGCATCGATGGCGTAGCCTGCCGCCGCCTCGGCGCTGGTTTTGAGGTGCTGCATGAAATCGCCGATGATACGGTCAAAACCGCGCGGCTTGCCGTTCACCACCGTATTCTGCGTCATCAGCGAGGTGCCGAGCAGGCGTTTGAGGCTGCGCATGAAGCGGCCTTCCTCGCCTTCGAAAAACAGTTTTTGCGCCTGCCGTCCGACCAGCGGCGGCGTTTGCGCCGTGCGCGCCGCGCTGTAAAACAGCGCCGTGGGCAGGGTGCTGTGATTGCCTTCGCATGGGGCAAGCGTCACGCCGCCGTGCGGATGGGGCAGGGACACCGCCGAATTCGACGTGCCGAAATCCATTCCGCAGGCGCGCATGACAAAGCCCTCCGCCTGTTTTCTATCAGGCGGCTTTTTTCAGTTTGTTGCGGTGGCTGAGCAGGAAAGCAAAGCTCAGGATTTTATACGCCAGCTTGGCGGCGAGGAAATCGCAGCCATGCAGGTTCGGCTTGGGCGCCAGTTCGTTGACGTCCGCGCCGACAATGTGGCCGACCTTGGCGACTTCGCGCAGGATGGTCATGGCTTCGTCCCAGAACAGCCCGCCCGGCTCCGGCGTGCCGGTCGCGGGGATGAGGCTTGAATCAAAACCGTCGATGTCAAACGTGACGTAAACCGGCTTGCCTTTGAAGTGCTTGACGATTTCTTTCATGTTCCACTGCGCTTTTTCGCGTGCCCAGTAGATTTTGACGCGGTTGCCGTTTTTCTCGAGGAAGGGGATTTCTTCCTGCGAGATATTGCGGATACCAAACGACACCAGCTTCACATTCGGGTTGTCCAGCACGCGGCGCATTGCGGCGGCATGCGAATAATGTTCGCCGTCATAGCCGTCGCGCAGGTCGGCGTGGGCGTCGATTTGCAAAACGACAAGGTCTTTGTAGCGTTTGGCGAAGGGGCGGATGGAGCCTGCCGTCAGCGCGTGTTCACCGCCGAAGACGAAGGGGAATTTGCCGGCCTTCAGCGTATCCTCGACCATGCCTTCGAGCTGCGCGAGGGCTTTGACCTGCCCCTTGGCGATGCGCGGCGGGTTCATGGTGACAACGCCATAGCGGCGGAAGGGTTCGCACCAGAATTCATCGTCGAACAATTCCACCTGATGGCTGGCGTCGATCATCGCCTGCGGGCCCTTGGACGTGCCGCCGCCGTAGGAGACGGAGCTTTCAAGGCCGAAGGGAATGATGACCGCTTTCGCGTCTTTGGGCGAGGCGGCGTCTTTTTTCTGAAGGCCCAGAAAGCCTTTGGCGGAGGAGAGGAATTGCATGTGCGTGTCCTTTATCTATTTTGCGTGTGGTCTTTACGTTTTTTCTGCGGCGGTGCCGGGCGCGTATTCGGCAAGCCAGACGGTGCGCCCGCCGCAAGCGGGGTTTGCAATGTCGCACAGCATAATCATAAAGCCGTGTTTTGCAAGCAGACTTCTATATTCGGCCACATCCAGACTGGCGTGGTGGAAATCATGCCCGTCCATCCGGCCATAGGCCGTACCGGCTTCGCTGCCGGTATTGAACAGCAGGCGGCCGCCGGGCTTCAGATGCGCGGCGAAAACGCCGAACATGCCGCGCTGGTCATCCGCCGTCAGGTGAAAAAAACTGTCCCATGCCACGGCGGCATCGAAACGGCGGCCCAGCGCAAGGCCGCGCATATCGGCGTGCAGCCATTCCTGCGCGGGAAAACGTGCGCGACTTTTGTCCAGCAGCGCAGCGGAAAGGTCGACACCCGTGACGCGCCAGCCTTTGCCGATAAACCAGGCGGCCACCGGCTCGCCCGCGCCGCAGCCGATATCGAGCAGCGTGCCGCTGGCGGGCGCGGCCTCCGCCACACGCGCCAGATAGGGCGCTTCGCGCAGGTCGCGGCCGCGGTGGGTATCGAACCAGTCGGCGATGTGGTCGTAAAGCGGCGCGGTATCGGTCGGCTTTGTCATGACGTTTCCTTGTTCGCGGTGCGGGAAACAAAAAGGGCGGCGCCTTGCGGTCGCCGCCCCTTGTCTGGTGTCAGGCTTATTTCTTCTTGCCGAAGAGTTTTGCCCAGTTTTTGGCTTTACGCTTTTTCCAGTGGCCGCGGTGATACGCGTCGGAGGCCAGCAGCGGCAGGACAGAGCCTGCTTCCGCGAAGACCATCTGTTCGAGCGCGACGTCAACCTTGCCCCAGCTGCACGCTTCTTTGAGCGTGGAGGAAGAGCAGGCGCCGTCACGCACGTCGGCAACGGTCAGCTGGATGGCGTATTTGTGCATTTCCGCATCCTTGCCGAGGATTTCCGCGCAAACAACGGTATCCTGCGTGAAGTTTTTCGGCACGCCGCCGCCGATCATCAGAAGACCCGTGGTGCCTGCGGCGATTTTGATGTCCGTCAGTTCGCGGAAATCCGCGACGCTGTCGATGGACATGTAATTGCCGGGATTTTTCACCTGATGCAGCACAAGGCCGAAACCGGCGGAGCTGTCGGTGAAAGCGGGGCAGAAAATCGGCACGCCGTGTTCATAGCAGGTCTGCACCAGCGAGTTTTTCTTTTTCGCGTGTTTGCTCAGGTATTTGCCCATTTCCCAGATGAATTCGCGCGAAGAATAGGGGCGGCGTTCCAGCGTTTGCGCGATTTCGAAAATCGTGTGGTCAACCGCTTGCAGGTTTTCTTCGTCGATGTAGGTGTCATAGATACGGTCGATATACAGGTCGCGCAGTTCGCGGTCATCGACGGATTCAGGCGCCTGATAGTGTTTGAAGCCGAGGGCTTCGAAAAAGTCCATATCGACGATCGAAGCGCCGGTGGAAACGATGACGTCCACCATGTTGTTTTTGACAAGCTCGACATACAGATCCATGCAGCCGCCGGCGGAGGTGGAACCCGCGATGGTCAGGATGCTGGTTGCCGATTTGTCTTTCAGCATGGTGTTGAAAATCTCGCAGGCGCGGCCGAGGTCGCGCGAGGTGAAGGACATATCGCTCATCTGCTTAATGATGGGGCGCGCGTCGAACGATTTGATGTCGATGTGCTTGACCGGTTTGGACAGCAGCGCGGCCTTGCGGTTGCTTTTCGGGTGGGGCTTCACGGCCTTCAGCGCCGGTTTGGCGGCTTTGGGCGCGGCGGCCTTTTGGGCGGGTTTCAGCTTGACCGTTTTCAGGTTTTTCATGGTCGTCTCTCTTTCCGGAGGGAAAATCTGCGGCGTGGCGCGCGGCCTTACGCGAGGCAGAGTTCTTGGGAATCCGTCGTTTCGGTGGTGCTTTCGTACATCGAAATCATCGGCGGCGTCGCGACGGTAACAATTTCGTGCGCGTCGAAGCCGTTGAAGCCGGTGCGCATGGCATTGCCATAGGCGCCGAGCTGGCCGATTTCGATGTAATCCCCCTCCCCGATATTATCGGGAAGATAGAAGGGGCCGGGCATATAATCGATGCTGTCGCACGTCGGTCCGTAGAACCGGAACGGCTTCAGCGCCGATTTTCTGCCGCTTTTGCCAACGGGCATGCTGCCCGCGGCCTGTGCCGCATCCGGCGTCGGACGGATAAGACGAACCGGATAGCGGAAACCCATGTGGCCTGCGTCGAACAGGCTGCCATATGTACCATCGTTGATGTAAAGCACGTCGCCCTTGCGCAGCTCGACCTTGACGATGACGGAGGTGCTCTCCGCGACCAGCGCGCGGCCGGGTTCGCACCAGAATTCATAACGGTTGGGATGCGGCAGGGCATCGAAACCGCGTTCGATCGCCGCCTTGTACTCGGAGAGCGGCGGGGGCGTCATGTCGGGATAGGCCGAAGGAAAGCCACCGCCGACGTCAATGATATCGACGGGCGTGCGCGGCATCTGGCGCATGATGTCGCCGCAAAGGCCAAGGGCGGTCATATAGGCGTCGGGGTTCATGGTCTGCGATCCGACGTGGAAGCAGATGCCCAGACGCGCCGACACCTTGCGCGCGGCGCGCAAAAGCGCCACCGCCTGCGCGGGCAGGCAGCCGAATTTGTCGCTGAGCGGCATTTCGGCATTCAGGTTCGGCACGGCAAGGCGCAGCAAAAGGCCGAGGTCTTTGCTGTTGCCGGTCGTGGCGACGATTTTGTCAAGCTCGGCCAGGCTGTCGAACGAGAAATCGCGCACGCCGTAATCGAAATAGGCATGTTCAATGGCATGGCGGCTTTTGACCGGGTGCATGAAGGCGATATGGGCGCCCGGGCAGAGCGTATTTACCTGCTGGATTTCCGGCAGCGACGCGGCATCGAAGTGACGGATGCCGGCCTCATACAGGCCGGCCAGCACAAAAGGGTCTGGATTGGCCTTGACGGCGTAAAGCGTTTTACCGGGGAAATTTTGCAAAAACCATTGCGCCGCACTTTTCAGTGCCGCGGGGCGAAAGCAGGTTACTGGAACTTCGGGGCGCGAGCGCTGCACCACCTCTTCCGGACCGTCGTAATCTTCCATTGCATACAAACCCTGTCTGCGTTGTTCTTGCTTAGAGGGCATCCGGCTCGTCGGGTGCCGGCGACAAGGTTTGGTTTGGCGCGCCGGTCGAATCGCGTTTGCGCGACCCTCATAATTTCAGGTTATATGCAGATTCGATTTTTTGTAAAGATTTTTCCCCCCGCGCGGGCCCAGAGAGCCGCTCCGGCGGACATTCATCTGCCAGCGTTGCGCATCTGCATCACTTGGCGGGGCACCGGTTTTCAGTGCGGGTTTTCAGTGTGGACTGCGGGGCGCGGCGGGGGCGGCGGTACCTTGCGGCGCAGCAGGCGGGCGCAGCGTGACGCCGTGCGCGCGGTTGGCGGCGGTGAAATCGTAGGCTTCGGTCGCCATCAGCACCAGCTCGATGCGCAGGCGCGACAGCTGTTCGTGCTTGACCTCTGCCGTCACGCCGCTGGCGGCGGCGAGGTCGCGCTGCAAACGCTGCTTCAGGTGGCCGTAGGCGTAGACAAGGCTTTCGACCGTAATTTCGCCGCGCTGGCGCATGGCCTCGCCCTCCAGTGCTTGTCTGGCATCCCACTCGCCCATGCCTCTCAGGATACGCAGGCCCTTTTGTTCGGCGTCAGCGGGGACGGGCGTGAAGCCGCCGCGGTCAAGCAGGGCGGAAATTTCCCCAAGGCGGCGGCTGTAATAGGTCTGAAGCGGGCTGGCCGCGGCCGGAGCAGCGGCTGCGCCGAAAAGATGGTCGAGCGCCGCCTGCAGCCGCGGCTGGGTCAGGCCGTTATCGTCGGTCAGCTTGAAATACAGCTGGCGGGCGGCGGTATCGTCGATTTTGCGAAAGGCCTCAAGCCCGACGGTCTTGATATGTTTTTCAAGCGCTTGCAGCACCGCAACGGTATTGTGTTCGGTATCCATCTCGGTCGGGCCCGCGCGCCAGGCGATGACATGGCGCAAAAGGGCGGGCGATGCCCCCGCGCGGATCATATCGCCCACGGCGCCGACATCGGCCAGCCCCTCTTGCAGGTTGATGGCGGCTAGGGCGCGCTGCGCGGCGGTATTGCCCTGCAGATCGCGCAGGGTTTTGGCCGCGTTCAGGGCCTGTTTATCCTCGTCGTCGGTGGCATAGCGGCCGTCGATGCAGTGCCACCCTTCGTGGATGTTCAGATAATCTTCCATCTCCCGCACCGTCAGGCCCGGAATATTGTAGGGCTTGTCATGCTCCGGCACGGGGATGATGACGCAAACCGCGCGTTCGCTACCCGCTTTTTGCATCGAGGCCTGCGGCGCCTGCGTGAACGTGCCAGTTCCGCCGGCAGTCACCATGGTGTCTTTAAGCTGGGGAACGATGAATTCGATGCGGTCATCATGGATGCTGCTGTGGCGAGCGGCCACGCGGCTTCGGATCATCTGGCCCAGATCGCCGTCCAGAATGACATGAATGTCGATTTCGGCGGGATTGAGGATCACCACGCTGTTGTGGCGGTTGTTGTCGTGGCCGAAGCGTTTGAGGTAGTCGTTGAGCTTGTCTTCGAGCCTGCCGAGGCGCGCGCCGTATCCGGCGGGGTCTGCCGCGCGGACAAGGTCGGTGAATTTGCTGCGCGCGGCGTCCTGCAGCGCCGCCTGCACGCCATAAAGGGCATTGACGTCAGGCGCGGCGGGGGTGGGCGTCTGTTCCGTCTGTGCCAGCGCCGTGCTGCTGGTGGTGGCCAGCGCAAAGCTCATAAGCCCCTGAACGAAGGCATTGTTAAAAGCCTTTCGAAGGGATTTTGGCGCATGGGGGGACGGAATAGACAATCTGGCCTGCCGGTTTGTTCAAAAAGTGGACAAGCACATTATAGCCGGAAACGGTGCAAAACAGGTTAAAATTCGGGGGATGTTTCGCCAAAGCCTAGCGGCCGGGGCCTTTGTATCCGGTTTTGGGGCAGCCGCAGCCGTTATCGCGGATATTCAGCGGGTTTGCGCCCGTATCCGGCGTACCGGCCACGCGGGGCTTGGCGGCAGGGGCGGCGGATTGCGGGCCGGCTGCGGCGGGCGGGGCGGCGGGGGCGGGCACGCCGATACCCGCGGCGCGGCCACGGGCCAGCAGGTCTTTTTCGGCAGCCTCGATATCAACGCCGTATTTTTCATTGGCGCTGACGAAATCGACACCGCGCACATAAATCACGAACAGGCTTTTCATCAGCGCCATTTTTTCGCGCGCCAGACGGGCCTTGTCGTCCTGTCCGAAAAGCGCGCCATGCAGGTCGTTCTGGATGCGGCCATAGCTGCGGATCAGCGTTTCGGGCGTGATTTTGCCGCCCGCGGCGATGGCGCCCTGTTCGAGCTGGTCGATAGGTTTCCAGTCCATCAGCGCCTGACGCAGCGCCGTATCGGGCGGCGTCAGCATCGCGATGATGCCGCGCGCGATGTGCTGCGGCACGGCGGGTTTGAGGATTTCGTCGGCATAGGCGATCCCTGCGGCCGCGTCAGAGCCTGCGGGCGCGGCGGCGCGCAGGGTATCGCGCGCGGCGGTGTCGGCCTTGATGAATTCGGCCATTGCCAAAATTTTGGCATGCGTCAGCGCGGTGGCATCGTTGATGTCGAAATAAAGATCGCGCACGGCGGAGGGCGCCATTTCGCGAAACGCGTCAATGCCCATGTCCGCAATGCGCTGTTTGAGCATGCTCAGGCCGGGGACGGAGTAATGCAGATAATCCGCGCCCGCTTCGTTCTGCCGCCAGCCGATGGTGTGGTCGATAATCGCCGTGTCGTGGCCGCGCCGCACCATATCGCCCAGCGCGGCGATATCGGCCAGTGCTTCTTTTTGGTGGATGATGCTGGCGGCGCTGCGCAGGTCGGCGTTTTCCAGCAAATGGCGCAGGTTTTTCGGGTGATGTGTTTCGAGCGAGGCCATCTGCGCCGCCGTCATGCGGTAGCGGCTGTCCAGGCAATGCCAGCCTTCGTGTGTATTGGTGAATTCGATTTTTTGCGCCATCGTCAGGCCCGGCACTTCAAACGGCAAAGCATGGTCGGACGAGGGGATGATCAGGCAGGGCCGCGCCTCTGCCTCTTTCATATTCGGATAGGCGGAGGGGTTTTGCGTGTACCCCGGCGCGCCGGCTTCGGATTTGAAATCGCGCACGGCGTTGCCGGCGGCGGCCTCGATGGTTGATTCAGGCAGCGCCTTGCCATGGCGGGCGATTTCCGCAGCGATGGCGTGTTTGGCACTGAGGCCGATCGACAGCGCGACGTCGATTTTCGACGGGTCCAGTACCACAATCGCATTGTGCATCGCGGTGTCGCTGCGGTTGAGATAGGCATTCAGGCTATCCTGCAGCGCCCCCAGCTTGCCGGAATAGGCGGTCTGCGCGTCATCCGCCAGTTCGGGGTAGCGCGTTTGCGCATCCGTTAGCAAAATGGCGCGGATTTGCGCGCGGCGCCGCGCCTCTTCGGGCGGCAGGGTACGGCGCGGGCCGACCTCGGCCGTATCTGTTTGCGCGCTGATGCTGTTTTGCGGTGTCGGGCTGGCCTGCGCGGGCGTTTGTCCCTGCAGGGTGGTGGCGCAGCCGCTGATGAGGGCGGCGCCCAGCAGCACGGTCGAAAAGCGTCTGCGGGCCGCTTTTGCAAAAGCAGCGCCGAGCGAAGGGCGGGGTTGTTTGTTCCCCTGCGGTTCGTTGTCTGGCTTCATGGATTCCGGCCGTGTAATAAACGAATCTTTTTAGGTGGATAATTTGAAACATCCTATCACCTATTGCCATAAGTTTAAAGATGTTTCTGGGCGGCTGAGGCCGCTTTTGCGGGGGCAGAACTGTCAGTGCGGGTTTTGCGCAGCCGGTGCGGTACTGGTAGCGGCCGGTGTGGCGGGGGCGAAAGTCAGCGGATTGCGCATAAGTTCCGCATAAGCCTCGCGCAATTTCACGCTTTTGGCGGCGCTGGAAGGGTCGTTTGGCTTTTCGTCCATCCGGCTGAGAAGATCGTCGAGGAGCCCGCTGCGGGCGCGGGTCAGGCTTTGCGGTGTGACGTGTCCCTGTTCATCACGCGCGCGGGAGAGGAGTTCTTCCTGCGCGTCGTAATCCAGAATGTTTTCCTGATGCATGAAAGCCAGCATCCGCGGTGAAAATTGCGAAGTATGGCGGCGGGCGCCTTCTTTGAAGGCATGGTAAATTTCGACACCCATCGCGTCTTCGGCATCCGACCGCGCTTTTCTCTCGGCTCTGCCGAGGGATGTTTTCTCCGTGATAATCGCGACAAAGGCGCGCAGGGCGAAGGGGGAGGGCGAGGTTTCCGCCGTGATGCGCTGGTACATTTCCTCGCGCTTGTCTTGCGGCAATGCGCGGAACGTGTCGATGCCCATGTCTTCGATCTGGGCGCGCAGTGCCTTGAGCCCGGGGCTCGAGTAATGGCCGATGTCGAGACGGTTGCCGAGCATTTTCTGTCGGAAATCCGCAAGGGTGTCGATGATGCCGATGCCGTCGCCGTCTTTGGCGATCATGTCACCGACCGCGCCAAGATCGGCCAGCGTTTCATGCCGCATCGTCTCGGCCGCACTCTGGAGGGCGAAATGGCTGAAATGGCCTTTTTCAAGGTTTTTGCGCTCTTTTTCAAGATCGACGTCCTTGGGCGTTTCCGCCATCTTGAAATGCGGATCGGTGCAGTGCTGGAATTCGTGGCGGTTGGTGAAGCGCACCATCTGGTCGCGCGTGAAGCCTTCGACCAAAAGCGAGGGCAGGGTTTCGGAAGAGATGACAAGACAGGCGGTTTTTCCGTCCGCAGTGGCGTTCGGGGCGAGGAAAGCATGCGGCGCCCTGTTGTCGACTTCCTGCGCGATCTGGACAAGCAGTTCGGGGCTGGGACGCAGCCCCTGCACGCCGGCGATGTGGCGCAAGGCGTCCGGGCCGTCCAGCCCCGCCGCGCGCAGCACATCATAGGTATCGGCATGGATGACGATGATGGGCTCCCCGAGACTCCGCGCCTGATAGTCGGCGGCCATCTGTATGGCCCCGCGGGTGGCCTCAGTGAGGGCTGTGGCCGTGATATCTTCCGGTAAGGCTTCGGACGTGGGGGTGGTGGCAGCGGCCAGGGGGCTCGACGCGAGCGCTGTCGTCAGCGCAAGGTTGCGTAAGCCGCGCAGAAAGATGGATTTGTTCGCTTCGGTCATGCCATCCGCCGCCTGAAACCTGTCACCCAAAATGTATTGTACTATAACATTACGCTATACATAATCGTTTTTTTGTGTATTATGCGGCACAGCCGTGCGTGTTTTTGATTGAAAAATAGGTTTTTTCTTAGTTTTTCCAATAAGATAGACGCGAAAACGCGGCGTCATCAAAAACAAAAGCCCAGGCGGATAGATCACACATGACCCAGAAACTCCGGAATATTGCCATTATTGCCCACGTCGACCACGGTAAAACGACGCTGGTCGACCAGCTCCTGCGTCAGGCGGGACAGTTCCGCGAAAACCAGCATGTGGCTGAACGCGTCATGGACTCCAACGACCTCGAACGCGAACGCGGCATTACCATTCTGGCCAAAGTGACCTCGGTCATGTGGAACGAAACCCGCATCAACATCGTCGACACCCCCGGCCACGCCGACTTCGGCGGCGAGGTGGAGCGTATTCTCAGCATGGTTGACGGCGTGGTCGTACTGGTCGACGCGGCCGAAGGCCCGCTGCCCCAAACCAAATTCGTATCCGGCAAAGCCCTGCAACTGGGCCTGAAGCCGATTGTCGTCATTAACAAAGTCGACCGCCCCGATGCGCGCCCCGACGAAGTGCATGAAGCGGTATTCGATCTCTTCGCCGCGCTGGAAGCGACCGACGAACAGCTCGATTTCCCCGTGCTCTACGCATCCGGCCGCGACGGCTGGGCCGCGACGTCCATGGATGCCGAACGCAAGGACATGAAACCGCTGTTCGACCTGATTTGCGATTTCGTGCCCGCACCGAAGGTGGATGTGAACGCGCCCTTCTCGATGCTGGTCACCCTGATTGAAAACAACCCGTATCTGGGCCGCCTTGTCACGGGCCGCATCATGTCGGGCAGCATCAAGACCAACCAGAACGTCAAAGGCCTCGACCTCGAAGGCAATCTTGTCGAAAACGCGCGCGTGACCAAAATCCTCGCGTTCCGCGGTATCGAACGCGTGCCGCTGGATGAAGCGTCTGCCGGTGATATCGTGTCCGTCGCGGGCATGACCGAAACCACGGTGGCGAACACGGTTTGCGACCCTGCTGTGATGACGGCCCTGCCGGCGCAGCCGATTGACCCGCCGACGATTTCGATGTCCTTCTCCGTCAACGACGGCCCGTTTGCGGGCAAGGAGGGGACGAAAGTCACCTCCCGCATGATCCGCGACCGCCTGTTCAAAGAAGCCGAAACCAACGTTGCGATGAAAGTGAAAGACGGCCAGACGTCCGAGACTTTCGAAGTCTTCGGCCGCGGCGAGCTTCAGATGTCGGTTCTCATTGAAACCATGCGCCGCGAAGGCTTCGAGCTGATGATCGGCCGTCCGCGCGTTCTTTACAAAACCGACGAAGCCACCGGCGAGCGTCTGGAGCCGATCGAAGAAGTCGTCATCGACGTCGATCAGGAATACTCCGGCACCGTGGTGCAGAAAATGGCCCTGCGTAAGGGCGAGATGATGTCCATGCAGCCCTCCGGCGCGGGCAAGGTCAAGATGACCTTCATCGCCCCGACGCGCGGCCTCATCGGCTATCACGGCGAATTCCTGACCGACACCCGCGGCACCGGCATCATCAACCGCCTGTTCCACGGCTACTCACCGTTCAAAGGCAACATCGACGGCCGCCGCACGGGCGTGCTGATCGCCATGAGCACCGGTCAGGCCACCGCCTATGACCTCTGGAACCTTGAAGAGCGCGGCGTCATCATGGTGCTGCCCGGCACCGAAGTTTACGAAGGCATGATTGTCGGCGAACACAACCGCGACAACGACCTGCCCGTGAACGTACTGAAGGGTAAAAAACTCACCAACGTCCGCGCTTCGGGTACCGACGAGATGGTAAAGCTGATCCCGCCGCGTATTCTGACGCTGGAACAGGCGATTACCTACATCGCCGACGACGAGCTGGTGGAAGTCACGCCGAAATCCATCCGCCTGCGCAAACGCATCCTCGACCCCAACGAGCGCAAACGCGCCGAGAAAATGGCCGAGGCGGGCTGATAGGCCCGATCCAACAAAAAAGCCGGAGAAATCATCTCCGGCTTTTTTGTTGTCTGATGCAGGGGGCTTAATACAGCGTGATATCCGTGTGCTGCAAATCGGGCGCGTTTTCGAATACGGCGACCAGAACGGCTTTGCCGCGGCCGCTGCCGTCGGCATCATAGAACAGCTGGCCTGTCGTGTTGTTGTAAACCAGCCGCTGTGTTTCTGTCTCGGCAATGCCGTCCGCGTTGGATCCGAAGTTTTCCGCGAGCAGTGCGCCGAGCGGGACGTCTTTCCATTTGAAAGCGGCGGCGTTGATTTCAACGGCGTCTTCACCCTGTACGAAGTCGACAATGGTTTTTACGTTTGATTTGGCATTCGGCGCCGTGCTCAGGCGGAAAATATCGTTGCCTGCGCCGCCGAGATAGGCGTCATTACCGCCGAGGCCGTCGATAATGTCATTCCCGTCGAAACCGGCGAGGCTGTTATTGCCATTGTTGCCGATAAGAACGTTATCCTGATGGTTGCCCGTGCCGTTGATGTGGGCTTTGCCTGTCAGGACGAGTTCTTCGATATACGCAGACAGGGTGTAGGTCACCGAAGAAAACGCCTTGTCATACCCCTCATTCTCGAGCTCGACGATAGAATCCAGAAAATCGTCGATGATATAGACATCGTCCCCTTCGCCGCCTGTCATGCGGTCAATCCCTTTGCCGCCATCCAGCGTATCGTTGCCGGTGCTGCCGATAAGGGCGTTGGATTTGGCATTGCCCGTCAGGTGCGCATCGCCGCCGCCGATGAAGGCGAGGTCTTCAATCTCCGCCAGTTTGGCGATGCTGTATTTATTGACCGTGGTGTCGATGCGGTCGTGACCCTCGTCTTTCTTTTCGGTCACTTTGTCCTTGATGTCGCGCACGATATAAACGTCATCGCCGCCGCCGCCGATGAGCGTGTCGATACCGCCGCCGCCGTCCAGCGTATTGCTGCCGGCATTTCCGGTAATGATATTCTTTTGCATATTGCCCGTGCCGTTGATATCGCCCGCGCCGGCCAGGGTCAGGTTTTCGATGTTGTCGGCAAGCGTATAGCTGACATGCGCGAGGACTAGGTCTTTCTTGCCACCGTCTGCGGTTTCGACAAGGCTGTCCAGCGTATCGCGGATGATATAGGTATCGTCTCCCTTGCCGCCGATGAGCGTATTCACGCCGCCGCCGCCATCCAGCGTGTTTTTACCGTCGTTTCCGGTGATGACGTTGTTCTGGGCGTTGCCTGTGCCGTTGATGTTGCCTTTGCCGCCCAGTACAAGATTTTCGAAATTCGATACGTTCGGCATATTCAACCCACCGCTGAAATGGATTTCCAGCGTATCCGTGCCATTGCCGCCATCGACGATGGGGGCGCTGTCGTGCAGCACGACGTAATCGTCATCCGCGCCTGTGTTGACAAAAAGCCGCCCGCCGCCGCCTTTCAGCGTCACGCGGTCGTTGCCATTGCCGGTGTTGAGAATCCAGTCTTCATACAGCGTCTTGGGCAGGTCGATATTAAAAGTATCAGGCAGTGTCCATTTGCTTTCATCCGCAAGAGTGTCCAGATCGAAACTCGTATTCTGGTTTGAGATTAAAAGTCCGGCGAAATCGACATAGCTGCCATCTATATATGTTTCTTTGTAGCGGGTGGCTGTGCCGTTAATGATAGGCGTGGTGCCGGCGGCAATGGCATACATATTGCCGCTGACATTAAACACGCCTTCGACTTTTACTTCCTTCAGGTGCTTTTGTGCCGACAGAGTCAGGGTAGATATGGTGCCGGAAAGGTCGTATGACGCGTTATAAACCAGATTGCCCGTGAAGCCGCTTGAAATACGGCCAAAATCGGCTGTGTTCTGCAATCCCTCCGCAAGATAGCTACGCACGACGCCGCCCGTATCGTAAATCGTAGGATACCCGTCATCCAGTTCGAAGACCATGTTGATGGTTCCGGTCACGGTTTCTTTCAAAGCGCCGGGTATGGTGACAACGGATTGCGTGGCGACGGCGGTTTGGTCGGCATAGTTCACCGAACCTGTCATGACTTTCTGTATGCCATTTGCGTAGCTGAATGTGAACTTGTTACCGCTTTGGCGCAGGGAATGGCTCCAGTACGTTACATCCATGACTTCTTTTTTTATGGTGACGTTCGTGGCAAACATATCACCGATGGTGGCGCTGTCGGAACCGTCATCCAGCTGATGGTTTTTGTTGATGACGCTTTGGCTGAGTTTGATGTTCAATGTCGACATGGCGTGCTGAAATCCTGCGGGGTTAATTTAAAAAATAAAGGGTGTGTTATCGGCAGGGGATACTATATTCCATATGCCCTGCGCGCCGCAACTGCGGCGTTGTGGCGGCGGCGGGGTTTTAAGGGGGCTTATGCCGCCTTGGGCTTGAAGGTGGCGAGGCCTTTTTTGTGCAAATCGTCGAATTCCCGCTCCAGCCCTGCATTCACGCCGCGGCAACCGTCAACGACGGATTTCGACCAGTTGAAATACTCCAGCTTGCGCGCATCGTCCCAATCGGGCGGCGGGCTGTCGAGGATGGATTTGAGGTTGGAAATTTTATCCGCCATTTTCACCATCCGCGCGCGCTCCGATTTGTGCGGCGCGTTTTCGGCCTGCAGGCGCTTGCGCTCCATCTTCGGCAGGCTCTTGTCGTCGGTGCATTCGCGCACGATGTCGGCGACGTTCTCGCCAAACTCCCGTTTCAGCTCTTCATACGTTGTGCCCGTATCCTCGATGGTGTCATGCAGCGCACCCGCCATCAGCAGCTCTATATCCGCGCCGCCAGTATGACGGGCGAGGGTATCGACCACGTCAATCAAATGGTTGACGTAAGGTTCCGCCCGCACGCCCTTGCGCCGCTGGTCGGTATGCTTCTGCGCCGCAAACATCAGCGCGCGCGTCAGGCTTTGAACCGGTGCCGTCATGCGAAACTCCTTTTCTTCGGGAGCTTCAAGCATGGACTAAAATGTAGGTGGGGGCAATCAGAAGGATTTTTTGTCGTTTCGGGATTAAATTTATTAAGAAGGCTTTTTCTATTCCAGCTTTTCAAGAGTTTCTATAATTTCCAGCATTTCTTTTACGCCGTTATCGTCGCAGTATTCGTTTGGATTTTGAGAGGGATACTCGTCGTGGATTTTTATTAATCTAATTCTGACCTTTTCCAGTTCAGGTTCCTTTTGCTTAACAGATGTAAAATCATCCCATTCCCACTCTCCGCAGGTTCCATCTAGAAATGATTTTATGAGGTACGCTACCTCGTGTTTTGTATAGTGAGCCATGGTTACGGTCCCCATATATCTATATGTTTGTGAATTCCTGATTTTTTACTACCAATGGCTATTCTAAAAACATCGCTGCCTGTCTGTTTGGTACCCTTCCAACCCCAGCCTATTCTAAGGTAGTCATTATTGTTCAGCAATCCAACTTTCCGTTTAAACAAGGGGCTGCTTTTGCTAAGTGCATTTTTACTAAGTGCAATTTTGCCACCGGCTAACACTTCCAAGCCGGTTCCTGTCCAGTCACCTATTTGATAGGCGGTTGAGCAAGTGTCTGCATATTCTAAGCCTTGCTCTTGGCGATACCGTCGAGACTGACCGAAGGTTAGAGCGTCGGTAACTCCTGCTAGGCCGTTTAGAACTTCGACTGCTCCATCGGCAACGTCTCCTTGGAAATCCCACCAGCTGTATAGCCCTTCTGGGTCAATCATCATCACCGGACTAGCCGCCGCATAGAGGAAGGTATTGATGCCACCCTCCAGCCCGATGGGGTCGGAGCTGATATAACGGCCTGTGGCGGGGTTGTAGTAGCGGTTCCAGTTATAGAACAGGCTGGATTCCGCGTCATAGAACTGCCCCGGCATGCGCAGGTTGACGGTGGCGGCGCCGCTGGGGCTGCCGTTGCCGAAGGCATCCGGCGCCCACGCCCAGACCTGCGTCCCGCCCGCATTGGTGCCGAATTTCGGCGTGCCGAGGTGGTTGGAAAGTTAGGCTCTTGCTGTTGCCCCCGCCCGCGCGCCCTTGCGCCGCTGGTCGGTATGCTTCTGCGCCGCAAACATCAGCGCGCGCGTCAGGCTTTGAACGGGGGCCGTCATGCGAAACTCCTTCTCTTCGGGAGTTTCAAGCATGGACTAAAATGGTGGAGGGGGCAATGGGTAGCGGGAGTGTGAAGTTTTAACGAATGGCAGCGGTGCGCCTTTAAAGCCTCCGACTTGTAGGGAGTAGGCTATTTTTAGGAGAGACGAAGTTCGTCCATTATGCTATCAAGCATAGTCTCTCCATGCTCGATAGTTATCATCCAAGTGTATCCTTTTACTGGATTAGGGAATAGCTTTGAGAAGTGTTTTTTGAGTTCTTGATGCCAAATTTCAATATTGGCTCGGCTAGGAGCTTCTAAAAGTTTTACTCTTAGAAGTAGAAATTCACCGTAATCCTGTATTTCATACTCAATAGCTATATGCACGTTACCTATAATATTTGTAATATCCTTAATAGCCTGTTGCGCAATAGTTTCTGAATACAATTTCATAACACCTCCTTATTTGAAGGGCAGTAGGGGGGCTTGCTTATTAAGCCATTCATATGCTTCTGCGGGTACGATGCATCCCTTAGATACGGCCATAGCCACCATGATTCGAAGCCCTACTCTTAGCCCCTCGTACCTTATAATATGCCCGCTCCATGTACCGAAGCCCAGATTTCCTTCAAAAAGTCCGTCTCTGTCAAGAGCGAGGTCCTCCCATTTTTTCTTCATTCCTGCGACATGTCTTTCAATCTGAGCAATAAGAACCAGACATTCATCATTGCCGTTATTGTTGCTACTGGATGAATCAGAGCACATCAAATTGCCTAAAGCGTCCCCAGTGCCGACACCTGCGACAATCCCTGTTGACGTCGACATTGCCACGACAGCAGGGCTTGCAGCAAGCGCCGCTCCTGCTGTAGCAAAGCTAGAGGCGCCGGCAGCCGCAACGCCCCCTGCAAAGCCGAGAGTGCCGCCTATGACGCTGCCGCATGCTCTGGCAAAGGCAACGCAGGTTGCGTTTGATTGAAGGCCAAACGGGTCAATTGCCATCACCGGACTAGCCGCCGCATAGAGGAAGGTATTTATCCCCCCCTCGAGCCCGATGGGGTCGGAGCTGATATAACGGCCTGTGGCGGGGTTGTAGTAGCGGTTCCAGTTATAGAACAGGCTGGATTCCGCGTCATAGAACTGCCCCGGCATGCGCAGGTTGACGGTGGCGGCGCCGCTGGGGCTGCCGTTGCCGAAGGCATCCGGCGCCCACGCCCAGACCTGCGTCCCGCCAGCATTGGTACCGAATTTTGGCGTGCCGAGGTGGTCGGGGTGCAGATAGGTCACGGTTTCGGGGCTGCCCGCATTGACCTGCGCCAGCGGTGCGCCGTTCAGGTACACATATTCGCGGATGAAATTGCCGCTGTTGTCATACTCGCCGTACAGCAGGCCACCCGCACCATAGACGTAATGCGTGGTCACCCCGCCCGCGACTTTTTTGGTGCGCTGGTTATAGGCGTTGTAGGTATAGGCGCCGACGGTGCTGGCGCTGATTTTGACCTCCTTCAGACGTCCCGTGCTGTCCCAGACGTATTCGCGCACGCCGTCGCCCGTGATATTGCCTGACGCGTCATAGGTGTAGCTGTTGCCGCCGACCGCGCTGATTTTATTGCTGGTCGCGGGGACGGTGGTGGTGGTCGTGCCGCCGCTGACCTTGGTCAGGCGGTTGCTGGTGGCGTCGTAGGTATAGGTGGTGGCGCTGCCGCTGTCTTCCTCGTCGAGGCGGTTGAGGGCGTCATAGCCGAAATCAGTGCCGCCGATTTGCGTGATGTTCCCCGCATCGTCGGTGCCGTAGGCATTTGTGTAAAGGCTGCTGACCGCGCGCGACAGCGGCCAGTAATTCTGGTCATACGTCGCGCTGAAGGTCAGGGCGTTGCCGTAGGTCATCGACGTTACGGGGCCGAAGGGCAGGTAAGTGATGGAGGAAGCAAGCGTCGTGCCGCTGCCCGCGACATCCGCGGTGACGCTGCTGGTCTGCCCGTTCGCGTTGAGGCCATAGGTGATGGTGCGCCCCGACGGCAGGGTGATGCCGGTGAGCGCGCCCGCAAGGTCGTAGCTATAACCCGTGGTGAAGGTCAGGCCGCCGCGCGTTTCCGCGCTTTCCGTCACGCGGCCCAGCAGGTCGTATTCATAGGCCGTGGTGCCGCTGGCGTCGGTCACCGAGCAAAGTCTGCCCGCGCCGCCCGTGCAGCTGTCGTAGCCAAAGGTCACGTTCTGCGCCGTGTCGTTCGGGTAAGTGACCGCGCTCACACGGTTGAGCTTGTCGTAGGCATAGGTCGCCGCGAACCCGGGGCTGTTGCTGCGCAGAACCATATTACCCGCAAGGTCGTATTCATAGACCGTCGTGCCGCGGTCAGGACTCGCTTCCTCGATCACCTCCCCGAAGGCGTTCAGGATATAGCTGGTTTCATTGTCGCGAGCGTCGGTGACTTTGGTCGTGTCATCCAGCGTGTTATAGGCGAAGTCCGTCTCGCCGCTGAGCGCATCGGTTTCGCGCACGAGACGTTGAAGCGCGTCGTAGCTGTAAGCCGTGGCGTTGGTATTGGCGTCGGTATAGGACGTCAGGTTGCTGTTCTTGTCATAGGCATAAAGGCTCTCGTCGCTCGCTGCATTGAGGCTCTCGATCATGCGCGACAGCTCGTCAAACACCGCACTCTGGGTATATTTGAGGGCGGAGGTCGAGTCCTTGTACTGCGTCTGCGTCACGTTACCCGCATCATCCAGCGTATAGGTGATCGTATTGCCGAGACTGTCTTCCACGCCCGTCAGCCGCTGTGCGTTGTCGTAGGTATAAGACAGCTCCGCCCCGTTCGGCAGCTCCACTTGCGTCACGTTGCCGTTGGCGTCGTAGGTGAATGTAGTCACAGCCTCGAGCGCCGTGGCGTCGGCACGGGTAGAGGTGAGAATCCGCCCGAGAGAATCGTATGTAAACGCCGTGACCGCCGTGTTTGGTTCCGTCAGTGTCGCCACGCGCATTGCTGCGTCATAAGTATAGGAGGCTGTTTGCGCATAGGCTTCGCCATAGGCGCGCGTGACGCTCGCCACCAGAAGATCGCCGTTATAGGTGTATTTGGTAACCGACCCGCGCGGATCGGTGACGGTATCGACGCGACCCAGAATTGTATTGCCGCTGCCGTCCGTCGTATTGGCGTAATAGGTATAGGTCGTAGTACGCGTCTCGTCGGTGTCGAGGTCTTTGACCGAAACCGAGGTCACGCGGCCATAGGCGTCGTAATCGTAATTCGTTTCGCGCTTGCCGAGCGTAACAATATCGGGCAGGTCGAGGTTGGCTTCATAGGTCGTTGTCGTGACGCGCGCCTGCGCCGTGCCAAACGCCTCGGTCATTTTGGTGACAAGGCCGCGGCCGTTCCGGACATACTGTGTCGTATTCCCCTCCCAGTCCGTCTTGCTCATCAACCAGCCGTTTTCGTAGTAGTTGTAATAACGGTTGGCGGCGACGCAGTTGGTGGAAGCATGGCCGTCCACCTGCACGATGCGCCGCACGCCGTTGATTTTGAGGAAGTGGTAGGTCGTATCTTTCCCGAGCGGGTTCGTCGTCGTCACGCTGCCATCCGCGTTATAAACGACGCTGTACGAATCGACATCGCCAGCGTGTTTGGACAGCACGGCGCGGCCCTGCGCATCATAGGCATAGGTCGCATAGCGCACGGCGGTTTCATCGGTAATGCCGGTCAGCGCGTGGATGAAGTTCGTGTCTTCGTAGTGGTATTCGCGCGTCCCGCTCGCGGGGTTTTCCACCTCGGTCAGGTTGCCGTTTCCGTCGTAGCTATAGCTGAACACCCCCTCCGGCGTTGTCACCGTGGCGACCTTGCCGCTTGCGTAGGTGAATTCCAGCTCGCGCCCGTTCTCGTCGGTAACCGTCTCCAGCAGCCCACCGCCGTCATAGGCGAGCTCGACCGCGCCACCGCCGAGGTATTCGATACGAACCAGTTTCTTACCACTGTCGTAGACCTCACGCGTATTATCGGCCAACATATACGCATAACCGCCACCGCCGAGCGTCTCGAACTTCGCCGTATTCTCGGGGTTATCTGCTACCCAGTCACTGCCTACCAGCGTATAGCTTTGCTCCGTGCCGCTACCGTCGATGATCTCGGCAACCGAGCCCGTGACCGTCAGCGTTCGCGCATAATTATGCCGCCACCGCGCGCCCACCGTGTTATCCGTCCATGTGCTGTCACTGCGATACAGCCGCGTGAATGAGAGGCGGCCGCCGCTATAATCCCGCTCGGTCTGTATCTTGTAGCCAAGATCGAAGTTGATCGGGTTGCCGGTTGTCGGCGACGGGTTTCCTGGCACATAAGCGCAAGACTGCCCTTGATAAGGGTTCGACTGCTCGGGATTAGACGAGGTTACTTGCGGCGGCGTGGTGACCGTGACTGTATATCCACCACTGTTGCCCGTACCATATCCGGCAAGAGCGATAGTATATGTGCCCGTTACCGCAGGCAGCGTTGTCGAATGCGAATTGTAGAAAGTCCTAAAAAGACTACCATCGGGCTTATAAATATTGAGTAAGGTTGAATATGAAGCCGAAGTCGTCACGGATAAGCTGCTGCTTGCTACGCCCGAGAATGTATAGCTCTGTATGCCATTCTCCTGTAAAACTCCTGTCCGCGGGGTTGCGCTTATAAGCGTCCCTTGTGAAACACTGGATGCCCCTTTCACGTAGTCTAAGCTGTAAAGGCCATTATCGGAGATGTTATACCCAATGATGACAACCGTATACGTCCCTGTATTGGGGAGGGCGCCGCTAAAACGATTGTATGCACTGTTCCATAGACTACCATCGGGTTTGTAAACGACGACTTGCATACTAAAAGCAGCGTTGGGGTAAAGGAGAATCCCCTGTCCTGCAGTGCCGGAAAATTCAAAACTCTCAAGGCCATTTGCCGCAATGATGCCATAACGACCTTGCCCACTCGTCAGAGAGCCGTTCGAAGTCCCCGCCGAGCCGCGCACAAAATTTAAATAGTAAGAACCGCTGTTATTGTAATCATACCCGGTAAGGACAACCGTGTACGTTCCTGTTGAAGGCAACGTACCGCTGAAACGGTTATAAACGTTGTTCCACAAGCTGCCATCAGGTTTGTAGACGAGAATTTGCATACTTGCGGCAGCTTTGGGGTAAAGGAGAATGCCCTGTCCCGCAGTGCCAGAAAACTCAAAACTCTCAAGGCCATTCGTCGCAAGTGTGCCATTATAAACTTGACCGCTTGTCAATGTCCCGTTCGAAACGCCTCCTGCCCCCCTTACGTAGTCAAGACGAAACGAGCCGCTTGCCGTTGGAGAAGCCGATACAACAATATTATAAGTCCCCGTCTCTGGGGCGGCTCCGCTAAAGCGATTTGCTGAAGTTTTCCAAAGCCCCCCGCTCGGCTTATAAACGCTAATATTCATAGGATAAGAAGCATTGCCATACAGAATAACACCTTGACCGGACGTCGCTGTAAAGCTGTAGCTTGCCGTGCCCCCGGGCGTAAGAGATCCATGTTCCGATGTCCCGCTGTCAATCGCGTAGGCCTGACCCGCGTATAGGAAAAACAATACAAATACGATTTTGCTCAGAAAGCTCTTCATGCATTCCTCGGTATATTAAATAAAAACTATTATTGATGCCTGCTAAACGCGGCTTCCAAAACCTTGAATTCTTTGCCAGATGCACCGACAATAAAAATTGTCCGCTTATATGTGTCATTCTCTGTAAACTGAAGTTCGGAGCGGTAAGTCTGTTCTTTTTCAAGCAAGGGATGCGTGAAGCTGCCTTTTTCCTCGATGGTTTTTGTTTCTGCGTTGTATTTGCCGGTGGCCGTTATCATGCCCACCTGCCCTCTGTCGGCCCATACAGAAGTGAATACCTTCTTGGCGGCGTCGTATCCAAGTAACCCCCATCCTTCATAGGGGATATTTTGTCCGCCAGCATTAATAATCAAAACTGTTTTACTGGAAAGAAACTTCTCCCCCAGAACCATTTCATTGGTCATTAATCCCGATGACGTCTGCGCCTCGGCGTTTTCGTCTGTCCAGTATTGGAGGTTGTAATGCCATGTGCCGCTCAGGGTGGAGAGCATGCGATGCTGTTCGGCAGGTTCTTCCGCTTTTGTGAGTTTTTTAAGCGTGACGTCTTCCAGCAGTTTTATCTGTGGCGCCTTCGAGGATTCCTGCCCCGCCTGTACCGGGAAGGCAAAGCTCCCCGCGAAAAATAATAGTGCCAGTAAAGCCGCGAAATAGTTTTTCATGTCGTTCTCTTTTTATAACTTTTAGTATTTTGTTCGGCGCAATATCATCCGCTTTCGGAGATCATCAAAAAGTTTGAATATTGTATACGGTGCAGGAGCACATACCCTAAAAGACTCTGGCGAACAGTGGAGGATTTATAGAAGACTGGATATAGGATTGAATTTAATTCTTACATTTTTTCACGAAAACTCTTAACTTGTGGTTAACAAAGCCATGTTTTCTATTTGCTCTACCTCTTGCTCAAAGAAACTAAAGCTCTCGAGATTACGAAACTGGAGATGGCGAATAAAGAGATACAAATTCAATTTATCTGAAATATCCGGACCACAGGACCTTGCCACCTGAATTTTTCCATGTTGCGCTACTTAAAAATATTGATTTTTTTCCCGTGACTATACAGAGCATGGCGGGACGTGATTTAAACTTTAGCTACATCACCCACGCAAGAAAACAGCCGCATATAGAAACGAAGAGCATAGTGGTTGTGCTTAGCGTAACCAGACAAGAGAGATTTCTTTTTATACATGAGAATGGTGCAGGCGGAGGGACTTGAACCCTCACGGGATTGCTCCCCACGGATTTTAAGTCCGTTGCGTATACCGTTCCGCCACGCCTGCATGTGTGCACAGGCTAGAGGCTCGGGCGCGCGGCGTCAAGTTTCGGGATGGGGTGCGGCGGGCGTGTTGTCGCCCTTGGCCTCTGCGGCCATTTTCTTTTTCAGCTGTATGGCGTCATTCATGCCGCTGATCCAGCAGGCGGGGCAGCCTTTGAAAAAGTAAAGCGCGCCGCCCATCAGGGCCACGAAGCCGAGCGGGCTATGCGTAAACACCAGAAAAGACGCAATCAGCAGGCTGAAACCCGCAACCCCGCGCCACAGGGTTAATCTGACCGGACAGGACGCCATGACGAACCTCCTTTGATGGTTCATATTTTCATTTTAGCATTTTCTAATATGAGTGGCAAACCCTTATAAAACAATAGAATTCAAATATTTATTATATATCCCCTTTTACGGAGGGGCGCTCTATATTATCACGTGCCCCAAAAAGCCGGATTCACCGATGGACGAGACGGATACACAAACACCCACGCCCGATAGCGCCGCCCCCGGCCCCGCCGGCGTCGCGGTTATCGAGGCCTGCGTGAAAACCCTGCCGGGCAGCCCGGGGGTTTACCGCATGATGAATGCGGCGGGCGACGTGCTGTATGTCGGCAAGGCCAAGAACCTCAAAAAACGCGTGACGGCCTATACGCAGCCGCAAAAACAATCCATCCGTATCCAGCGCATGATTGCGGCGACGGCCAGCATGGAATTCACCACCACGCATACAGAGGCGGAGGCCCTGCTTCTCGAAGCGAACCTGATTAAAAAGCTGAAGCCCCGCTACAACATTCTGCTGCGCGACGACAAATCGTTCCCCTATATCCTCATCACGGGCGATCATGACTTTCCGCAGGTGACCAAGCACCGCGGCGCGCGCGACCGCAAGGGGGAATATTTCGGCCCCTTCGCGTCGGGTTTTGCGGTCAATGAAACGCTGGCCGTGCTGCACAAGGCGTTTTTGCTGCGCAACTGTTCAGACCATATTTTCGCGCTGCGCACGCGGCCCTGCCTGCAATATCAAATCAAGCGCTGCACAGCCCCTTGCGTCGCCAAAGTCACCCACAGGCAATACGCCGAGCAGGTCGACATGGCGCGCCAGTTCCTCGAAGGGCGCAGCCGCGCGATACAGGAAGATTTCGCCGCAAAAATGCAAGCCGCAAGCGAGCGGCTGGATTACGAAGAAGCCGCCGCCTACCGTGACCGCATCCGCGCCCTGACACAAATACAGGCGGAGCAAACCGTGAATGTCGAAGGCATCGACAGCGCCGATGTTTTCGCCATCCACCGCGACGCCGGTGCATCCTGCGTGCAGGTATTCTTTTTCCGCGCGGGGCAGAATTTCGGCAACCGCGCGTATTTCCCGCGGCACGAAAAAGACCAGACAACGGCGGAGATTCTGTCGGCTTTCATCGCGCAGTTTTATACCAACAAGCCCGTGCCGCGCGAAATCATCGTGACCGACGACGTCGAAGCGCAGGAGGTGCTGGAACAGGCCCTGCGCGACAAGGCGGGATACAAAGTCACCATCGTCAAACCCCAGCGCGGCGACCGCAAACTGCTGACCGATATGGCGCTCAAAAACGCGCGCGAGGCACTGGCGCGCCGCATGGCCGATGCCGCCACGCAGGAAGCCCTGTTTGAAAAACTGGCCGAGGTTTTCGGCCTTGAAAGCCCGCCGGAGCGCATCGAAATCTACGACAACAGCCATATCGCAGGCAGCCATACGCTGGGCGCCATGGTGGTGGCGACGCCCGAGGGGCTTCAGAAAAATGCCTACCGCAAATTCAATGCGAAGGGCGATATTACCGGCGGCGACGATTACGCGATGATGCGCGAAATGCTGACAAGGCGTTTCCAGTCCCTGCTGAAGGCGGAGGGCGAAGGCGAAACGCCGGTCTGGCCGGATTTGCTGCTGATTGACGGCGGACAGGGGCAGCTGAGCGCCACGATGGAAACACTGGCGGAGCTGGGCATCGACGGTTTGGCGGTTGTCGCAATTGCCAAAGGGCCCGACCGCAACGCCGGACGGGAAAAGTTTTTTATGCCCGGACGCGATGTGTTCAGCCTCCCCCCGGATGACCCTGTACTTTATTTCCTGCAGCGGTTGCGTGACGAGGCACACCGATTCGCCATAACATCCCACCGTGCGCGGCGCAGCAAAGCGATTGGCGCCACCCCGCTCGACAGCGTGCCCGGAATTGGTGCACGGCGGAAAAAAGCCCTGCTTTTACACTTTGGTTCTGCAAAAGCGGTTGCCGAAGCGGGGGTGGCTGATTTACAAAAGGTAGCAGGCATCAGCAAAGCGGTGGCAGAGCGGATTTACGCTTTTTTCCACGATACAGATTCCTGACTTAAGGGGAAAAGAACATGTCCAAACCCAGCATCGCGTTTAACATCCCGAATATGCTGTCTTATTACCGCATTCTGGTCATTCCGGCCATGTTTGCCCTGTTCTACCTTGAAAAGGGCGCGCCGGACTGGGCGGCCTTCGCGGCCTGGAGCAACGTGTTTCTGTTTATGCTGGCCGGCCTGTCGGATTTTCTTGATGGTAAAATCGCGCGCGCCACGGGGCAGACCACCCTGCTCGGCAAGTTCCTCGATTCATCGACTGACAAAATGCTGATTGGCGCGACGCTGATGGCGCTGGTGGCCTTCGACCGCCTCGACGGTATCTGGATCATCCCCGCCGTTGTCATCTTCCTGCGCGAAATTCTGATTGCGGGTGTGCGCGAATTCATGGCGCTTTACAACGTGATTGTGCCGATCTCGAAAATGGGCAAATGGAAAATGACCATCCAGATGCTCTTTATCGGTTTTCTGCTGGCGGGGCCTTATGGCGAAATGCTGGTCCCCTATGCCTATGAAATCGGCAAGGTGGGCTTCCTGTTCGCGATGGTGATCACCGTGACGTCCGGTTACGACTATATGCGTCAGGCCTGGAAGACCATTCAGGAAATCGACGGCAAGCAAAAACAATCAACCGCCACCACCCTGTAAGCGGATAGCGCCGCTACAGCGACTTGCGCCGTGCCTCGCGCCATATCAAAAACAGTCCCGCGCCGATAATCACGGCCGCGCCGATCAGGGTGCGCTGGTCGGGCACTTCGTCAAACAGATAATAGCCCAAAAGCGCGCCCCAAAAGATTTGCGTGTAGTGATACGGCGCGACCGTCGCGGCGGACGGTGCCGTCTGGAAACCAAAAGCGATGCACATCACCCCGATCGCGCCCAGAACCCCCATCATCAGAAAAACGCCAAGGTCGTACAGCGACGGCGTGATGTAGTGAAACGGCAAAAACGGCAGGCAGGCGAGGATGCTGAAGGCAGAGCCGCTGCAGATAATCATGGTGCGGCTTTCATGCGGGCCCAGATGCCGCATGACAATCATGGAGCAGGAATAGAAAAACGCACCGCAAAGCACCAGTATCGCCCAGAGATCGAACATCCCGCCGCCCGGACGGAAGATATACACAATCACCGCGAAACAGAACAGGATGACCGCGATTTTTTCCCTCTCCAGCTTTTCGCGCAGGAAAAACGCCGACAAAATCGCCACCCAGAAGGGGGATGTGAAAACCAGCGTATAAAACGTGGTCAGCTGGATATGCGGCAGCGACAGCGTGTTGATAATCCCCACAACCACCGACATCGCCGCACGCAGAAACACCCATTTCGGCTGCTTGATAACAAAGGCGCTGCGCCCCTGCGTCACCGCGCCATAAACACACATGAAACTGATAATCACGATGCAGTTGAAAATGATGATCTGGGAAAAATGGAATTTTCCCGCCAGCACCTTGACGGCGGCATCGCCGATATTGAAATAGCCATAGGCCACACAGGTGGCCAAAATGGCGATAAGGGTTTGCTTACGACGGTCGGGCGTTCCTGCGACGGGGAGATCCGGGGCTGACATCTTTTTTGTTCTTTTTGTTGTCTTTTATTGTTCTATTTTTCACACGCTCTTTTTTCTGCTTGCCGCCGGTCGCTGCCGCGCCGGCTTTGGGCTGCGTTTTGGGCAGCGCGCCGACCTCTTGCAGGTTTTCGGGGCCGAAACTCAGCGGCAACAGTTCCGCCATGGTATGCACCGCGCCCAGACGGCCGTCTTTCCACAGCGAATAAATCTGCACATCCGGCGCACAAAATTCACGCAGGCGCTGGCGGCAATCGCCGCAGGGCGTGCACAGATATTCCATCGACGGGCCCGCGACAACCACGGCGCGGATACCGCGCTCCCCCGCTGTCACCATGGCGGATATGGCAGATGCTTCGGCACATACGCCTTTGTAATGGGCAATCTCGACATTGGCACCCGCGTAAACCTTGCCGCTGTCCGACACAATCGCAACACCGACAGGGTGGTTCGAATACGGACAATAGGCGCGGTCACGCGCGGCCATCGCCTGTTTGGCCAGAATTTTTACCTGCATATCCACACCCGTTTTCCGGACGGTTGTCATGCCGCCACCCGCCGCCGCACAATTTCGCCGGCTTCGGCCGCGGCGGACGATACCGTCATCACGCTGCGCAGTTTTTGCGCCATGCGTTCGAACGAAACCTCGTCACGGGCATGCAAGGTGGCCAGCGGACGTGCCCCCTTGCCGACTTCTTCGCCCAGCGCGGCGATCTGGGTAAGGCCGACGCTATGATCGACGCTATCGGTCGGCTTGCTGCGCCCGCCGCCCAGCTCGACAATCCCGATGCCGACGCCGCGCGTATCAATCGACGTGACGCGGCCCGCCTGTTCCGGATAGACATCGCGCACAATCGCCGCCGGTTTCAGGAATTTCTCCGGCGCGTCGATAAAGCCCGCAGGCCCGCCCAGCGTTTGTACCATGCGTTCAAACTGCGCGGCGGCTTTTCCGTTCCGCAGAACGTCGGCGATTTTTTCGCGCGCCTCGGCGGTATCTTTGGCCAGCTTGCCCAGCACCAAAAGCTCCGCCGTCAGCGCCGCCGTAACTTCGTAGAGGCGGGCATCGACGTTGATGTTTTTGAGGAAATCGACCGCCTCTTTCACCTCGACGGCATTGCCCGCCGTGCGGCCAAGCACCTGGTTCATATCCGTCAGCAAACCCACCGTGGGCATGCCCGCGCCATTGGCGACGGACACAATGCTTTCGGCCAGCGCCTGCGCATCGCCGTAATCCTGCATAAACGCGCCGCTGCCGAATTTGACGTCCATGACAAGCCCGTCCAGCCCCGCCGCCAGTTTTTTGGAAAGAATGGACGCCGTGATGAGATCCAGCGATTCCACCGTGCCCGTCACATCGCGGATGGCATAGATGATGCGGTCCGCAGGCGCGAGATCGGGCGTCGCGCCAATGATGGCGCAGCCTGCTTCGCGCACGGTTTTTTTGAAAAGCGCGATATCCGGCTGCGATACATAACCGGGGATCGCATCCATTTTATCCAGCGTGCCGCCCGTATGCCCGAGCCCGCGGCCCGACAGCATGGGCACAAAAGCGCCGCACGCGGCCAGAATGGGGGCCAGCATCAGGCTCACCTTGTCACCGACGCCGCCGGTGGAGTGTTTATCCAGAACCGGACCCGGCAGGTTTTCGCCCTGCCACGACATCACCGTGCCCGAACGCGCCATGGCGGACGTCAGCGCGACGCGTTCCGGCATGTCCATTTTTTTAAGAAGAACCGCCATGCAAAACGCGGCGACCTGCCCCTCGCTGACGCGCCCGTGGGTTACGCCCTCGATAAATTCGCGAATTTCGCTTTCGGCCAGCGTCTGGCCGTCTCTTTTTTTGCGAATAATTTCCTGCGGCAGCATGGTTGCCCTCTCCCGACTTTTTTCGCGCGCGAAAGGCACGGTTTTGGTTGCAATTTCTGGGTATTCGACCAATATCATTATCCATGATTTCACGCGCGTTTAACAGCATCGAAAATAAAACACGCTGGATACGAGAGTTCTTCAAACTCGAATCCGCGGGCGGTATTGTGCTGTTCATCGCCGCCGCTCTGGCGATGATTATGGCTAATAGCCCCCTCGCCGGTTTTTATGACCACCTGCTGCACAGCAAGCTCGGGATTGTTTTCGGCGAATTCGAATTTTCGAAAAATCTGCTGCACTGGATCAACGACGGCCTGATGGCCATTTTCTTTTTTCTGGTCGGGCTTGAAATCAAGCGCGAGCTTCTGGGCGGCCAGCTGTCGTCCAAAGAAAGCGCGATGCTGCCCGCACTCGCCGCCGTCGGCGGCATGGCCGCGCCCGCGCTGGTCTATTACCTCGTCAACCACAACCATCCGCATCTGCTGCATGGCTGGGCCATTCCGGCGGCGACGGATATCGCCTTTGCGCTGGGCGTGCTGTCATTGCTGGGCAAACGCGTCCCCGTCACGCTGAAGGTTCTGCTGACGGCGATTGCCGTCATCGACGATCTGGGCGCCGTGATCATCATCGCGTTTTTCTATACCGATGGATTATCCATGACCGCGCTGGGTGCCGCGAGTTTCTTTACCCTGATGCTGTTCGTCATGAACCGCGCAGGCGTGCGGCGCACGGCGGCTTATGTGATTATCGGCTTTTTGCTGTGGCTGGCCGTGCTCAAATCCGGCGTGCATGCCACGCTGGCGGGCGTGATTACCGCCCTGTTTATCCCCTACGGCACGCAAGGACACGGCAAAAAAGAAAGCCGCAACCTGATTGCCGATCTTGAACACGCCCTGCACCCGTGGGTCGCCTTCATGATTATGCCGGTTTTCGCCTTTGCCAATGCCGGCGTGTCGCTGGCCGGTGTCACGCCGGCGGCGCTGTTCAATCCGCTGCCGCTGGGCATCATGCTCGGCCTGATCATCGGCAAGCAGAGCGGCATTTTCTTCACCATCCTCGCCGCGGTCAAAAGCGGTTTGTGCCCGATGCCCAAAAACACCAACTGGTACCAGATTTATGCCCTCAGCGCCCTTTGCGGTATCGGCTTTACCATGAGTCTTTTCATCGGCACGCTGGCCTTCAACGGGCCTGAATATGCCGCGCCTGTGCGGCTGGGCGTTCTGGGCGGTTCGATCATCTCCGCCATCTTCGGCTATCTGCTGATCCGCCTCACCTGCAAAAACAAAACTTAAACATTCGACAGAGGGATATCATGACACAAAACGCACCTGTTACCGTTGCTTACGGCGATGGCATCGGCCCTGAAATCATGGCCGCCACGCTGGACATCCTTGAAAAAGCAGGCGCCAAACTCGCCATCGAAACCATCGAAATCGGCGAAAAAGTTTACAAACGCGGCGTGGCTTCGGGGATTGAAGACAGCGCGTGGGAATCCCTCTCGCGCACCAAATGCTTCCTCAAGGCGCCCATCACCACGCCGCAGGGCGGCGGCTTCAAAAGCCTGAACGTCACGGTGCGCAAATCCATGGCGCTGTTCGCCAATATCCGCCCCTGCGTATCCTATCACCCCTTTGTGCGCACGACGCAGCCGACGATGGATATGGTGATTGTGCGCGAGAACGAGGAAGACCTCTACGCCGGTATCGAACACCGCCAGACCGACAACGTCATGCAGTGCCTGAAGCTGATTTCGGAGACAGGGTCGGAGCGTATCGTGCGCTATGCCTTCGAATACGCGCGCGCGCATGGCCGCAAGAAAGTCACCTGCATTTCCAAAGACAACATCATGAAAATGACGGACGGCCTGTTCCACCGCGTTTTCGACCGTGTCGGGGCGGAGTATCCCGAGCTTGAGAAAAACCACATGATTGTGGACATCGGCGCGGCCAAAATCGCGGCCGCACCGCATATTTTTGATGTCGTCGTCACCGAAAACCTCTATGGCGATATCATTTCGGATATCGCGGCGGAAGTCTCCGGCTCGGTCGGGCTTTGCGGCTCGTCCAACATCGGCCAGCACGGCGCGATGTTCGAGGCCATCCACGGCTCCGCCCCCGATATCGCAGGTCAGGGCATCGCCAATCCTTCGGGCCTGCTGCATGCGGCGGTTTTGATGCTGCATCATCTGGGCCAGGGCGCCGCTGCGGATAAAATCCACAACGCCTGGCTGAAAACCATCGAAGACGGTATTCACACGGGCGATGTGTTCAGCCCGCAGTTCAGCAAACGCCGCGCCAATACCAAGGAATTTGCCGAAGCCGTCATCGAACGCCTTGGCGAGCAGCCCGCGCATTTTAAACCCGCCACGACGGCGGAATCAAAACAGCCCGCTATCCGCATGCCTGTCATCAGCCTGCCCAAAGCCGCTGCCAAAACCCTGCACGGTGTCGATGTGTTCATGCATTGGCGCGACGCACGCCCCGTGGATGCGCTGGCGACGGAAATGAAGGCGCTCAGCAACAGCCTGAAGCTCGCCAGCATTGACAGCCGCGGCCTGCTGGTCTGGCCCGACAGCGCCGCCAAGGCCGAGAACGGCGATCATTGGCGCTGCCGCTTTGTTGCTGCCAACGACGGCGATACGGTGACGCATGCGCAAATCGCCCAGCTGCTCCACGCACTGGCGGAGGCAGGGCTTGATTTCATCAAAACCGAAAATCTGTATTATTTCGACGGGCAGCGCGGCTTTACCGTAGCTCAGGGACAGTAAGCTCGTTCTGGCGGCAGCAGGCGGCGACCGTATTACCCAAAAGGCAGGCGATGGTCATCGGCCCGACGCCGCCGGGCACGGGGGTGATATATCCCGCCACCTCGCGCACCGAGGCGAAATCGACGTCGCCGACAATGCGGCTGCCCTCGGCGCTTTGTTCGCGGCTGATACCGACATCAAGTACGATAGCACCCGGCTTGACCCAATCCGCCTTGACCAGTTGCGGCCTGCCCACGGCAACGACCAGAATATCCGCCTGACGCGTCACATGCGATAGCTGCGGCGTTCTGGAATGGGCAATCGTCACGGTGCAATTTTCACGCAAAAGCAGCTGCGCCATCGGCTTGCCGACGAGGTTCGAGCGGCCCACCACCACCGCATGCAGCCCCGACATATTCGGCATGATGCTGCGCAAAAGCGTCAGGCAGCCCAGCGGCGTGCAGGGCACCAGTCCCGGCAGGCCCGACGCCAGCCGCCCCACGTTTTCAATATGCAGACCGTCCACGTCCTTCGCGGGGTCAATCGCGCGCAGGATGGTGGCGGTGTCTATTTGTTTGGGCAGCGGCATCTGCACCAGAATACCGTGTACCTTTTTATCCTTGTTGAGCTTGCGCAGCAGCTCCAGCAGCGCATCCTGCGATGTATTCTTGGGCAGGCGGTGAACGTAGCTGCGCATGCCCGCCGCAACGGCAAGTTTTTCCTTGCTGGCGACGTAAATCTGGCTGGCCGGATCATCCCCGACCAATACGACGGCCAGACCCGGCATGATTTTATGGTCGGCGACCAGTACCTCGACATGATGCGCGATAGACTGGCGCAACCGGCGGGCGGTTTTCTTGCCGTCAATGATGATGCCGCGTTCTGCCGTTGTTTTATGCTCGCTCATCGCCATTGTCCCCGCCCCTGCTTCCGGATGTTATTGCGACACAATCAGGGCCAGCCGCGTCAGGCCCTCCATCATCAGCCAGATGGCGAAAATGATCACCATCGGCGTGAAATCAAATCCGCCCATCGGCGGTACGACCTTGCGAACCACGCGCACGACAGGCACCGTCGCATAGTTCAGCAGCATGCAAAACTTGTACACATATTTGTTGCGCGTATTGGCGATGTTGAGCGCGACCAGCCAGCTCATCAGCACGGTGGCGGTGACAATCCAGAAATAGGCCATCAACGCATACATCAGAATTTGAATTAAAATCAGCATTCAGCAGCATCCTTTGCCACAAGGCTATACCGTGCGCCGCCGCGCTGCAAGAAAAGATACGCGTTTGGCGCCGCCAAGCCCTTATTTTTATGGCCAAATTTGCCGCATACGCCGCGATTTAACAGATGATTAATCAAGTTGGGGCAGAATAAGCTCAGACAGGTCCGTCCGGACTTTCCCTGTGCCACTCTCGCCGCCGCGCAAACACGCTGCCGTCCCACCGAGGAGCATCACCTTGTTACCCTCTTTCAAAACCGCTTTGATTGCTGCCGCTCTTTGTGTCACCGCCCTGCCCCTGACCGCGCAGGCGGAATCCCTCAGGATGAGCTTTGACAAGAGCCTGCAAATGACGCCGCTGGTCGCCGGGGCGACGCCTTCGGCCGGCGCACAAACGACAGAGCAGGTCGTCACACTCTACCCCTCTGCCTATTCAAGCCGCAGCGGCCAGACCGAAAACCTCTACGACTTCGAACAAAAAACATTCACCGTCATCAACCATGACAAAAAAACCTATACCGTATATCCCCTGCAAAGCGTGGCGCATTTCCGCTCGCTCGACAGGATTCGCCGGTTGAATGCGAAAGTCGGATTATATCAACAGCAGGCTGGCGGCACGGCATTGCCGATCGACACGCTGCTTGAAGATATAGATATCGATATGATGCTGGCCGGTATCCGCAGCAGCAAAACCACAAAACGAATTCAGATTAAAAAAGAAGGCATCTCCGTCACTTTCACCGACGGCAAAACCGGTGCGGCGCTTGCCAGCTATGAAGGAAAAGCGGGCGCAGAGATTCCCAAATCCCTGCAAAAATCATACGCGCATTTCTTGACCTATGAATTCACAATGCATCCGGTCATCAAAAACGCGCTTGGTGCTGAATCGGGAATGATTGGAAAGCTGGTTTTCACAAACCGCGATATGCTGCGCAACCTGTCTGCGATTTATACATGGGCGCTGAAATCTTCGAACATCACGGAAGAAAACGGCCCCGCTATGCCCGAAGATTACAAACGCGTATATCATATCGATCCCGAACTGGACGCCGCGTTTAAAGCTGCCCATACCCCCTACGTATTCGATGCCAACGCCTATCAGCAGGAAGTAACATCGCTTATAGAACAGCAGAAATATCTACCGCTGTTTTTAAAGTATCAGCAGGCGAATCTTTCCATGTTGCCCGACATGGCGGCTAAAAACCAACAGACCTTCTCTGCCACTATCAAAGCAGCGGAGAGTTTTGAGAAAGCCGCCTATCTTTCGATCATACAAAAACCGGATAATACGGCCGAGCTGCGGCAGTATAATGATATTCTGGAGAAAGCGAAAAAGCGCGCGGATGATATGGCTTGGCTTCTGGACTATTTCATCGACGATCACACGCGCACTGTGCTGAGCGCCAAGAAAGCCCCGAGCAAAACCGATCTGCAAGAACTGGCTGCGGCACAAACCCGCCTGCTGCTCATGCTCAAAAAAATGCCGCATAACGTATCTATCTACGAAAACACGGGTGATGTGCATTACAGCCGCCTTGAAGTGCCCACCGCCATGCTTTACTGGGCGCAGGCGGCGGAAATCGCCCCGCAATCGGCAGCGGCCCGCAAGTTTCAGCAAATGAAGGCGCAGACCGAAACAGAATTTCCGGAATATTTCTGATTTTGTCCCCGCCGCGGCTATTCCCGCGGGTTTGGTCTGTACAGCATTGATTTCACGCCGCGTCTGGTACAGCATAGGCCTGCTTTTTTTATACCAACGCAGGAGGATGCCCCCTTGTCTGACACTTCCAAGCCCTCGGCTGAAAATACCGCCTACCTTCAACTGAAAAACGGCCGTGTAGTCATCGAACTGCGCCCCGATCTGGCGCCCAAGCATGTTGCGCGCATCAAGCAGCTGATGAAAGACGGCTTTTACAACGGCCTTAAATTCCACCGCGTCATCCCGGGCTTCATGGCCCAGACCGGCTGCCCGCAGGGGACCGGCTACGGCGGTTCGGGTATGAAACTGCCGGCTGAATTCAGCGATGCACCGTTTGTGCGCGGCACCCTCGGCATGGCGCGCGCCATGGACCCCAACAGCGGCGACAGCCAGTTTTTCATCACCTTTGGCGATACCCCCCATCTGGACGGCCAATACACCGTCTGGGGTCAGGTTGTCGAAGGCATGGAACTTGTCGACGGCATCGCCGTTGGTGAGCCGCCTGCCAATCCCGACAAAATTCTGTCTTTCAGCTTGGCCGAATAAGGCCGCGCGGCAACGCATAACCCCTTAACGAGGAATATCATGAAAAATCAAATCCTTGGACTTTTCTCTGCCCTGCTGATGGTCTTCGCCCTGACCGCAGGCGCCGCACAGGCACAGGAACGCGACCTTGAAAACACTCTCTACATGGATCTGGCGACAGGCCGTGTGATTATCGAACTGCGTCCCGACCTCGCCCCGCAGCACGTCGCCCGTGTGAAAGAACTGACCCGTCAGGGCTTTTACAACGGTCTTAAATTCCACCGCGTGATCGAAGGCTTCATGGCGCAGACCGGTGACCCCAAAGGCGATGGCACGGGCGGTTCGGGCAAAAACCTGCCGGCTGAATTCTCTTCCGAAAAATTCGTGCGCGGCACGGTTGGCGCGGCACGCACCAACGACCCCAACAGCGCGGACAGCCAGTTCTTCATCACCTTTGACAAAACTCCGCACCTGAACGGTCAATACACCATCTGGGGACAAGTCGTATCGGGCATGGAATTGATCGATGGCATCGCCCGCGGCGAGCCGCCGATGAACCCCGACAAAATCGTTAAAATGACGGTCGCTGCGGACGAAACGTCCAAGGCACCTGTTGAAAACGCCGCGCAGTAAACCGCTGCCACAGCGTTTTTAACGGGGTATTCCCCGCTTTGCCAAACCCCCTCGGGATGCTATGTTATGTGGCTCTTGAGGGGGTTTTTCTATGCGCGCCGCAGCATGCATGCGCCGCCCCCGCGAACCGAACACAGAGGACGATATGAAAATTCTTGTGCCCGTAAAACGCGTGGTCGACTATAACGTCAAAATCCGCGTCAAAAGCGACCAGAGCGGCGTCGAGCTTGCCAACGTCAAAATGTCGATGAACCCCTTCTGCGAAATCGCGGTCGAAGAAGCCGTGCGCCTGAAGGAAAAAGGCATCGCCACCGAAATTATCGCCGTTTCCATCGGCCCCGCGCAGGCGCAGGAAACGCTGCGCACCGCCCTTGCCATGGGCGCGGACAAAGCCATTTTGGTGCAAACCGACACCGCGCCGGAACCGCTGGCGATTGCCAAGATGCTGCAAAAACTGGTTGCGCAGGAAGCGCCGCAGCTGGTCATCCTCGGCAAGCAATCGATTGACGGCGACAACAACCAGACAGGGCAGATGCTCTCCGCCCTGCTCGGCTGGGGGCAGGCGACCTTTGCCTCCAAAGTCGAAAAGGATGGCGAGACGCTGAAGGTCACGCGCGAAATCGACGGCGGCCTTGAAACCCTCGCGGTCAAGCTGCCCGCGGTTGTCACCACCGACCTGCGTTTGAACGAACCGCGCTATGCGTCGCTGCCGAATATCATGAAGGCCAAGCAAAAGCCGCTGGCCACCGTCACGCCCGCCGACCTTGGCGTCGATGTCACGCCGCGCGTGAGCGTCGTCAAGGTATCCGAACCGCCCGTGCGCAAAGCCGGCATCAAAGTCAAAGACGTCGCGGAACTCGTCGACAAACTGAAAAACGAAGCAAAGGTGATCTGACATGCCCAGCGTTCTTCTTATTGCCGAACACGACAACAGCAACCTGAAACCCGCAACGCTGAACGCGGTCACCGCCGCCAGAAAGCTGGGCGACGTGGATATTCTGGTTGCCGGACAAAACTGCGCTGGCGCTGCGGCGGCCGCTGCCAAAATCGGCGGTATCCGCAAGGTGCTGTCGGCGGATGATGCCGCCTATGCGCACCAGCTGGCCGAAAACACCGCCGCACTGGTGGCGAAATCCGCTGCGGGCTATGACTATATCCTCGCGCCCGCAACGACGACGGGCAAAAACATGCTGCCGCGCGTCGGCGCGCTTTTGGATGTGCAGCCGATTTCCGATATCAGCGGTATCGAAGGGCCGGATACTTTCGTGCGTCCCATCTATGCCGGTAACGCTTTTGCGACCGTCAAATCGTCGGACAAGGTCAAGGTCATGACGGTCCGCACCACGGCCTTTGACGCCGCCCCCGCCGATGGCGGCAGCGCGGCGGTTGAAGCGATCGCCGCGGCAGGCGATAGCGGCACCACATCGTTTGCCGGACAGGAACTGACCAAATCCGAACGCCCCGAGCTGACCGCCGCGCGCATCGTCGTGTCCGGCGGGCGCGGCATGGGCAATGGCGAGAATTTCAAACTCATCGAAGCCGTCGCCGACAAACTTGGCGCCGCCGTCGGCGCGTCGCGCGCGGCAGTGGATGCCGGTTTCGTGCCCAACGATTATCAGGTCGGCCAGACGGGTAAAGTCGTCGCGCCGGATTTGTATATCGCTGTCGGCATTTCGGGCGCAATCCAGCATCTGGCCGGCATGAAAGATTCCAAGGTCATCGCCGCCATCAACAAGGACGGCGAAGCGCCCATCTTCCAGATCGCCGATTACGGGCTGGTGCAAGACCTGTTCACCGCCCTGCCGGAACTTGAAAAGGCGCTGTAACAAAAACACGCCGATCATGCAAAAAGCCCCCGTTCACACGGGGGCTTTTTTGTTGGGCGGACGCGGCGTGATTAACGCTCGCGCAGGGCGGTTTGCGATGCTTTGATAAAAGGTTTGAGCAAATACTGCATCACGGTTTTGTGACCGGTAATCACATCAACCGTTGCCTGCATACCGGATTTGATATCGTATTCCTTACTACCTTTGCGCAGTTTTTCGGCATTGGTTTCGACGCGCACGCGGTAAAAACTTTCGCCTTTTTCGGTCGTGAAGCTGTCTGCCCCGACCTCGGTCACTTTACCTTCCATCGAACCATAGACGGAGAAGTCATACGACGACAGGCGCACAACCGCTTTTTGCCCGACATTGATGAAGGCGATGTCGGAGGGTTTGATGCGCGCCTCGACAACCAGCAGGTCATCGACGGGGACGATTTCCATGATAGGCTCGCCCGCGCGCGCAACGCCGCCGACAGTAGAGATTTTGATATCCTTCACGATACCGTCCATGGGCGCGCGAATCTCGCTGCGCTCGGTGCGGTCTTTATGCGCGGCCATGGTTTCGCGCACGGTGTTCATTTCGATGGTTTTCTCGGCCAGCTCGCGCTGCGCGGTCGCGCGGAAACCGCTCTTAAGCTCGTTGATGCGCTCGTCCGCTTCCTTGACCGCCGCCTGCGAACGCGGCAGGGCCAGACGCAGCCCGTTCAGCTCCGCCCGCTGCTGGGCAATCTGGCGGTCGAGTTGCAGCAGTTCCATCTTGTTCGCCGCGCCACGCTCCACCATCGGGGCGACCATCTGGCGTTCTTCCTGCGCAAGGCCAAGGACACTCGAAATATCCGCGATGCGGCGCTGCAGTTCGGTGACTTCCTGCTGGCGCTGTTCGCGCTGCTGTTCAAGGACAGCCATCTGGCCTTTGCGCTGTTTCAGGTTGGCGTCGTAGGTATCGCGCTCCGCCTTGACGGAGTCGAGCACAAGCTTCGTCACCTCCTCGGGGAATTCGAGGGGCTTGTCATCCGCCTCCGCCTGCAGGCGCGTCACCGTCGCCAGAAGCCCGTAGTATTTCTGCTGGCTGGCCGAAAGGTCGGATTTGAACTGTTCGTTGCGCAAGTGCAGGATGACCTGCCCTTTTTCCACGCGGTCGCCCGTTTTAACGGGGAAGGATTCGATGATACCGCCCTCAAGGCTCTGGATGACCTGAATTTCAGACGACGGAATGACCTTGCCTTCGCCGCGCGACACTTCTTCGAGCGTCGCCAGATTGGCCCAGAGGATAAAAAGCCCCAAAAGCCCCGCGATAAAATAAAGCAGGATATGGTCACGCCATGCGATGCCGTCGGCGGGCGAAAAATCATCGTCATATTTGCGCGTCAGGTCGAATTTGCGCAAATCGAATTCATCGTATTCGGCGGCGCGGTTTTCGTTCGTTTTTTTTGCGGGCTTGGCGTTTTTATTCTCAGTCATTCGGCGCCCCCTGCGTACCTTGCGCTTTATATGCGCCCGACTGCAACTTGGCGATGACGTCGTCGCGCGGGCCGGCGGCAATGATGCGTCCGCGGTCCATCAAAATCAGCTTGTCGACGAGGCCCAGAACCGCGCTTTTATGCGTGACCAGCAAAATGGTTTTGCCTTTGATAAGCTCTTTCAGGTGCATATAGAGCCTGCGTTCAGAGCCCGGGTCAATCGACGCCGTCGGTTCATCCAGCAGCAAAATCGGCGGGTTGTACAAAAGCGCGCGGGCAATCGCAATCGCCTGACGCTGGCCGCCGGAGAGGTTATCCCCCCGCTCGCCCACCTGCGTATCGAGGCCCGCTTCGGAATCGCGCAGGAAGTTCATCACCCCCGCCATCTCCGCCGCGCGCAGCACTGCGGCATCCGGCACGGATTCATGGCCGAGCGTAATATTCTCACGCACCGAGCCGAAAAACAGATACGGCGTTTGCTGCACAACGCCGATATTCCGGCGCAGATCGGCAGGGTCAATCTGGCGCACATCCACGCCGTCGATTTGCACCGAGCCGTTTTCGGGTTGGTAGAGGTTGAGAATAAGACGTTCGATCGTCGTCTTGCCCGAACCGACCGCGCCGATGATGCCCACGTGCTCGCCCGGCGATACGGAGAAATTGATGCCGTTCAGCGCAGCGGTTTTTTGCTGCGGATAGCGGAACACCACATCGCGGAAATCGATTTTACCCTTCATCACGGGCATCGAAATAAATGTCTGTCCCGCGGGGCGCTCCACCGGCGAGGCCATCAGCTCGTTCAGGCGCACCAGCGATTCCTTGGACTGGCTGAACTTGGTCAGGATCGCGGCCACAGATGCCAGCGGCGCCATCGCGCGGCCAGACAAGATGACGGAGGCGACAAGCGCACCCATGGTCATCTGCCCGTCGGCAATCAGATACGCGCCGAACACAACCATGAAAACCGAACACAGCCCCGCCGCCGTACCGGCGACGTTAAGGCCGAAAGAAGAAATCGCGCGCGCCTTGACGTGCGTGCGGGATGTCATCTCGTTCAACTCTTCCCATTTGCGCTGCATGTGGCCTTCGGCCGCCTGCGCCTTGATGGTTTCAAGGCCGCTGAGGGTTTCGAAAATGAGGGAGCTTTTAAACGCCCCTTCGCGCATCGATTCCTTGACGACTTTATCAAGCGGCTTTTGCAGCATGATGCCGACAGCCAGCACCAGCGGCACCAGAATGGCCGGCACCACCGCCACCGGCCCCGCAATCAGCCAGATGAGGATGATGAACAGGATGATGAACGGAAAATCGATAACCGCGATAATAGTGGCGGAGGTAAAGAAATCGCGCAGGGTTTCGAATTCCTTGAGGTTCGCGGCATGCACGCCGACACTGGGCGGGCGGGCGGCCATTTTCATGGCCAGCATCTGCTCGAAAATGCGCGCGGCAATCAAATTGTCGGCCTTGCGCCCCGCCGTATCGACAAAATGCGCGCGCAGGGTTTTAAGCAGAAAATCGAACACATAGGCAATCGTCACGCCCGCCGCCAGCACCCACAGCGTCGGAAAGGCGCTGTTGGGAATGACGCGGTCATACACGTTCATGGTGAACAGCGGGCTGGCGATCGCGAGCAGGTTGATGACCACCGCCGCCAGCATAACCTCGTAGTAAATCTTTTTGTGGCGCCAGATCGCGCCCCAGAACCAGTCGCGCCCGCTTTCGATTTCGGCGGGGCCGGCGCGGCTATCCAGATGCGCGCGCGGACGCACGAAAAACGCATAGCTGCCATAGCGCATTTGCAGCTCGCCGAGGGAGATTTCCGTCGTCACATCCGGCGTTTCCGGAAAGACCAGCAAAACGCCTTTTTTGCCGCGGCCCGTCATGATGCAGGCGTGGTTGTTTTTAAGAACAACGATGCACGGCAGGCTCGGGCTGGCAATCAGATCCTTGAGCGGGCGACGTACCATGCGCGCCGTCATGCCGATGCGGTCTGCCGCACGGACAAAAGCGGCGGGCGTCGCCATTTCTTCGCCATGCACAGGCAGGCCTGCCGAGAGCGCCGCGGCCGTCGTGCGGCGGCCATAGGTGCCCGCCAGTATCGCCAGACATTCCAGCAGCGGGTCGTCGAGTGAGAGACGTTCGGCTTCCAGCGGCCAGTTGCTGCCCTCGCCATCCGTTGCCGCGGCGGCATCGGGCTTCGCCCCTTGCGTGGCATTGGCAAAAGCGCCACCGGCGGCGGCAGGGTTCGCCCCTGCTTGCGCCGCCGGTTGGTCGTTGGATGTCATATTTTTTTGATCGTCGGAAACCAAGGCGCGCCCGCTTCCCCGCGACAGGCGCGGCTGATTACTTCATGTCGACTTTTGCTTCGCGCGGCTTTTGTACGCCCAGCGTGTTCAGCAGCTGGCCTTCGAGGGCCAGAACGCGGAACACAGCGAACATTTCCGTGTAGAGCGAATTAACGTGGCTGGAGCGCGACACGAAGAGTTCATTCTGGGAGTCCAGAACGTCCAGCAGCGTGCGGCGGTCGAGGCTGAACTGGTCGAGGTAGACGCTGACGACTTTTTCGTTGGCGTTGGCCTGTTCCAGATACTGCTGCGCACGCTCGGCCGAGGCAATCATGCCGGCCCAGGTGTCACGGACGTTCTTTTCAACGCCGCGGGCAGCTTCGGCACGGCGTTCTTTGGAAACGGCGTGACGATACATGAATTCACGCTGGCGCGCCTGATCGGCACCGCCGCGATAGAGGTTCCAGCGCATGACAGCCAGCAGCGACTGGCGGTTTTCGCTGCCATCGATACCATCGAGGTCGTTACCGACGGAGGCATTGGCCTGCAGTTCAACCTTCGGATACAGCGTGGAGCCGGAGCCTTCGAATTCAGCTTCGGCAACTTTGATGTCCGATTCGAAAATCGCGAGCGTCGGGCTGTTCGTGACAGCGCGGCGGACAGCGTCTTCAACCGATTCCGGCAGTTTGTCGCGCGGAATATCGGGGAAGGCCATGCTGCCGGGCGTATCGCCGACTTTCTGGATGAACAGAGCCTCTGCTTCGCGCAGGGACTGTTCGGTCGAGGTTGCGGTCGCACGCGCCTGCGCCTGACGGGCCAGCGCCTGCGATACGTCACCTTCGGTTACCGTACCGGCAGCAGCGCCGGTGCGGATGGTTTCGAGAATTTTAACGTGGTCTTCAACGTTCGCGCGCGCAATCGCGAGCAGGTCGCGCTGGCGCAGCACTTCGAGGTAAGCCTCGACGATATCCAGACCGACGAATTCGGCAACTTCGCCAACGCGGTTCGCGGTGGATTCAACGCGCGCTTTCTGGCGCTTGATTTCGCTGTTGACGCCGTTGCCATCGAACAGAAGCTGGGTCAGCGTCAGCGACGCGCGGTTGCGCCACAGGCTTTCATCTTCGATCGTCGGGGTATCGGTACGCTCGTAGCCGGTTTCACCGAGGAAGTCGACGGACGGCATCCACTGCGCTTTGGCTTGAGACAATTCTTCGCGCGTTGCGAGGCTATCGTTTGCGACAACGCCATAGAACGGGTTGGTCAGGATACCCTTGGTCACTGCATCTTGCAGGGTCAGGTTGTTATCTTCACCGGATGCGAAAGCGCTGGTCACCAGAGATACGCTGAGCATCGATACCGCGCAGAACAATGCGAATTTGTTTTTCATTTCGAGCCTTTATTTTTCCGTCTTTAGAATTCTTTGGATATGCCAGATTTTCATAGCAATGGGGCTGCGGGATTGAAACCGCAGCCCCATGCTTACAACATTATATTAGCCTAGGCAATCAAATTGCCGTTGACTGTGAGGGCGTTGAGATCGACAGAAACGCCTTCCAGAATAGCAATCGTCTGGAAATTGCCGCTGCCGGTCGCATCGACCTTGACGATGGTATTGCCGCCGGACTGGCTGATATTGACATAATCAGACAGGCTGTCCGTCAGCGGGTCAAAGCCCGTGAGGATGTTGCTGATATCCAGAACATCGCCCTGTGCAAGGCTGAAGTCCTTGATGGTATCAACGCCATGCTCCGCCGAGGTGAACAGGAACGTATCCGCACCTGCGCCGCCCCAGAGAACGTCGTTGCCCGAACCACCCCAAAGGATGTCGTTACCGGCACCGCCGTCGAGGGTATCGTTCCCCTCCTGGCCGATCAGGATATCGTTGCCGTTACCGCCGGAGAGCGTATCCGCCCCGCCTGCGCGGCCGCTGCCGCTGCCCACGGATTCACGACCCAGCGACAGGTAGTTGTCGCGGATGTATTCCATGGTATCGGTGCGCGTCCAGCCCGGATCAACCGTGCTGAGGCCCGCTTCCAGTTTCGCGAAGACTTCCCAGCCCGCGCCCGGCGCCGTGCCAAGGCCATGGGCCGTCGCAAGGTCATCCGTATAGAGCGCGTCACCGAAGATCAGATCGTTGCCATCGCCGCCGACCAGATGGTCGCTGCCGACGCCTTCGAGCTGGTTCAGCGGGCTTGCGCCAGACAGAGCCGCATTCAGATCATCCGGGTTCTTCACGTTGATGGCATCGCCGTTGGAAGCGATTTCATCAATGTTGGAGATCTTGTTGCCGATGTCGATGCCGACGCCAATCACCGTGCTGAGCGACTTCAGCGAGTTGATTTCGCTGGTGCCGTCCGTGCCGCGGATCTGGTTCATCGATTCCGTTTCGGTACCGGTGCGGATGACGTTGCCGTCCATGTAACGGTTCGGTTCGCCATCGGATACGAAGTAGGTATAGCTGTCAGCGCCGGCAATCGGGGCCGAGCTCTTGAGCCATGCAATCGCATCCTGCATCGGATCTTCGTAGTTGGTGTAGCCGCCGGCGTTGCTCATGTTATAGAGGAACGAGATGGCCTGGCTGACGCCCGCAGGGGTCGAGACATCGAAGGTTGCACCCGGATGCGCGTAGCTTTCGAACGGAATGATGTGAACTTTCACATCACCGCCCTGATACGCGTGCAGGTCGCCCAGCAGATTTTCAACAGCCTTGATCAGTTTGTAGTATTTGCTGCTGGTGCTGGTACGGCTGCCCATGGAACCGCTGATGTCGAGGATAAGGACAACGTTGTAGTCCTTGTCGACCGGCGTGGATTTGCCGCCACCGACGTCACCGACGAGGATGTCGCCGGCTTTGCCGCCGGTGATGACGCCGCTGCCATCGCCCACTTCGTACGGCGTGGTCGAGGTGCCTTTGTCATCCACGTTTTCGCCGACGATGAGGACAGGGTCGTAGCCTTTCAGCTGCAACAGAGCCGTGCTGGTATCGCCGTCGCCGTCTTTCAGCGTGTAGCGGAATTCATCCGTCGCGCCTTCGGTTTCGCGGTTGAGTTTGTATTCATACGAACCGTCGGAGTAGATCTTGAGCTTACCGTAGTTGCCCTCGATCTCCGCAAAGCCGCCCGCGGGAACGTTAACCGTGGTCGTACCGTAGCTGATTTTGACGATGGTGTTGGTATCGTCCTGGCTCAGCTGGTCGGCTGCACCCGTACCACCGTTTTCACCGGTGATGACGTTGCCCGACGTGCCGCCCTGCGTGACGTCGTAGGTATTAACGTCGTTGTTCGCTTTCGGGCCGTCGTCGTAGACTTTGATCACGATGTTGGTCGTCGCCGTGTCGCCGTCGCTATCGGTCGCAAGAACGCCGAAGTTCAGGTTGATGACGTCGTTATGGTTCGCGGTGTCTTTGTGGTCCAGCGTGCCGATGAGACGGAAAACATAGTTGCCGTCGTTCTGCAGCGTCAGGGTAAAGACCTGCTTGCCGTTCGCATAGCCGGTGATGACGTTGCCGACTTGCTGCGTGGTCACTTCGTGACCTTCAGACGTCAGCTTGGTGCCCGCAACCGAACCGTTGGCCGTGAAGCCGCCCGTCAGTTTGATCGTGCCCGGTGCATCGTCATAGAAGTTGACGTTGATTTTACCGCTGGTCGAGACGTTGCCGCTCGGCAGGTTGGTTTCGTCGACTTCTTTGGTATCCGGCGTCGCAATCGTGGGCACGGCATCCGGCGTCAGCTTGACTTTCACCGTCGTCGTCGTCGTGGCGGTGTTGTCTGCCAGCGTTTGTTCGCTGTTACCCGGCGTGCTGAGCGTGACCTGTTCTTTCGACGTCGACACAATCGTCAGCGTGAAATCAAGGCTGCCGCCTTTGACGGTGTTGATTTTCAGACCGTTCAGCTGGTCCGTCGTCAGCGACCAGTCGCCGTTTGGCAGTTTGGTACCGGCAGACAGGCTGTAGTTGGACGGTACGCCTTTGATGATAACGCTGTCGATTTTCTCGCTGCCGTCGGTGTCTTTGACGGAGGTTGCGATGTTAAGCGCCACCTGCTTGCCCTCTTCCGCCGTACCGGCAGATGCGGACAGGTTCGGTGCATCGGCAACCGCATCCACGTAAACGTTCGTGGTTGCGTTCGATTCAGCCGTCGAGCCGTTGGTCTGGGTCGCGGTGACTTTAACCGAAAGACCTGTCAGGTCACGGTCGCTGTCAGCCGGCGGTTTCAGCGTCGGGCCGCCGTTGAAGGACGCACCCGGCGCCAGCGTGATCGACCAGGTTTTGGTCGCCGCGTCATAGGTGCCGCCGTTGAGGTTGGTGATGGTCCAGCCCGCCGCCGTGTCGATACCCGTGACGGTGATTTTCAGGGTCTCCGTCGGGTGGTTCGGCGAGGTTTCGATTTTCAGCGCAACGCCCGAAGAGTCTTCCTTCGTCCAGACGTCGGTGACTTTCAGGTTCGGCGCATCCGCGAGCGGATCCAGCTTCACTTTGACCGTCGTCGTGGTCGTGGCGGTGTTGTCGGTGAAATCGTTTTCAGCATTGGCCGGATTGGCCGCCGCGACCTGTTCCTTGGAGGTCGAAACGACCGTCAGGGTGAAGTCGAGGCTGCCGCCCTTGACCGTGTTGATTTTGAGGCCAGAGAGCTGGTCAGACGTCAGCAACCAGTCGCCGTTCGCCAGTTTGGTACCGGCAGACAGGCTGTAGCTGGACGGTACGCCCTTGATGAGGACGCTGTCGATTTTCTCGCTGCCATCGTTGTCTTTGACGGAGGTGGCGATGTTGAGCGCAATCGGCGCGCCTTCGTTGCCGCCGCCCGCAGATGCGGACAGGTTCGGCGCATCGGCAACCGCATCCACGTAAACATTCGTGGTGGCGTTCGCGGATGCCGTCGAGCCGTTGGTCTGGGTCGCGGTTACGTTGACACTGATGCCCGTCAGGTCGGCATCGCTGTCAGCCGGCGGTTTCAGCGTCGGGCCGCCGTTGAAGGATGCACCCGGTGCCAGCGTGATCGACCATGTTTTGGTCGCCGCATCGTAAGTACCGCCGTTGAGGTTGGTGATCGTCCAGCTCGGCTCGATACCCGTGACTTTGATGGTCAGGGTTTCCGTCGGGCTGTTGGGCGAGGTTTCGATTTTCAGCGCAACGCCCGAAGAGTCTTCCTTCGTCCAGACGTCGGTGACTTTCAGGTTCGGCGTATCCGCGAGCGGATCCAGCGTGACCTTGATGGTCTTGGTTGCCGTTGCCGTGTTGTCGGTGAAATCGTTCTCAGCATTGGCCGGATTGCCCGCCGCGACTTGTTCTTTCGCGGTGGAGGTCACGGTCAGCGTGAAGTTCAGCGAACCGCCCGGCGTGGTGATGATTTTGAGACCCGTCAGCTGGTCGGACGTCAGTTTCCACGTACCGTCCGGCTGTTTGGTACCGGCCGACAGGCTGTAGCCCGCGGGAACGCCGCTGATGACCACGCTGTCGATTTTCTCGCTGCCGTCGGTGTCTTTGACGGACGTTTGGATGTTCAGCGCAATCGCGTCGCCTTCATTACCATTTGCGGCGCTGGTCGTCAGGTTCGGCGCATCGGCAACCGCATCCACGAAAATATTCGCGTTCACCGATACGCTTTCGGACTGGCCCTGGCTGTTGGTCGACGTCGCGGTGACTTTGAGGCCGCTCATGTCGAGGTCGCTGTCAGCCGGCGGTTTGAACGACGGGCCGCCAGAGAAATTCTGTCCGGGTGCCAGCGTGATCGACCACGTTTTCGTGGCGGCGTCATAGGTGCCGCCCGCGAGGTTCGTAATCGTCCACGTCGGGTCGATGTTTTCGATTTTCACCGTCAGCGTTTCAGTCGTATCGCTGAGGCTGGCGTCGATTTTCAGTTGCGCGCCTGCGCTGTCTTCCTTGATGTAAACGTCTTTGACGCTCAAGCTCGGCAGGTCGGCCTTCGGCGTGACAGAAACCTCGAGGGTTTTGGTCACGGTCGCTTCGTTGTCACCGAAATCTTTTTCGTTGTTGCCATCGCCCAAGGTGACGCCCTCTTTCGCGGTCGAGGAGACCGTGAGAGTGAAATCGCCGTTCCAGTTCGCGGGCGCAATAACTTTCAGACCGGTCAGCTGGCCTTGGCTCAGCAGCCATGTGCCATCCGGCTGCTTGGTGCCGGCAGACAGGCTAAGACCATCCGGCACACCGGAAATCACCACTTTGGTGATGGATTCAGAGCCGTCGCTCTCGCCGGTTGCCGTCGCGATGTTCAGGTTAATCGCCTGACCTTCGACAACGGTCGTATTGGCAACCGTCAGGGTCGGCGTATCGATAACGGCATCCACAAATACGCTGGTATTTGCGCTGTTCGACGCACTGTCAACAGCAACGCCGCCGACCATTTCAGACGCCGTCGCGGTGACAACAAGACCCGTCAGGTCAACGTCACTGTTTGCGGGCGCCTTCACGATGGGACCGCCGGAGAAGCTGGTCACACCCAGGGGAAGGGTATAGCTCCACGTCGTGCCGTCGAAGGTCGCATCCGCGTATACGGGATTAACCGACCAGCCGGGTTGGAAGCCTGTAATGGTGACGGTGAGCTGCTCGGAACCGTCGGTATCGACAAGGCTCGCAGTGACTTTGAGCGTCAACTCCTCATCCTTTTGCAGGGTGCCGTCGACGTAGGTCGCGTCTTCCTTGATGTAAAGCGCTTCGACCGACAGGTTCGGCGTATCGGCAACCGGCTTCACCGTGACGGTGATGGTCGTGGTGGCGCTGGCTTCGTTGTCGGAGAAGTACTGTTCGTTATTGCCATCGCCGGGGGTCACACCCTCTTGGGACGTCGAGACAATCGTCAGGTTGAAAGAGCCGGAGAAGTGCAGGCCCGGCGTAATGGTCAGACCCGGCAGGTCAGACGTGTCAAGCAGCCAGTCGCCGCTCGGCAGTTTGGTACCTGCGGAAAGCGTTGCATCGGCGGGAACGCCCTGAATAACCACAGACTTGATCGTTTCAGAACCGTCGGTATCGGATACGGAGGTGGAGATGTTCAGCGGAATAGCGGTATCTTCATCGCCATTCGCATTGCCTGCGGTCAGGTTGGGGACGTCCGCCACGGCATCCACGAAAATATTCGCGGTGGAGGTGACCGTGACGGTCTGGCCCGTGACAACGTTGGTCACGGTGGAGGTGATGGTGAGGCCGGTCAGGTCTTCGTCGCTGTCTTTCGGCGGGAAGAACGTCGGCGTGCTGCCAAGGCTTTGGCCCGGGTTCAGCGTAATCGTCCATGTGCCCGTCGCAGAGTCATAGGTACCGCCGGAAGTCGACATGTCGACTTTCCAGTTTTTATCGATACCGCTGATGGTGATGGTGATTTGTTCGTTGCCGTTGTTCGGCGTTGCGGTAACGGCAATCGTGGTGCCGCCGGGCGCGTCTTCTTTCACATACGCATCCTGAACGCTCAGGTTCGGATTAACGTCGGGGCCGAGCGTCGGATCGGGGCGACGGTCGGGCGCTTCATATCGCAGAGCCGTCGGGTTGATTTCACCGATTTTATCGAGAGAGTTGAACTGCGTGTACTGGAAATTCGACTGGAAGCCGAAGCCGTTACGCGCGCCGCCCGAACCACCTTCACCGGCGGCGGCTTCGATGTTGTTCAGTTGTGCGGCAGAGGCAAGAACGTCGCCGAAATCGCTAACGGGCAGTTCCGCGCCGTCTTTGAGGGTGATTTCAACACCGCTGCTTTTCATCGTGCCGTAGTTGGGGATGACGATCTCGCCACCGTTTTCAAACGTAATAACCAGCTGGCCGCCGTTGTCCTTGACGGACTTGGGTTCGTTCAGGGCGAAGCCGAAGGTGTAATCAGCGCCTTCTTCAAGCTTGACGACCAGCGTCTCGCCCGGTTTCGGCATGTTGATGGTTTTGGCATCCGACAGCGTTTCTTCGGCAGGCGCAGGCTGGGCGACGGCAGGGGATTCCATCGCTTGCAGTGCAGCCATATCGATTTTTTCGCCGTTGGGTAGGCTCAGCGTCGGGGCCGGAGACATCGCGGCGATGTCCGAGAAATTCTTGATTACAAGCGTCGCGCCATTCGACAGCTTGATGTTCATCGCCCCGCCCGCACCGAGCATGATGCCCTGAACCGTCGCATCACCTGCCGCAATCGCCAGATTCTGGCCTGCGCTGAGGGTAATTTCCTGCGTCTGGTTGGATTCGAGGGAGATGGTTTGTACGTTAGTTGCCGCCGTCGTGTTGTTGGTCGCCATGTTTTTCCCCTTTGGCTTCAGTCAGATACGTGAGAACACCCTTACACTTTTGATTCCATATAAGGGTAGCCCAAATTAGTAACAAAATTACTAACAATTATGTCTAAAAATTTATACCCGCGCCGCGACGTTCTGTCAATTATTATGTCAATTTTTGCGACACTATATATTAGACCCTATATTAGGCCGCCATCTTCCTAATTCAGCGCGCTCTAAAAAGCCAGAAAAATCCGAAAAATGCGCCCCGGACAAGGGCTGGGCTGCACCGCATGTGTATTTTCTATAATAATAAAACCATGAGCGATTCCAATGACATATTCCTTTACTTTCAAGCCTTCGCAGCGCATCATGTACTGGGGATTTAGCTAAAGGGGTATTATCCAAGATGAAACATCGCTTTATGGCCTGGGGGCTTGCCGCCTTCATCGCCCTGACAGGCTCCGCCGTCTTTGCCGATGGCGTTGAGCAAATGAGCCGCCTTTTGAAAGCCGGTGATTCTGCCACGGCCGCGACGGCCGCGCAAAAAACCACCGCCCCCAAGGGCGACCCGCTGGCCATCCGCCTGACGCCGGACCGTACAAAAATCCTGCGCCTGCGTGAAAACGCCGCCAGCGTCATCGTCGCCAATCCGGCGCATGCCGCTGTCACGCTCGACTCCCCGCGCCTGCTTATCCTGATGCCGCGCGAACCGGGTACGACGTCCTTCACGGTTCTCAACGCGGCGGGCAAAGTGCTGCTGGAGCGCAACATCATCGTGAGTGGCGCACAGCCGCAGTACGTGCGTGTGCGCCGCGTCTGTGGCGGCGATAACGCCTGCCAGACCTCCAACTATTATTATTGCCCCGACGGCTGCTTTGAAGTCACGCCGGTCGTTCATGAAGGCAACGCGAACATTCCCGAAGTTCAGGGCGCGGGTACAGCCGCAACCACTGACGCCCCCGCCGCAGATAGCGAGCAGCCCATGATTGTCGAAGAACTGGAAGGCCCCGCGCCTGACAGCGGCGAAAACGCCGAAGACCAGCAGCCCGAAACGCCGGAGGGACAAGAATAATGACCCGCAAGCCCTCTTTCAAAGCCGGACGTTTCATCGCGCTCTCCGCCGCTGCTGTTTTGCTGGCCGCCTGCGCTTCGGTGAACGACCGTGACGTTGGCGACCCGATAGATAGCCTGAGCGGCCAGAAAGCCGCCACCGAACGGCGCCTTGCCACATCCGCCGCCGATGCGATGGCGGCTGGAAAAACTCAGGAAGCGCTGGTTTCGTATGAAAAGCTTTACCAGCGTGACAGCCGCAATGCGGATGTTGCCGTCAACTATGCGCAGCTGCTGCGCCGTACCGGCAAGGCCGATCAGGCGCTGAAAGTGCTGGCCCCCTTCGCAAAGGGCGAGCGTAAAGATTCAAACCGCGCACCGCGCGCCATGCTCAAAAACGAATATGCAGCGGCGCTGATTGAAACCGGAAAATTCGCCGAAGCTGCCGACATGCTGCAAACCGTGCTGAACGACAGCACGCTCGGCGATTTCCATCCGGATGCCAGCCATCTTTCCGGCATCGCATTGGATGCGCAAGGGCAGCACAAAGCGGCGGAGAAAATGTTCCGGCAGGCGCTTGACGGCTGGAAAGGCGACCCGACATCGGTCATGAACAACCTCGCTCTCAATCTGGCCAGCCAGGGGATGTTTGACGAAGCGCTGACAACCCTGCGCCGCGCGCAAATCATGGCGCCCGAAAAAACGGAAATAGCCCGCAACGTCCAGATCGTCAGCGAACTGCGCGATGCCGTCGTGCCGAAAGCGCCTGTCAGCCTTAAGAAATAAAAAGACACCGCAAAAAAAAGCCGCCGGACATACAAGTCCGGCGGCTTTTTGCATCACGCCCTCTTACTGCGGGGAGCCGAGAAAGGCTGGCCCTAAAATGACAACAAACAGCGCGGGCAGAAAAAACAAAATCATCGGCACCGTCAGCTTCGGCGGCAGGGCTGCCGCTTTTTGTTCAGCCGCCGCCATGCGCATTTCGCGCGATTCATCCGCCAGTACGCGGATAGCCTTGGAAACCGAAGTACCATACTGCTCCGCCTGCAGCATCGCCGTCGCGAAAGACCGCGCCGCGCCGGAACCGACGCGCATCGCAAACCCCTGAAAGGCCGCTTTGCGGTCGTTCAGCATGCCGAGCTCGGCGCTCAAAATCCCCATCTCTTCAGCCAGGGCTTCGGAATGGTCGGCGACCGTGTCGGCGATACGGTTAATCGCCGCCTCGATACCGATACCGCCCTGCACGCAAATCAGCATCATATCGAGCGCGTCGGGGAAACTGAGCGAAATCTCCTCCTGCCGCTTGTCGGCGGTATTTTTGACAATAATGCGCGGCAGAAAAAAACCGAACATCGCCAGCGACATCAGGATAAGCAGGACAAGGCTGCTCTTGAGCTCCTTGTCGGACAGGGAAATGAAAAGCATGCCAAGCCCGACGAAGACCAACGGCAGCACAATACGCGACACAAGATACACAATCGGCGCATTCGGACCGCGCATGCCGGCCTGCTGGACAAGATTACGCGCGGAAAGGCTTGTTTCCCCCGCCAGTCTTTGCAGGCGGTAAAACAGCGCCATCGACTGCGTGGGGGATATATCCTGCTTTTTGCCCTTGCTGTTCGCCTGTTCACGCGCCTGTTCGAACAGGGCGCGGCGCTTTTTCTCGATGACGTCTTTATAACGCTCGCGCTTCTCGCTCCGCTGCAAAAGCGGCAAGGCGAAAGCGACAAAGGATATGGCGGCGGCAAGCGCGCTCAGGATGACCACGAAGATATTTGAATCAAGCGCAATAACATCTTCCATCGCTACACCCTGAAGTTAATCATTTGCCGCATGATGAGAATGCCGCAGCACATCCAGAATATCGCGCCGGACAGCAGCAGCTTGCCCTTCGGCAGCGTGAACAAAAGGCTGATATACGGCTCGTTCACCAGATAAAGCCCCAGCGATACCAGAATAGGCAGCGCCGCGATGATGGCCGCGGAAGCCTTCGCTTCCGATGACAGCGCCTTGATTTTCCGCTTGAGACGGAAACGCGCGCGGATAACGGCAGACAAGTTGGATAAAACCTCGCTGAGGGAGGAGCCGGTCTCGCTCTGGATTTGCAGGGCGGTCGCGAACATATGGACTTCCGGCAGCGGAATCCTGCGCGCCATTTGCAGCGCGGCTTCGCCCAGCGGTACGCCGACTTTCTGGTTTTCGTAGATGCGCATCATTTCATCGCGCACGGGGCCTTCGAATTCACGCGAAACCATCGCAACAGCTTCCGTAATCGGCATCCCCGCCTGAAGCAAACGTACCGAAGCATCAAGCGCATCGGCAAAATTTTCAAGAAACTTCCTCTGACGCCGCGCCGCCTTCCATTTCAAAAACAGCTTCGGCACCCCGGCAAAGGCGGTAAACGTCACGAAAAATACCGCAATCGATGGCCAGCTGGTCATTTTGAGAAAAACGAACACCACCACGGCGAACAGCAGGGAGAACATCCAGTAGCGCGACATTGGCGCTTCATAGCCTGCCTGCATCATCAAATCACGCAGGCTGGTCTTGTCCTTGTCTTTTTTCTTGGCTTCGTCCTGTCCGGCCGCCTTGAGCTTGCGCGCGATATTATCCGCGCGCTGCTTGGCCAGTTTATCCTTGTCGTCACCGGAAGAAATGCTGCCGTCGCGCGCGATAACCGCCATATAGCGGTTGCGTTTTTTTTGCTGGCCGCTGAGCACGGCAGACGCGCCGACCGCCAGCGCCAAAATCAGTACAACAATGAATACTGTAATACCCAGCATCGGTTACGCATAAGCCTCCGACATCACATCCAGAAGCTTTTTCTCAAGCCCGAACATCCGCGCGCGTTCGTACAGGATCGGGCGCAGGCCGCTCGATTTCTGTTTGCCGATGATGCGCCCGTATTCGTCTTCGCCTTCGAAATCGAAACGGAAAAGATCCTGCATGGTGACGACCTCGCCTTCCATGCCCGTGATTTCGGTCACGTGGGTGACTTTGCGCGAACCGTCGCGCAGACGCTGCACCTGAATAATCACGTTTACAGCGGATGCGATCTGTTCGCGCACCGCCTGCGTCGGCAAGTTCAGACCGCCCATGGCGATCATGTTTTCCATACGCGACAAGGCCTCGCGCGGGTTGTTGGCGTGCACCGTACCCATCGATCCATCGTGACCGGTATTCATCGCCTGCAAAAGGTCGAAGGCTTCAGGGCCGCGCACCTCGCCCACGATAATGCGGTCGGGACGCATACGCAGACAGTTTTTGACAAGGTCGCGCATCGTCACCTCGCCCACGCCTTCAAGGTTCGGCGGGCGGGTTTCAAGGCGCACAACGTGCGGCTGCTGCAGCTGAAGTTCGCAGGCGTCTTCGCAGGTAATAATGCGTTCGCCCTGATTGATATAACGCGTCAGGCAGTTGAGCATCGTCGTCTTGCCCGACCCCGTACCGCCGGAGACCAGCACATTGGCGCGGCAGTTGCCGACGATTTTAATCATCTCGGCGCAGTTCGGCGTCATCGCTTTGAAATCGACCAGCTTGTCGAGCGTCAGTTTTTCCTTGGCGAATTTACGGATGGTCATCGTGCAACCATCGACCGCCAGCGGCGGAATAATCACGTTCACGCGTGACCCGTCGGGCAGGCGCGCGTCGCATATCGGCGAAGATTCATCAACGCGGCGGCCAATCACGCCCACGATGCGCTGGCAGATAGTCAGCAGGTGCTGGTTATCGCGGAATTCGATATTGGCCCGCTGGATCTTGCCCTTCAGCTCGATGTAAATCGTTTTAGGGCCGTTGATCATGATGTCGGCAATGCCGTCCATCTCCAGCAGCTCTTCGAGCGGCCCGAAGCCGAGCATATCATCCGCCGCTTCCTTCGCGACTTGCGCAAGTTCTGCGGGGGTGACGTCAAGGCCGCGGAACTGGCCAATTTCCTGAACGGCGGAAAGAATTTCGGCACGCGCGGCCTCGGCATCCATGCGGGCCAGAGATTTCAAATCGATACCATCGCGCAGGTCCGTCCATATACGTTTGCGCGCACGCTCAAGACGCGGATTGGCGGCTGCGGGCGCTGCCGCTGCGGGTGCATTTTCGGGTACTTTGGCAGCTTCGGCTTTTTTCGCAGGCGCTGGCGCGGGTGCAGCGGGCGCGGCGGCAACTGGTGTCTCCGCAGGCTTAGGCGCAGCAGCAGCCCCGTCCGCGGGTGCGGTTGCCGGTGACGGCTGCGCACTTTCCGCCGACGGTGCGGGTGGTTTTGGCGGTGGTGGCGGCGCGGAGCCGGATCGCTTGCCGAACATGAACGCCCTCTTTATTTCTTCGATTTACCAAGTGCACGCAGCAGACTGAAGCCGCCGGATTTTCCGTCGTCTTGAACACCCTGCGCGCCGGAGGCATGCGCCGCCACAACCAGCAAAGATTTCATGATGTCCTGCGCGGCTTTATTCTCGCCCGCGGGTTTTCCGGTGGTTTCCCCATGCATGAAGATTTTCGGCGCGAAGGGAATTTTGACCACAGGCTCCATATCCATCAATTTCTGGATATCGGCGGCAGGCACTTCATCGGCACCCGGCATGCCGACATTGTTGAGCACAAGCTCCACATGCTGCAAACCGTTTCGTGCATGCTTGATTTCATTCATCAGCGAGCGGCAATTCCGCAACGCCGCGATATGCGGCGTCGAAACGACGACCACATGCGCCGCGCGGGTAATCAGGCGCTTTTGCACGGACGGCGTTGCCGAAGAAATATCGGCGACGACAACGGGATATGTTTTCATGACGCGTTCAATCATGCCCTCGACACCGTCAGCGTCGGGGCCGTCGACCAGCACCGGATCACCGCCGGAAACAAGCAATGAAAGATTATCGGTCGATTTCTGGATGATGCGGCGCAAATCGTCGTCAGAGCCAGAAACGCATATACGCACAGCATCGGCAAAAGTGGATGGCGGCTCCAGACCGAAGGCAATGCCTGCGGTTCCGGCGCTGCCCGCCGCATCGACAAGCATGGTTTTTTGTTTGAGGTTTTCCGCGATATCCCAAGCAAGCGCCTGCGCAACCACTGTCGCGCCGACGCCGCCCTTGCTGCCCGTCACAGCCACCAGACGGCTGCCGCTGAGGCCGCGTTTGTCGACAATCGTACGCGCAATCATGCCCACCATGTCGTTTTCGGCAACGGGACGGACCAGATAATCCCGCACCCCCATACCGACCAGACTGCGGTACAGGTGCACGTCATTGGTCGGCCCGATGATGACAGCATCCGTGCCTTCCGCACAGACCTCCGCCAAGGCGCCGAGCTGCGCCGTAAAGGCTTCGCTGATGTCGTTCGTTTCGATGATAATCAGTTCGGGAGATGCGGCGTGACTATAACGCTCGATGGCGGTTTCCATACCGCCGCGCACAACTTCTATCCCTACGCGCGCGAAACGCCAGTCAGCCGATATTCTTTGCATCGTAGCTGCCGTGCCATCGTCGAGCGCGAACACATCGACGCGCGCGGATGGCAACAATATGGCGGTAATGTCTTCGCTCATGCCTTACTCACTCTCCGGCGTCAATCGCCGATGCCGCTCGCAGTCGTGGTTTCAAGCGGCGCCATCTTTTCACCCGACATATAACGCTCCGCCACAGTACCCTGACGGCGGCTGTCGCCGGATTCCGTACCATCGCGGCCCTTGAGGTCTTCGGGGTTGACGATCATCTTGCTCATAGCCGTGCGTGTTTCGCAGCCGATGCGGTAGTTGTGAAGATCTTCGAGCGTATCGCCGCCCTGATACCCCGTCAGTCTTTGACCGCAGGCTTCCGGCGGCAAAGCTGTCAGCACATTATAGCTGATAACCGCGCGGCCCAGCGCCGCGGCATCGGTGACGGCAACGAATTCAACTTTGGCATTGCCCGCCCCGCCCTTGACGAAGGCGGATTGCCATTCCTTGCCCATGCGGCGGGCCTGCGTTTCATGCAGGGGATCGCCGCTTTTGTAGGGCATGAGAATATGCAGATCGCCGCGGCCGTTATCGCGGAAATCGCCTGCGATGCGGCGCGCAAGGGCGGTATCCGGCTTGTTGGCGTCAACAGCCAGCGTCCGCGTTTCTTCGCTGAGGCGCATCTGGCCGGTTTCAAGCTGCGAGGGCACGCTGACATCGCAGGCAGAAACCGTCAGCGACAGCAATGCCGCACAAAGAGCCTTGGACAGGCGGGCGGAAATGGTGATCATCTAAATCTCCCTAATCCACAATATAGCCGTAAGCACCGTCGTTGCCTACCTTAGACGGCACGCGGTTGCCATAAACTGTGTGCAGATTGTTCATGAACCGTTTGGACAGCGCGCGGTCCGCTGCGGGCACAGGACGCGCCGCTTGCGCGGGGGCGGAAACCGGTGTCAGACGCACCTCTTTATCCAGCTTCGGTTCGACCGGCGGCGCCGTTATCACGGGCGGCACCGGCGCGGACATCCGCGCCTCGCGCTGGGCGGGCGATGTCATGACAGCCTCGGCTTCCGCATAAGGCTTCACGATATACGGCGTGACCAGAATAACCAGTTCGCTTTCGTTACGCGCGAAAGATTTGGATTTGAACAGCTCGCCCAGCACCGGCACGTTTTTCGCACCCGGCAGACCGTTGATGGAATCCAGCGTATCGGATTTGATAAGACCCGCAATCATCAGCGTACCGCCGCTGCCCATCTGCACGGTGGTTTCCGCGCGGCGCACCGTCAGGCCCGGCACAGTAATCCCCACGAGGGTAATGCCGTCTTCCGCCGATTTGGCGGATACTTCCGTCGACAGCTGCAGCGCGATACGGTCGTTCGACATGACAGTCGGCGTGAAATTCAACGCCACACCGAATTGCTTGAATTCAAGCGTCACGTTGCCGTCCTGATCGCGGCCCACCGGCACGGGGAATTCCCCCCCCGCCAGAAAGCCCGCGGTTTCGCCGGAAATTGCCGTCAGGTTCGGCTCGGCCAGCGTGTTGACAAGACCGTCACGCTCCATCGCCGTAATATCCGTTCTGAAAGGCCCAATCCCGCCGATAGGGTTCATGATAATGGATCCCGTGGCAAAAGGTGCCGTCACCAGACCCGCCCCCGTTGCTGCAAGACCGCCGCGCGCCGACCCCTTATCAAAGAGGAAGCCTGTATCAAGACCGTATTCCCGCAGAACGGCGCGTTTGGCTTCCAGCACTTTCACGCGCAGCATGACCTGCTGTTCGCCGCGCACCGTCATCAGATCGACAATAGGGCGGTCGGAAGCGGAAGAAAAACGCGATGCCAGATCGCGCACCTGATTGGCGATAGCCGGCGTCGACACTTGTCCGCGCAGAACGATATCCTGACGGATGGTGCCGACCTGTACATCTTCGTTCGGGAACAGATCGCGCACGGCATCACGCAGCGTTTTTTCATCCACGCGTACACGCACGGCGATATCGGCCAGCTGGTTGCCTTCGTTGTCGAAAGCCAGAATGTTGGTATCGCCAATCGTCTTGCCCACGATATACAGGCGGTTGGATCGCAGCGTGCCCACATCGGCAATCGCCGGATTTGCAACCAGAACGTCCGCAACAGGGTTGCCGAGTTCAATTGTATCGGCCTTGCCCATGGTCAGCGTGACCGTGCGCGTCATTTTCGCGGCACCCTCTGCCATCGCGGAAAGGCCGATGCAGAGCATAAAGCCCAGCGGTATCAGCAGCGTTTTATAGGAAAAGCGTTTCATGGCTATTCTCCTGCGCTTTCAGCGTCCATGCGGACAGGCACATTCACAACCTGCGATCCGCTATACATGCGGATCGTGCCGCCGGCATTTTTGGTTTTTTTGTTGAGCTCGTTCAGCTTTTTGACGACGGCGCTGGTGGTGGCGTCGGTGGTAAGCGGCACGGGAACCGATTTCGCCTCGTCTTTTTCACCGATGCGGCGAAGGGCGAGCGTCAAATCACCCATGCGGTCAGCGAGCGCCAGAATTTGCGCCCCTTCCTGCGTGACTTCCAGCGTCACCGTTTTGGCAACCTTGGCCGGACGGTCTTCGTCTTTCGCGTTCTGGTCGACCGCCAGCACCTTCACGTTGCTGAGAACGGTCTGGCTGGCAAAACGGCGGATAATCTGGTCGGACATGCCCTCTTCGACATCAGGCAGGTTGGGGCTGTAGGACAAAATTACATCCACATGGTCACCCGGCGCCAGAAAACCGCCGACCATTGTATTCGCCTTCACGGAAACGGACATCGCGCGCATGCCGGGGGAAACACGGGCGGAGAGATAATTGTTGCCCGCCTTCGCATCGGGCACCAGCGCCTGACGCGTCACAGGCTCGCCCGCTTCGATTGTGCGGCGGACGGGGGATTTGTATACATCCAGTTCTTTGAGGCTGGCGTTTTCAGGCGTCTTGCGCACGGTGCCTTTGAAGGCGCCAGTTTCAGGCCAGATCTGCCAGCGCACATCGGTTTCCTTCACCGTCTCGCCAAGCACGATCTGCTTGCTTGCCACAAGGATTTCGACGGTTTTAGGCGCACCGCCGTCTTTTGCTTTCGGGCCCAGCTTGGCCTGCACGATAATCGCCACCGTGATGGCCACAACCAAGGCACCGCCCATGATGAGTAAAACGCTTTTATTCATGTCTAAAACTCCCGGAAACTCAGCGTTTCCTTTTCCCCGTTTCTATTCTTGCACGGAAAGCCCCGGTTCTGTCCAGAAAAAATTGAATATTTCTAATGAATTATTTTGATTAGTTCATCTATTTGATGAATTATAAATCCATTATGGAACATTGCGCCCCACGCTCCTACCGTTATGGCAATACCATAGGGCACCGCATTTCCGCCTGATTGCACCGTCGCAATCCAGCCGCCAGCGCGCGGGTTTTTAAACGGCTTGTATTTTTTGATAAGCAAAGACGCTGCACCAACAATGCCGCCCGCAATCGCCATAAACATCAGATAGGGCATCAAGCCCTGCAAACCCACCCACAACGCCAGCGCCGCGCCCATTTTCGCATCACCCGCACCCAGCAGGCGATACACAAACATCACGTAAGTGATGACCAGAAAAACCGCACCCGCTGCAAAAGGATACCACCAGACATCGCCAAAAGACGATGGCGATACAGCATACGCAACCGCAAAGGCCGTCAGCACGGCGATGACATGACTGTTCGGTATACGCAGGCGCTGAACATCGCTCACGCAGCTCGCAAGCGTGATGACAAGCACAAAACATGTAAGGAGAGCCACAATCATGAACGTCACTGTTGGAAAGTTTTGAGCGAAGACCGCCCGGTATCAGGTCACTTCCTCGCGCCCCTGAATATAGGTGATGATATCATCGGTCAGCGCGACCAGCTCATCCCCCATCGTAAACACAACCAGCACAATCGCAAGGGCGATGGCGGCGACCATCAGGCCGTATTCTATGGCCGTTGCACCAAGATCGGTGCGCAGAAAAGATTTTATCAACCGCAAGCCTACCCCCTGAAAAAGGAAGCCCGCCGACGGTGCGGCGGGCTCTCTTTGCGAATAACGCCGGACTTTTTAACCGCCCGAACCATCATCACGTTCAGCAATCGCCGTCGCGGTGTCAGAGAACATTTCGCGCAGCTCGTCACCAAAGGTGAAGACGACGGCAGAAATCGCAACCGCAATACCGGCAGCAATCAGACCGTATTCAATCGCCGTCGCACCCTCTTCAGAGCGTACGAAGGCTTCTTTTTTTGCCCAGAGTTTCAACAGCATTTTTCCCTCCATGGAAAGTATGTTTGATTGTGAACCCAAACCCTATACTTCTATCCTATGCCCGTATGCCTTAAGATTCGGTAAATCTGGTGCCTCAGGATGGTTAATTTTGGCGAAGCACAAAGATTTTTTGCGGCAACGTTCACTTCTCCAAGTAAATCAAACACAGCAGAAAAGTAAATAAAATTCGCCTGCATTGAATTGATGCCTTTCACCGCGCACTGGATCTTTTCATCGTCAAGATAATGCGGCGCGATTACTTGCGGTGTCTTTACTTCACGATATGCAGCTGGCTCAGCTGGTTCGCGATGTTTTCGAATGCGGTAATCAGGTCCTGGTTGCTGGGCGCATCGAAATATTTGCTTTCATCGCTTGCACACTGCCTGAAAAGGTTACGCGTCGCATTGGTGATGCCCGACTGGAAGGTAATCGTATAAATCGTGACCCCCGCGTCCTTGGCGTTCTGACAGACCGTCATCATGCGTGTATTCAGCTGCGCGGCGGTAATACTGGAATTCGCCCCGTATGCAGAATAGGTGCTGATAGGCTCGTTGTTACCGTCCGTCATCAGCACAATCGTTTTGCTCCAATCCGGATCATCGTATTCGGACCCCTCGGTAAACGGCGCCGTCGGGGACAGCAAGCGCCAGCCCCAGACCAGCCCCACGTTAATGTAGGTATTTCCGCTGGCCGTCAGGCCGTTTACAGACGATTGCAGCGTCGCTTTGCTGTTCGTCAGCGGCACAATGCGGCTGACCGTGCAGCCGTTGTTGGGGTTGTTGTTGCTGTAGGTTTTGCACGAACCGTCTTTATTGGTCTGGCTGCAAATACGCGGATAGCGGTACATGCCCCAGTTCGGCGTTGCATCGTCGCGCGTATCCAGCGGCGATGCGCGTTCCAATATACAGCCGCGCCAGTTGGTCGTCGTGCCTGTGGTGCCGCTGTCATAGGTAATCGAGGATGCGGGCGATTTGTATGCATCGGATGACGGCCAGTTGACGAAGCTGCTGCCGGCAGATCCTACGTTCACCGACATGCTGAAAGGCACAATCCCGATTTTCAGATATTCTTCATCCGAAATACGGCTGAACATGATGTTCAAAAAGTTTGTCGATGCGGTTTTCAGTGCGGTGATGTTGTTGCCAGCCATCGACCCCGTCACGTCCAGCACCAGCGCAACCTCGACGCCCGCCAGTTCGCGCTTCACGACGGTTTCCTGATGCACGTCTATGTAATTATGACCGAGAATGCGCATAAACGTCGTCGGCACGCGCGCATTAGCGGTAACGCGAACGGTACCGTCGCCGAACGTAACATCGATGTCATACGTTTCGCCGAGGCGGTCATCCTGATAGTTGGCATCGATGAAACGGTGCACCTGCGCCTCGATATCGCTGAGCGAACCTGTGGTACTACCCGCGGCAAGCGCGGCCTTGTCCACCGCATTGCCCAGACGCGTTTTAATGTTATATGCCTGCGCAAGGTCGACCGCGACGCCCGCGGCGGCGATAAACATTGGCATCGACATCGCGAAAATAATCGCGGTTGCCGCCGTATTATCCAGTATGAAACGCTGCAGGCTATGCCGTGCTTTTTTTATCCATTTTACGCTTGTCATGGCCTATTCCCTTTCCACAAACAAGCCCTTGCGCCCCCGCACATAGGCCTCTTCTTCCATTTGAATATCACCGGTGATGTAGCCGCTGAAAAACGGCCGGAATGTATAGCGCACCGTGACGGCAATAACACCTTCGTTCTGAAGGCCGAGCCCCGCGCTACGCTCCAGCATCGCGTCATTTTCGTCCATATTCACAGTCTCGCGCCAGCGCACCGTCGGCTGCAGCGTCGCGCCGACATATTGTATCCCCGCAATATCCACGCCATATGTCGCCGTACTAAGGGGGTTGAGCGCGAGGCGCCCCGCGACAACGGCATCCGCTATCTGCGCATCATTCGTAAAGCGGTCGCGCGCCAGCAAATCCGCCACAATCTGGCTGGAATTTGTCACCTTCAGGTTCGCCATCAGCGCCCCGCCGATATCAATCATGCCGCACAGCGCCATCATCATCACCGGGAAAAGAAGCCCTGCCTCGATCGCCGCCACACCTCCGTCTTCCCTGACATAGGAACGGATAGATTGGCGTCTAAAGAGGGAGATACAGCGGCGCATCTATTCCTCCCCGAAATTATAAGGCTCGGCCTTGATGACCGAAAGCGACGTATGCATCGACCAGCTGCGCCCCAAATCGCGCGTAATCAGACTGCCGATGAACGGCGTCAAAAATTCGTATCTGTACACCGCACGCACCATGATGACGTCGTTGGAGTTGCCCGTCGAAAAGGGGGACGGGATAAGGTTGCCCTCCTCGTCAAATTCCGGTTCATAGTTTTCTGCCCCCGCGAAGGTATTATCGTCAAGGCGGATGACTTCATACTGAATACGATCGCAGGGTATCATCGTGCGCACATGGTCACATAACGCCGTGCGGAAGGTATCTTCCGGATCCGCCGACAACTGCGCCTGACCTGTACGCAGCAGGCGCGATGCTGCGGCGGATCCCCCCTCGAGCACCGAGCCGGAAGCGAAGAACATCGATACTTCGATAATACCGACCAGCATCAGAAAAAACGGCATCGCAATCAGCGCGAATTCAACCGCCGCCGCGCCGTCTTCCCTGCGTCGCCATGAATGGAAGTGTCTCAACATACTCACGCCCCTGAAACAGCCACGCCCGTTTTATGCCGCCAGCCGCGCAAGCGGATGGGCGGGCTTCCTCGGCTGTCCCTTTTTTAATTCTAAGCCCGCCGTGTTTAAGGAGGCGTTAACGCACATAAAAAACCCCATGTAAATCAATCGAATACCGGTTTTCAGGCGTCTTTTTTGGCTGGCGCCTGCACATCGGCGGCGATTTGCGGCCCCCATTTGCGCAGCAATTCCTGCTGGCGCTGGTCGATATCGACCAGCCGTTTTTGCCCGCGCTTGACCAATACGCCGGATACCAGACCCGGCACCTGCAAATAAATCACCCAGCCGAAAGCCGCGGCGGCATAGGCCAGCAAAAGCGTTTGCGGCTGCAAAAGCAGGGCGACCGCATGTTCGATACGTCCGCCCATGCTCCAAAGATCGAGCCAGGCGGGCACAGTGCCCGCCAAATTCAATGCCCCGACGGTCATTCCCGCCGTCTTGTCCGGTTTGTTGTCGACGAGCGCCGCCACGAAAGCAGGCAGCATGCAACCGCAGAAAAGCACCGTGGTCGGGAAATAGACCACCGCGAGAACCATCAGGCAGAAAATAGCCATCCGCACCGAGAACGGCATTTTTTTGGGCTGGGCTTTTTTCGTCGTGGCCATGCTAGCTCCAGAAATAGTAATAGAAAATCGTGAGGATCACCGATGCGACCCCCACCACCGACGACAGCAGCAGCGCCACCTGCCGCCCTGACGCCAGACCAAAGGTCGCGCGCCGCGACAGTTGTTGTTCCAGCGCCGCACGTTCGCGCATCAAAAAGGCAAATTCGCGCCGCGCCTGTGCGAAGCGTATCTGGTCGTCCTGCACGACCGCAGGGGCGTCCACAAGGTCCAGCAGCGCCGAGAGATTGCCGCCCTGCCCCGCCGCCGCCAGACGTTGGGCAACGACCTGACGCAGGTCACGGTCGAAAAAGCGCTCAACCGCTGGCGCCATCTGCGCGGCCAGAGTCCGCGCAAGAGCCGGAACCGGTGCGACGCGGAAACGTTTTTGTATCGCCGCAAGGGAACGCAGAATGCCGATAATCTGATAGCCGCGGTCATGCGAAATGATATGGCCGAGGTAGGGGTCTATCATTTTCGGCTCGCGCACCGAAATAAACGCAATCATGTGACGGTCCAGCACAGGCTCCAGCCGCTGTCCGCGCTGCGCCAGACGCTCCAGCGCCATCAGCAAATGCCCGGGGCCGAGCACGTAGAAATCCTTGAGCGTCGGGCTCAGGCATACGATTTCCTTGTTGAGCAGATAGACCAGACGCTCGATACCATAGCCCGGCATTTTCTGCGCAAGGAAGTTCCGGCATTTTTCGAACAAGGTGACGATACCCGCCGCTTCGGCGATTTCCTCGTAACGCTGGTTGACCCAGCCGTTGAAAAGCTGCAGGGAAACCAGTTCCGCATAATATTGCACGTCTTCGCCGCGGGCCATCGCATCGGCCAGCGCCGTGCCGAAGCCCTGCGGGAACAGCGACAGATCGCGGTAACGTACCGGCGCATAAGGGTCCAGCGCCTGCGCCAGCTCGGCAACCACCCGCTCGCGCATGGCGCCGTCTTCTTTCTTCCAGAAAGTTTCAAGTCGCATCTCAAGGTCGCGGTCTTCGAAATTACGCTTGAGCCAGAGATCAAGACTGTCTTTTTCAATCAGCGCCAGCGTGTCGGCGGGATGCGATGCCAGATCCATCGCCAAGGTGCGCAGCTCCCAATATTTACGGTCGCGGAATATAAACGGACGCCGCGCTCTCATGACGTTGTGGGGCTGTTTGGCGCTGAGGCGGCGGCCTTCCAGCCAGCGCTGCGCATCCTCGAGGCCCCAGCGTGCGCTTTCATCGTCATGCAAAACGCCGCGTAAAAACTCGCTCATGTAGGCAGGCAGACGCTCGCCGTCGATCAGCGCGCCGTAGCTGCCTTTGTCGATTTTTTCGCGTATAACCTCGTCATCTGTCTTGCCCGCAAGCGGGTTGCCGCCGCGCAAAACCATCGCCGCGCATACGCCAAGGGCGTAAAGATCGTTTTTCGCGCTGCCATGCCCGCGTCCGCCCGGCTGCGCCATCGCGCGTTCAATCGTTTCGTATATGGCGCCCAGACGGAAAAACGGCGCGCTGGTCAGGCATTCGCCGACAATCACCATCTCCGCCCCTTCGGCGCCGGCGACGAACAGATTGTCGCCGCTGATGGCCCCATGTACCAGATCGGCAGACTGCAATTCCGCCAGCACCGTTACCACCGGCTGTATCAGTGCGGCGATGATACGCTCGTCGCTGATGCGCACGGTGCGCGCCGTTCCTTCGGGCAGCAGCTTGCGCGCAGGCGGCAGATCGAAAACAAAGGTATAGACCTGTTTGCCTTCGCCCGGCCATTCAATGATACCCGCCGAAACCAGTTTCAGCAGATGCGGCGCTTTGATGTTCTGATAGCTGCCGATGGCGGAAATCCGCGGGCAGCGGCTGCGCCCTGCCGTCAGCGCCATCAGCGGTTTGCCGGTTTTGATATCGCGCGCTTCGAAGGCGCGGGTCTCGAAACTGGCATAGGCACTGAGAGGCTTGGCGGGGAAAATTTCGATATCGCTGCCCAGCAGCACGCGACCGTCACCCGCGGGCGCGGTTACGGCGTAATGGTCATCTTCGGCCATGACCAAACCTCCGCCGCCGGATGGCTCGGTATAATCCCTGAAAACTTTGAATATTTTATCGCGCAGGCGCATGCGGTATCCCTGAAACCCGCTTTCAGTCTAGCGGCTTCAGGTAAACGATGCATGAAAAAAGCGAAGAATGATGAACCTTACGGAAATTATACGTTCCCGAGGGCGATCAACTTCAGCTCCAGATAGTCTTCGATACCGTATTTGGAGCCTTCGTGCCCGATGCCCGACTGTTTCCAGCCGCCGAACGGCGCCTGCGGGGCGACGATGGACACGCTGTTGACGCCGACCATGCCGTATTCCAGCGTCTCGGCCACGCGCCACGCGCGGCTGATGTTGGCGGTGTAGAAATAGGCGGCAAGCCCGTATTCGGTATCGTTCGCCATGCGCACGACATCTTCATCGGTTTTGAATTTGAAAACCGGCGCCAGCGGACCGAAGGTTTCTTCGCGGAAACACGCCATGTCGGGCGTCGCACCGGCAACCACGGTCGGCTCGAAAAAGCTGTGGCCGAGGCTGTGGCGGCTCCCGCCCGTCGTGACCTTGCCGCCCTTGGCGGCGGCGTCCTTCAGGTGCTGTTCGACCTTCTCGACGCCTTTCTGGTTGATCATGGGGCCGAGCTCCACACCATCGTCGAAACCGCTGCCGACTTTCATCGCGGCGACCGCTTTGGTGAATTTGTCCACGAAGGCATCATAAATGCCTTCCTGCACGAAAATCCGGTTCGCACAGACGCAGGTCTGGCCGCTGTTGCGGAATTTGGATGCAATCGCGCCCGTGACAGCTGCATCGACATCCGCATCGTCAAACACGATAAACGGCGCATTGCCGCCGAGCTCCAGCGAGATTTTTTTGACCGTCCCCGCCGCCTGCGCCATCAAAATCTTGCCCACGGCGGTCGAGCCGGTGAAGCCGATTTTGCGCACCGTCGTGTTTTCCGTCATTTCCTTGCCAATCGGCGGCGCATCGCCCAGCACGATATTAAATACACCCGCAGGAATACCCGCACGCTCCGCCAGTACCGCCAGCGCCAGCGCCGAAAACGGCGTCAGTTCGGACGGTTTAATCACAACCGTACAGCCCGCCGCGAGTGCGGGGCCGGATTTGCGCGTAATCATGGACGAGGGGAAATTCCACGGCGTCACCATCGCCGATACGCCCACCGGCTGTTTGAGGGTCATCAGGCGGTGATTGCCGTTATGCGTCGGAATGATATCGCCATAGACGCGGCGGCATTCTTCGGCCATCCACTCCACATAGCCGATGCCGCTCTGGATTTCCGCTTTGGCCTGCGCCAGCGGCTTGCCCTGCTCCGCCGTCAGGATGCGGCAGAGGTCATCCAGATTTTCGGTCTGCAAATCCGCCCAGCGGCGCAGTATTTTGGCGCGGTCCGCGGCCAGCATGCTGCGCCATGTGGCGAAGGCCTTGTCGGCGGCGGCAATGGCGCGGCGGGTTTCATCGGCGCCCATATTCGGCACAGCGCCCAGCACTTCGCCGGTCGCGGGGTTGGTGACCTCGATCGTTTTGCCGCTGTCGGCGGATACCCATTGACCGTCGATATAGGCCTGATCGCGCCAGAGCGTGGGGTCTTTGAGTTTCAGTGCGGCGGCGACGGCTTCGGGTTTACGCAGGGCCTGTGACATGGCAAATCTCCTTGGGAAAATCGGTATCAATAATATGGCGGGTTTCACGCGGCGCGGCAACCCCCGCGCCTTTATGCGCCAAGCGCTTGTCGCAGCAGGGAAATTCGGATATTTTGAACATCCGTCATTCAAGGAGAACACATTCATGACCACGCCCGCTTTCCCGCCCGGCACCGAATGGTACAAGGTCGAAATCAACGACCTGCGCGTCGACAACATGAAAGTCGGCATCGCCGATTGGGAACGTCACCCAGACAAAACGCAGCCCATTCTGGTCGATGTCGCACTGTACCGCGCCGTCGGCGTGCTGAATGCGCAAAGCATCGATGATTGCATCAACTACGTGCATGTGATCAGCCACGTGACCGAAAAATGGCCCAAGCGCCCACACACCGACCTTCTGGAGACGCTGCTCGAAGAACTCGTCGCCGTCTGTTTCGAAGATGCGCGCGTCGATGCCTGCCGCGTGAAAATCCGCAAGCCGCATGTGTTCAACGGCTATGCCGTGCCCAGCGTCGAATTTTTCCGCATGCGCCCGAAATAAGCGCAGCTAAATAACCGCAACAAAAAAGCCGCCCTTTGACAGGCGGCTTTTTTGTTGATGGGCAGATGCAGATTTACGCGGCCTGCGCCAGTGCGGCCAGTTTGGCGCGCACGATATCGATGGTTTTCTGGATGTGGGATGCCTTGGCGTGGTCGTCTTTGGCAAAGCCCAGATCGTCTTCGAGGTTTTTGAGTTTTTCTTCGAGCGACGCGCGGTCGAGGTCGTTGAGGTTGACCGCTTCTTCCGCCAGTACCGAGCAAAGCTCCCCCGTCACATCGACGAAACCGCCGGAGACGAAAATGCGCTTCACCTCGCCCGACGGCGACGTGACGGACACCACGCCCGGACGCAGCGACGAGAGCATCGGCGCATGGTCCGCCAGCACGCCAAACTCGCCTTCGCCGCCCGGCACGATGACCATGCTGGCTTCTTCGGACGCAAGAATACGCTCCGGCGAGACCAGTTCGAACTGGAAGGTTTTATCGGTCAGCTTGTCGGCCATATCCGTGTCCTAACGTCTGGTTGCGGGTTACGCAGCGGCTTTTGCCAGCTTCTTGGCTTTTTCGACCGCTTCCTCGATGGTGCCAACCATGTAGAAGGCCGCTTCGGGCAGGTGGTCGTAATCGCCGTTGACGATGCCTTTGAAGCCTTTGATGGTATCTTCGAGCGTGACGAACACGCCGGGGGTACCCGTGAAGACTTCGGCAACGTGGAAAGGCTGCGACAGGAAACGCTGGATTTTACGCGCGCGGGCAACGGTGAGTTTGTCTTCTTCAGACAGCTCGTCCATACCCAGAATGGCGATGATGTCCTGCAGCGCCTTGTAGCTTTGCAGCGTTTTCTGAACCGCACGGGCGACGTTGTAGTGCTCTTCGCCGATGATGCGGGGGTCAAGAATACGCGACGTGGAGTCGAGCGGGTCGACCGCGGGGAAGATGGCCATTTCGGCAATCTGGCGCGACAGAACCGTCGTTGCGTCAAGGTGGGAGAAGGACGTTGCCGGCGCGGGGTCGGTCAGGTCGTCCGCAGGGACGTAAATGGCCTGAACCGAGGTAATCGAGCCTTTGTTCGTCGAGGTAATGCGCTCTTGCAGGGAGCCCATGTCGGTCGACAGCGTCGGCTGATAACCCACGGCGGAAGGAATACGGCCCAGAAGCGCGGACACTTCGGCACCGGCCTGCGTGAAGCGGAAGATGTTGTCGACGAAGAACAGAACGTCCTGACCTTCCTGATCGCGGAAGTATTCGGCAACCGTCAGACCCGACAGCGCCACGCGGGCACGCGCGCCCGGCGGTTCGTTCATCTGGCCGTACACGAGCGCCACTTTGGAGCCCTCGCCATCCAGCTTGATAACTCCGGAGTCGATCATTTCATGATAAAGGTCGTTACCTTCGCGCGTACGCTCGCCCACGCCTGCGAATACCGAAACACCACCGTGTTTCATAGCGACGTTGTTGATGAGCTCCATAATCGTGACGGTTTTGCCAACGCCGGCACCGCCGAAGAGACCGATTTTACCGCCTTTTGCATAGGGGGCCAGCAGGTCAACGACCTTGATACCCGTGACGAGGATCTGGGTTTCCGTCGACTGTTCGGTGAATTCCGGCGCGCTGCGGTGGATGGGGTAGTGTTCTTTCGCGTTGATGGGGCCGCGCTCGTCAATCGGCTCGCCCACCACGTTCATGATGCGGCCGAGCGCTGCGGGGCCGACGGGAACCGAAATCGGCTTGCCAAGGTCGGCCACAGCCGCGCCGCGAACCAGACCTTCGGTCGAGTCCATGGCGATGGTGCGCACGGTGTTTTCACCAAGGTGCTGCGCAACCTCCAGAACCAGCGTCTTGCCGTCGTTGTCAACGGTCAGCGCGTTCAGGATGGGGGGCAGCTTGCCTTCGAACTGCACGTCGACGACGGCACCGGTGATCTGGACGATTTTACCGGGAGCGCCTGCATTCTGTGCGGCCAGTTTTACCATGGGGTTTGTCTCCTTCTATTCCTAAAATCTTTTGTGTCTTGTGTGTCTTGTTGCGGTACGGCGCGGTTATACGGCTTCGGCACCCGAAATGATCTCGATGAGCTCTTTCGTGATGTAAGCCTGACGCGCGCGGTTGTATTTCAGCGTCAGTTTGGAAATCATATCGCCGGCGTTGCGCGTGGCGTTGTCCATTGCCGTCATACGCGCGGCCTGTTCGCCCGCGGCGCTATCCAGCAGCGCGCGGAAAACCTGCACCGACAGGTTGCGGGGCAGCAGGTCGGCAAGGATGCCTTCCTCGCTCGGCTCGAATTCATACAGCGCCTTGGCGGTATCATCCGCGGGGGCCTTGTCTTCGGCTTTTTCTTCGGTCTGTTCCACCGACAGCGGGATGAGCTGATAGGCGCTCGGCACCTGACGGATCACGGATTTGAACTGGTTGTAGACCAGCGTGCAAACGTCGAACTGCCCCTGTTCCAGCGCATCGAGGATGTAATCCGACACCAGCGCCGCATCGGCGAAGGACAGATGCTTGCGGCCAAGGTTTTCGAAGGTCTTGACGATTTTATCGCCGTGGTCGCGCTTGAGTGCGGCAGCGCCCTTGCGGCCGACGCAGACCAGTTTCACGGTTTTGCCGGAGGTCACCAGTTCGCGGATTTTCAGACGCGCGAGGCGGATGATCGAGCCGTTGAAGCCGCCGCACAGGCCGCGGTCGGACGTGATGACGACGAGCAGCTGCACATCGTCCTTGCCCGTGCCGGCCATCAGAACCGGCGCGCTGCTGCCCATATCGAGATTGGCCACCAGGCGGCCCAGCATGCCCGACATGCGCGAGGCATAGGGCTGGCTGGCTTCGGCCTGCTGCTGGGCGCGGCGCAGCTTGGACGCTGCGACCATTTTCATGGCCGACGTGATCTTGCGCGTGGATTTCACGCTCGCGATCCGGTTTCTGAAGTCCTTCAAACTGGGCATTGCTGTCTACAACCTTGTATCCGTGTTGAGCGTTCTATCAGGCGGCCTTTTTGGAGCCGACGAAGGAGCCGGAGAATTCCTCGAGGAATTTCTGCAGCGCGGCTTTCGTCTCGTCGCTGATTTTCTGCTCGTCGCGGATGGATTTGAGGATCGCCGGCGCCTGCGCACGGATAGCGCTGAGCATTTGCGCTTCGTACTTGTTGACGTCGGAAACCGGCAGCGCGTCGAGATAACCGTTCACGCCGGAGAAAATCGACACGACCTGCTCTTCGAAGGGCAGCGGGCTGAACTGCGGCTGTTTCAGGAGCTCGGTCAGACGCTGGCCGCGCGCCAGAAGTTTCTGGGTCGAGGCGTCGAGGTCGGAGGCGAACTGCGCGAAGGCTTCCATCTCGCGGAACTGGGCGAGGTCGAGTTTAATCGTACCCGCAACCTGTTTCATCGCTTTGGTCTGCGCGGCGGAACCGACGCGCGAAACCGACAGACCGACCGAAATCGCCGGACGGACGCCTTTGTAGAACAGGCCGGTTTCAAGGAAGATCTGGCCGTCGGTGATCGAAATCACGTTGGTCGGAATGTAGGCGGAAACGTCACCGGCCTGCGTTTCAATGACCGGCAGAGCGGTCAGAGAGCCCGCGCCCATCGCATCGCTGAGTTTCGCAGCGCGCTCCAAGAGGCGGGAGTGCAGATAGAATACGTCGCCGGGGTAAGCTTCGCGGCCCGGCGGGCGGCGCAGCAGCAGCGACATCTGGCGGTAAGCAACGGCCTGTTTGGACAGGTCATCGTAAATGATGAGCGCGTGCATGCCGTTGTCACGGAAGTATTCGCCCATCGTGCAGCCCGTGTAGGGCGCGAGGTATTGCAGCGGCGCGGGTTCGGACGCGGTCGCGGCAACAACGATGGAATATTCCATGGCGCCGTTTTCTTCGAGCGTCTTGACGAGCTGGGCAACCGTGGAGCGTTTCTGGCCGACAGCGACGTAAACGCAATAGAGTTTTTTGCTCTCGTCGGTGCCTTTGTTGATTTCTTTCTGGTTGAGGATGGTGTCAACCGCGATGGCCGTTTTACCGGTCTGGCGGTCGCCGATGATCAGTTCACGCTGGCCACGGCCGATCGGCACGAGAGCGTCAAGCGCCTTGATGCCCGTCTGCATCGGTTCATGTACCGATTTACGCGCGATAATGCCGGGCGCTTTCACGTCCACGCGGCGGGTTTCTTTCGCCTTCAGCGGACCTTTGCCGTCGATGGGGTTGCCCAGCGCGTCGATGACGCGGCCCAGCAGTTCCTTGCCGACGGGAACGGACACGATTTCGCCAGTCTGGCGGACGGTGTCGCCCTCTTTAATGTCGCGGTCGTCGCCGAAAATAACCACACCGACGTTGTCGGTTTCAAGGTTCAGCGCCATACCTTTAATGCCGTTCGAGAATTCGACCATCTCGCCGGCCTTGACGTTGTCGAGGCCGTAAACGCGGGCAACGCCGTCACCGACGGACACGACCTGACCGACTTCGGCAACGTCTGCCTCGGCGCCGAATTTTTCAATCTGGCTTTTCAGGATGGAGGAAATTTCAGCTGCGCGGATTTCCATGATTACGCTACCTCTTTCATTTTCTTTTGATCGGATGTGTTGTTGCTGCTTTTGAGCGCGCGGTGCAGGCGCTCGAGCTTGGTCTTGACGGAACTGTCGATAAGGCGGGAGCCGACGCGGATCACAAGGCCGCCCATGATCGCCGGATCGACAGACAATTTGACTTTGACGTCAACGCCGAGCGCTTTTTTCAGGTTCGCCGCGATGCGGTCGATCTGCCCCTGATCCAGCGCCTGCGCGGCGGTGACATCGGCGGTCATTTCGCCTTTGTGCGCGGCAATCATGTCCTGCACGGCGGCAATCACCAGCGCGAGCACGCCCAGGCGGCGTTTCAGCGCCAGCGTGCCGAGCAGCTGCGTGGTGGCAGGCGCCAGCTTCAGATGCGCGGCCAGCGCGCCCAGAGCCTCTGCCTGCGCTTCGCGGCGCAGCGTCGGGTTATGCATGAAGGAAAGAACCTCGCCGCCTGCATCCAGCAGCGCGCCAAGGGTTTGCATGTCGCGGCCGATAACATCGAGCTGCGACTGTTCTTTCGCCAGCTCGAAAAAGGCGGTGGCGTAGCGTTTTGCGGTGTCCTGGTTTCCTGTGCGGGAAGCCACTGTCAACCCCTTTCAAAAAATCACGTTTTTCCGCGTGCGCGGTACTTATCTACGTCTTCGTGCGGGGATTTAACATGACTCGCCCGCGGGATGCAACTGAATCCCGCGCCATTCCTTAAAAAATGCGGCGAAAACGGCCACCCAGCCCAAGGCCTTGAAACCGCCCCTGAAAAAAGCCCAAAACAAAACCGCCCCTGCGCGTGGCAAGGGCGGTTTTGTTTTTCGTAATGCCTGAATTTACTTCAGATGCGCGGCCGACTTCTGAACAAGCGTTTCGGCGGTAGAATCACTGCCGAAAATTTCCAGAAGTTCGTCGTTATCGGACATCAGGTAAATATAGCCCGAATGGTCCATCAGGTAGTTCTCGGCATCCTCGCCGTCGGCCTTGGCCGCATAGACCTTGTAGATGCTCTTGATATGCTCCACCTGCGCGTCGGTGCCGGTCAGACCGACCACGCGGCTGTCGTAGTCCGCCAGATATTCTTTCAGGCGGGCGGGCGTGTCGCGCTTGGGGTCGGTGGTGACAAAAATCGGCTGCAGCTTGTCCGCATCCGCGCCGAGTTCCTTGAGCGCCGCGCCGATTTTATCCAGCGCCGCCGGGCAGATATCGGGGCAATGGGTGAAGCCGAAGAACACCAGCTTTTTCTTGCCGGGCCACGATTTTTCGGTGACGGCATTGCCGTTGTGGTCGGTCATGGTGAAAGCGCCGCCCACGCTGGAGCCGGCGACTTTCTGGCCTTCCGGCGCCGCAGCGGCGGTTTCTTCAGCAGGCGCGGCATCCGCGGCAACGGTTGCAGCAGCGGCTTCGGCGCCTTCGGTCCCCTCGACCGCGTCTGCTGCTTTATCGGCTTTGTCATCGCCATAAAGCGCATCCAGCGGGTCGGGCATCTCGGGCGCACCCTCGACAATCGTGTCGCGGCGCGGACGCTCGCCCACGGGGGCGGGCTTGATATCCAGCGCCTGCTGCTGCTGTTCGGTCATTTGCACCGGCACAGGGGCGGTCTGGCGGGCCTGAAACCAGGCCAGCGCCGCGCCCATCGCAAACGCGATCAACGCCAGTACGGTGAATTTGAGGATGTTTTTCATGTCGGTATCTCCGGCAAAGGGTGAAAAGCTGTTTCAGATATAAGCGCGGGGGGCTGTGTAAATCAAGCACTGCCTTGTTCCATCAAACATGCCGCACGCATAAATGCGCGGAAGGGCCCTTAGTTCCCCGCCTCTTCGCCCGCTTCGGCAGCGAAACGGGCCAGATAGCCCCGCATGTAATCCGCGCGACGCGCGCCTTCGGCCCGTCCGGCGGCGGTTTGCAGGGTTTCGGCTGTTTTGAACAGTTTGACAAAAAAATGGTCGATGGTTTGCGCCTTGTCATCCGGCGCGCGGCGCGCGGCCAGAATATCGCCATCCTGATAAAACGGCCGCGAGAGCAGCGCCCCCACGGTAAAGCAGCGCGCAATCCCGATCGCGCCCAGCCCGTCGAGGCGGTCGGCATCCTGCACGATTTTCGCCTCCGCCGTTTCGGGAGCAATGCCCGCGCTGTAGCTGTGGGCGGCAATCGCGTGGTGGATGGCACCCAACAGCGCGGCGTCATAGCCCATCTCGCGCAGCATCACAATCGCGGCATCGGCGGAAAGGCGCGAAGCCTCGGCGCGGCGCGGGTCATTCTTGGCGACAATCACGCAGTCGTGAAACCATGCGGCGGGTTCGACCACGCGGATATCCGCGCCCTCCGCCGCCGCCAGTTTGCGCGCCATCCGCACGACGCGGCGGATATGCAGGATGTCATGCGACGGGTCCGATGCGGGATAGAGCGTGAGGGCTTTTTGTTCAAAGCGCGCCTGCCAATCCGTCATGGGTATATCTGCTACGGTTGCCGCATTGTGCATGGTGTTTACCTTTTTTGAAAATCTGCGGCGCATGCTAGCGCAAAAGCGCCGTAAAAGAAACAGGCGCCCATGGGGGCGCCCGTTTGCAAAAACAAATCAATGTTTATTAGTCTTTGGCCTTGGCCGGCATGATGCAGGCGACAGGGCGCATGACGCGGGATGTTTCGGTTTGCAGCGTCACTTCGTAGCAGGTGGTCGCCGTGTAATATTTTCCGCCCGACTTGCCGGAGATAACTTTTTTATACTGTCCCGTGGTTTCGTCGTAGAAAACATCCTTGGGCAGCGGCGGGCCTTGCAGCTTTTCGGCTTCCTTGCGGGCAGCGCGGGCGGCGCGATATTCCTCGCGGGTTTGCGGGCGTTTTTCTTCCGCCTTTTGCGCAGGCGCCGCACCGGCGCTATCGCCGCCGCCAAGCATATTGGCAATCCCCGAATAAACGGGCGAATGCGGCTGATCCGTCGTCGTGGTCTGCGCGGCGGCGGGCAGCGCCAGAAAAACCGTCATCACAACGGCAAGGGATGCGGAAAACAAAGACGCATGCATGGGGGTAAACTCCTTGAAAACAGATATTTCCATTATACCACGAACGCCGTCGCCCCGTCCCTGTTCCCGCCCGAAAATATTTTATTTTGCAGGCAAAACAGGCCGCTAGACGCCGCCCTAGAGCAAACGGGCACCGTTTTCGACTTTGCCGTCGGCGAAAACCAGCACGGTTTTCCCCTCCGTATCGTCAACGCCGGTTGTCAAAACTTCGGACATCAGGGGGCCGATTTGCTTGGGCGGAAAATTGACCACGCACAGCACCTGCCGCCCGACCAGCTCTTCGGGCGTATAGCGGGCGGTGATTTGCGAGGATGATTTGCGCAGGCCAATCTCCGGCCCGAAATCGATTTTGAGTTTGTAGGCAGGCTTGCGCGCTTCGGCAAAGACCTCCGCCTCGACAATCGTGCCGAAGTGAAGCCCGACTTTCATGAAATCCTGCCAGCTAATCGTTTCCATGTTTCATTCCTGTTTTTATTCTTTGGCATCGCCCCAGATGGCGTCCAGCTGGCGGTCGCGGCCGCAGCCGATGCGGTAGCTTTTATACGAAAACGCGTTCTTTTTATAGTATTCCTGATGATAATCTTCGGCCGCGTAAAACGGCATCATCGGGCGGATGAACGTGGCGACTTTCTTTCCGAGTTTTTTTTCGGTCGCGGCCAGCGAGGCTTCGGCGGTTTCTTTTTGCGCATCGCCGTCATAGAAAATTCCCGCCGCATACTGGCTGCCCTTGTCGCAGAACTGGCCTTCGGCATCGAAGGGGTCGACGTTGCTCCAGAAAATTTTGAGCAGCGTGTCATAGCTGACCCGCGCGGGGTCGAACACCACCTCGACGACTTCGATATGTCCGGTCGTGCCGGTCGATACCTGTTTGTACGTCGCGGTTTCCGCGCTGCCGCCCATATAGCCGGATGTGACGTTGATGACGCCCGCTTGAGAGTCAAATTCGGATTCCATGCACCAGAAACAGCCGCCCGCAAAAACCGCGCGCGCGGTTTGCGGCGCGGGTTCTATCCTGTCCGCCTGCACGGCGGCGGGCGCCGCCAGACAAAAAACCAGAAACCCCAAAGCCCGTAAAATTCGCTGCATGCGCACATCCTTCTTTCTTTCGTTGCCCGTCTTAATATAGGGCATCCCCCGCCTTTCGTCCTGCCCCTTGCGCTGGGCCTGACCTTTCAAGGGGATAGCCATAACATTGACAGCCGCCGCAATCCGGCCTAGCGTGGCGGCATCACCTTACATTCGGAGTTTTCGATTATGCCCTTTTTCTCGCAAGGCGCGCCCGCCGCGACGGATGATGTTATCCAAGGCGAAAAATACAAACTGGCCGGTATCAGCGTGCACCAGAAAGGGACGCTTGTGCAGGTCTTCGCCAAATTCGCGCGTATCAACGACAGCCTTGCCGATATCGTGGCCACGCCCGCGCGCCCCGCACCCAAAGAAGGCGACGCGCCGGATTTCCTGCAGCCCCTGCCGCGCGGCATGATGATGCCGAGCCTTTCCGCCGACGAGATCACCGCCGCCATCGTCGGCCGCAAGAACCTCGCCCACGGCCCCGCCGAATGCTGCGGGGAAAGCCTGATGGACACCGACGGCGTCATCAAAGACCTCGGCCCGCAAAAACTCGCGCAGGTACTCGTCAAAATGGGCGAGGTTCGCAAACACGTGCTCGAGCAAGGCCAGATGACCTTCGTGCCCGTGCTGAAGCATGTGCCGAAAGGGTGATATCCGCCGCACCTGTATTCAACGCGCCTCATTTTTTCGCGCGCCTGCGGCGGCGTAGATAAAGGAAGCCATTATTGACGGAAAACCGCCACAAGCTCTGACCTTGTCTAGGCTTATGCCTGTCGCCTCTGTTAGCAGGAACAAGAACGTCTTTATTCCTTCTAATCCTTTAGAATTCGATATAAATAAAATATTTATTAGACGCCTCTGATATAGAACCAGAAGGGAGCATACATTGTCTAGTGTATATAAATACTTCTCACACGATGTAATAGAATTGGTTTTTCAGAGAGAGCAATATTGTGGTATTAAATGCTCATTGCCAAAGGACTACAATGATCCATATGAGCTATTCCTTGGTGTAGATGTGAATGTGCCAACGGAATTTTTGGCTACGTACAAGGAGATTGTACAGGAAATACCTCAATATCCAACGTCCTGTTTCTCAAAGTCTCCGATCATTTCACCAATGTGGGCACACTACGCTAAAAACCACTCGGGGTTTGTTCTAGAATTTGACGTAGAAGAACTGAAAGAGCATTTCAAAAAGATTTCTATTCAAGATGTAGCTTATAGGAATAAGCCAGATGAAAAACTGGCAAGCCTACTAGCACGTGCAAGCGTGGCAAGAAAATTCCGGCATGCCTATTGGCTACAGGAAGCAGTGCTTTTTGAAGCATACTTTTCAAAGTATACAAATTGGAGCTACGAGCAAGAGGTTAGGCTTGTAGATGCTCACAACTATGCAGAGAATATCGGGGACAACAAAGTTCTTTTTATTCCCGCTTCCTGTGTTACTGCAGTTATAGTTGGTAACAAGTTTCCCCCTGAAAAGACTGGTCTCAGCATAGAGTATTCAGACGCTTATGACTTAGAATGGTATAAGTTGAGCATGGGAAAGAGTTATCCCGTGCCGCATATGAGGGATCGCTCGGACAAGCCATACATCTTTGGCCATGAAAAAATCATCCCCGCAGATGGGGCATGTAAATCTTGTTCTGAGCCCTTGTTGGAAAAGAAAGAACTGTGCCCTTGGTGTAGCATTACTAAAGCCCATGAAATTGAAGCCGCACAAGGAAACCCTTTTAGAGCACTGGCACATCATGGACTGCTGGACGAGTATCTTGAATCAGCAAGTAAGATAGGCGCCCGAGGGAAGGACCAAGAAGATTAACGCCACTCAAGGGGTGCTCCAATCAAAGGCAATTCAAACTTAATATTTGAGCTAAGTCGCCTGATCACAATTAGCCAATGCACTCCGACCAGAAAGCATGAGCTACCCAAACTTTCAAAGAGAGATGACCTTAATAGAGGGCGAAGTGGCGTCCCCGATAGGATTCGAACCTACGACCTAGCGTTTAGGAAACGCTTGCTCTATCCGGCTGAGCTACGGGGACGCAGTGGCGGATGGGGCGGAGTATAGGGAAAAGCCGTCTGCCGTTCAACCGCGCCGCCCGCTGCCGCGCCGCAGCACGCGGGGTTTCCCGCCCGACCTTGTTTTGTGTGCCCGCAAACCCTTGTTTTTATGTGAAGATACACCCCGCCAATCCCGATTGCCAAGACGCGCGCGCGCTTATATAACTGAAGCCCACTCCATGACCACGTCAAACAACAGGGATCCTTGCATGAAACGCACGCTCCTTCTTATCGGCTTTTTGGGCCTCGCCGCTGTCGGCGCCGCCGCTTTTTTTCTGACGCGCGGCGATAGTACGCCTGCGCCCGTCACCGCCGCCGCAGATACGCGCACACCGGACGAGCTTTTGCTGGCCGCGCGCGCGGCGTTTCTGGGCGACGGCGCCGCGCAAAGCGACAGCGAAGGCGCGCAGCTGGTGCTGAAAGCCGCCGCCGCGGGCAACGAACAAGCCATCGGCTATGCGGGCACGCTTTACATGGGCGGCATCGGCGTTGACCACAGCGTCAGCAAGGCGCGCGAATGGCTGTCGAAATCCACCGACGCAGAAGCGCGCGCCCTGGCCGAAGCGCTGATGACCTTCGAAGCCGTGCTGGCGACCATGCCGGAAAACGAAGCAAAGCTGCAAGAAGCGATGGATGCGGAAAACGCGCATGACAGCATCCGCGCCTCGTTCATCGCGGCGCTGGAGCGCGACAAACTCGCCGCCGCCGAAACCGCCGCAGGCGAAGCAGCGGCAGCAGCGGCGCCGGAAGACACCGCCGTTGAAAGCGAAAATGCGGTCATCATCCCCGCGCCCGATACCGGCGCGGATGTCGATAACGGCGAAGGCAGCAGCGAAAACAGCACCACGGACGGCGCGGCAGATGCGCCCGCTTCCGATAGCGAAGTCGAAACCACGCCCGCCGGCGAATAACCCCCTCACACCTTTACGCATACGGAGCTTCACATGGATATCAAAGGTCTTGCAGCCATCGTCACTGGCGGCGGTTCGGGCATGGGCGCGGAAGTCGCCCGCCATCTGGCCAAAGCCGGCGCCAAAGTCGCCGTGCTGGACATCAACAAGGCAAATGTCGAAGCCGTCGCGAAGGAAATCGGCGGTCTTGGCATCGAATGCGATGTGACCAGCGATGAGAGCGCCAAAGCGGCCTTCGCCGCCGCGCGCGCCGCACACGGCCCCGTGCGCGTTTTGATGAACTGCGCGGGCATCGCCCCCGGCGCGCGCGTGGTCGGCAAGGACGGCCCGCATGACCTCGGCTTTTTCGCCAAGGTGATTGGCGTGAACCTGATTGGCTCTTTCAACATGCTGCGCCTCGCGGCGGCGGAAATGTCCACGCTGGATACGCTGAATGACACGGGCGAGCGCGGGGTGATTATCAATACCGCCTCCGTCGCGGCCTACGAGGGGCAAATCGGCCAGGCCGCCTATTCGGCGTCCAAAGGCGGCGTGGTCGGCATGACCCTGCCCGCCGCGCGCGAACTGGCGCGTTTCGGCGTGCGCGTGGTAACCATCGCCCCGGGGCTTATCGGCACGCCGATGCTGCTCGGCATGCCGCAGGAGGTGCAGGATAGCCTGATTGCCACCACGCTGTTCCCCAAACGCCTCGGCCTGCCCGAAGAATTCGCCAAACTGGCGCTGCACGTCATCGACAACGCCATGATCAACGGCGAAACCATCCGCCTTGACGGCGCCGTGCGACTGGCGCCGAAATAATGTTCATGCGCGGGCGGATAGCATATCTGCTGGCGGCGGCCGTGTTGGCCGCAGGGCTTTTGCTGCCTGCCGGGCCTGCGCCCGCGCAAATGGACATCTTCGACAAACCCGCATGGGAAAAAGACCTGCGCCGCATCATGTGGCGCCATCGCAGCTGCGCCACGCTGAAATCCTACATCTGGGAAGTGGGCGATGCGGAAAAAATCATCACCCGCGATTACAGCCTTTTCGGCACGCCGCCCTCGGCAAGCGACCTTGTGCCGATGCAGGACGTTTCCGCCTTCGTATTCGCAACCTATCTTGCGCAGCGCATGGACGGCAACCTCAGCGAAGACCAAATCTCCGCGCTCACTATGCGCTCCGGCTACAATGCGCCGCTGTCGCAGGGCTGCAATATCGCCACATCAATCGGCAGCTGTTTTGGCAATATGGGCGGCGAAAAAAGCCGTACCGGAACACCGGGCGAATTTTACTACGGCCCCGGCCATATCCAGAAACTGGCGATGACGCTGGACCTCGGCACCTACCGCGACGGCGATATGCGCGATGAATACAGCGGTCAAATAGGCGCCCCGCCGCTTCATTTCCTGTTCAATACCATGCGGCTGTTTGACGGCCTGCATATGCGGCCGGAAAATCTGTCGAAATTCCTGCGCAATGTGCTGGGCGGGGATATGCGCATCCGCGATCTTCTGGGCAGCCACGCCGTTTGTCTGGATCCGCAAACCTGCCCCGAGACAAAGGTGCTTTATGCGCCGTCGCCGCGCACACGCGATTACAGCCTTGGCCACTGGGTCGAAAAAAATCCGCAAACCGGAAAAGCCGAAGCCTATACCATGAGCAGCAAGAGCGGCATCTTCGTCTGGATTTCCGCCGACAAGAAATACTACGGCTATGTCATCCCGCTCGACGATGGCACGGATCGCAGCGTGTCAGGCATCGGCTGCGGCCGCGCGATGTATAGAACCGTGGTGCGCGCCACGCAGGCCCGCGGCACGGCACCGTAAACCTCTCAGGCTTTGGATTTTTTGCGCGCAGGCTTCGGCGCGGACGCGATGCTGTCCATAAACTTTGCGAGCGTCACGTCTTTTTCCGTCACCCCGCCCGCATCATGCGTGGTCAGCGTCACATCGACGCGGTTATAGACGTTGAACCATTCGGGATGGTGGTTCATCTGCTCCGCTTTCAGCGCGCTACGCGTCATGAAAGCGAAGGCCGCGCTGAAATCATCGAACAAAAACGATTTATGTATAGCCTTGCGCCCCTTGGCACGCTGCCATTTCTTATTTTTTGCCAGAAACGATTCGATAGCTTGACTCTCTGTCGCTTTTTTCATTGTCCGATTCTCTCCGATTCGATATAGTGAAACCAGTTTAGCGATTTTCGGGGTCAAGTCAGTTGGAAACCAAAGCGATTTTCGTGGGATTCACTGTGCCGCCATCTCTTGAAGACATTCAGGAGATTGCTGAATCTATTATCGACGAACTGCCGGAAGGCATCGACAAGTACATCCGCAAGCTGAAGATCATCGTGGAAGATTTCCCCGATGCCTTCGTCGAGCAGGAACTGGAACTTGAAACGCCTTTCGACCTGCTCGGTTGCTACCAGAGCGCAGGACCGGCCGCCATCGGCCACCTTGCGTCGGGCGGCAAACGTCAGGACAGCCTGTATCTTTACCGCCGTCCCATCCTCGACCAGTGGGCGGACAGCGGAGAGGATCTGACGCGGCTGATCAACCGCGTGATCCTGCACGAGATCGGGCATCACTTCGGCTTCACCGCCGAAGACATCGAGATGTACGAGGAGGACATGTTCGGGGCGACGGCCCTGCACAGCGACGCCGGTTAGGGGTTTCTTGGCGTCTGGTTGCTCCTTTTATACAGGGAGGGCCGCCTGCGCGACATTCGCGCGGCGGCCCTTTTTGCTATGTTTTTCAGGCTTTTTCGAAGCAAATCGCCATATCGTTTCGCGCCGCCGCCCGTTTTCGCAATAAATGGTGCGCCGCAGCGCTTGACAAAAAACGCCCTTCGGCGCGATAATAAAAATATAGCGCCGATTTGAAGCCGACAGCTTGCGGGCGCTTTACAAATGCAGCTAAAGCGTTGGCGGACAAGTCCGCCGCGTGTGCTATACGTCGGCGGTTTTTTTATGCCCGAGGAGGCTTAAATATGTCCGCACTTTCCTACGCGCCCGCAGGCGCCATACTGCGCACCCGTCCCCTGCAATCCGCTGCCCCGGCAAAACGCATAGCCCCTTTTGCGCCTGTGCCGTCCGCCCCCGCGCCCGACCGCGGCGCCGTGCTGCGCGCCGCCGAAGCGGGTGACGTACGCCAGCTGCGTCGCCTGATTGAAAACGGCGGCGATATCAATGCGGCCGACGCGCAGGGCTGGACGCCGCTGATGCGTGCCGCCAAAAACCACCACCTGAAAGCCGTGGCCGAATTGATTACCGCCGGCGCCAACCTGCAGGCGGAAACGCGTAACGGCTGGAACGCGCTGTCGATTGCCGTCAAAGCCGGATCGCCGCAGATCATCGCGCTTCTGGCCTCCGCCGGCGGCAAGACGACGAATACCTGATACCTGTGACCTTCTTTTACGACACACATTCTCTCGGGCAGGGTTTCCCTGCCCTTCTTTTTGCCTGCGCGTCCGCACGAAAGGAAAACCAATGCCGACAATCCCCACCCCCGCCTTCATAAACCGCCACGAATACCGCCAAAGACTGCGCGCGTTTCTGGCAAAACATGAACCCGTTACCGGACAGCTGTCGTGCTGGTATTACGTGCACAGACATCAATTTGACGAGTCATTGAAAAACAGCGGCATCACGGTTACGGACGCGCGGCCGGATGAAAAATGAAAAAAACCGCCCTTGGGAAAGGGCGTTTTTTTATCAGAACCTTGGCCGCTATCAACCGGCCAGCAGGCCTTTTTCAATCGCACGGCTGAGACGTCGCACGAATTCGCCGGGGTTTTTGAGCGGCTCGCCTTCGATAATCCGCGCCTGATCCAGCAGCAGCAGCGTGGTGTCGCGCAGAAGCTCTTTCGACGCCTCGTTCGCCGCCAGCAGTTGCATCTTGGCGATAACCGGATGCTTGACGTTGATTTCAAGAATATGCTGGTGCATCCCCTCGTAGCCCTGATTTTTCTTGAGAAGGCGCTGCATGTTGATATCCACATCGCTTTCCGGCGCGACAAGGCAGACGGGGCTATCGACCAGACGTTCCGACAGCTTCACGTCCTTCACCTCCAGCGACAGGATTTCCTTCATGCGGGCGATCAGGTTGTCGGTGGCGTTTTTATCTTCGGGTTTGTCGCCTGCGTTATCATCGCCGTTCAGCGGTTTGATTTTCGACAGCTCCGCATCGCCGCGCGTGACCGATTTGAATTTCTTTTGCTTGAAATCGTTTTGCATCGGCAGCCAGAATTCGTCGATGGCGTCGGTCATGAACAGAACCTCGACCCCGCGCGCGCGGAAAGCTTCGAGCTGCGGGCTGTTCTTCGCCGCCTCGACCGAGGGGGCGGAGAGGTAATAGATATGATCCTGCCCCTCGACCATGCGCGACACGTATTCGTCGAGCGAGGTCAGGCCGTCCCCGTGCGTGGAGTAAAAACGCGCAACGCGGCACAGCTGTTCGCGGTGGTTATGGGCATCGTAAAGCCCTTCCTTGACCACCGGACCGAACAGCGCCCAGAAGTTTTCGAATGCCGCGATGTCGTCTTTGGCTTTCTGTTCCAGCTCCGACAGGATTTTTTTGGTAATCGCGCTGCTCATTTTCGCAATCACCGGATTGGCCTGCAGCATTTCGCGGCTGATGTTCAGCGGCAAATCCTCGCTGTCGACCACGCCCTTGACGAAACGCAGGAAGGGCGGGATGAGCCCCTCGACGCCTTCGGTGATAAACACGCGCTTCACATACAGCTTCACGCCATGGTGGCGGCGCGGGTCGTAGAGGTCAAACGGCTTCATGCTGGGGATCATCAGCAGGTTGCTGTATTCAATCGCCCCTTCGGCGCGCCAGTGGATGGTCATCCACGGCTCGTCCATTTGCAGGGCGCCCGATACGCTGCGGTAGAATTCCTTATACTGCTCCGGCGTCACGTCGGATTTGGGCCGCGTCCAGAGGGCGGAGGCCGCATTGACCATCACCCCCTTGTCGCCGGGCCCGAGCAGGATGGGAAAGGCGATATGGTCGGAGTATTTTTTGATAACCTGCTTCAGGCGATCTTCGATCAGGAATTCCGACGCCTCGTCCTTGATGTGCAGCACGATTTCGGTACCGCGCGTATCTTTCAGCGCTTCGTCAACCGTATAGCTGCCGCGGCCGTCGGATACCCAGACCCAGGCCTTGGCATCGCCCGCGCGGCGGCTGGTAACTTCGACGCGGTCCGCGACCATGAAGGCCGAATAGAAACCGACGCCGAACTGGCCGATGAGGTTCACGTCTTTTTTCGCCCCTTCGCCCAAATTCTGCACCAGTTCGCGCGTACCGGAATGCGCGATGGTGCCGAGGTTTTTGATCAACGCCTCTTTGTCCATGCCGATACCGTTATCGGCAATGGTCAGCGTGCGCGCGTCGGTATCGAACCAGATGCGGATTTTGAAATCGCTATCGCCCGCCAGCAAATCCGGCTTCGCAATCGCTTCGTAGCGCAGACGGTCGCAGGCGTCGGAGGCGTTGGATACCAGCTCGCGCAGGAAAATCTCTTTTTCCGTGTAAAGGGCATTGGCCACGATATCGAGCAGGCGGCTGACTTCCGTCTGGAATTCCATTTTCTCGGACATGGGTCTTTACTCCTTTGAAAAGCTCATGTGGTGAAAGGCTCATGTAAGGGATGCCGCCCGCAGGGGCGGAATCCGCATATAACTGAATGCCGTTAAAAATAATGGTTATCGCGGCGGCTTTCAAGGCCGCGCACGGCGGTCAAAACCAGCTATTTTGATACGTTTCAGGGGTTCAGGCGGGTCACATCCCAGCCATCACCCGCGCGGGTGAACACAAAACGGTCATGGAGCCGCCCTTCGCCCTGCTGCCAGAATTCAATCGCGCGCGGCACCAGCACATAGCCCGACCAGTGGGGCGGACAGGGGATATCCTGCTCGCCGAATTTCGCGCGCATTTCTTCGACACGCGCCTCCAGCACGGAACGGCTTTCAAGCGGTTGCGACTGGCGGCTGGCCCAGGCGCCCAGACGGCTGAGCGGATGGCGCGTGCGGAAATAGGCCTCTGTCTCGGCTTGCGGCAGTTGTTCGACCGCGCCTTCGATGCGCACCTGACGCAGCAGGGATTTCCAGTGAAAGCACATCGCCGCCTTGGCCTGCGCGGCCAGTTCGCGGCCCTTGCGGCTTTCGGCGTTGGTGAAAAAACGAAATCCGCGCGCATCGGCCTGTTTGCACAAAACCATGCGCACCGACGGCATGCCGTCCGCCCCCACGGTCGCCAGCGCGACGGCTTCGGGGTCGTTCGGCTCCGTGGCGGCCGCCTCGGCGAGCCAATTCTGGAAAAAAGAAAAGGGATCTTGGCCGCGCAGGATTTCCATTTTTTCACCGTGTTATAGAGGGCGTGCGGCAAATATTTCGATATTTATTCGATATTGCCGTGAACAAAACTTGTGCTAGAACGTTATATAAAGTGTCAGGGGTGTAAAAACAATTCCCTGTAAGAATTCAGGAAGAAAGGCGACATCACAATGAAAAAAGGTTTTATGGCATTGGTTCTTTCCTGCTCGCTCGCGCTTGGCGCCTGCGCACAGGATGGCTCTCAGCAGCCTTGGGGTATGGGCACGAAACAAACCATCGGCACGGCCGGCGGTGCGGTTCTGGGCGGCCTCGCGGGTTCTGCCATCGGCGGCGGCAGCGGCCAGCTCTGGGCAACCGGTGCGGGTGCGCTCATCGGCGCTTTCGTGGGCAGCTCGATTGGCAAATCGCTTGACCGTGCGGACATGGAATATCACAACCGCGCCGTCAATCAGGCCTACAGCGCGCCTCTGAACCAGACCATCAACTGGAGCAACCCTGAAAGCGGCCACAGCGGTTCCGTCACCCCCGTGCGTGATGGCGTGAACTCCGCCACCGGCGCGGTTTGCCGCCAGTACCGCCAGACCATCGTTGTTGATGGCCAAGCGGAAACCGCTTACGGCACCGCCTGCAAAAACAGCGACGGCACCTGGTCGCTGGCGAACTAACGGTATCGTGGGCTTCAACCCGATACAAAAAAGGCCCTCCATACGGAGGGCCTTTTTATTTGTCCGTTTTATATAGCTGCTATCAGAAACCGCAGTCCGTGCTGATGGCTTTATACGCATCGCCCGTGCCTTTGAGGCTATAGGTATCCGTGGTCAGCGTGCCGCGGCGCGATGTGCCTTTGATCACCATGCGGCTGCCTTTTTGCACGGCCTCGGCGATCGCATCATCGGTCGCCTGATCGGGCGCCCAGGCCATTTCGACTTCTTCGGACTTGTTCGACAGGTTGGTGGCCAGCGCATAGGTCTTGCCGTCAATGATAACGGAAACCGGCGTGCCTTCCTTCAGCGGATAGCCCATGGAAACACTGACCACGTTTTTGGTTTTATCTGCCGCCCAATGGGTGACAAAAACCGCAATCTTGCCGCGGTTGACGCCCTTGACGCTGGCTTCGGTTTTCTTGGGTTCGCTGGTCATGAAGCAGGCCTTGCCGCCCGTGCCGGCATCCACGAAGCTATGCGCTTTCCAATCGCCGAAAACGCCGAGGGTGGCCGTATCCGCCGCCGCGAAAGCCGCACCCGCCGAAAGCAGGAGGCTGAAAGCGAGAGTGATGACTGCTGTGTGTTTCATGCGCCAGTACCTTTTAAAATATTGAGCCTTATGAGTAACTTAGCTTTTGAGTCATCCAAAGCCAAGCAAAAACCGTAAAAAGGGCAAATATACGGGATAACATGTAAAATGACGGCCCTCTGCCCTGCCCTCGCTCCCCGCATGCCGGAAAGCCTTGCTTTCCGGCCCTTGGCGCGCCTAAAACTGCTTATGGCGCAGTCCACGCAACATGAAACGGCCAAGCCGCAGGCCGCCGGAAAACCGCAAACGCCCCCGCACGATGCGCTGCTGGCTGCGGTCGGCGCGCGTCAGGACCGCGATGCGTTTCGCACGCTGTTTGAATACTACGCACCCCGCCTTAAATCCTATTTGCTGAAAAACGGCGCGAACGATGCGCTGGCCGAAGAAATCGTGCAAAACACTTTCGTCACCATCTGGGAAAAGGCCGCGCAGTACGACCCGAAAAAAGCGGCCGCGAGCACATGGATTTTCACCATCGCGCGTAACCGCCGCATCGATGCGCTGCGGCGCGAAAAATATGTCGAAATCGACAGCGACAATCCCGCGCTTGAACGCGCAGCGACCGAAGCGCCCGACGATGCCTATGCCGATACCGCCACGGTCGAAAAGCTGCACGCCGCCATCGATGCCCTGCCCGAAGATCAGGCGAAGCTGCTGCGCATGGCGTTTTTCGAAGATAAAACCCATCAGGCCATTTCCGACGAAACCCGCATTCCGCTGGGCACCGTCAAATCGCGCCTGCGCCTGGCGCTTGAAAAACTGCGCGGCGGGCTTTACACGCGCAAAAAAGCGGAGGAAGGCAAATGATCGACCACTCGCTCGTCGAATTGATGTTGATGCATTACGCCGCCGGACATCTGCGCCCGACGGAGGCGCTGCTGGTCGCCTGCCATGTCGCGCTGAACCCGCTGGCGCGGCGCAAGCTTGAATCTTTCGAAGCCATCGGCGCGAAAATGATTTGCGAATGCCCCGACGAAGAAACCGCACCGGTATCGCAGGACTGTTTCGACAAAGTGCTTTCGCGCATCGAAGCGCCCGCCGCGCCCGCGCCGGCGCATACGCCGATGCAGCGCGACACCGCCATTCCGCCTGCCGTCATGAATCTGCTGTGCGGCAACTGCACCGAACGCCGCATCCGCTGGCAAAAGCTGCCCAGCGGCGTCGAAGCCGTATCGCTGCATGTGCCCGCCGGCAGCCCCTGCCGCCACCGCCTGCGCCTGCTGCGCCTGTCGCCGCATCAGGAAACGCCGGCGCATAGCCATGCGGGCCGCGAGATCACGTTGGTGCTGCAAGGCGGCTTCAGCGACCACAGCGGCGATTACCGCGCCGGTGACCTTATCGTGATTGATGACCCCGCGTTCGCCCATGCGCCCAAGGCGGGGCCGCAGGGCTGCCTGTGCCTGACTCTGACCGATGCCCCGCTGCGTTTCCGGCAGGCCAGCATCCGGATTTTCAATTTTTTCTGGCGATTTTAGGCCTGAAAACCCCGCAAAACCCGCGCTTTAGGGCGATTTCCTGATTTGCGCTTGACTTTACGGAACGAAAAGGTATGTTCAGCCACTCGCATGGCTATCGCGCCTTTAGAGCGATTCACGGCCGCTGAGGCTATTGTGCGATTATGGAATTTAAACTCGACGACAAGATATAAACCCTAAGGACGACGACGATGGCAAAAAAAGGTCCCCGCGCGACAATTAAACTGGTCAGCCCCGATGGCGATCACGTTTATTTCAGCGAGAAAAACTCCCGCAACACGACGGATAAACTGAAACTGAAAAAGTTCAATCCGAAGAAGCGCGTGCATGAAGTTTATACCGAAGGCAAGATGAAGTAATCTTCGTCTGCTTCGCGCAAACAAAAAAGGCGGCCGCTATTTAGCGCCGCCTTTTTTGCTGCCTGCGTTACACCGCAGGCATGGTCCCGTTTAGATAATCTTCTTGATCGTATCGCCGCTGACTTTTTCTTCGGCGGGGGCCGCGCCATCGGCAGCAGGCGGCGCAGGCGCGCGTTCGGGCAGCTGCACATGGCCGTGGCCCATGAAATAGACGCGGTTGCGGCCGCCCTCTTTCGCGCGGTACAGCTCGTCATCCGCCAGTTTCAGCACATCTTCGACTTTCAGGTTCTGCGACCCCGTAATCATGGCCGCGCCGATGCTCACGCTGACATCAATCGGGCCATGCGGGCCGGAGACTTCGAACTTGGTATTGCAAATCCCCTTGCGCAGACGCTCGGCCACCTGAAAGGCCATATCCTGACTGATATCGGGCAGCACGACCACGAATTCCTCGCCGCCCAGACGCGCGACAAGGTCGAAACTGCGCAGGCGCTGCGACACGCGTTCGGCAAAGACCTTCAGCACGTCGTCGCCGACCTGGTGGCCGTAGGTGTCGTTGATTTTTTTGAAATGGTCGATGTCCATCATCAGGCAGCACAGCGACTTGTTGCTCTCTTTGTTTTTGTTGAGCAGCTTTTCGAGGTGCACCATCAGATAGCGGCGGTTGAACAGCCCCGTCAGGCTGTCGGTCAGCGCCAGCGACAGGCTTTGTTCGTAGTTGGAGCGCAGGCGGTCCTGATAGCGCTTGCGGCGGATTTGCGTGCGCACGCGCGCCAGCAGTTCGTTGCGGTCAACGGGGCGCAGAATGTAATCATGCGCGCCGATTTCAAGCCCCTGCGCGATGCGCTTCATATCGGCTTCTTCGGCCACCATCAAAATCGGCACCGCGCGCGTGCGCTCGCTCGATCGCAGATGCGAACACAGACGCAGGCCGTCTTCGTTTTGCAGGTTCAGGCTGACGGTGATGATGTCGAAATCGTTATGCTGCGCCATATCCATGGCCTGATCGCCACTGCGCACCGCCACGATTTCATCGTCGTCGCGTTTCAGGGTTTCGATGAATTTTTCACTCTCGAAGCTTTTATCTTCGATAATCAGCACGCGCGCCTTTTCCGACGGTTCCGCCAGAAACGTGCCCTTGTTGCCGACAAAACCGAACTGGTTGGCGGTGTTTTCGCGGATGCGCCATTCATCGACCGTCATTTTCAGACGCACGAGCGAGCGCACACGCGCCATCAGCGCGATATCGTTTACGGGTTTGGACAGGAAATCGTCGGCGCCGGATTCAAGGCCGCGCACGCGGTCGGTCGCGTCCGTCAGCGCCGTCACCATGACCACGGGGATATGCGCGGTCGCGGGGCTGCTTTTCAAACGCTGGCAGGTTTCAAAACCGTCCATGCCCGGCATCATGACATCGAGCAGGATGATGTCGGGGCTTTCCTTTTCCGCTTTCTGGATCGCTTCGGCGCCGCTGCTGGCGGTGATGACGTCGAAATATTCGCCGCTCAGCTTCGCTTCGAGCAGTTTGACGTTCGGCAGAATGTCGTCGACGACCAGTACGCGTGCTGTCATAGAATAGAACCCCGGCCTTTTGGATGCGGCAATTGAAGGCAACTGTGCGGAAGGTGGCCCTTCCCTATCAACCCTAAAGCAAAATGTTAAAGGAAGAATTACCCGTTTTAAAGCCTTATTTTCAAAAGGTTATTTGATTATTTTTCGAGATGCTTTTGCACGACCTGCATGAAATCGACGATCGAGATCGGCTTGCTGACATAATCTTCGCAGCCGCCTTGGCGGATTTTCTCCTCGTCCCCCTTCATGGCGAAGGCCGTGACGGCAATCACAGGGATGCGGCGCAGTTCATGGTCGCTTTTGAGCCACTGGGTGACTTCCAACCCCGATACCTCCGGCAGCTGGATGTCCATGATAATCAAATCAGGCTTTTGCGCGCGCGCGATATCCAGCACCTGCCCGCCGTCCTTGGTTTTGATGGTGTCATAGCCATGCGCGCCCAGAAGATCTTCGAACAGTTTCATATTCAGTTCGTTGTCTTCGACAATCAGCACTTTCTTTTTCATAGACATCTCCCCTTGATGCCGGGCGCGCCTTATAGAACAGGGGCATGGGCGCAGCCTTCCCCCACTTTATACGCGGGGAAAGCTTAACAATCCGTTAAGATTCGTTAGCAAATTTTAAACGGCCGTCAGGGACAGGCCTTCGCCGACAGCGGTTCGACGGCGGTCAGGATCTGTTCGATCTTGAACGTTTTATAATCGACCAGCACATGGCTGACGACACCGTTGTCATGCAGCACCAGATCCATTTCATAGGTCGGCGACATGTTTTCGTCATCCGTGGTCGGGAATACCGCCATGCGCACCAGCCACGCATCGGCGGTCAGCAGGGATTTGTCGATCTTGTAACCGTCCGCCGGTTTTTTGGCGATGCGGCTGATGACGTCTTCGGGCGTCAGCTTGCGCGTGACAATCGCGTTCACCTCGACAGGGCCTTCCTTGTCGGTTCCATCGAAAAGAATGGAGTGATAGGTGCGTTTGCCTTCGCGCGCCGTGCGGATGATTTCCTGCGTGTGAAAGCTGGGCAGGACATAGCCCTTCGGCAATTCGAAATAAAGATCCTGCGGGCGCGTGAATTCGGCCGTCGCCGCATTGTCGCTACCGCGCATGACAGAACCGCGCAGCTGTTCGGTCAGCGTGCCGTTTTCCTGCCGGTCGGAGCTGAAATTAAACTGGCTCTGGTCTTTCGCTTCCCACGATACATAGTGCGTTGTGTTCACTGTCGCGGGGCGTTCGGGGAAGTAATATTCCAGCGTGAAGCGATGGTCGGTCGTCCACGCATCGCAAACGTCATCCTGTTCATAGAGCATATTGCCGCGAATATCCGTGATGCCCGCGCCGGAGCTGACGGAAACCAGCTTGATATCATAGAGCGCCTTGTGCGGCGCATAGCTGGCGGCGGGTGCGGGAATGGCCTTGGCCGGTGCGGCGGCGCTGCTGCCCGCATGGGCGGCCTGTGCCGCCGTCAGGCATAGTCCGGCCGCCATCACGATGGTCGCCGCACACAGGCCCGCTTTGTTTGAAAATCCGTACATACCCCAAGTCCCCTTTCACCACGGCCGCCGCAGGCGGATGCCGCCTGCTGTTACCAATGTAACGCATGACAGGGCAAAAACAACCGCGGCCACACTGGCAGATTTTACCCTGCGGCAAGGCCCGCCTGAGACAAACACACCCCGACGAAAGGCCAAGCCATTGATTTTAAAAGGAACAGTTGACGCAATTCGATAACCATAAATCTGGCACAGATTTGGCATATACCCTTGGCGTAGGGAACTCCATCCAAGGGAAAACATCATGACTGCACCCGTTGCCGAAGCCGCTCTCGCCGAAACCTCTGTGCTGCCTGCCTTCCTGTCCTCCAACACCCCTTCTTTCGAACAAACGGCAACCCACCGCCTGCACAGCACCACCGCCGCCCTGCTGAGCGATGCGCAAGGCCGCCTGGATGCCGCGGAAAAAATGATCGCCGCGCAGGAAAAGCGCATCCGCGAGCTGGAAGCCCTCGCCAGCACCGACGGCCTGACAGGTCTGATGAACCGCCGCGGCTTTGAAACCTTTTTCACGCAGGAACGCGCCCGCCAGCGCCGCCACGGCAAGGACAGCGCGGGTTGCCTGCTGCTCATCGACCTTGATCTGTTCAAGCATATCAATGATACCTACGGCCATGATGCGGGCGATGCCTGCCTGAAAGAAGTCGCGGAGATTTTGTCGCGCAACCTGCGCCTGCTGGATGGTATCGCGCGTTTTGGCGGCGACGAATTCGCCGTGCTGCTGACCGATACCGACAGTGAAAAAGCGGCGGGCCGCATCGCCCTGCTGCGCGCCGAGCTGAACCGCATCGAAGTCGAATACCGCGGCACGGTGCTGCGCTTCGGCGCCAGCGTCGGCCTCTCCTCTGTCGATACGCAAACCCCGTTCAGCGATCTTTACCGCAACGCCGATGGCGCGCTTTATGCCGACAAGCAAAAACGCCGCAGCGGCAAGGCGGCCTAAGCTTACCTACGGAATTTACCACGCATTACCCCCCAGAACCTTCACGCCATGACGAAGAATCCGTCATGGCGTTTTCTTTTTGGGTATCGGGTAAAAATTGCGCCGCTAAAGCGCGGGCGGCTTGGCGGGCGGCGGTGCGGGCGCGGCATTTTGCGCCGCCAGATAGGCATCGCAGGCTTCGCGCACACGCGCGAGGGTATCGGCATAATCACCCTTGTGCAAAACGCCGATGCCGCCCGCCTTGACCCAGGCGTCGATGTTTTTCTGGCGGTCATCGACAAGGATATGGTTGGGACGCGCCAGCAATTCCTTATCCTGCGCGCGGCAGATAATCAAATCCAGCAACCCCCAGTGGCCCCATTGTTTTTCAACCCATGCGGCCTTGCCGTGAAAACAGGCGGTGCGCGGCGTAGGCGCGGTCAGCATACGCACCTTGCCGAATTCTTTCATGTCTTCGTAGAATTTCTTCATGCCGTCAAAGGCGGGCATGGATACCCACCAGCCGAAATCCAGTTCATCCCATTTCGGCTGGCCTTTGGCGTCGAATTTGCCGTTATCGCGCGCATGTTTGTCGAAATCGGACAGCACGCCGTCCATATCCAGAAAAATCTCGAAAGGCTTTTGCGCATCCTGTGCGGCTTTGAAATCCTTGCGACTCATGGCGTGTCCTTATTTTCCGGCGGCTTGCGGCTTCGGCACGGCGGCGGCGGCTTTGGGCAGTTTTGCCTGCGCCTGTTCGATCACGGTTTTATTTTTAACTTCGTCAAAACTGCGCACAACCGCGCTATCCAGTCCGGTTTCGAAATTGTGGGTAATGAGCGTCGCTTCGCGGGTTTTGAAATTGAAAACCTCCGTCAAACGGTAGCCGGGCTTGCGCAGGATACTGACATGCGCGACCGTTTCATCATCCACCACCTGCCATGCGGGCGTTTGCGCATCGATATGCGCCTGAATGATATCGCGTACGGCAAAGTTTTCACGCGCGGCGGCGACATCCAGCACGCTGCGCCCGTCGGCGTCGTTCAGATACGTGCGCGCGCCGAGCGCCAATAGCTGGCGCACGCGTTTTTCATCGTTATTGCGCGCAGCGTAAAAAAGCGCTGTCCAGCTGCCGCCCTCGCCGCCTGCATCGGGCTTGGCACCCGCCGCCAGCAGCATATCGGCCAACGCATCGTTTTTGGCCGCAACCGCATAGGTGAAAAGGCTGAGGCCCGTTTCGGTGCGCGCCTCGGCGTGGCCGCCGGCATCCAGCATCTGGCGCAGAATATCCGCATTGCCTTTTTTGACAGCCGTGACCATCGGCGTTGTTTCGCGGTATCCCATTTTCAGGTTCGGCTTCGCCCCCAGCGCCAGCAGCGCGGCAACCATATCGGGTTTGCCGGCATTGATCGCCTCGACCAGCGGCGCTTCTTCGCCCCAGCTGCGATGATGATTGACGTTGCCGCCTTCGGCTGCGGCTTTTTGCAGTCGCGGAATATCGCCCGCCTTCACGGCGGCCATCACCCGCGCATCCAGCGTTTCCTGCGCCGTCAAAAACACACGCAGCGATGTGAAAAACTGCCCCAGCGCCGTGCCCAGACGGCGGGTGTTTTCGCGCAGGCTGTAGGATGGCGTCTCGCTGCTCATGCAAAAAATCCTTATGAATCGCTTGTGGGAATATGCCGCCACTCTAAAAACAGGGCGTCATTATGTCAATGCAAAATACGGAAAAATGGGCCTGATTTTAATATTAAAAATCAGATATTTAGATGGTCACGCAGTTTCCACCACAAATAAACCATCTGCGCGCCGTAGCGCCCCGCCTTGCCGCCCGTAAAGGACAGGCGGAAATCGTCAAAGGCATGATAGCCCTGATCGCCCGCGGCAATCGCGGCGGCCATGATCTCGCCGCCCGCCGTCGTCGGGCAGAGGCCGTGGCCGCCATAGCCCGTATTGTACCAAAGCCCGTCTTCGAGCATGCCGATCATCGGCATTTTATGCGCCGCATAGCTGAGCAGCCCCGACCATGCGAAAGCCGGTTTGATAAGTCCTTTGAGCTGCGGATAAACCTTCAGCATATCGCCCGTCATCGCTTCCGCGATGTTATCGGGATGCGCGAACAGACCGACGCGCCCACCCCACAGCAAGCGGCCTTCGGGCAGGCGGCGGTAATAGTCGCTGCAAAAACGGCTGTCGTAAATCGCGTATTTGGTATTCAGCGATGCGGCATAGGCATCTTCGCTGATCGGCTCGGTCACCATGATATAGGTTTGCACGGGGATCGCCGCGAATTGCAAACGCTTGTCGACCTGATCGCCGTATACGGATGTCGACAGTACCACATGCTTCGCGCGCAAGCTGCCCGCGGCGGTTTTAACCAGCCACGCCGCGCCGTCTTTGCTCAGCGACGTGACCGCGCTTTGTTCGTAAAGGCGTCCGCCCAGTTTATCGGCCGCGAAGGCAAGGCCGCGCAGCAGTTTCAGCGGGTTCAGCTGAAAATCATGCGGCGAGAAAATACCGTCGTGATAACGGCTGGTGCGGCACAGCTCGCGCACTTCCTCGCGGCTGCGGAATTCGAAGCCGAGATCGAAATTTTCATTGGCGGAGCGGATGGCATCAACGACCTGCCCCGGATGGTCATGCCATGCCACCGTCAAAACGCCCTCGACCACAGGGCCGCAATCAATATCGTATTTGGCGATACGCTCGCGGATAAGGCCGCGCGCGTTTTTGGTAAGTGTCACAAGACGCTTGGCCTTGTCCTTGCCGTATTTACCGAGCAGACTGCCTTCGCCCGCGGCATAGCCTTTGGCAACGAAACCGGCGTTGCGGCCCGATGCGCCCCAGCCGATGCGCGACGCTTCGAGCAACACGGCATCGACGCCGCGTTCGCGCAGGCCCAGCAGCGTATTCACGCCTGCCAGACCACCGCCGACGATGCAAACCTCCGCTTCCTGCGCGCCATCGAGCGCGGGCCACGTGCGGTCTTCCGTCAGCGTGCTGGCGTAGTAATTGCCGTCATAACCGGCAATACGGTTATTGCCGGGGGCTTGCGCGGCGGATTTCATCTCAGCCTGCCGCCCGGGTGGGCTCTGCCTTCTTCGGCAGTTCAAGCTTGATATGCACATCGCGCAGCTGATGCGGTTCGGCCTCGCTCGGCGCGCCCATCAGCAGGTCTTCGGCCTGCTGGTTCATCGGGAAGGCGATGACCTCGCGCACGTTCGGCTCGTCGGCAAGGAACATGACCATGCGGTCGATACCGAAAGCACAGCCGCCATGCGGCGGGGCGCCAAATTTGAAGGCATTGTACATGCCACCGAATTTCGCCTGCACCGCGCCCTTGGGATAGCCCGCGATTTCAAATGCACGCTCCATCGCTTCGGGAACGTGGTTGCGGATACCGCCCGATGCGAGTTCGATACCGTTCAGCACACAGTCGTACTGCACGGCCTTGATCTTGAGCGGATCCTGGGTATTCAGCGCCTCAAGCCCGCCGGCGGGCATCGAGAACGGGTTGTGGGAGAAGTCGATATTGCCCGTCTTGTCGTTGATTTCGAACATGGGGAAATCGACAATCCAGCAGAAAATGAATTTGGATTTGTCGATGATATCCATGTCTTCGGCGATTTTGGTGCGCGCCTTGCCTGCCAGCGGCGCCGCCTTGGCCACCTGATCGCACACAAAGAACACGGCATCGCCGTTTTCCGCGCCCGTGAGTTTCTTGAGCGCGTCCTGCGCGGCGGCGGGAATGAACTTGGCAATCGGGCCTTTGCCTTCGGCGCCTTCGAACACGACATAGCCAAGGCCAACAGCGCCCTCGCCCTTCGCCCAGTCGTTGAGCTTGTCGAAGAAGCTGCGCGGGCGGTCGGCGACTTTCGGCGCGCGGATGGCGCGGACAACGCCGCCCGCCGCAATCACGCCCTTGAAGGCTTTGAATTCGACGTCTTCGCGCGCGAAAACTTCGGTCACGTCGGTGATGACCAGCGGGTTTCTGAGGTCGGGTTTGTCGTTGCCGTATTTCAGCATCGATTCATCAAACGGGATACGCACGAACGGCGCGGGCGATACGTCGAATTTCTTGCCGGTGAACGAAGAAAACTCTTCGAACATGCCGCCAATCACGTTTTCCATGACGGCGAAAATATCGTCCTGCGTCACAAACGACATTTCCATGTCGAGCTGATAGAATTCGCCCGCCGTGCGGTCGGCGCGCGCGTCTTCGTCGCGGAAGCACGGCGCAATCTGGAAGTAACGGTCGAAGCCCGACATCATCAGCAGCTGTTTGAACTGCTGCGGCGCTTGCGGCAGGGCGTAGAATTTGCCCGGATGCAGACGCGACGGCACGAGGAAGTCGCGCGCGCCTTCCGGCGAAGACGCCGTCAAAATCGGCGTCTGGAATTCGCGGAAGCCCTGCTCCAGCATGCGGCGGCGGAGCGACGACACCACATCGCTGCGCAGGACGATATTTTTGTGCAGAACATCGCGGCGCAGGTCGAGGAAGCGGTAGCGCAGGCGTACGTCTTCGCCGTAGGGTTCATCTGAGTTAACCTGCAGCGGCAGCATGTCGTTGACGGGGGCGGAAAGCAGGGTGAAGTCTTTCACCTTCACTTCGATCTCGCCGGTCGGCAGGTGTTTGTTGGTGGTCTCCGGCGTGCGCGCCAGCACTTCGCCCGTGATGCAAATCACGTTTTCAAGGCGCAGCTTTTCGATGTCGGCGAAAACCGGATTGTCGGTATTGATAACGCACTGGGTCAGGCCGTAATGGTCGCGCAGGTCGATGAACAGCAGGCCACCATGGTCGCGTTTGCGGTGAATCCAGCCGGAGATTTTGACCGTCTGGCCCTTGTCGGCAAGGCGAAGCTGACCACAAGTATGGGTGCGATAGGCGTGCATGATATTCCTCTGGTTTAAGCGCGAAAATCGGGCCCGCCTGCCGTTTGGGGCAGCACGGGTTTATCCGGCTATGTTTTTAACAGAAACCCCCCGCAAAAACAAATGCTGCTGGCGCCCGATATTTACGTAATATATACCTAGTTATTAAATGGCATATGATAACTGTCCAGCGACACGCCAAACCACGATCGGCGGCCGCTCGCATCGATGAATCCCGTTTGCGGCAGGCTTCTGTCATCCTGTTCTTTCAAACAAAGCTTTGTAAAGGTAAAGGCCGCCGTCTCTGTTATACGCAGACAGTGACGCGTCGCCGTTTTTTGATACGCGAAACTTTGACGCATAGACTCGCCAGCAAATGCATTGCCTACGCTGCCAGCCCCCAAATAAACCATAAACCACAGCAGCAGCGCGGCAAGCGGCAAGACCCAAAGCGCATCCCACTTTGTTGGCTGACGCCGCCCAGGCTGCGCGCGTATCCGTCCGGAAGTCCAGCGGCTAAAAAGATTAACGCCCAGCAACAAGGTGAGAACGCATGTGACGGCCAAGGACATAAAAAACCATTCGCGCGAAGGCAGAAACACATCCGCATAAAAGCCATAGAAAAAAGCTGCGCCCAGCAGCAGCATGACGGCGCTCATGACCTTTTGGTCGGAGCTGCGGCCCAGAAACTTATCCCGCCAATCATTGTGATTGAAATCGGGCGGCAGCGGCTCCCCCGTTTCGACGTGACGCGCGAATATTTTCGGATTGTTCGCCTCTGGTGAATGATAGAACAAGTTAAAGAGTTCATCGGCGGCCTGCTCCGCGGTCTTGCCAGCGATATGCCACTCCGTAGCCGCCTTATCTTCTGCATCGACGCCGCGCAGATCGCGCACAAAATCAGGCTGAAAGCCGTGTTTATCCACCAGAACCCGTTCATACTCCGCGCGCAGCGCATCGATTTCGGCATAATGCGCGGCATAGTATGTCTGTATATCCGGCTGTGCGACGGAGGCATGTTTGGCAAGTTCCGCCTTCGCATTTAGCGGTTTTTCATCTGGCAGCGCCTGTTCCGGCTTCTGACGGCCCGTCAAGACAAGCGCCAGAACCGCACTGGCCGAGGGCAAGAGCAGCAAGGATATGCGCAAGTCCCCCGTGCTGCCGATGCCAACACCGATCAGCAGCAAGACCGCAAGATTGACCACCCACAAAAAACCGCGAAAAAGCTTGTAGAGGATACTGAACGGCACATCCGCCGTTGCCCGCCAGCGCCAGCAGACAATCATGTTGCCTGCCGCCACCACCGCAATGAAAATGCAAATATTCTGCGTCCAGACGCTTTCGATGACGCCCGGGGTGCTGCGCTCATTCCCCATCGCAAAAAGTGACAGCAACAAAAGCGGCAGGTTGCCGAGTGTTACCAGCATACGGAGGGTGATTTTTAATATGCGCTCTGTCATGCCCCGCCTTCCCGCATCCCTCCCCTCAAATACCCTATGGTAAAGCTGTCCGTTTTGGATTATTTTAAGTCCTGCATGACGCTCATCACAACCACAAAAGATCTCAAGGCGCTCGCGGCGCGGCTCAAGAAATCGGCCTTTGTAACGGTCGATACCGAGTTTATCCGCGAAAAAACCTATTGGCCGCATCTGTGCCTGATTCAGGTCTGCGGCGATGATGAAGAGCCCTATGCCATCGACCCGCTGGCCGAAGGCATCGACCTCGCCCCGTTTTACGAGGTAATGCAGGACAAGAAAGTACAGAAAGTCTTCCACGCCTGCCGTCAGGATCTTGAAATTTTCTTCAACGAGACCGGCAAGCTGCCCACCCCCGTTTTCGACACCCAGATCGCCGCCATGGTCTGCGGCTTTGGCGAACAGGTGAGCTACGAGGTGCTGGTCAATACCCTCGCCAAGAAACAAATCGACAAATCCAGCCGCTTCACCGACTGGTCGGCGCGCCCGCTGACGTCCAAGCAGCTGAAATACGCGCTGGCCGACGTCACGCACCTGCGTAAAATTTACGTCAAGCTGACCGAGAAGCTGGAGAAAATGGGCCGCACGTCCTGGATCAAGGACGAGATGAAGGGCCTGATGGACAAAGGCCTTTACCTGACCAAGCCCGAAGACGCGTGGGAGCGCATCCGCATCCCCAATCACAAGCCGCGCACGCTGTGCATTTTGCGTGAAATCGCCGCATGGCGCGAAACGCTGGCGCAGCAGCACGACGTGCCGCGCGGGCGCATCCTGAAGGACGAGGCGCTGGCCGAAATCGCCACCCACCCGCCGACCAGCAGCGATGCGCTGAACAAAATGCGCAACGTGCATCAGGGATTTGGCAACAGCGAGCGCGGCAAAAGCCTGCTGGAAGCCGTCAAGCGCGGCATGGAAGCCGATGTCGACACCTGCCCGAAATGGGAACCGCGCCCCGCCTTCCCGCCCGGCATTGCGCCGACCATCGACCTTTTGCGTGTTTTGTTGAAACTGAAATGCGAGAATGAACAGGTCGCGGCAAAACTGCTCTGCACCGCGGCCGATCTTGAAATGATTGCCGCCTATGGCAAGGAATCGAAAGTGCCCGCCATGTCCGGCTGGCGTTTCAAGATTTTCGGCAAGGAAGCCCTCGCCCTGCGAGACGGCAAGGTCGCCATCGCGGTTGAAAACAGCCGCCTGAAGCTCGTTAAAACAGCCTGATATTTTCTATTTTTTGAATCAGCGGCGCAGCGCCAGCGTGCACCACGACTCTTTGGTGCCGCCGCCATAGGGCTTGGCAAGCCCCTTGGCAATCATATGCTGCGCGGCATTGACGCCGTTTTCGGTCGTGACATCGGCCAGCAGACGGCCGCCGTATTTCTCGTACTTCACGTTATGCAGCATAACGGTTTTCCCCTCCAGCAGGCGGCGCATTTCGGCGCTGGCGTCTTCGGCACGCGCGGCTTCGCTGTCGCATTTCGCGCGGCCGCCTTTTTCAGGGGTGTCAATCTCGCCGATACGGATATCGATCAACACGCGCGTGCCGGGGAAAATATCCACTTCGGTCTGCACGGTGTCGCCATCGCCCGTTTTGATGACGCGCGCGGGCACAGGCCCTGCGACGAGATCCTGACGCGGACGGATAGCGGGCGTCGTCGCCGCGGGCTGCACGGCATCGGCGATGCCGCTGGGTGTCAGATTTTGCAGCGTGACTTTTTGTCCGGCGCGCGGCGCGGCGCCGTTATAACCGCCAACCTCCGCCGTATACTGGCAGGCCGCGACCACACCGCGCGGACAGACGCTGACGGTATTGAACTGCGCGACCCAGACGTGGGTGCGCACATGCAGCATCTTGGTTTGGGAATCTACATACACAACATCGCCGGCAAAGCTGCGGCCCGCAGCGGGCGATGCCGAGGGAGCCGCGGCAGGCGGCGCCGTCACAGCAACCGCAGCGGGCGGCGCGGCGGTATCTGCCGCATTATCCTGCAGGAGCGTACCGATCCCGACGATGGAGCCCGCCGTCACCCCCGCCGCGAGACTGAACAGCGCGGCATGTTTGCGAATAGCGGCTGTGTTGAAAATCTGGCGGGTCATGATGTCGGCATCTCCGTGTCGGGATATCTGGATGCGCGAGTGTAATGCAGAGGTTTTATTTATGTCAATAGACAGCGCCCCGGCCATGATCACGGCCAGAACCCCATACAAACTGTAAAAAAGGGCGCCCCGGGCGCAGCGCAGGGCCATGTTTGCCTCCTTGGCCCATTATAAACAATTTTAAGTTGTATATAAATAAAAATTCCCGCATTGGTTGTTTTTCTTACATACACTTGTATGCACGGCTTCAAAGGCGGGCGCCCCTTTGAGAAAAATCAGCTGTCGCTGCGCGCGCGGGGATGGGCGTTGTTGTAGATTTCCATCAGCTGCGCGTTGTCGTAGTCGGTATAACGCTGCGTCGTCGTCACCGACGCATGGCCCAGCAATTCCTGAATCACGCGCAGGTTCACGCCGCCCGCCAGAATATGCGTCGCGAAGCTGTGGCGCAGCGCGTGCGGCGTCAGCGTTTCGGGCAGGTTCAGCGCGCGGCGCAAATCGCGCAGGCGTTTCTGCGCCACGCCCTGATGCATGCGCTTGCCGCGTTCGCCCAGAAACAGCGGGGTGTCTTTTTCCCACGCCACAGGCGCGCCCGCGACATAGGTGTCGATGGTTTTTTCAACAACCGGCAGCACGGGCACCAGACGCTCCTTGCGGCCTTTACCCATGACGCGCACTTCGCCGCGCTGCGGGCGCGTGCCGTAATTCAGCTGCAGCGCCTCGTCAATACGAAGCCCGCAGCCATACAGCAGCATAAACAGCGCGCAATCGCGCAGGCCCACCCATTCGGCATCTTCGGGCGCCAGCATGCCGGCGTTTTCAACCAGTGTCATCGCCTGCGCGGGCGGAATGGCGCGCGGCAGTTTTTTGGGCAGCTTCGGCGTGCGGATACGCCCGAGCGCCGCATTGTGCAAATGCCCGTTTTTGTCCATCCATTTCATGAAATTGCGCAGCGACGCAAGGCCGCGCGCGCGCGTGGCGGCCCCCGCTCCCTCGCCCGTGCGTTTCGCCAGCCAGCTGCGGAAATCGCGGATGGAAGCTTCCCCCAAATCGTGCAGCGACGGCGGGCGCGCCAGATACGCGGTCAAAAAATCGCAAAATTCATGGATGTCGGACAAATACGCGCGCAGCGTATGGCGCGAAAAACGCTTTTCATGCGTCAGGTACATCACCCAAAGGCCGAAAACCTGCTGCAGGTCCGGCGCGGCGGAAAGCGGCGTCTCTGTCAGTCCCGAATGTCCAGCCATAGACGGAAACAACGCTCCACGACCTGCGCGAGGAAACCCACCTGGTCAATCGCCATATCCTGATGGAACGCTTCCGGATCGCGCGAACCGAAAGCCATGATACCCGCCGGCGTATTGGTGCTGATTTCAAGGCGCAGCAGCGCATGGCTTTTGACCAGCCCCGCACCGGGGCCGAAGATTTCTTCGGTGCCGGAAATATTCCCCTGCAACAGCGCATCGCCCTTGCCGAGGTATTTTTCAACCGTGCCGCGCGTCGCAAAACGGATGCCGGACTGATTGACGAAGGGGATTTCTTTCGATGTCGATTCAATCACCAGATTGACGGTATCGACATCCAGCAGAACGGGGAAGTCCTGCGTCATCACGGCGATGAATTCCTCGAAGCTTTCCACCTCCAGCAGCACCAGCACGGCGGTCTGGATACGCGAATAATTCGACATATTGGCGCGGGCGGTTTCGATCAGTTCCCGCTGCACGCGCTGGGCGTTGCTTTTATCGGCTTTGAGGCGGTTGAGAAGCGCGGTCTGGAAATTGACCACGCCCTTGCCGCCGCCTTCGACCGGCGCATCCATATCTTCCAGCACATCGGGGTGACGGATAAAAAAATCCTTCTGCCCGCGCAGGAATGAAATCACATCGTCTTCGGTCATATCGCCGGCCGTCATATTCTTCGCCATCATGGCTCCCGTATATCCTTTTAAGCTTAGGCGGCGTCGAGGATGCTCTGGCCCGTTTTCGCCCAGTCGGATACGAACGTGGCGAGACCTTTTTCGGTCAGCGGGTGGCTGTAGAGCTGGCGGATAACGGCGGGCGGAATGGTCGCCACATGCGCGCCCATTTTCGCAGACTCAACCAGATGCACAGGGTTGCGCACCGATGCGACCAGCACTTCGGTTTCAATCGCCGGATACTGGTTATAAATCTCGACGATTTCAGAAATCAGGTTCAGGCCGTCCTGCCCGATATCATCCAGGCGGCCGACGAAGGGCGACACGAACGTTGCGCCCGCCTTGGCGGCCAGAATGGCCTGCGCGGCGGAGAAGCACAGCGTGACGTTGACCATGGTGCCGTCATCGGAAAGCACTTTGCACACTTTCAGGCCGTCGGGCGTCAGCGGCACTTTGACCGCGACGTTCTTGGCGATTCTGGCGAGGCGCTGGCCTTCTTTGAGCATCGTGGCGTAATCCGTCGCGGCGACTTCGGCGCTGACGGGGCCATCGACCACGCTGCAGATTTCTTCGATAAGGGCGATAAAGTTTTTCGCGCCCGATTTGGCGACCAGCGAGGGGTTGGTGGTCACGCCATCCAAAAGACCCGTCGAGGCTAAGTCTTTGATTTCGGCAATGTCAGCGGTGTCGACGAAGAATTTCATGGCGGCGTCCCTTTCTTTTGAACCGGCTTTAGTGTATCTGATGGGTATGTCCCAATCCAGTTTTTTATCGCCGGAAAACCCGCCCGCGCAAGGGGTGGAAACGGGGCGGCGGGTGCAGGTATTGGTGCCCGGGCCGCTGGGCCGCGCCTATGATTATGTGCTGCCGGAGGGAATGGACGCAGCCGCGGGTGATTATGTAAGCGTCCCCTTCGGCAAACGCGATACCGCCGCCGTCGTCTGGGCCGCCCACGGCGGCGATGACAGCATCGACCCCGCCAAATTGAAAGCCGTGCGCGACGTCTATAGCACCTGCCCGCCGATGCCGGCGGTGCACCGTCAATTTATTGAACGCGTCGCGCGTTATACCATGAACGACATGGGCAGCGTTTTGAAAATGTCGCTGAGCGCGCCCGATGCGCTAACGCCGCCCAAATCCGCCCCCGCGCTGACGCTGGGCGATATATCGGATACCAAATCGCGCAAGCACAGCGCGCACCGCCAGAAAATCATCGAATTTTTGTCGGATGGCGTGCCGCGCCGCGCCGCCGAAATTGCCGCAGCCGCGGGCTGCACCCCCGCCGTTGTGCGCGCGATGGTGGCGACAGGGATTCTGAAGCCCGCCTCCGTCGCTGCCCCCGTGCCCTGCCGCATGGTCGATTTAACCGCAAGCGCCCTTGCCTTTACCGAGGCACAAAGCGCCGCAGCAGAAGCGCTGCAAAACATCGTCGCCGCGCAGAAATTTTCCACCGTTCTTCTGGATGGCGTCACGGGTTCGGGCAAGACGGAGGTTTATTTCGAAGCCGTCGCCGCCGCCCTTGCGCAGGGCAAGCAGGCGCTGATTTTACTGCCGGAAATCTCCCTCTCCGCCCAGTTCATGGAACGCTTCACGCGCCGCTTTGGCGTTGCGCCTGCCATCTGGCATTCCGAAGTGCCGGCGGCGCAGCGGCGGCTGGTCTGGCAGGGTGCGGCGGATGGCCGCACGCGCGTGGTCATCGGCGCCCGCTCCGCGCTGTTTTTACCCTTTGCCGACCTTGGCGTCATTGTGGTCGACGAAGAACACGACGCCTCTTACAAACAGGAAGAAGGCGTGATGTACCACGCGCGCGACATGGCGGTTTTGCGCGCGCGCATGGGCGACATCGCCTGCGTCCTGGTTTCCGCGACGCCGTCTTTGGAAACCATGACGAATGTGCAGGCGGGCAAATACGCCTATCTGCATCTGCCGTCGCGTTTTGGCGGCGCGACGCTGCCCGCGATGCAGGTGGTCGATTTGCGGCGCGAGGCACCGCCGCGCCAGAAATTCATCTCGCCGCCGCTGGTCGATGCGCTGCGCACCACGCTCGCGGCGGGGGAGCAATCGCTGCTATTTCTGAACCGCCGCGGCTATGCGCCGCTGACGCTTTGCCGTACCTGCGGGCACCGTTTCCAGTGTCCGTCCTGCACCGCATGGCTGGTCGAACATCGCCGCCATGGCCGCTTGCAGTGCCACCACTGCGGCTTTAGCCAAAAAATGCCGAACGCCTGCCCGTCCTGCAATGACGAAGGCAGCTTCGCCGCCTGCGGCCCCGGCGTCGAGCGTATTCAGGAAGAAGTGCAGGACCTGCTGCCCGAAGCCCGCACACTGGTGCTGGCCAGCGATATCACCGGCAGCGCCAATATGATCCGCAGCGCCGTCACCCAGATTGAAAAAGGCGAAGTCGATATCATTATCGGTACGCAGATTGTCGCCAAGGGGCATCACTTCCCCGAACTGACGCTGGTCGGCGTGGTCGATGCCGACCTGGGCCTTTCCGGCGGCGATTTGCGCGCAGGCGAGCGTACGTTCCAGCTTTTGCAGCAGGTATCGGGCCGCGCGGGACGCGGCGACAAACCGGGCCGCGTGTTTTTGCAAACCTATATGCCGGAGCAAAACGTGATACGCGCGCTTGCCGCCGGTGACCGCGATGCTTTTCTGGCCGCCGAAGGGCGCGAGCGCGAGCGCGCGGGCATGCCGCCGTACGGCAAGCTGGCCGCACTTATTTTACAATCCACGGACGAGATGAAACTCGACCAGTTTTGCCGCGCCCTTGCGCAGCGCGCGCCCAGATACGACGATATCCGCGTGCTGGGCCCCGCGCCCGCGCCGATGGCGTTTTTGCGCGGCAAACACCGCCGCCGGTTCCTTATCCGCAGCGGGCGCGATATCAATATGCAGAATTACCTGTCGGAATGGCTGTCGGACATCAAAACCGGATCGAACATCCAGCTGAAAATCGACATCGACCCGCAAAGCTTTTTCTAAAAGCGGGACGCGTCGTGCCGGTGCAGGCCGGAATCAATACAGTTTTTCGTCCATGCATGCACAAGGGCTGGATACCGGCCTGCGCCGGTATGACATTTTTTTTAACTTATTAAAACTGCGGCACGAAATGTGCCGTGAGGCGCGTGTTTTCCGGCGCGATCAAAGCCCAGTCGTCGGCCTCGGTTTCAAACACCGCGAGGGTGGCGGGCGCGAAGCCTTCGAGAACGGAAGCGCTTTCCCCTGCCAGTTGCAGGGCCAGCTCCATCGTGCCCGGGTTATGGGCGACCAGCAGCAAACGGTCGAGCTTGCCCGTCACCGCCTGCACATGCCCCAGCAGCGCATCGGCAGGCGCGAGATAGAGGCTGCGGTCAAAACGGCTGGTAATCGGGTTTTTGCGGTCGCCGAACAGCTCTTCGGCCACCAGACGCGCGGTCGAGATCGTGCGCAGCGCGTCGGAGGCCAGAATGAACTCCGGCACCATGTCCCGCGCCTTCATAAAACGGCCGACTTCCCGCCCCTCCGCCCGTCCGCGGGGGGACAGGACGCGGGCATGGTCGCCGTCTTGCAGGCTGCTGCCCGCTTCGGCTTCGGCATGTCGCAAAAGATACAGCGTTTTCATTTGACCTTGTTCGGCGTTATTCCCTATAGAAGGTGAGAGTAGCGCACCTGAGGAGTATTGTCATGCCGGAAGCCACCCAGACGAGAGATTATGTCGCCGTTCTCGATATCGGCTCCAACGCCGTACGGCTGGTGGTTTTTGACGGCATGAACCGCGTACCCGTGAAAATCCATAATGAACGCGACCTTTGCGCGCTGGGTGCCGACCTTGGCAAGACGGGCCGCCTCAACCCCGACGGTGTTGAAAAGGCGATGCAGAGCCTTGGCCGTTTTGCCGCCCTGATTGCCGCCATGAAAATCAAGCACGTCATGGCGGTGGCGACCGCCGCGCTGCGCGACGCCGCCGACGGCCCCGCTTTCATTGCCGCGGTGCAAAAAAAATTCGGCCTGCACATCCGCGTGATTGACGGCGAGGAAGAAGCCCGCCTCTCGGCCATCGGCGTCATGATGAACGGCCTTGGCGAGCGCGGCATCATCGGCGATTTCGGCGGCGGCTCGATGGAGCTGATACAGGTCAACCACAACGTGGTCGAGCACAAGCAAAGCTTCCCCGTAGGTTCTCTCCGCCTGCATGCGGCGGGCGACCGCGCCGCGCAGCGCAAGCTGATCGACGAACATCTGTCGACGGCAGATTTCATCACCAACGGCGCGGGCGGCGATTTTTATGTGCTGGGCGGGTCATGGCGCGCCATGGCCAAGCTGCATATCCGCATGACGAACCACCCGCTGAAGGTCATGGACCAGTACAGCTTTTCCGGTGAGCGCGCGCTTGAATTCGCCCGCACACTGGCCGAACAAAGCCCGGAGGATCTGGAGAAGGTCACCGGCATGTCCAAAAAACGCGCGGCGGATATCGGCGCCTCGGCGCTGGCGATGGCCGCCGTGCTGGAAAAAATGCAGCCTGCGCGCGTGATTTTTTCGGCAACCGGCCTGCGCGAGGGGGCGATTTACGACGCCCTGCCGCCCGCCCTGCAAAATCAGGACGCGCTGACCGCCAGCTGCCGCAAGGTTGCGATGAAAATCAGCCGCTTCAACGACGTCAAATCCTTCACCCTGATGTCGGAATGGATGGCGCCGCTGTTCACCATGCAGCAGGATAGCTTTACCGAACTTCTGGAGTCCGCCTGCCTGCTCAGCGATACGGGCTGGTTCGAACACGAAGATTATCAGGCCGTGCATGCGTTTGAACGCATTCTGCTGCTGCCGCTGTATGGCGTTGACCATACGGGCCGCGCGTTTCTGGCACTGGCGAATTACGTGCGCTACGGCGGCACGGGCGAAGACGAAGTCGCCGCGGCGGCGCGTCATATCCTGACACGCGGCAGCGTCACGCTGGCGATTACGGCAGGGCTTGGCATGCGCGTGGCTTATCTGCTGACGGGCGGCGCCTTGAACCTTCTGAAATACACCACGCTGGCCGTCACCGAAGATCAGGTCATCCTGCGCCTGAGCGGCAAAGCCGCAGGGCTTGAATCAACGCTGATTGACGAGGCGATGAAAGACCTTGCCGAAATGCTGGGCCGCGCCTGCCGCGTGGTTGCCGACGCCTAAACCCGCCCGTTATCAGGGCGCGGGCGGCGGCGGGGCGTTTTTACGCGCGCGCGGCTTGAGGGTGAATTCCTCCGACCGCTCCAGCAGCTGGCGCTGTTCTTCTTCGGCGACCAGATGCGCGAAATCGTCATCGTTCATCGCGCCCGCACGGCGGTCGGCGGCAGGCAGTTTTTGCCACGCCGCGCGCAAATCGTCAAAACGGCCATTCCAGCGCGATGTATCAAATACTTTTTTAAGCTGCCCGCGCGCGCTGGCCAGCTGGGCGAGGCTGCGGCCTTCGCGGTCTTTGAGGCCATAGACGTCATCCATGGTCAAACCGCCGCCGTATTTTTCGATCAAATCCAGCGCACGGTCGAATTCATTGACCTTGAGCGCGCGGAAAATTCCCGCTTCGCCGGTATCGCGTCCGTCTTTTTCGCGCCAGACGGTGCGCAGCGCATCAGGCGCGTCACGGCCCATCATATCGAGGGTCTGGCGGAAATATGCGCGGCGCTCCGCCATTACCATCGCCAGATATTCGACGACCTGTTCGTGCTTGTCGGCACGGGCGAGCGACAGGGCGCTGCCATGCATGGCGAAAACATCCGCCCCCGCCGTCACCAGCGCCTGCACCACGGGCAGATTGCCCGCGAAGGCCGCCTTGCGCAGCGCCTGATCGTCTTCGGCATGCACATCGGCGCCATAGGAAATCAGCAGATTGATCATATCCAGGCTGCCGCGGTTGGCGGCATCGATAATCGCCTCCCCCTCACCCGCGTTGACATCGGCACCCGCGCCAAGCAAAAGAACCGCCACATCTTTATGCCCCGATTTGACGGCGGTGCGCAGCGCGGCATTGTCAATCGCCGTCACATCGGCGCCGGCATGCAGCAGCACCGATACCATGTTCGTGTGCCCCATCCCCGCCGCAAGGCGCAGGCCTTTGCTGTGCGATGCCGAGGGATCGGCACCATCCTTGAGCGCGGCCTTGAGTTTATCAAGGCTGCCTTCGGATACGGCCAGCATGATGCGGTCATCGAGCTGGATTTTCAGCCGCGCCGACCATTCTTCTTCGGGGGAATTGAACGCCATGGGGTTTTTCCTTTCCGGCTGTTTGCTCAGGCCGCGGTATCGAGGTCGACGACCACCGGCACATGATCGCTCGGCTGCGTCCAGCCGCGCACTTCGCGCAGCACCTGCTGTTTTTTCAGCATCCCGCCCAGCGGCTTGGTCACCCAGACATGGTCCAGACGGCGGCCTTTGTCGGCGGCATCCCAATCGGCGGCGCGGTAGCTCCACCATGAATAAAGCTTTTTATCGTCGGGCACGAAACGGCGCACCGCATCCGTCCAGCCAAGGCCGCCAAAAAACCGGGCGAATTTTTCACGCTCGATGGGCGTATGCGACACCACGTTCTGCATTTTCTTGCTGTCCCATACATCGTTTTCCAGCGGGGCGATGTTGAAGTCCCCCACGGCAATCATCGGCGTTTTCGCGCTGCGTTCGACGCCGAACCAATCGGTCAGCTCATCCACGAAATCCAGTTTATGCTGGAATTTATCGTTGATGGTGACATCGGGTTCGTAGCCGCCGGCGGGGATGTAAATGTTATGTAGCTCGAACGTCTGGCCGGGCGCTTTGACCTTGGCCGAGATATGGCGCATATCGTTTTTGCCGCAGCGTTTGTAGATTTCCTTTTCCGCGAGCGGGTATTTGGAGAAAATGCAAACGCCGTTATACCCCTTCATGCCCGCGAAATGATAATGCGTGAAGCCCTTGGCCGTCAGCGCATCGACGGGAAAAAATTCATCGGGCGTTTTGGTTTCCTGAAGACAGAATACATCCGGCTTCACCTTGCCAAGAACTTCGTCCAGAAGCGGCAGGCGCAAACGCACCGAATTGATATTCCACGTCATCAGGCGCATCAGGTTATGTCCCCGGCGGTTTCGGTTGCTTTTTTGCGGCGGCGGCGCGGTCCAGCCCTTCCAGCGTTTCGCGCGATTTTTGCGCGGCGTCGATGAACAGGGCATCAAGCGCAGGGTCTTGCCCGCGCACGTCTTCGAAACGCGCTTCGAGGCTGCGCAGAATATCCCAGCGTTTTTGATGGAAACCGTCGATTTTCTGGCGGCCGATCATCTGGTCGGTCATGGTCGACAGGCCCTCGACAAGGAAAATGCGGTCGGCGTCGCGTTTCATCGCGGCATCGGTGGCATTGGCAGGATCAGCCAGCGTGCGCACAAGGTCAACGGCGCGATCGCCGAAGGTATGGCGCATCAGGGCGTCCAGCTCCGCCTCCGCCATCAGCGCGCCCTTGGCAGGGCCGAGCAGCGCGACCGTCACGGATTCCGGCGTCACGTCGGGGCATTGCGTCAGCAGATGCTTCGCCGCCGTCACCGGCTGGTCTTTCATGAAATTCGCGATGCGTTCCGGGCTAAACATATCCATATAAGTGTTCAGCCAGCGGTTGCACATTTTCGCCGCCAGTTCCCACGTATCGTTCGCGGGCAGACCGCTTTGTTTGTAGTCGAACGGCATCACAAATCTCCTGTTTAAAAAATCAGAACGGCAGGCCCATGCCCGGCGGCAGGCCCATATCGCGCATCAGTTTTTCGGTTTCGTCGGCCATGGTCTTTTCGGCCTTCAGGCGCGCATCGTTGATGGCGGCGACGATGAGGTCTTCCAGCACGTCGGCTTCTTCGGCATTGATGAGCGAGGGAGAAATTTTGATCGAGCGCAATTCGAACTTGCCCGTCACCTTGCAGGTCACAAGCCCGCCGCCCGAAGCGCCGTCCAGCTCCATGGCTTGCACACGCTGCTGCATGGCTTCCATTTGCTGTTTGAATTTTTGCGCCTTTTGCATCATCTGCATCATGTTCGCCATAGGTATCACGCCCCCTTTGCGCGGTGGTTGTTTATTTAAAATGCCGGATGCCTGAAGCTATCGCCGCCACGGGGCGAAGTCAACCGCCGCCCGCGCCGCATGCGGCAGCGCAGCAGTTTCTAAGCCCTTGTTTTATTTGAAACGCACTTAGTTTTCGGGGTTTTTGATATCGATGATTTTCGCGCCCGGAAACACGCGCAAGACTTCGGCAACAATCGGGCTGCTTTCAATCTCGCTGCGCAGATTTTGCTGCGCGGCCTGTTTGCGGCTGGCGATGGTGGGGGCGCCCTCTTCGCGCGACAGGCTGACGACCCAGCGCTGGCCCGTCCATTCGGTCAGTTTTTGCGCCATCTGGCCGACAAGCGCGCGCGGCGCGTTTTCTTCGACGCGCACTTCCAGATGTCCCTGTTCGAACTTCACGGCATGGACATAGGTTTCAATCGCGTTTTGCAGCAGCACTTCGCGGCGCTGGCCGAACAGTTCCGCCACATCCTCGAAACTGGCGAGCGTCGCCTGCGCCTGCATGGCGGCTTGCGGCTCCGCCGGAATACGTGCGGCGGAAACGGCATTGCCGCCGCTCATGGCGGTGCCGCGCGGGCTGCCGCCGCCCATGCCGCCACCGCCCAGCTGCCCCGCGATGCCCGCACCGCCACCATCGCGCACCTGTTTGATCAGGTCGCCCGGCGTCGGTAATTCGGCCGCGAACAGCAAACGGATCAACACCATTTCCAGCGCCTGCTGCGGGCTGAAAGCCTGCTGCACCTCGGAAATCCCCTTGCCGAGCATCTGCCATGTGCGCGTCAAAACGGGCACGGACAGCGCCTTTGCCAGCGCCGCGCCGCGTACGCGCTCCGCCTCCGGCAGGGCCTGATCGCGGGCCATTTCGGGGCTGACTTTGACCTTGGTCAGGTAATGCGTCAGCTCCAGCAAATCCTGCAGAACCATCAGCGGGTCGGCGCCGCCTTTGTAAAGCGCGTCGAGATACCCCATGGCCTCGCCGCTTTGGCCTTTTTGCAGGGCTTCGAACAAATCGAACGTAACGCTGCGGTCGACAAGGCCGAGCATGCTGCGCACCTGCTCTTCGGTCACCTTGCCCTGTTCGCGCGAAATCGCCTGGTCCAGCAGGCTGAGACCGTCACGGGCGGAACCGTCGGCGGCGCGAGCGATGAGCGCGACGGCGGTTTGCTCCGCCTCCACATTCTCCTTCGCCGTGATTTCCATGAAATATTTTTCAAGAATGTCCGCACCGATGCGGCGCAGGTCAAAACGCTGGCAACGCGACAGCACCGTCACCGGCACTTTGCGGATTTCGGTGGTGGCGAAGACGAATTTCACATGTTCCGGCGGCTCTTCCAGCGTTTTCAGCAGCGCGTTGAACGCCGCCTTGGACAGCATGTGCACCTCGTCGATGATGAAGACTTTATAACGTCCGCTGACGGGGGCGTATTGCACACTGTCGATAATCTCGCGGATATCATCCACGCCGGTGCGTGACGCCGCGTCCATTTCCAGCACATCGACATGGCGGTCTTCGGCAATCGAACGGCATTGTTCGCACTGGCCGCAGGGGGTAATCGTCGGGCCTTTTTCGCAGTTGAGCGCGCGGGCGATGATACGCGCCGTCGTCGTCTTGCCCACCCCGCGCACGCCCGTCAGCATGAAAGCATGCGCAATGCGGCCCGTTTCAATGGCGTTCGTGAGGGTGCGCACGAGCGCATCCTGCCCCTTCAGCTCGGAAAAATTCTGCGGACGGTATTTGCGCGCCAGCACGCGGTATTCGGCGGGTTTGGGGCTGGAGTTCGTCTCGCTTTGGGAAGTTTTAGCCACGGGGCATCCTTTTCAGTCTCGGGAATCCGGATGGTGAATCTGCAGCCGACAGAATAGCGCATCCGCACCGCCAGCTAAACCCTGACGGCGCTATTTTATGAAAATAATCCGCGTTATTTCGCTTCGACCAGCACGTCAAAACCGCCGAAGGTCATGCGGTTCGCGTCAAACGGCATTTTGGTATGGTCAAGGCCGGTGATGCGCGGGTCTTTCATGACCTTGGCATTCACGCGGTCGCGGTGGGCGCGGGATTTATAGACAATCCATGCGAAGATCACCGTCTCGGACGGTTTGAGGTTTGTCAGCTTGCCAAACGGCACGCCGAAGGGGGATTTGATATCCTCCGCCACGCATTCCATGTATTGCAAGGCGCCGTGTTCGCGCCAGACCTTGCCCGCCGTTTGCGCCAGTTTGCGGTATTCGGCGATTTTTTTCTTGGGCACCGGTATCACAAATCCATCGATGTATTTCGGCATGGCGCGATCTCCTTTTTTATCAAATACCCAGCTTTTCGCGCATGCCATAGTACCATGCGCCCAGAATGGTCAGCGGCACACGGAAGGCACGCCCCCCCGGGAAGGGATAGTTTTTCATTTTCGCCCAGACATCGAAACGTCCGGCCTGATTGCCGATGGCTTCGGATACCAGACGGCCGAGCAGATGCGTGGTCGTCACGCCGTGTCCGCTGTCGCCCTGAATGAAATAGATTTTATTCGTGAGACGGCCGATGTGCGGCATACGGGTCAGGGTCAGCGCGAAATTACCGCTCCAGGCGAAATCGACTTTTTTACCCGCGAGCATGGGGAAGGTTTTCAGCACGTTCGGCCACAGGCGTTTTTCGATATCTGCCGGCTCGTGCCCCGTATAGACCACGCCGCCGCCGAACAAAAGCCGGTGGTCGGCGGTGATGCGGTAATAATCGAGCAGATAATTGCAATCCTCGACGCAATAGCCTGCGGGCATCATCTGGCGCGTCATCTCCTCGCCCAGCACTTCGGTGGTGATGATCTGGCTGCTGACCGACATGATACGGCGCGACAGTTCGGGCACCGCATCGCCCAGATAGGCATTGCCGCAAATAACCACGTAATGCGCGGTCACCTGCCCTTTGTCTGTTTTGACAACGGGCTTGAAGCTTTCCTTGTCGACCGACACCACGCGGGATTGTTCGAAAATCCGGCCGCCGAGGCTTTCAATCGCCGCCGCCTGACCGAGCGCGAGGTTCATCGGGTGGATATGTCCGCCCCATTTGTCAAGCATGCCGCCGACGTAGATATCGGCGCTGCTGACCTCGCGCATGCGGGATTTATCGTACATTTCAAGCGCGGTATGGCCGAAGCGTTCCCACGTTTTCTTGCCATGTTCGAGGTCTTTCATCTGCTTGTCGGTGAAAGCCGCGAAAAAGCCGCCGTCTTTCAAATCGCATTTGATATCGTATTTGGCGATACGTTCGCGGATGATGTTGCCGCCCTCGAAGCTCATGCCGACAACGGCATTGGCCGTATCCTCGCCGTAGCGGGATTTGATGGTATCGTAATCGCGGCTGTAGCCGTTGACGATCTGCCCGCCGTTGCGACCCGATGCGCCATAGGCGACCTTGGCGGCCTCCAGCACATATACTTTCAGGCCTTTTTCGGCCAGATGCAGCGCCGTCGACAGCCCCGCAAACCCCGCGCCGACAACCACGATGTCGCATTCATGCGCGCCTTCCAGCGGCGGGCGTTCCGGCGACGGGTTGGCGCTGACGGCGTAGTAGGAACCGGTATGGCGAACATCCGCCCCCGCGTTTGCAGCGGCGGCTTTCATCTGTGCTTGGCTCATTTTACAAATCCCTCAGATAGGCGTCGTATTCAATGCTGGTGACGTGGCGCTCCAGCTCGTCCTTCTCGCTCCATTTGCAGGCGAAATAGACTTTGTGATAGGCCTCGCCGAAATAATGCTTCACGAAGCCCGATTGCTCGAAAATCTCGAGCGCATCTTCCCACACGTCCGGCAGATGGCGCGCGTTGCTTTCGTAAACGCTGCCCGTCAGCGGCTCGCCCGGCTCCATGTGCCCCTGAATGCCGTGGAAAGCGCCCGCCAGCATCGCGGCAATCGCCAGATACGGGTTGGCGTCGGCGCCCGGCACGCGGTGTTCGATACGCGTTGCGGCAATCTCGCTTTCCGGCACGCGCAGGGCGGCGGTGCGGTTATCATAGCCCCAGGCAATACGCGTCGGCGCGTGCGAGCCCGGCATGAAGCGGCGGTATGAGTTAAAGTTCGGCGCGAAAACCGCAGCGGATTCCGTCATGGTCGACAACAGCCCGCCCATAGCGTGGCGCAATGCCTCCGAACCCTGATAATCGCTGCCCGCGAAAATGTTATTGCCGTCTTTGTCCAGAATGCTGAAATGCACATGCATGCCGTTGCCGGAGCGGTCGCCGTAAGGCTTCGCCATGAATGTCGCATCAAGGCCGTTTTTGCGTGCGCAGCCTTTAATAACGCGTTTCAGCATCGTCGCATGGTCGGCGGCGAGCAGCGCATCGGGCACGTGATAGAGGTTGATTTCGTATTGGCCGGGCCCGTTCTCCGAAATCGTGGTATCGGCGGGAATGCCCTGCATCACGCAGGCGCGGTTGATGTCGGAGAGGACGGTACTGAACTCCTCCACCTCGCCAAGGCCGAACATTTGCGAGGCCTGAACGCGCTGGCCGGTGCGCGGCGACAGCGGCGGCTGCGGAAAGCCGCGCTCGTCGCGCTTGCTGTCCATCAGATAGAATTCAAGCTCTACCGCAACGACGGGCGTCAGTCCTTCGCGCTTGAAAAAGCCCAGTACGCGTTTCAGCACCTGACGCGGATCGGCAAAGAAAGCTTTGCCGTCGGCATCCTGCATGGTCATCATCAGCTGCGCGGTCGGCACCGACATCCACGGCGTGCGGCACAGCGTGCCCGGCACGGGGCGGCAGACGCCATCGTTATCGCCAGTTTGAGTGACAAGGCCCGCCTCGAGCACATCATGGCCCCAGATATCCACCGCAAAGGAAGAGCGCGGCATGCGAATACCGCTTTTGAAAGCGGACAGCGCCTTGGTCATCGGAATACGCTTGCCGCGCAGAACACCGTTGACGTCGACCATGAAGGCTTCGAGCATTTCGATATCCGGGTTCGCATCGAAGAAGGCATCCGCCGACAGGCCGTCGGCTGTATCGGTCAAAACGGGGGTGTGCGGAGCGTCGCTCATGCTGATTCCTCAAAATCGTTACGGGGCCTACAGAGTGACACGGCGGGAGGGGGTGGCGTCAACCCCTAGACGGAAGATTAAAAAATATTTGAAAAATAACAATAATTTGCCACCCAGCGCCGCCCGAAAAGCGCCTGCAGCCAAGACTTGCAAAAACCCGCGATTTCCCTTATTGTCCGCGCAGCTTGTTTTCACGCCCAGCGCGTGACGGGCCGTTGTAGCTCAGGGGTAGAGCAACGCATTCGTAATGCGTGGGTCGTAGGTTCAATTCCTATCAACGGCACCATTTCTTTTTATCGGCATCTCAACAACGTCTGCATAACCGCTCAGCTTCATTCGCAAATGAAGCTGGAATATTTAATTCAATTTTGATGAAGCCGTCAATTTCACCATGTTCTTCATAGGTCGCAATCCCCACACCGGAAGAGCCAAAAATAAACATTATTTATTTCCCTGTTAAAAGATATGGATTATCTGTTTTTACAATAAAGCTTTGCAGTTTTTTCTGAAGCTGGTCGTGAATTTCGCGGTGATGCCAGAAGCCTTCTTTCCGCGGAAAGTGGTAATAGGCCGATATGTTATCCTGTACATATACTGCCGAAAGACAGAGCTTAGAGTCCGAACTAGACTGCTCTGATAAAACTGGCTTTTTGCATGCGAACCAGTAAGTCGGGAACTCTGGCTCACCTTCATAGTAGCCCGCCTCGCCGATACGCCACATACCGACCTCTTCATCAAACTCTGGCGTCAAGTTGTTATGCTGCCCTTCTTTGTACCCGCATACCTTACGCCATATCCCGTAATACATTTCGTCTATACTTCCCCTAGACTGACAATCTAAATATCTCGAAAACCAGCGTGCCTGATATCCATACTGTGTGCAGACTTTCTGTCCCGGACTCTGGCAAGGCCGCTCTCTTTTAACAAAAGCCTCATGCAAAACAACGCGTACATCTACCGGCTCTTGGCTCCCGCCTGAATCCGTATTCACTACTTCTGGAAGGTACATTTTTAAGTTGACGGCTTGCCCGAAGCCATCCGGCCTGTTACGCCCCGCCCACATATACTTTCGCGGAATGGCGAAGAATGTGCCGTTGATGACGCCATCCCATACGTCCGCGCCTGTATCGACGACTTGCGATGCCCAGATTTTTTCCTGTTCCTTGTTCTTGGCGTCCTGCATTTTGCGCTTTTGGTAGTACCATTTATCATCGTAGGCAACCCAGATGCGAAAGCGTTTTTTGCAATCCGTCTCTTTTGCAAGCGCATCGTTCAGATGCTGAATGTCCTGTGCCTGCTCTTCGTTCTGGACTTCGCCAAACTGGTCGTTGTATTTCAGCTTGCCCATCTCCGTCGCGGCGAAATCCGACTGGATGTAACCGCAGATGTATTTAATTCTCTCGCTGTTATATCTGACCGACATATCCAGACGCCCCGCCAGATAATCATCAATCTGCTGGCGGTATTGCAGTGTGTAGTGATGCGTCTCCGCAAAATCTGTCCCCTGCGCCTGTGCCTGAATGGGGACGAGCAGCAAAAAGAAAGCCATCAACAAAAAGTGTGTTTTGGAGGATTTACGCAAACGAATAATACCCCTATGAAATGACGTAGAGAAGATTGAAGCAGGTTTCTTAAATGTTCAACCTTAAAGTAACGCTGCTTTTTATGTCGGTGACGCAACTTAATAAGAATGAATATCATTATTTATCAAAACATTACCTTAGCAAACCTACTCCATCAACGGCCGCTTTCCAATCTCATCAGCCCTTCATAGGCACCTGATTGCCTCCGCCGAGGTTTTCGGTCATGCTTGATATGATTTTAAGCATAAGGGGCCGTTTCGCATGATGGAGATGACCGAGGTTGTAAAAAGCTTTCCGTCCGCGCGCATCCCCGCCGCCGCGGGCGGCGTGGATGTCGAGGTGTCGTTGATTGCGCAGCTGGGCCACGGTGCGGGAAATCACCTCTTTTTCAGCATCGCCCAGCGGCAGGCGGCCCATACCGATTTTATCGACGAGTTGGACGAGCCTTCCGCCAAAATAGGCAATACCAATTTCGCCAAAGGCGATGCGACCGCGCTCTATTCCTTCACTGTCGGGCCCAAGGGGCACCCGTTTCACAGGCACGCCGGGCACCGGATTTTTACGGCCATCTCGGGCAGTGGCGGCGCGCAGCTGCGTTTTTCGACCGCAACCACCGCACAAATCGAACAAAACCCGCATAGCTTTGTCGAGCAGATGCAGTTTATCAATATCCCGCCCGACTGTTTGTTCACCGTGCGCTTCGGCGGGGAAACATGGCACCAGTTCTATCCTCTGAAATCCGGCAGCCCGCACCCCGTTTTCTTTGCGCTGTCGTGCCATACAAATGAACTGGGCGGCGATATTTCTGACGCCCTGCGCGAAAAGATTATTGCCAACGCCGCCGATATCCCGTCACTGACCGAGCTTCTGCCCGCTGCTGCCGCGCGGCTTTTGGACAATCCCGACATCATCGGCAAAATTCCCGTCACGACGCTGTCGCTTGATGCGCCGGCGGGGACGCCCCACCGCGCCGCTTGCGATATCACGCGCGGGACACTCGGCACGCTGCGCGGACGCTGGGCAACATGGAAAGGCGCCAGTGGATATCAATCAAGGCGCGAAAAAGTAGATCTGCTGAAAACTCCGCCCGCGGCATCGCTCCTGCGCCAGCAGCTGGGCGACAAAACCGTTCATTACGAAGATACCTTTGTACTGCGCATTCAAAACACCGTCCTGCGTGGCGAAAGCGCGCAAACCATTCTGGAGAAAGTTCTGGAAGGTTTTTTAAACAACCGCCCGCGCGGCGTTTCGCGCCTGATGAAACTGCGCAACACACTGGTCAAGCCCCTCGGCCTGCGGACCTCGCCGCTGGGCTGTCCGGTATCCACCCTGCTTGCCAAGGATAGCGGAGCATATTTTGCCGGAAAATATCCCGTCATTGCGCAATCGATTTCCGCAGACGGGCGCGAAGCACAGGTCATTCTGGGCGCCGATGACAAACACTTGTCTTTCCGTTCCTGCATCGGCGTACATATCGGCGATGACGGCAGCATAGATATCTCGCTTGGTGACCGTATTCATTGCAAAAACATGTTCGGTCATTTTTATATGTCGATCGTCAACCCCGTACACCGCGCATACATCGCCCCGACAATGCTGCGCATGGCGGTGCAGCACGCTATGCTGCAAAATGAGATGGGCAGCAGATAGTTTTTTATCTTCGGAAGATTCGGCACAAAATTTAACGCGCACGAATACACATATACAAAACCCCCTTCAAATCAAAACCAGAAAAGCAGAGGGTCTCTTTTAACCTTACGTTAAGACCATTCGTGAAATAATCAAAGAATCCTTTCACGCTCTCATTCATCTACACATATATCGCGCCGCTTTTTACTCGCCTCTCCAGTAATTTGTTTTTTATTTAAGGAATTTTGTATGGCACGTTTTTTGTTTGCCTTCGTATTCGCACTTTTCGTTTTTTCAGCAGAAGCAAAACACGCGCACGCACAGGCCCTGACAAGCGGTACGCCCGCAACAGGCAGCATTATTGTGGGCGGCTCTCATACATACACATTTGATGCAAATTCCGGCGACGGCATCATCCTGCAGGGGCATTCAACCGCATTCCCTACCCGCTTGACCGTGTTTAGGCCCGGCGGCGCCGTTTGGTCTGACAACACGGGGCGTGTGCAGCAGACCGCACCGGACACAGGGACATATACCGTTGTGCTCAGATCATCCACACCAAGCGGCAGTGGCTCCTACGCGCTGTTTTACCAAAGAGGCGGCGATGCCGTATCCGGCGGCAGCCTAACGAGCGGCACAAATCTTACAAGCACCCTCGTGACAAACGGTCTCGACAGCTATCAGTTTTCGGGAACGGCGGGTCAAGGCATTCTTATTTTTGCACGTAAAAATAGCGCCGATACCGTATCCATACGTGTTTACAAACCGGATGGCAGCTTTTGGGATACTGCAGGCACCCGCTTTATCGGAACATTACCCGACACCGGAACATATACCGTCGCCGTTCATTACTCGTCTACGGCAGCGTCAGGTACGTATAACCTTTATTACTTACGTGGCGATAACAGCGTTTCAAATGGCACCATCATCAGTGGCACGTCCGCAACGAACGTGATGCCCGCAAACGCGATAGACAGCCATACATTCCGAGGGGATAGTGGGCAGCGGATCATCCTTCACGCCTATGGAAATGCCAATACGACTATTCGGGTATACAAACCAGATGGCAGTTTTTGGGATACTGCATCCACGCGGTTTACAGGCACTTTACCAGCCACGGGCACATATACAGTTGCCGTATATTACGCGGCGAGCGCTTCGGAGGGCCTCTATACACTTCGCTACGTCAAAGGCGCCGACAGCGTCAGCAATGGCACACTCATCAGCGGAGATACGCGCTCGGGCTACTTACCCGCAAACGGCCTGGAGAGCTATAAATTTTCCGGCGTCACGGGCAACACCCTGACTGTGACAACCACCATCGGTTTTCCAAGCAGAACAATCGTATTATATAAACCAGATGGCAGTTACTGGGATACATATATCACCAGCCCTAAAACATTGCCCGCAACCGGCACCTATACACTCGTCTTTTATGGTGGCGCCGCAGGTTATAGCGGCAGCTACACCATCACCCTGACAACGCCGCCGGAAGTTGTTTCGTCCGATCCCGAAAAATCAGGCACCGATACCTCCCTCAGCGCCGGATGCCCTGTCGATGGCGGCGCCCCGGTCGCGGAAACGCCCCACCCCATCAATTTCGATGTCGGCTACAAAATACAGAAAGAACAGGATTATAACGGCGGATATCTTTCTTTCGCCCGCCTGTATCGCAGCGATAGCACATGGACGGATAATACCGTGGGGGCACGCTGGCGGCATAATTTCGCGCGCACGCTGACCGTTACCGGATCCAACGCCACCATCATCGATGGCAGCGGCACGGAAATGCATTACACGCAAAGCGGCGGCAACTGGTTCCCCGACGATTCAAACAACACGGCAAAATTCGAAAGCCTTGGCGGCGGCGGATATGCCTATACACTGCCCAACAACCGCCGCGAGGTTTATGACAGCAGCAAAAAGCTGACTCGCATCGAATATCTTGGCGGGGGCGCATTGAATCTCGCATACGACGGCAGCAGCCGTCTGGAAACCGTCACCGATGAAAACGGTCGCAGCCTTGATTTCACCTACACAAGCGGACGCGTGGCGACAGTCACCACACCCGAAGGCGTTTTCAGCTATACCTATGACGGCAACGGCAACCTGACGGAAGTCGACAAACCGGGCAGCCTGACGCGCGAATATCACTATGAAGACGTCAATTTCGTCCACGCCCTGACAGGCATTACCGACGAAAGCGGACAGCGCTATGCAACCTATACCTACGATGCACAGGGCCGCCCCGTGCAGTCGAAATTTGCAGGTGACGTCGGCGCATATAACGTGACCTACAACGCAGACGGCAGCACCAAGGTTACCAACCCGCTGGGCAAGGAAACGACCTATTACTTCATCAAGAATAACGGCCTGCGCCGCATTGCAGAGGTCAAGGGACACGCCTCGGCCAACTGCGTTGCGTCCAACCGTCTTTACAATTACTACGAAAACGGCTGGCTGCTCAGTAAAACGGACTGGGAAGGCAACATCACGGAGTATATCCGCAACAGCCGCGGCCTTGTCACCAAAATGACCGAAGCCAAAGGCACCGCGCAGGAACGCGTAACGACAACATCCTATATCAGCAGCTTCAACCTGCCGGATGTCGTCACCGTCGGCAACCGCGAAACGGATTACGACTACGATACCTATGGCCGCGTGACATCGGTTACTGTCAAAGACCTTGAAACCGAAGCAACACGCACCACCGCCTATACCTACTACGCCAATACGACGGATGGCAGTGGCAATACCATTTTGGGACGTGTCGATACCATCACGTATCCGGACGGATCGGTCACCAAATACACCTACAACGGCAATTTGCTGGTACAGACGGTGACCGCGGCCAATGGCGAGACGTATGCGCAAACAACGTCCTATACCTACGACGCCGCGCGGCGTGTGCAAACCATCACCGAGCCGAATACAGCCGTCACATCGCTGACGTACGATTCGCTCGGCCGCATCCTGACCTCGACACGCGCGGACGGCACGGCGCTTGAGGCGGTCACCAGCTTTACCTACGACGACAACGGCAACCTGACAAACATCGAGTTGCCGAACGGGGCGGCGGTATCCTACAGCTATGACGCAGCCCAGCGCCTGACGGGCGTTACCGACGACATGGGGAATACTATTACCTATACCCTGAATAACGCCGGCGACGTGACAAAGACTGAATACAAGGACTCGACCTCCGCCCTCAAATACACCCAGAGCGCGGCCTATGACGAACTGTCGCGCCTGATAAAAACCCTCAACGCGGCGAGTGACGAGAGCCTCTACGCCTATGACAAAAACAGCAACCTGACATCATATACCGACGCCAATACAAACGCGACGGGATACAGCTATGATGCGCTTGAAAGACTGGTCAAACAAACCGACGCGCTGAACGGCGAAACCGATCTTGCCTACAACACGCTCGGCGACAATACCGGCGTGACCGACCCGCGCGACAACCAGACCGAATATTACTATAACGCCTTCGGTGACGTAGTGGAGGAAGTCAGCCCAGACCGCGGCAATACGCTGTACGGATACGACGCCATGGGCCGCGTGACCTCGCAAGTCAACCTGCCCGGGATGAACGTCGAGCATGTGTATGACAAGCTGGGGCGCATCCTGTCCTCAACCTATCCGAACGACACGGCGCAGAACGTGACCTTTGGCTATGACAGCTGCACGGGCGGGGCAGGCAGGCTTTGCTCGGTGACCGACGCCAGCGGCACCACGGCCTATGAATACGACCTGCTGGGCCGCGTGACGGAAAGCGAGGAAACGCGCGGTGGCCTGACCTTCACCACGGGTTATAGCTACGACCTTGCGGGCGTGCTCACCGGCATCAACCTGCCGTCAGGGCGCACCATCACCTATGGCCTCAACGCCAACGGGCAGACCAGCAGCGTCACCGCGGATGTCGCGGGCAGCGGCACGGCGCTTGCTTCCTCCATCACTTACCTGCCCTTCGGCCCCGTAACGTCGATGACCTACGGCAATGCCCTGACCTTCAGCGCGACGTATGACCAGAATTACTGGCCGCTGTCGCGCGCGGTCAGCAGCCTTTACACAAATGCCTACGCTACCGACGATGCAGGGAACATCACGCAAATCGGCGGCACCGATTTCGGCTATGACGCCCTCAACCGCCTCGACGAGGAAGACAGCGGCAGCGCCACCACCTATACCTACGACGCCACCAGCAACCGCCTGACCAAGGTCAGCGGCGG
>Ga0206118_100073_pt1 | contig 157066 bp, 143 predicted proteins | sample 3A20Ametagenome_FD_177999 | JGI IMG/M metagenome (GOLD analysis project Ga0206118, IMG submission 177999) | Enriched microbial communities from leaf-cutter ant dump, University of Wisconsin, Madison, United States - 3A20A | ecosystem: Environmental > Terrestrial > Nest > Insects nest > Nest...
GACGGCACCGCGCTCAAGGCCGCGATGATGGCCCGCTGCGCGCCGAACGATAAATACTTCGACCTGATCGAAGTGCTGTTCCGCAACCAGGACAAATGGACCAAGAGCGACAACCCGACCAAGGCCCTCGCCCAGTACGGCAACCTTGCCGGCATGGATGACGATTTCATCGCCGCCTGCATGACCAACAAGGAACTGGAAGACGCACTGGTCAAACGCCAGCTGGATGCGCGCAAGCTGTACCGCATCAACTCGACCCCGACGTTCGTTTTCAACACCCGCAAGCTGGAAAACGTGCGCCAGCTCGTCGGCCCTGAAACCATCGGCGAGTTCAACGACACCGTCAACCGACTGCTGGCAGCGGGGAATTAACAATGGTTCAGTTCAACCGCCTTCGCCTCACCGGCTTTAAATCCTTCGTTGATCATACCGAGCTGGAAATCGGCGCGGGCCTGACGGGTATCGTCGGCCCCAACGGCTGCGGCAAATCCAACCTGACCGAAGCCCTGCGCTGGGTCATGGGTGAAAACTCGCCCAAGCGCATGCGCTCCTCCGGTATGGATGACGTGATTTTCAACGGTACCGACAACCGCCCGCCGCGCAACACGGCGGAGGTCTGCCTGCTGCTCGACAACAGCGACCGTCTGGCACCTGCCGAGCTGAACGATGCGGATGAACTCGAAGTCTCGCGCAAAATCGAACGCTCCGTCGGCTCGACCTACAAAGTCAACGGCAAGAACGTGCGCATGCGCGACGTGCAGCTGCTGTTCGCGGACAGCTCCATCGGCTCGCACTCCCCCGCGCTGGTATCGCAGGGCCGCGTTGCCGACATGATCAACGCCAAGCCGACCCAGCGCCGCATGGTGCTGGAAGAAGCTGCCGGCATTTCCGGCCTGCACGCCCGCCGCCACGAGGCGGAGCTGAAACTGCGCGCCGCCGAAACCAACCTGCTGCGCGTCGAAGACGTTCTGGGCGCGATGAACACGCAGCTCGACGGCCTCAAGAAACAGGCCCGTCAGGCGTCGCGCTACCGCAACCTGTCCGGTCATATCCAGACCGCCGAAGGCTCGCTGCTGTTCCTGAAATTCCAGGGCAGCCAGATTGCCGTGACGAATGCGCTGGCCTCCTTCGAACAGGCCGAAAACATCGTGCGCGAAAAAACGCTGGAGGTCACGACGCTGACCGCCCAGCAAACCGACGCCGCCGCCAACCTGCCCGAACTGCGTCAGGCAGAGGCAGAAGCCGCCGCCGCGCTCCAGCATCTGAAACTCGCCTACGGCACGCTTGAAAACGAAGCGCGTCTGGTCGAGGAAGAACGCGTGAAGTCGCAAAACCTGCTGACGCAATACACGCGCGACATCGGCCATGAAACCGCGCAGAAAACCGAAGCCGGCGAAACCATCGCCCGCCTCGACGAAGAGCGCGCGTCGCTGGAAGACGAAGCCGCGCGTCAGGGCGAGCTGGAAGAAGAAGCCCGCATCCTGCGCGACGATCTGCAAAACACCGTCGAGAAAAGCGAAGCCGAACTGACCCTGCTGACCGAAGAAACCGCCACGCAGGAAGCCGCACGCGGCGCGGCCGAACGCCAGATCGCCGATCTGGAACGCCGCCTGGCACAGCTGCAATCGCGCAAGACCGACCTTGAAGCGCAGCACACGCGCCTTCTTGAAAACACGCCCGCGAAGGCGGAGCTGGATACCCTCGGCAGCGAGATTACCGCCGCCGAAGAAACCTACGCCGCCGCCACCGCCGCGCTTGATACCGCCGAAGCGGACCGCGCCGGCGCCGACCAGCGTGCGCAGGAAACCGCCGATGCGCTGCAAACCGTACAGCGCAGCTTCGCACAGCTGACGGCAGAGGCAGACGCCCTGCGCCGTATCCTGCGCAATCCGCAGGAAGGCTATCAGCCGGTCATCGACCTTCTGAACGTCGATGCGGGCCTTGAAAAAGCCCTTGCCGTTGCGCTGGGTGACGACCTGCAGGCCGCGCTTGATGGCAATGCGCCGATTTTCTGGCGCGAACTGCCGGAATATACCGATGCCGCCTCCCTGCCCGGCAATGCCCGCCCGCTGTCGATCTCCGTTCAGGGGCCGAAGGCGCTGGCGCGTATCCTGTCGCAAATCGGTATTGTCGAAACCACCGCAGAAGCCGAAGCGCTGATGCCGCAGCTGAAACCCGGCCAGTGCCTCGTCACCCGTGACGGCGGCGCATGGCGATGGGACGGTCTTGTCGTCTCGCCCGACGCCGAAAACGCCGCGGCCATCCGCCTTGAACAGAAAAACCGTCTGGCCGACCTCGAAGCGGAAATCGACGCGCTGCAAGCCCGTCTGGATGCCGCCCGCAGCGAAGCCGAAGCAGCCAAACAAAACCGCACCACGGCAATCGACGCCGTCGGCGCGGCCCGCAGCGCAAACCGTCAGGCCGAAGAACACCTGAACGGCCTGCGCCGCCGCCACACCTCGCTCAGCAACCAGCTGACCGAAGTGACGGCGAAGCTGTCGAGCCTCACCACCTCCATCGAAGCCGCCGCGCAGGATATTGAATCCGCCGAAGCCTCGCTGGGCGAAGCACGCGGCACGCTGGCCGCCCTGCCCGAAACGACCGAAAGCCGCGAACGTATCGCCGCGCTGAAGGCCACGGTTTCGCAGCAGCGCCAGCAACTGGCCGAACAGCAGGCTGTTTACGCCGACATCCGCCGCGCGGGCGAAAACCGCGCGCGCCGTCTGGCGCAAATCGTCAGCGATGTCGAAGGCTGGAACGCGCGTCTGGAGCGTATTGCGGAGCGTCTGGTCGACCTCGAACAGCGCATCGCGCAAACCACGGCCGTGCTGGAAGACCTCTCCGGCCGCCCCGCGCGCATTCAGGCAGAACAGCAGGCGCTGCTGACGCAAATCACCGATGCGGAAGAACGCCGTCAGGCCGCCGCCGACGTACTGGTGTCGACCGAGAACAACGCCAACGAACTGCAGCGCACGCTGCGCGCCGCCGAAAGCGCCCTCTCCGATGCCCGCGAAGCCCGCGCGATGGCGCAGGCCAACGTCAGCAACACCCAGCACAGCCAGTCCGGCATCGAAGCGACCATCTTCGAAAAATTCAGCTGCACGCCCGAAGAACTGGTGGCGAAGCTGGAGCTGAACGTCGAAGAATTGGGCGATGTCGACAGCTGGCAATCCAAACTGGAGCGTTTGCTGCGCGAACGTGACAACATGGGCCCCGTCAACCTGCGCGCCGAAGTCGAAGCGCAGGAAATCACCGACCAGATGGGCACCATGGAAACCGAACGCGCCGACCTCGTCGCCGCGATCGACAAGCTGCGCGAAGGCATCAACAAGCTGAACAAGGAAGCGCGCGAGCGTTTGCTGGCGGCTTTCGATACCGTCAACGGTCACTTCCAGAAGCTGTTCACCCGCCTGTTCGGCGGCGGCTCGGCTTACCTGAAGCTGGTCGAAGCGGACGATATTCTCGACTCCGGTCTTGAAATCTACGCCCAGCCGCCGGGCAAGAAACTGACCGTTCTCTCGCTGCTCTCGGGCGGTGAACAGACGCTGACGTCTATCGCCCTCATCTTCGGCATGTTCCTCACCAACCCCGCACCCATCTGCGTGCTGGACGAGGTTGACGCGCCGCTCGATGAAAGCAACGTGGACCGCTATTGCACGCTGCTCGAAGACCTGTCGAAAGAAACCAAGACCCGCTTTATCGTCATTACCCACCACCGGATGACGATGGCGCGCATGGACCGTCTCTATGGCGTGACCATGAGCGAACGCGGCGTGTCGCAGCTGGTTTCCGTCGACCTGAAGCAGCACGAACTGGACCTCGAAAGCTTGGCGGCTTAATCGCTGCTTCTGCTTTAACACACAAAAAAGCCCGCCATATCCGGCGGGCTTTTTTATTGCAGATTATGATGTTCAGGCTTTAGGCGCGGCAAGCTTGTCCTTGTTCTCACGCCGTGGATTTGCGGAACTTCCGGCAGCAATAATCACCCCGCCCAGCATCAACGACGATCCGAACAAAACAGAAAGTACACCCATTTTTGCGCGGGCATCGTTCTGTTTAACAGCGGCATAGGCTTTGGTTTCATCCGCCGTACAGGGTTGATTGCGTGCCAGCTTGTCTTCGCAGGACCTGATGGTCGCCTCTTGGGCATCGTTCAATAGCACTGTGACCTTCAATCCCTCATTGCGCGGCATTTCCGTTTGGTGATGCATCGCGTCGTAAACAGAATGACCACCCATCCCAATCAGAGACGCCGCAACAAGGTTAAATGCCCAGCCAATACCGTTATAATTCATAACTCACCTTCAAATGTTTTTTAATTATGGCTAATATAAACGGGTAACCCCTTGCCGTCAATCATGTCAAGCCATTGATATAAAAAGAATTAACTAAATATTTTCAAAATATGGTAAAATGCAGGGTGAGTTTTCAATGAGGGGCCATGGGATTTCTCGGGCGCATATTCGGCCAGACGGCGCGGAAAAACTATTTTCCGCCACCGCCCGCCGACGGCCCGCCGCAGCCGGAGGGATACTGGACGCTGGTCGTCGATGAAAACGGCGACCGCGTCACCAACCGCCCGGCTGCCGCGACCGACTTCATCGCCCGCCGCCCGATGGAATATATCGACGGCGGCACCGAACCCGCCTTTCAAAAAAATCCGCGCCTGAGCGAAACGCAAAATGCACAGGCGATGCTGGATTACGAAGTGCGCAGCCACAAAAACCGCGCGCATTTGCAAAAAGCGGTCTTCCTGCTGTCGCAAACCGATGACGGCGTCCGGCTGTTGCAAAAAGCGAAAGAGCTGAATTTCAAACTGGTGTTCGACAGCGACGCCTGCGCCGAGGCGAATGCCGTCGGGCTTTGCGACTATGCCAATAAAAAAATCCCGCTGGCCGAAGGGCGCAGCGCGGCCGAAGTCGCCTTGACGCTCAAACACGAACTCCAGCACATGGAAGACATCAACAAAGGCCTCGCCTACGACCTCAGGGACACGCCGCGCAACGCCATTCTGGTCGGCCGCGCACTTGAAGGAAACGCCCGCGTCTCCGAAGCCGTCGCGGCGGCGGAGGCGATGATGGGCTCCCCCCACGGCCCTGCGCGGCAATTCCGCACGGCCGCGCTTTTCAACGTGATGTGGCAAAAAATTCCCGAAATGGCGCGCGAAGCCGACGCCGCGATGAACCACGCCGCGGAGGGACAGTGGACGCAGTTCGCGGCCAAAGTCCTGCCCGCCTATTTCCGCGAAAAACCGACGCTCGCCTATTACGACGACAATTATTTCAGGTATATCGACACATACGTGCCGGATGTGGCGGCGTCGGTCAACGGCGCCAAGGAAGGCGATTACCAAAGCCGCAGCGCCCACCAGAAACGCGTTGATCAAACGCGCGCGAATGCCAATACGCTTTTCACGCAAGACCGCTGGACGCCCGATAAAATCGCCGCCCTGCTGACCATCCGCGGCCTGCCCTATATGCAGGATATCGGCAAAAAAGGATTTTCGCTCGCCAGCGACGCCGCCGTCGCGCTGACCGAAAAAGCCCCCGCGCTGTTTGAAAAGCTGAAAAAGAACATCGAAACCGTGCTGCCCGGCAGCAGCAAGACGGCGCTGCTCGACCTGCCCGCCGCGGCGCCCGAAAAACCTGCGACGCCGCAAGCCAATCCTTACGCGCGATACGCCTCGAAACTGCAGCCCGACGAACAGTTCAATATCATCCAGCTGCCCGACCGCGTGGATGGCAGCCGGCTGTCGGATGGCATGCGCTCCAACGAAAACACCACGCGCCTGTTCGCCGACATCATGAAAAAGGTCGGCACGGGCGGCACGGAAACCGACCGTATCAATTACACGGTCGGGCAATATCTGCACCAAAACCGCGGTATTGCCAACGTGCGCGGGCTTGTCGGCAATCTGCTGGAGGCAGGGCTGATCGCGCCCCTCGGCGCCTTCCCCGAAGAATATACTTTTGATCTTTGCAAACGTGTGATGCTGAGCGTGCGCGAAAACAATGGCCGCGCCGCCGACGTCAGCCCGCAGGAGCTGAAGCTCATCGACCACTGGCAGCAGATGAAAAACAAAGGCCTCGACCCGATGTGGATTGATGGCGCCAACAAACAGGCATCGTGGGGGGCCAACGGCGGCAAAGAAGACGTTTACGCCCGCCTGCTGCTGGATGCGCTGAAGCCCACCGCCGCCGATACCCAAACGGCGCATAGCCTGCACGCACCCGCCCGTAAACAGTAACCAGCTGTTTTTCAAGCAAAATTTTTATAAACACCCCCGCCCTTTTTGCGCTATCCTGACCACAGAGTCGCCGGCCCGTTTTGATACGCCCGCGACGGGAGGAAGCGACATGAAAAACAACCGCCCTGCAAAACATCTTCTTTTCGCCTGCCTGCTGCTGACGGTTTGCAGCCTTGGCTGGCGCGCCGCCTTCAGCGCCAGCAATTACGGCGCGCTGCCGGTGTGCGAAATCCGCGGCACCGTATCGGATGTCAAAACGGTGAAGCCTGCGCACGTGCCCTCGCCGCTGGTCGAAAACGAAACCCATATTTCGGTTCAAATCGAAGACCGCAAGGCCCGCTATGGCCAGAACATGCCCTGCAACAGCCTGACGCTGAACAAGGAAACGCGCACCTATAAACTGTGCAGCCAGAGCGCGCTTGAACCCGGCGATAAAATCGGCGGCACCGAAGCCTCGGCGACCGGCCCCGCCTCGCCTGTCGGTTGTCTGTTCGACCTCGTCGTGCTGTCGCACAAAAACTGATACATAAAAATAATGAAATCCGGCACGCGCTGGCGTAGGATGCGCGGCGGAGGATATTGCCATGAATACATTCGTCGTCGCCGCCCTTTATAAATTCGCCCCGCTGCAAAATATCGAACAGATGCAGTCCGATTTGCGCAAGGCCTGCGAAGAAAACGGCATTTGCGGCACGCTGCTTTTGGCGCACGAAGGCATCAATGGCACCATCGCCGGCAGCCGCAGCGGTATCGACGCGATATTGCACCATATCCGCCGCTATCCGGGCTTGCAGGACCTGGAGCACAAAGAATCCTTTGCCAGCGAACAGCCGTTTTACCGCATGAAAGTGCGTCTCAAAAAAGAAATCGTCACCATCGGCCTGCCCGACGTCGACCCCAATGAAATTGTCGGCACCTATGTATCGCCGCAGGAATGGAACGATGTCATTTCCGACCCCGATACCGTGGTGATTGATACGCGCAACGACTACGAAATTAAAATCGGTACTTTCAAAAACGCCGTGAACCCGATGACGGAAAGCTTCCGCGCTTTTCCGGACTATGTGCAAAAAAACCTCGACCCCGCCAAAAACAAAAAAGTGGCGATGTTCTGCACGGGCGGCATCCGCTGCGAAAAAGCCTCGGCCTACATGAAAAAACTGGGCTTCGAAGAGGTTTATCACCTCAAAGGCGGCATCCTGAAATATCTGGAAGAAATACCGGAAGACAAAAGCCTGTGGCAGGGCGAATGTTTTGTGTTCGACCAGCGCGTCGCCGTGAAACATGCCCTGGCCGAGGGGAGTTACATCCTCTGCCCGTCATGCCGCCACCCCGTCGGGCCAGAGGATATCAAAAGCAAAAAATATATCGAAGGCATCGCCTGCCCGCATTGCCACGATAGCCTGAGCGCGGAGCGCAAGGCACGTTCCGCCGAACGCCAGAAACAAATCGCCCTTGCCGAAGCACGCGGGGAAAAACATATCGGCGCGGCCTATATGCCCGAAGGCGACGAGGATTAATCAGCCGATTATACCCGCGCGGATCACCAGCAAAGAGCCCGCCGCGACAAAAAACCACAGCAGCAGACCCAGCAGCAAAGGCCGCCAGCCGACCGATTTCAGCGCCGCCAGCGTGACCGTGCTGCCAATCAGAAACAGCGTCAGGCACATGCCGCGCTTCGCCGCGAATTGCACGGCATCCGCCGCGCCCGACAGCGCGGGGATAAACGTAAACGCCGCCGATACAGCAATGAAGCCGAGGATGAACCACGGGATTTTACGTTTGGGTTTTTCTGCACCCACCACCTGCGGCTGCGGCCATAAAAAACCGATCGCCAGCGCCAGCGGAAAAATCCACAGCGCCCGCGCCATTTTCAAAACCACCGCATAATCAAGCGCATCGCCGCCATAGGCCGACGCCGCACCGACGACCGAACTGGTATCATGTATCGCCAGCGCCGCCCACAGCCCGAATTGATGCGGCGTCAGGCCGAGGGCATGGCCGACAGGCGGGAAAATCATCAGCGCCGCGGCATTCAAAACAAACACAACGGAAAACGCCATCGCCACCGCTTCCTGCCGCGCGCGCACCACCGGCGCCGTGGCGGCAATCGCGCTGCCGCCGCAAATAGCGGTGCCGACGCTGACCAGCAGCGCGGTATCACGCTCGGTACGCAGCAGCTTCGCGAGCAAGAGCCCCATCGCCAGCGCGGCCGTAATGCCGACCACGGTATAGCCAAGCCCTGCCGCGCCCGCGGCCAGCACCTGCGTCAAATTCATTCCCGCGCCCAGCGCCGCCACGGAAAACGTCAGCAGGTAATGCGCGGCCTTCATGCATTTTTGCTGAAGCGGATTGCCGATGGTCACCGCCAGCAGAATTCCACCCGCCAGCGCCAGTTGCACCGGCACTACAGGCAGCAGGCAAAGCGCGCCGAGGGATATCAGCAGCAGCGGAAATATGCGGGCGTTCAACGTCATCATGCCGTGGGCGTGCCGTCTTGTTTGCCCTGCGGCGGGGTTATCTTGACGACCTGCGGCTTCGTGCCGCCGCCGGTACCGCAGCCGCTGCCCTGTTCGCAGGCGCGGCAGCGGTCGCGCTGATTTTGCAATTTATCGTGGAAATTCTCCGTATCGCCGTATTCGATGAAATCGAGATAACGGCTGTGCGCGTCCTTGATTTTTTTCGCATGCTTGATGGGGCACCAGAATTGTTCGGTGCGCGCCGCCACCTCGCGGGTATAGGAAATCACCCCGTTGCCGTATTCACAGTAAATGCAGTTCAGTTTTTCAATCCAGTTCAGGTATTCCAGATATTTTCTGTCCATCACCACATATTCGCTGCGCTTGACCAGCGGGATGCGATAAACGCGGAAACAGATGTGCTGATAGACCGTCACAAAAAGATCCATCAGCGAAAACGGAATGATAAGGCTGTAAATCACCGGCGCCGTAACCACGTATCCGACTTTTGAATCGCGCAGGAATTTCAAAATTTTCATGCGCAGGGCGCGGTGACGCAGGACGACTTCCTGTTCGAACACCACACGTTTTTGTTCGATTTTATAGCGGAATTCGTCGCGTTTGCGGTCGATTTCGCGCTCGATCTCGTCCTGCAGCGTCTCGATGCGCTCTTTCAATCCGGCGATGATTTTTTCCATGGCGGGGCGTGTCCTCTTGCCTCTTGTGCATACCCCGCCTACCTTATACGAAAGCAAAGGAGTTTCCGATGGAAAAAGCGGCATTTGGCGCAGGTTGTTTTTGGGGTGTGGAAGCGGCTTTCCGCCAGCTTGAGGGCGTCACCGCCACCGCCGCCGGATACATGGGCGGGCATACCGACAGCCCGACATACAAAGACGTTTGCACAGACACAACAGGCCATGCCGAAGTGGTGCTGGTCGAATTTGACCCCGCCATCATCGGCTATGACGCCCTGCTCGACGTTTTCTGGCGTTGCCACAACCCGACGCAGCTCAACCGTCAGGGCCCCGATGTCGGCACGCAATACCGCAGCGCCATTTTCACCTATTCTGCTGCGCAGCAGCAGGCCGCCACGCAAAGCCGCGACAAGCTCTCCGCTTCCGGAAAATATCACCAGCCGATTGTGACGGAAATCACGCCCGCCGCAACTTTCTTCAAGGCCGAAGACTACCATCAGCAATATTTGGAAAAACGCGGCCTCGCCTCCTGCCATTTGCCGGGCTAAGGCTTTGGCTGCCTGACTTTTTGGATTGCGATGTGCTAGAGTCTGCCCCTATCTGCAAAGGAGACTCAAGCCACATGACCGCGAACAAAACCATGCTCAAACATCTCGCCGATGAAACCGCCGCGCTGCATACGCAGGGGCTGTATAAATCGGAGCGCGTCATCGTCTCCCCCCAGCAGGCCGACATCACCGTGCACCGCGCGCAGAACGACGATAAACACGTCATCAACCTCTGCGCCAATAACTACCTCGGCCTTGCCAATCACCCCGATTTGATCGCCGCCGCGCACAAGGCGCTCGATACCCACGGTCTCGGCCTTGCGTCTGTGCGATTTATCTGCGGCACGCAGGATTTGCACAAACAGCTGGAACGCAGCGTCAGCGAATATCTGAAAACCGAAGACACCATTCTGTATACGTCATGCTTTGATGCCAACGGCGGCCTGTTCGAAACGCTGCTGGGCGAACAGGATGCAGTGATCAGCGACGAGCTGAACCACGCCAGCATCATCGACGGCATCCGCCTGTGCAAGGCCTCGCGCTACCGCTACAAAAACAACGATATGGCCGACCTCGAGGCGAAGCTGAAAGAATCTGCCGGCGCGCGTTACCGTTTGATCGTCACGGACGGCGTGTTCTCGATGGACGGCATCATCGCCAACCTGCCCGCCATTTGCGATCTGGCCGAGAAATACGATGCGATGGTAATGGTCGATGATAGCCACGCCGTCGGCTTCACCGGCCCCACGGGCGCCGGCACGCCGGAGCATTGGGGCGTGCAGGACCGCGTGCATATCATCACCGGCACGTTTGGCAAGGCGCTGGGCGGCGCCTCGGGCGGCTATACGTCGGGCAAAAAAGAAATTATCGAATGGCTGCGCCAGCGCAGCCGCCCCTATCTGTTTTCGAACACGCTGGCGCCGTCGATTGCCGCAGCCTCCATCGCCGCCATCGAGCTGATTAAAAAAACGCCGGAGCGTTTGCAAAAACTGCGCGACAACGCGAAATATTTCCGCGAGAAAATGACCGCCCTCGGCTTCGACCTTGTGCCCGGCGAACACCCGATCATCCCCGTGATGATTTACGATGCCGTGCTGGCCAAAAAACTGGCGGATAAATTGCTGGAGGAAGGACTTTACGTCATCGCCTTTTCCTACCCCGTGGTGCCGCAGGGCAAGGCGCGCATCCGCACCCAGATGTCGGCCGCGCATGATAAAGCGCACCTCGACCGCGCCATCGCCGCGTTTGAAAAAATCGGCCGCGAACTCGGAGTTATTAAATAATCATGACAAAAACCATGCGCGCCCTTTCCAAACAAGAAGCCAAAGAAGGCATCTGGATGATCGAAGCGCCGGTGCCGCAGATCGGCCCCGACGATGTGCTGATCAAAATCCGCAAAACCGCGATTTGCGGCACCGACCTGCATATTTACAAATGGGACCCGTGGGCGCAGAAAACCGTGCCCGTGCCTATGATTACCGGCCACGAATACGTGGGCGAAATCGCGGAGATTGGCAGCAACGTCACCGGCCTTTCGGTCGGCCAGCGCGTGTCGGGCGAGGGGCACCTGCCCTGCCACAAATGCCGTAACTGCCGCGGCGGCAAGATGCACCTGTGCATCAAAACGATTGGCGTCGGCGTCAACCGTCAGGGCTGCTTCGCGGAGTATTTCGCCCTGCCCGCCTTTAACGTCTTTCCCATCAACGACGAGCGGATTTCCGACGACGTCGCCTCCTTCTTCGACCCGCTGGGCAATGCGGTGCATACGGCGCTGTCGTTCGATCTGGTCGGCGAAGATGTGCTGATTACCGGCGCGGGCCCCATCGGCGTCATGGCCGTGGCCATCGCCAAACATGCGGGCGCGCGGCATATCGTGATTACCGATGTCAATGATTACCGCCTCGGCCTTGCCGCGAAAATGGGCGCGACGCGCGCCGTCAACGTCGCCAAGGATTCGCTGCGCGATGTCATGAAACAGCTCGGCATGACCGAGGGGTTTGACGTCGGTCTTGAAATGTCGGGCAATGCCCATGCCTTCCGCCAGATGACGGAAACCATGCGCCACGGCGGCAAAATCGCCATCCTCGGCATTCCGCCCGCGGATACGGCGATTGACTGGAATCATGTGATTTTCAAGGGCCTGACGCTCAAGGGTATCTATGGCCGCGAGATGTTTGAAACCTGGTACAAAATGAAATCCGTCGTGCAATCGGGGCTGGACGTGTCGGGCGTCATCACCCACGTCATGCCCGCCGCCGATTATCAAAAAGCCTTCGACGCCATGCTGGAAGGCAACACGGGCAAGGTCATTCTGGACTGGACGGTGTAATCCTGGCGAAAACGGCTAGCGTTTGAGGCCGGAAATCGCCACGGTGATTTTCGGGCAGGACGTGCTGGTGCAGTTCGCCTCGCCTTCATACGCCATAAAGCCAACGCCTTCGACGGCTTTTTCGGCGGTGAAGGTAATCTCGGCTGGTTTGCCCGCAACTTTGTTGAAGGTTTTGAAACGCACGTTGTTGTAGCCCATATCCTCGATACGTTGCTGCGCGACGGGCAGCACGAATTGCGGATCGTTATCCTGCATCTTGGTCACGGCCTGATTGAACATGACGCTTGCCCCGCCCGCGGCCAGCGCGAGCGTGCTCACGAACAGCCAAACCCCCAGACCATCGCCCTTTTTCGCGGGTGCCGGATTGCGGGGTTCAGTCTTGCTGTCGTCGATTTGGGGAGCGTTTTGCATGGCACACCTGCGTTATGAATTTTTTGCTGCAAAACACAATAACGATACAATATGGTTATGTCAATAAAAACACCGTAATCTATTGAGAAACAAGCCCATTTGGCGCATATTATACCCGTTTCCCATCGATGGTTACCTACCAAGGAGAGAGCGTATGACCGCCCGCAAAAAAGCCGCCGCATCCAACGTGCAAACGATTTCCATGGCGGATACCGCCGCCCACCTGCTGAAGAAAATGGGCGTGCCCGCACGCGAATTTTCGGCGGGCAATCTGAAAGTGTTCACGCCCATCGACGGCTCGCTGCTCGGCATCGTCAAAATGGATACGCCCGCGCAGACAGAGGCGAAAATCGCCCGCGCGCATGACGCCTTCCTCGGCTGGCGCACCGTCCCCGGCCCGCAGCGCGGCGAGCTGATCCGCATTTTCGGCGAAGTCCTGCGCGAGAACAAAGACGACCTGGGCAAGCTGGTGACGCTGGAGTGCGGCAAGATCCTCACCGAAGGCCTCGGCGAAGTGCAGGAGATGATCGATATTTGCGATTTCGCCGTCGGCCTGTCGCGCCAGCTGTATGGCCTGACCATCGCGTCCGAACGCCCGATGCACAAGATGCAGGAAAACTGGCACCCCGCAGGCGTGGTCGGCGTGATTTCCGCCTTCAACTTCCCCGTCGCGGTCTGGTGCTGGAACTTCGCCCTCGCCGTTGTGTGCGGCGACAGCGTGGTGTGGAAACCGTCCGAAAAAACGCCGCTGACCGCCATGGCGTGTCAGGCCCTGTTCCTCGAAGCGGCCCGCCGTTTCGGCAAGGCGCCCGCGGGCCTGTCCGAACTGGTCATCGGCGAGCGTAAAATCGGCGAGAAAATGGTCGATGACAAACGCATCCCCATCATCTCCGCGACCGGCTCCACCCGCATGGGCCGCGAGGTTGCGCCGCGCGTCGCCGCACGCTTCGGCAAATGCATCCTTGAACTTGGCGGCAACAACGCGATGATTTTGACGCCGTCCGCCATGCAGGACCTCGCCCTGATGGCAACCGTGTTCGGCGCGGTGGGCACGGCCGGCCAGCGCTGCACCAGCCAGCGCCGCCTGATTGTGCACAAAGACATCGCCGCGGGTTTCGTCGCGCGCGTGAAAAAGGCCTATAAATCGATTTCCGACAGCAAAATCGGCAGCCCGCTGGATGCCGCCACCCTGCTGGGCCCGCTGATTGACAAACAGGCGTTTGACAACATGCAGGCCGCGCTGAAAAAAGCGAAAGCCGCCGGCGGCAAAGTCACGGGCGGCGAGCGTGTGCTGGCCAAGGAATATCCGAACGCCTATTACGTCACCCCCGCCATCGTCGAGATGCCGAAACACCACGAGGTCATGAAGCACGAAACCTTCGCGCCCATCATGTACGTTGTGAAATACAGCAAAATCGAAGAAGCCATCGCCATGCAAAACGATGTGCCGCAGGGCCTGTCGTCGTGCATTTTCACGACGGATGTGCGCGAGGCGGAGCTGTTTACCTCCGCTGCCGGTTCGGATTGCGGGATTGCCAACGTCAACCTCGGCACCTCGGGCGCTGAAATCGGCGGGGCGTTTGGCGGTGAAAAGGAAACCGGCGGCGGCCGCGAAAGCGGTTCGGACAGCTGGAAGGCCTATATGCGCCGCTCCACCAATACCATCAACTACGGCACGGCGCTGCCGCTGGCGCAGGGCGTGAAGTTCGACGTTTAACCGTCAACGCCACAGGCACAAAAAAAACAACCCCCGAAACCTGCGAAGGTTCGGGGGTTGTTTTTAAGCTGAAACGCTTAAGCGGCGATTTGCAGGTTCGCTGCAGCCGATTTGCCGCGCTCGGTCACGATGTCAAAAGAAACTTTTTGACCTTCGTTCAGCGTGCGCATGCCAGCAGCTTCAACAGCGCTGATGTGAACGAACACATCATTGCTGCCGTTTTCCGGCTGAATAAAGCCGAAGCCTTTTTGCGGGTTGAACCATTTTACGATGCCTTGAGCCATGAGGGCCTCCTTGTAGCAAGAAACGCACATTTGTGCATGTTCCCGCGCAACCTTTGCACGGAAGCATATTCGAAATAGCGATGTCTTGAGGAATACCCGGCGGGCAATAACAAAAGCCAGAACTTAAACTCGAATGCCTACAGCGTAACAGGTTACGCGGGGATAGCAAGCGATATTATGCCACCATCCATCAGGCCGCTGATATTGCACACCAATATCCATGATTATTAGAAAACGCCGGCCTGCCCTACGGTCAAACCAGACCTGACAGGCGCGATATACCGCGTCACGCTTTGCGGCTGCGCATGTCCTGCTGGCGGAAATCCTCGGCGGCCGACTGGATGTCAAACGGCGTGACCATCATCAGGTCGTCGCGCGTGGGGTTTTCCATGCGCACCACACGGCTCGCCACACGCTCCAGCGTTTCTTCGAACAGGTTGTGGACGAAACGCGCATTGCCGAAATGCTTGGCGTAGAAAGACGGCGCGGCTTGCATGATATTCGACAGCACCGCTTCGCAACCTTCGCCCAGCACATATTCCTTTTTCACGGCCAGCCGCTTGAAAATATCGGCCAGCTCCGGCCCTGAAAAATTGTCGAAATGCACAATTTCACGGAAGCGGGATTTCAGGCCGGGATTGAACAACAGAAAATCCTGCATCTGCTCCGGATACCCTGCGGCAATCACCATGAATTTCCCCGCATGCATTTCCATCTGCTGGAGCAGCGAAGTGATACCGTTCATAGAGGCACTGTGCTGGGCACCATTCTTGCCGACGCTGGTCAGCATATTATAGGCTTCGTCGATGAAAAGAATACCGCCCATGGCCTGCTTGACACAGGCCTCGACGCGCGGCGTGGCTTCGCCTACATAGGTGCCAATGAGGTCGTAATCTGACACCTCGACCACATGCCCTTTGGGCAGCACGCCCGCGCCATGCAGTATGGCGCCCAGAATACGCGCCACCGTTGTTTTGCCCGTCCCCGGATTGCCCGTGAACACGAGATGGAGATTGGCCGCCTGTGTGGCAAGCCCCTGCTTTTCGCGCAGCCTGTCGAATAAATGACGGTCGATCAGTGCGCGTATCTGCGCCTTCACGCTTTCAAGTCCGACCATCGTCTCCAGCTGCGCTTTCGCCTCATCGACCGTCATCACGGGCGCATCCTGCACCATGGGCGCGGGCACATTGCCCGCCGCGGTTGGTGCCTGTACGCCCGCAGCGGCCGGTGACGCGGAAGAAAACGCGGGGCTGCCGCTGACCGATGAGGGCAACGGTGGCACCGCCGTGACAGACAGGCTGCCCGGATTTTTTTTCAAATAATCGCCAAGGCCCGGCACGTCGTCCATATCGACATACGACCTGCCGCCATCGTCTTTTTTAAGCGTTAATCCCTTGTCGAAAATATGTATGCCGTAGATGCGGCGTTTCAGCAGCAGATCGCGCGCGCTTTCCCGCGTCGATGCCGCATGGCGCAGGTATGACAGGCCTGTTTCGATATCCTGTACGCAGCCCTCGCCAAAAAGCATCATCAGCCCGCAGCCTTCCACCGCGTAATCCAGCCCCTCGTCCGCCGCCTGACGCATCAGCTCGAAAGGCTGGCCAAGCTCGCTCTGCTGGCGCTCCACAATCAGCGTTTCCGCGAGGAAAGCCCGCGCGTAGGAAACCGTGCGGGTCTTCAGCGGATATTTCGCAAGGCCGTTACGGATGGCCTTTTCGTAGAGGGGAATTTTGCGCAAGGGCATTTTGGGCAAGCCATGATCGCCAAGCGAATAATAAAAAGCGAGGTCCATGAGCGCGTCCGGATAATCCTGCTCCGCCGCGCGCTGCATCCACACCATGTGTTCGGGAATATTCTGATCGCAGCCGTCGCCTTTCAAAAGCGCGCGGGCCAGCGCATACATCGCCTCCACATCCCCCGTCTGCGCGCGGCGCCGCAGCGATACAACGTCTGGTGTCATTTAAATCCCCTTTGGCTGAAATTTCCTGAAAGGCACAGGCGCGGAAACGGGAAAAAAGAAAGCGCCCCTGCGAAAAATGGCAGAGACGCTTTCTATGAAACCACAGAAGGATTTAAGAAAAGATTAAGCTTTATGAAGGCTTCGGCGGCTTGCCCCCGCCTGCTTTCGGCGCGTATTGCGCACGCAAATCGTCGCGGTGTTCGGCCAGCCAATAACCGGCAATGATGGTTTTCATGTCGTTGTTGACGCCGGTTTTCACCTCGCGGATGAAATCCTTGGCGGAAACCATGCGCGTTTTGATGTTTTCTTTTTCATTGTCGTTGCCGAAAATGCCACTGCCCGCCGATGTATCGACGATGCCGACAACGATGGAGATTTTCTCCGACGTGCCGCCCGCGCTGACGTAGGCATCCTGAATTTGCCGCGCGTCTTTAAGCGTCAGGCCGGTTTCTTCGGTCGTTTCGCGGATCGCGGCCTCGACCGCGGTTTCGCCCTTGGCGATGCCGCCTGCGGGCAGCGTATCGGTATAGGGGTATTCACCCGCCGCCAGAATGCCGGGGCGCATTTCATTCACCAGCACGATTTCGTCGCGCTTGGGGTCATAGGCGAGAATGGCGACCGCATGCCCCCGCTCCATCACCAGACGTTCGTAGGTTTCTTTGCCGCCTTCGTGGCGGTCGGCCTCGATCTCGTAGCGGTTGATCTTCAAAAAGCCGTTGAATTCGTTGCGCACGCTTTTGACGCGGGCTTCGAGCTTTTTGCCGTCTGGGGTCGGGTCGGACATCGGGTGATTCTCCATGTTTATACTCTGAATGAGTATTTTTTATACTCTTAAAGAGTATAAGTCAACCCCCGACTTGAAGCCCCCGCGAAAGGCGGTCTGTCAGGGTTTCGGCTGGCGCTGCGTTGCGGGTGCGGCCTGGGCAGGGTTGTCGTTCTGCGCGGCATCTGCGGCGTGGCCGCTGCGGATGCTGTCGCGGTTCTTGGCCAGCCAGAAGGCGCAGACAAGGCTTTTCATGTCCTTGAGCGCGCCGCTTTCGGCACGCTGGATGAATTCGTCAGACGACAGGATAACAGTCTTGATATCCTCCCCCTCCGACGCGTGGCCATGCACGCCGCCGGCTTTCGCCATATCGACGGTGCCGAAAACCAGCGCCAGACGCTCCGACGTGCCGCCGGAGCTGACATAGGCGCCCGGATGTATCAAACGCGCGTTTTTCAGCTCCAGCCCCGTTTCTTCGAGCATTTCGCGCTTGGCTGCGGTGATTTCATCTTCGCCCTTGTCGATCATGCCTGCGGGCAAGGAGTCGTTGAACGGATAATCACCCGCCGCCAGCAAGCCCGGACGCATTTCATTGACCAGCAGCACTTCGTCGCGCGCGGGGTCATAGCCCAGAATAGCCACCGCATGCCCGCGTTCGAAGATCAAACGCTTCACGGTCATGCTGCCGCCATCATGGGTGTCATGTTCGATGGTCAGTTCGTCCATTTTGAAAAAACCGTCGAACACGCGCTGTTTTTGCACGACGCGCGCCTGCGGGCGCTTATCTGTTGAACCGGACGGATTGTCTTGGGGCTTGTCTGTCATGATATTCCTTTGAAACGGGATGGTATTTTTTACCATATCGCACCCCGCCCGTCCAGAAAAAACCCGCCAGACAGCGGGTTTTTTCTTTGTATATCAATGTTTTGAGCATTACCCCCTACGGCGGGGCTAAAGCCTTATTGATGAATACCTTTTGCAAACAGGTCGATGACCAGCTTGGCGGGCTCCTTGCCCTTAGCGGGCAGGACCTGCTGTTCCTTGACGGTTGCGGGGGCAATCAGGTCAACCAGCAGCTGGCCGTCTTTGTACTCCCAGCCTGCCACCAGCGCGCCGCCATCGGCTTTGAAGGTGTTTTGCTTGGCTTTCCAGTTCAGGCGCGGCAATTCGACCGCAAGGCGTTTGCCGCCGTTTTCAATGCGCGAGCGGCCTTCGGGCACAGCCGTCATATCCAGCACGATACGGGTTTTATCCAGATGGTCGCCGATGCGCACACCGTTGACATCGCCGATGGGCTTCGACGCTTCTTTCAAAAGCGCTTCGGTCTGCGCCTTGGTCAGGCGGTAGCTGATGTTCAAATCCGCGTTGGATTTTTCAAGGTTGGTCACGCGCTGTTCCATGTTGGGCGCAAACACGTCCACATCATCGCGCAGCGTCTGCACGGCGTCTTCCAGACGTTTGAAACGTGCATCCGTGCCGCGCACGGGCGTATCGAACAGGCGGGTCAGGCGCATGCCTTCCGCGGGGGCCATTTTTTCTTCGGCGCTGAGGGCGCCCTGCGCCGTCTCGGCGGGGTCATCCTTGGTGAAGGTGCAAGCCCCGAGAGACAGGGACAAAACAAATGCCGAAACGGCCAAAAGGGGGAAACGGTAAGCCTGAGAGCGCATCTCAATCACCTCGCTGCGTGAAAAAAGCGGAGAATCTGTTATTTGGTATTCTAGAACAATCCTAAGGTACTGATAAACAGCAAAGAAACAGGGCAGTGACATAAAATTATTTGACGAAATCCCGAATCTCTGTAAAAGTAGTAGCATGACACAGCAAGTTGGACACATTTTTGACAAGAAGGAATACATCGCCCTGCCCGGTGCGAAGGTAAACGCATTGTCTCTCCGACGACCGATCCGCTGACAGCGGACGGAGCCTTCCTCGTGTGAAAACGGGCAAAACTCCATAAAGACTTACTTAAGGCCGCCGCCCTAGGGGCAGCATGACTTTTACTTATCTTTATCTGGAGTTTACCAAGATGTCTTCGCAGCAATCCGGTTCCAAAGAAATCCTCACCCAAGACGGTATCGTTGATATCGCCGTGTCCATGCTCAACGGCAAATACGCCGATGGCAAAGAAAAGAAAATCGGCATCGAAGTCGAGATGCCCTTCGTGAATAAAAAAGACCTGCAGCCCATCGGCTTCAGCGGTCCCAAGAGCATCAGCGCGATTTTCAACTTCCTGTCCAAAAAGGGCAACTGGCACGCGCTTGAAGTTGAAAACAACAAAGTCACCGCGCTTGAAAACGAAACCGGCAACATCACGCTGGAGCCGGGCGGACAAATCGAATTTTCAAGCGCCGCGCGCAAAACGCTGGGCGAGCTTGAACAGGATATCGGCAAATATTTCACCGACGCGAAAGCGGCATCGGAAAAAATCGGCCTTGATGTCCTCCCCTACGGTTTCCACCCGCACCTGTCCATCGACGATTGCCCCTATGTATCCGAACGGTCGCGTTTCAAAGCGCTGAAGCCCGTGTTCGAAGCCGAAGGCGGCTATTCCGCATGGGGTCAGAGCTGCAGCGTGCAGGTCACCCTCGATAGCCCGTCCAAAGACGACGCGTTCGACGCCTTCAAACTCGGCCTGCTCATCCAGCCGGTCGCGGCGGCGATTTTCGCCAACTCCCCCTTCTCCATGGGCAAAGACAGCGACCATGCATCGTGGCGGAGACATAAACTGCAGGAACTCGACAGCCCGCTCTACAAAGTGCCGGATGCGCTGTTCGAACCCGGCTACGGCCTGAAAGACTGGGCGGCGCATACGCTGTCCGTCCCCATGAGCTTTATCGTGCGCAACGATGCCTACATCGCCGTCGCGCCCAACAGCTTCTATGAAATGATCGGCAAGCCGCTGCCGGAACTCGCGCACCTGCCCGCGGAAGAACAGTATCTGACCAAAAAAGACCTGCTCGACCACATGACGGGTATCAAGCCGGAAATGCTGCTGAAGCCGAACCTGTTGCTGGAATTCCGCGCGGCCGACCTTGGCCCGACGCCGGCACACTGGATGGCGGTGGGCGCTTTCTGGACGGGCCTGTTCTACGACAAGGACGCGTTCAAAGCCGCGCAGGAATACGTCGCGGAATGGACAAAGGACGAGCGCATCGGCCTGCGGGACGGCGTTGCCAAAGACGGTCTTGCCACCAAAGTCGGCAACAAAACCGTACAGCAAATCGCCCTCGACCTTATCGAGATTTCCAAACAGGGTCTCGCCAAGGTTGAACCGGAGGCAATCCAGTATCTGAAAGTCATCGAAACGCAGGTCGCGCAGGGCATTACCTCCGCCGCCAAAGCGGTTCAGGTTTTCGAAAAGAACGACGGCGACATGAAGGCGACGCTGAAAGAAACCTTCCTGTTCAACCCGCAAACCGAGAAACAGGAAAAATCCTCCCCGTCCAAAAAAGACGGTCAGGGCTTCCACGCGGGTCCGTAATCTATCGCGATACCAACACACGCCGCCCCGCATTCATCCGGGGCGGCGTTTTTTTAGGGCAGACCTCCTATGACACAGCTTAAAAAACTCGTTTTCAAGGGCGCCGCCGACGGCCCCGTGTTTCTTGTCACCGGCGCGGTGCATGGCAACGAAAAATGCGGCACCGCCGCCATCGGTCGCCTGATCATGGAAATCGAGGCAGGCCTCGTCACCCTCAGCCATGGCACCCTTGTCTGCGTGCCCATCTGCAACCCCCGCGCCTATGGCCTGCACCAGCGCCAGCTGGAGGCGAACCTCAACCGCGTGATGATCCGCCACAGCGCGCTGACGCTCTATGAACACCATCTGGCGAATGAGCTGGCCGATATCATCGACGGCTGCGACGTCATGCTGGATTTGCATTCGTATTCGTCTGGCGTGCGGCCTTTTCTGTTTCTGGATACCGACACACCCGCGCACCGCGCCTATGCGCAGGCGCTGGGCATTCCGTACTGGATTACGGGCTGGGACGACCTTTACGCCAGCGCGCAGGACCTGAATGCCGGCGACACCATGACCTATGCCAAGGGCGCTGGCAAACTGGGCATTCTGGTTGAATGCGGACAGCACGAAGACCCCGCCGCCATTCTACACGGCTATCACGCGCTGCGCCGCGCACTGGCGCATGTCGGCCTCACCGCCGCCTATGACAACGCCGCGCAGACACCGCCGCAAATCAACCGGATGACCCATATCGTGACCAAAGACAAGGCGGGCAGCTTCACGCGCGCGTGGCAGCACCTCGACCCTGTTTCAAAAGGCGATGCGGTTATTCAATACGACGACGGCAGCGTGCTTGCCGCCCCGCACGATGGCGTGGTCATCATGCCCGCGCCCAAGGCCGACCCCGGCACCGAATGGATTTATTTCGGCCGCGCGGATAGCTGAAAACCCCCTCGCACAAATGCAAAAACCCCCGCCATCGCTGGCGGGGGTTTTCGTTGAGGGGTTTTTAGTCGTTGGCGACCAGCACGGGTTTGTCGGCTTTTTCCGCCGTCTCCTCCCCGTCCGGCAGTTCGGGGATAAGCTCTAGCGCCTGCATATCATACAGCGCCTTGTAGCGGGAATGCGGATTGGCCATCAATGCCGCATGGTTGCCCTGCTCGATAATCCGGCCCTGATCGAAAACCAGAATCCGGTCGGCTTTCTGGATGGTCGACAGGCGGTGCGCGATGGTAATCGTGGTGCGCCCCTCCGTCAGCCGCTCCAGGGCCTGCTGGATGTAGTGCTCCGAAATCGAATCCAGACTGGATGTGGCCTCGTCCAGAATCAAAATCGGCGCATCGGCCAGTATCGCACGGGCGATGGCGACACGTTGACGCTCCCCGCCCGACAGTTTCACCCCGCGTTCGCCCACCAGCGTGTCATACCCCTTGGGCAGGGTCATGATGAAATCGTGGGCGAAGGCCTTTTTGGCCGCAGCCTCGATTTCCGCCTGCGTCGCGCCGCGGTTGCCGTAGGAAATGTTTTCCGACAGCGAGCGGTGAAACAGGATGGGGTCCTGCGGTACCAGCGATATCGACCGCCGCAGACTTTCCAGCGTCACCTGCGAGATATCCTGCCCGTCAATCCGGATGACACCTTCGGTCACGTTGTACAGACGCTGTATCAGCTTGACGAAGGTTGACTTGCCGCTGCCGGACGGGCCGACAAGGGCGAGCTTTTCGCCGGATCTGATATCAACCGACATGCCGCTATAGATATCCTTGCCCGTGTTCGGGTATTTGAACCCGACATTGTCGAACGAGATAATATCCGGGCGGTGGCCGTGGCGTACCGTCAGCGGCTTGGCCGTCGCAACATCGGCGACATCATCCTCGCGCATCCAGAAGCCGATAATATCCTCCATATCGCTGATGGATCGCTGCAGGTGGGAAATATGCATCCCGATATCCCGCAGATAGCCGCCGATAATGAAGAAGGTCGTGATAACCAGCACGATATCGCCGGGCGTCGCCTGCCCGCTTTTGCCCAGCACGATGGTCGTGGCAATCATGCTGACCATCATAAACAGACGCATGACAGAGCGCACACCGTCCGCCCCGACGCCCGTTTGCCAGGCATGCAGCGACTTGTCGCGCCAGAATTTCACGGTATCGCGGAAATTCTGGTCTTCGCGCGCCTCCGCGCCGAAGGCCTTGACCGTCGGGTTGCCTGTGATGATATCGGCCAAATTTGCACCGACCTTGGTGTCGAATTCCGCCGACGCGCGAAAACGCGGCGCCAGAATTTTGACCGACATCCAGATACTGACCGCGCAATAGGCCAAAATCATCAGCGAGGCGGCAATCCCCACCGTCGGCAGCGATACCGTCAGCATGACGGTCACGCCGATCATGATGGTGATGGCGGGCAAAAGCCCCATCAGGATGGTATCTTCGAAACTGTCGAAGGCCCACATCCCGCGGGTGATTTTACGCACCGTGCCGCCGGCGAAGGTATTGGCGTGCCAATCCGCGCTGAAACGCTGCACTTTTTGCAGGCCGTCTGTGACGATGGATTGCAGGTTATCGACCGCAAACTGGTTCCACAGGAACAGCGACAGCAGACGCAAACCCTGATGCAGCAGCGCCAGCAGCGCAAAGGCACCGAAGGCCCACCACGCGGCTTCCATCGCGGCGGCGCCGTCGGTTTTGATTCTGGTCATGGCATCGACGATGCGGCCGGTAAAAACCGGCACCACCGCATCCATCAACACCGAAGACAGCATGAGAACCGCAGCCCCCACGCCCAGCTTCATGCGCGGACGCCAGTAATGCAGGGCAAAACGCACGACATCGCGCGCCTTGACGTTGCTTTCTTTTTTATCTTCTTCCAGTTCGCTCATGTTTTGCTCTGCCCATACGCCGAAACGGCGCAGGCAGTCCTCTTGCTAGGGCTTCGATGTCCAGACCGCGCACAGTTCATCACGAAAGGGCGCGCATCAGTGCAGTCTTGATGGTGGAAGTATCTGAAGTGCCGGAAAGGGCCGTATTGCCAGATAAATCGCCGCCTGAACGCTTGTCATTTCAGGCTTCGGCGGTTTTGGCTTGGATCAGCCGCAGAGGCCCGGAAATGACGCTGTAAATGAATTCTTGAGTACCATGGTTCATTTCCTCCTCTTGGTTAGGGTTGTGACAATAGTTGTTATGATGACACAGAAGAGTGTCACAGGGAAGATACAAAAATGGAAAATGCCTTGAACGGTAACGTCAGGCGACGCCGGTTTCCCAAATTATCATTTTAGATAAAGGACTTTCGCAGCAAATGCGCTCGATGATATCGCCGGTGATGAAGGCACTTTGTGGCAAAAAAATCACGGCAACATCCGGCGCCGCCATCGCCGCACGGAAAGATTCAACCGAATCCGCCGTGTGCACATCCGCCGACTGGCGGATCAGATCCGCCTGCCAGCTGCCCACGGGCAAACGCGCCAGACGGCTGAAATGCTGCCGCCCCTTTTGCGCGCCTTCCGCCGCTTCCTGAAAAGCGAGGGTCTCCAGAATGTCTTTGGCCTGCTGGGCATTGACCGGCATGCGGTTATCCTCCCTCTTGGGACGTTAACGGGGCTTGATGATGTTGGTATAGACCTTGGGCGGCGCGTGGTCGCTGTGGATGATCTGCCCCAGCGTGCTGCCCTTTTTCACCTTCATCTGGCCATCCTCGCTCTTGACGTCGCGCAGCTCGCACACCGCCGAGAAGGCTTTGATCAGCCCCTCGATGAGGTTCTGCGTCTGGCCGTTTTTCAGCTCGTCCGTATCGCCGCGCACTTTCGCGCCCGTGGATACGAATTCGTTGATGGCGCCAATCGCCGCATCATCCCCGCGCACGACGTATTGCACGCCGTTTTTGGTCAGCGCGGATTTCAGCTGCGGTGACACATCTTCGGTACCGATGACAATCATCTGGTTGCGGCGCTTGTCTTCGAGCACGTACATATACGATTTCTGCTCTTTGGTATCGCCGACCGCCAGCACCGTCAGGTCAAACCCCATGCGGGAGCGGCCCTGAATGCTGTTATACGCTTCGATATCGTCTTCGGCCTTGGGGTGTTCGCTTTCGTCGATGCACTCCAGAAGCTCGTCGGGCCAGATGCGCGCGCGGTTATGTTCGGCATAGGCCGGCACGGCCAGCGCCGCCAGCACGCTGCGGTAATCGACCAGCTTGTCGCTGCCGCCCGGCTCGACACGGCTGTCATCCATGTCATAGCTCGGCACCGCCTCGCCTTTCAGCAGCGGCGCGCCGTTGACGGCATTGAGGTCGTCGTTCGGCAGCACCAGCGTTTTCGCCCCGCTGTCCGCCGCCGATTTCATGCCATTGATGGCACGGCCAAGATTTTCGAGCGGAATGACAAATTCATCCTGTTTCTGGATGTTGCCGTAAACGCCGCGCAGGTTCGCCATCAGCACGCCGCGGATTTCCAAAAGCTCGTCCGTACCGCCGAGGTCTTTCAGGCTGTCGTATTTCAGCAGGTCGGCAATCGGCTTTTTATCGCCGCTCAGCTTGGCTTCCTTGTAATCGGGCGGGAAGATACCGTTCTGCTCGCACAGCGCAATCAGGGTCGCGCCCGTCACAGGCATACCGACGGTATCGTTGACGATGCTTTCCTGCACCTTGCGCGCAAGGTTGGCGCCGAAGCGGTACCAGCCGGGGGCTGGCTCGCTGATGGCATCACGGTTCAGGTCCTTGAAGGCCGCAGAAACGCTCAGCGACAGCGTCGCGGTTTTGGCGGGACGCACTTCGGGCATCGCCTGCACCGCATGGTTATAATCGTCGATGACGGTACGGAAGGTCACACGCACCTTGCGCGCGCCCGCCGTGATTTCATCGGCCATGCTGGCGTATTTTTTATCGGCCAGCAGTTCGGATTCCGGATCGGCCAGTTTGGCGCGGTCGGACAGGTAATCCGCATACTGGTTGATGGCCTGCACGGTTTCCTGGAAATTTTGCAGGAAATAGATTTCATGCGGCGGGATGGATTTTTGCTCCGCCGAGGTCAAACCCAGCTTGCGGATCTGCACCAGCCAGTCGGCGAATTCGGCCGGCTTGGCCTTGGCGTGATCTTCGAACAGATTGTAAAGGGTGACCAGCGGCAGCCCCGTCCATACCTGCGAAATACGGTGTTTCCAGTCCCGCAGTTCCGGCTCGCCGATGCGGTGCGGTTTCAGGCGGTCTTCCATGGAGAACGACAGTTCCTGCGTCGTGTCACCATCGACGGTATCGTTACCGGCAATGCCAATATGCCAGCCGACCTTCACATCTTCGCGCGTGATGGTCAGGGTTTTCGGGCTTTCGCCGTCGCCGTTTTCGGCCATTTCGTTGTGAATGGTCACATAATCGCGCTGGCCGTTGGCGAATTCGAGGAAGGTCTGGAATTTATCCAGCGTCCCGCGTTTAGACTTGTTGAATTCGTCGAGAAACAGCGGGCGGCCCGTGCGCACGGACTCAAACACCTCGCCCGGTACGGTTTTGATACCAAAGGCGTTGTTCTGCACATCGATGCCTTCGCGGGCGTAGATGGCTTCCATGACTTTTTGCGCGCGGATAATCGCATCGCCGCGGTCTTCGACGGCGGAGGTTTTACCGCCCTCGTCCGTCGCCGTGCGGCGCTGGCCGATGGCATCCCAGTTGATGCGGTTCTGGCCGTCCTTGGTAATCACGGAATCCGGGAATGCGGTTTTCAGGTCGTCCAGCGTCTGCTGGCTGACCTTGCCCTGCGCGACGCGCTGGTCGAACTGTTCTTTGACGCCTTTGCCGTAGTCGATGACGGTGCGGAAGAACAGCTCGCGCATGTTCATGCCGCCGCAATCGACCATGATGGGCCCTTCGGGGTGGGTCAGGTTGCCGACCATGCGGAAGATATGCGATTTACCCGACGAGGCGTCGCCGAAAATCGTCATGATGCGGTTTTTGCTTTCGGGGCGCGTCTTGGCCAGAAGATCGCGCAGCATCAGCATCATCGACGGCGTCGGCATCTGGCGGTAGAGAATACCGTTCACCCGCTCCATCGACTGTTCGGAATAAACGGACATGGAACCCGCTTCTTCGATGACCTGCACCACGTGTTCCATGCGGCCATTGGCGCCCTTGCGCACTTCGGCCATGGGATACGGCAACCCGGGGAAGCCCACGGGAATGCGCAGTCCTTTCATCTGGTCCGATGACAGCTCGGAAATTTTCCGGCTGCTGAGAGAGACTTTTTGTTCGTTGTCGCTGGCCATCTCTGTCTCCTGTTTTCTTTTTATCCGTTCAATCTGTTTATACTGCTCTAAATCTTTTATGCCGCGCCTAGCTGGTCAGGTCGCGGTGAAGTTTTTTAAGTTCGCGGCGTTTGACCGTATCCGCTTCGGAACGCACCTTGAAGCTGCGCACGCGCTTCAGCATCAGATGCGCCAGATCCAGCGGGATACGCTGCGGGTCATTACCATGCATGATGCCGACGATGCGGCTGCCCGTGCGGTCGATCACGCCTTTGAATACTTTTTCCATTTCCGTCGCGCCTTCGCTGCGGTTATTCAGCACCGCGACGTCGATGGAAATATTCTTGCCCTTGCGGCTGACGGTTTCGAGGGCCTTGGTCGCCTCCGCCTTGTCGAAAATATCACCGTCCGAAAAGACCAGCATGTGCGAGGTGCCGCTGACCGTGCCGTTTTTATTGCGGTGTTCGGCCATGCTCTCGATGGTTTTGACGATACCGGGCGCAAGGTCGGTGCCGCTGCGCGTACCGTTGCGCAGGGTTTCCAGCTTCGCGCCCACTTCGCGCGGCTTGCTTTCGGGCGTGGCGACGACCAGCGGCACGGCATCGCCCCACATGACAATATAGGCATCGATGCCCGCCTTGCGGCAGGCCATGTAACCGATGGCCGCGCTTTGCAGCGCCGCCTCCATCGCCGTCACACCATTGGCAAGTCTGACCGTCGGCATGGAACCGGAACCGTCGATCATGAACACAACCTCGATGGTGCTTTCGGTGCTGTGGGCGACGTCTTCTTCAAACTTTTTAAAATCGTCCGGCGTCAGGCGCTGGCCCGTCGCCTTGCGGAATTTGGTTTCCAGCATTTTATCGCGGTTCAGGCGCGACAGCACGTCGCCGTCTTCGGCCATGAAATCGAGATTTTTGGACTGGCGCATAATCTGGCGGCGCTGTTCGGCGCGGATGTTTTTATAGGCCTGCGCCGTGCGGTTGACGACGGGCGCCAGCTCGATCATCCGGCGGTTGAAATCGCTCCAGTCACCTTTGGCCAGCGATGCCAGATCGACGCCGCGGTTTTGCCCGCCCTGCGAAGACAAATCACCCGGCTTGGACTTCGGCATATCTTTCGCCGCTTCCTTCATCGCCTGCTTTTGTTCTTCGGACATATTTTCGTCGATGACATCTTTGTTTTTCATGTCGCCGACTTTTTTCGGATTTTTCGGCCCCTGCGGCTCGTCGTCGCGATCCCAGCCGGGGCCGCCGCGGCCTTGCGCATCCTTGCCGTCGGGGCCTTTATCATCCCCGGCGTCGTCTTTGTCCTGACCTTTGCCGTTCTTGGCATCGTTTTTGTTATCGAGGTCTTCTTTTTCCTTCGGCGTTTTCGCCATGCCACCGATCTGGTCTTTCAGATCGTCGTCGAGATCCTGCGGCGTATCGCCTTCGGCATCACCGCCGCCCGCGCCTTTTTGCGGATCGTTCTGGTCATTCTCATCACCGCCGCCGGCCTCGTTATCATTGCCGTCCTCACCGCCCGCAGAGGGGTTGCCGCTATCCTCGTCATCGCCGGCATTGGGCACGCCGCCGCTTTGCGGCGCATCGGGGAAGCCGTTTTGCTTGCCGTCCTGTTTCTGGCCTTTGCCGCCGCCTTGCGAAGAAGATTGTTGCTGTCCCTGCTGGCCTTCTTGCCCCTGACCTTCTTGACCTTGGCCTTCCTGACCCTGCTGGTTCTGGCCGCTTTGCTGGCCTTGCTGGTTGCCCTGCTGCTGGCCTTGTTGGCCCTGCTGCCCCTGTTGACCTTGTTGGCCGTTTTGGGGCTGGTTCTTCTGGTTCAGGCGGTTTTCGACCTGCCGCTCGAACTCTTTCATCATCACGTCGGCATAGGGCTTGATATAGATATCCCAGATTTTGCCCATGATCTCGCCGCGTTTGGCCGCCATATCGGCGACAATCGCGCGGTAGCTGTCTTCGACGTTATCATGCGGCGGACGCGGCACCAGACGGTCTGCGGGCTGGGGCTGCAGCGTGCGCACGCTGTCACCGATACCGGCCGACAGGTCGCACAGATATTGAAACGCATCCCGCCCGTTGGCATCGGGCACTTTGGACATATCGACCGTTTTGCGCAGGTCGTCGGGGAAAACGCGGAAGCGTTCCCAGTTTTTATCCTTGTCGGTGAAAAGCCCGTTCTTTTCGTAGCCCGCCAGCAGCGATGCGCGCGTCACCATATTATACATACGGTGCGCCAGTTCGAACGAGATATCGCCCTTTTTGATTTTATCGATGTCTTTTTGTTCCAGCGGATTGGTGACCAGCTGGATCAGCTCTTTCGCACGCTTTTCGCGTTCGCCCTCGGCGACGCGTTTCATGATCTTGTCGATAATCGAACCATCGCCGCCATCGGGCGCCTGATCGGTTTTGACCTTGACCAGCTGTTTGATATCATCGCCGCGCAGGATTTCGCCATAGCCGCGCAAAACCATTGCCACGTGGTTGAGCGAATAGCCCATATCCTGCGGCAGGCGGTGTTTCATATCGATGGCGAACTGGTCGACGCAGATATCCTCCATCGAGTTCCAAGCCTGATGCCACAAATTCCATTCGGCAACTTCCAGCGCCAGCTGCTTTTGTTCTTTTTTGGTTTTTTTCGGCGCAGCGCCCTTGTCGCTGTTGACCGTGCTGGGGTCGACCAAGGCCTCGACCTTTTTATAAAGTTCCTGCATGCGCGGCGGATAGCTGCCGTCGCTGAGTTCGCTATGGCCGATTTCATGCAGATGCACGGCGCGCACATGCTCGAAGCCGGTCAGCAGCATGTAGTAAAGGTCTAGGTTGATATGGTTTTTGATGGGGTCGTGATAGAACCACGAACCGGGTGCGCCCCAATCGAAAGTCACATCGTCGTTTTGCATCGACGCCGACAAGACTTTGGCAACCCCGATGGCTTCGTTATGCACGCCGATGGAACCTTCGAGCTGTTTCCACAGCGTGCTGCGCTCGACCGGTTCTTTGCCCGCATCCATCATGCGCGCCAGCGTCGCCGCCCACAAAAGCTGTTTGACCGGTGTATTCAGTTCGATATCAAGGTCATTATCGACGGCGCGGTTTTCAACCGCCTTGCCCGCCACGGCGACCTGCGCGGAGATGTCTTCGATGGCCGACAGGCGCGCGACGAAATCGTCGAATTGTTCCTGCGTGAATTTTTTTTGCTGTGTGGCGTTTTTAAGCTCGATACGCAGCGGAGTCAGGGGCATGGCGGCGATGCGGTCCATCTCCTCCCCGCGACTGCCGAAAAGGCTGTCTGCTGCTTTTTTAAAACTATCGAGCATCTGTATGTGGCCGCATTCTTTCCCTTAATGACTACAGTCAAACGCGAGGCCGAAGCTATGTCCGGACACTCACATTATTTTCTATAATAATTAAATTACAGTTAATTTCCAGAGATTTCGATTTACGATTCATAACACATTGATTTCCCTAAAATAAAGACAAATTAAGCGGCGCATTTGCCTGCCCCGAAAATTCCTGAAAATATTAGAGAATTTTAAAATATTTTCGGTGTATTGTTATTTTATTACGCCTTTTCTGGCGCTGTTTGCCCCGTCCGGGGCGGCACTTTCGGGGGTTCGTGCATGTTTCAAAAAGACTTCTTCAAGCTGACCGGTCTTTATACGCTCGGCGTCATCGGCATTTTTTATGCGTGCTGGATGGTTCTGCAATGGGTGCTGCCGGAAGCGCGGCTTGATCTGGTGCAAACCCTCTCCACCGCCTTCGGCATCAATCTGCCGAACGATATGGACCTGAGCGCGGCGGAACAGGAAGGTCGCATGTTCTCGGTCGTGCTGGTTATCGCGGCGCTGTCGATCGGGCTGATCCTTTTGAACGTGTTTTTCAGCGCGGTCATCACGGCGCGGTTTATCCGGCCCAAAGTCAAGCTGCTGACCTCCTCCCGCGGGGTTCTCAGCACCACGTGGAATCCGGCGACCCCCTATATGCTCGTGCGCATGTCGAACTTTTACGGCGCCGACCTTGTGGATGTGAACATCAACGTGGTTCTGACGGTCGAGGAAGTACGCCAGAGCGGCGCCAGTACCGATCAGTTCATGTGCTACCTGCCCGTGCAGGATTTCACGCCCCAGCGCATTCTGGTCATGGAACAGCGCACCCCCTGGAGCCTTGCCGTACCGGCCGATATCCTGCTCGGCAATTCCCTGACCAAGAATTACCATTTTAAACCGGGCAAGCCGATTGTGGCGTCTTTTTCCGCGGGCAAGAAAATCCTGTCGGTCAAGCGCACGCTGCAAATCCTTATTCAGGGCACGGATGCGCGTTCTTATTCTCACTTCGTTATCCACCGCCGCATCCCTATCGACGAGCAGGACGGCAGCAAATACACCCTGCATCTGCACAAGGGGTCGTTCAAATCCCTGCCCCTGCGCATCGAAGACGAAAACGATCTGGAGCAGGTCACCGATTAGCTCAAACCGGCTGCGGGCTGGGACGAACAGCCGATTGCCTTTTGAATACAAAAAAACCGGCTCGCTTGCGCGGCCGGTTTTTTTGTGTCGGTAGCTGCCGCAGATTTCGTTAGAACGAAATGAACAGGCCGCCGTTGACCGAAATATTGGTGCCGGTGATATAGCCCGCGCGGTCATCCGCCAGCACGCCGACGACGTAGGCGATCTCTTCGGGCTGCGCCATGCGGCCCATGGGGATTTGCGCCACGATCTGGTCGGAAATGTCCTGCGGGATCGCTTTGGTCATCGCGGTTTCGACATAACCGGGCGATACGGAGTTTACCGTCACGCCCTTGCGCGCGGTTTCCTGCGCCAGCGCCATGGTAAAGCCATGCACGCCCGCCTTGGCCGCGGAATAGTTGGTCTGGCCGAACTGGCCTTTCTTGCCGTTGACCGAGGAGATATTCACCACGCGGCCGAAACCTGCGTCGGTCATGCCGTCGATGAACTGTTTGGTCACGTTGAACAGGCTGTTGAGGTCGACGTTCAGAACCGCGTTCCAATCCGCTTCGGTCATTTTCTTCAGCGTCTTGTCGCGCGTGATACCCGCGCAGTTGACCAGCACCTGTACGGTGCCGTGTTTTTCGCGGATGGTGGCCGCCATCTGTTCGCAAGATGCGAACGACGCCACGTCGCCGGAGATAATGTTGATATCCACGCCTGCAGCCTGCCATTCGGCCAGACGTTTTTTCGCGTTGTCTTCTTCGGCAGGATGATAGCCTGCAAGCACGCGGTAGCCTTTTTGTGCAAGTTCGGCGCAAATCGCGGAACCGATACCGCCGACGCCGCCCGTTACCAGAGCCAGTTTTTTGGTCATTTTTTATACCCCGGAAGAAGTTGGTGTTGATGTATTCGAAGCCGGTTACATGGCGCCGCAGTCAGAATGCGCGAAAGCGCGTGGCGGCATGAGGCAGTCCGTGATGCTACAAAATCTGAACTTCAGCGGCGGCGAAGTCAAGAGCAGCTGCGGCGAAGTCCAAAATGCGGGGGCGCGCAAAAGTATCAAAAGCCCCTGAAAAGCAGAAAACGGGGGCATTCCGCCCATGGGCAAAAATGCACCCCGTTTCCGGTGTCAGTCTTAAGCGGCTGCTTTTTTGTCCGCTTTTTTCGCAAGGTCGTTACCGGCGGTTTTCAGCGCGGTTTCGAACAGCTGGTTATAGGTCTTGCCAGCATCTGCGAGGATGTCTGCGTAGGAACGGCTGGCGTCGGTCAGTTTTTTGCTGACTTCTTGCGCCCATTCGGTTTGCAGCGTCGTGAAGGCTTTGACGTCTTTGGTCTGGGCGAGCTCTTCGGCGGTTGCCGTTGCGGACTCAACCAGTGCGGTCGTCAGCTCAACTTGCTCTTTCAGCAGTTTTTCGCTGAGTTTCAGGTTGGCTTCGCCGAGCTTTTTCCAGCTTTCCAGCGTTTGCTGGCTGAACTTGGAGAGGTTCTCGAGGATTTCGTTTTGCATGTGTCATCTCCTTTGTAGAGAGTGGATGAGGTAGTGCGAGTAATGGTTAAAAGAATCAGCTGTTGCACCGCAACATTGCTGCAATGCACCATATAGCGTTTTGGCCCCACTTGTCAAGAGGGGCCAAAACGGCAAATATCCAGCTAATTGAAGTATATAGCTAATTACTGGCGCTTTTTCTTCATCTCGGCATCGCCTTCGGCCGCCTCTTCCGGCTTGCCGCCCGCGCGCATGCCGGTGGTGGCGAGGTCGAAGAAACGCTGCTGCATGCCCTTCCAGAAATCCAGATTGCGCTCGGTCATATCCTGCATGACGCGGGACATGGGGTTATCCATCATGCCGGCCATGTAGCGTTTCTGGTGTTCGGTGAAGATCTGGAGGTTTTTCTCCAGAAACTCGCCAAACAGGTTCTTGGCGGCATCGTCATAGAAGCCGATGAATTTGGTCAGCATCTCGGTCGTGAAAATGGGGCTTTCGCCGTTTTCCTGTTCGATGATGATCTGGATCAGGATGGAACGGGTGATGTCCTCGCCGCTTTCGGCATCCACGACCTTGAAGTCCTGCCCCTCGCGGATGAGCTGATAAACAGCCGCCAGCGTGATGTAAGAGCTCTTCTCGGTGTCATAGAGACGACGGTTCGGGTATTTCTTGATAATCCGCATTTCCTGTTACCTTGTTGCTAGACCTTGTTTGAGGGGTTAATCCATGAAGTGGCCGCCGTTGGTGGCGATGTTGGCGCCGGTGATGAAACCGGAACCCTCATCCGCCAGAAACGCAACCACATGGGCAACGTCTTCCGGCTTGCCGAAACGGCCGACGGGGATTTGCGACATGATACCCATGCGGATATTCTCCGGCACGCCTTGGATCATGTCGGTATCGATGTAGCCCGGGGATACCGTGTTGACGGTAATGCCCTTTTTGGCGACTTCCTGCGCCAGCGCCTTGGTAAAACCGTGCATACCGGCCTTGGCGGCGGAATAATTGGCCTGACCGAACTGGCCTTTCTGGCCGTTGATGGAGGAGATATTGACGATGCGGCCAAACCCCGCTTCCAGCATGTAATCCAGCACCGGACGCGTGACGTTGAACACGCTGTCGAGGTTGTTGCTGATGACTTCGCGCCACTGGTCATGGCTCATTTTACGCAGCGTGGTGTCGCGCGTGATGCCCGCGCTGTTCACCAGTACCGTGATGGGGCCGAGGTCGGCCACGACGGCCTTGACCACGCGCTGGCTGTCTTCGAAATCGGATACGTCGCACTTGTAGATGTGGAAGGTATAGCCCTGCTTCGCCATGTCGGCTTTCCAGGCTTTGGCCTTTTCTTCGTTGCGGTAGGTCGTCGCGACGACATGGCCCGCGCGCGCCAGACGCTTGCAGATTTCGCTGCCGATACCGCCCGTACCGCCCGTCACCAGACAGACGCGGGGCACAGCCTGTGCGGCCGGGGGAATGTTGGATTCGTTGTTTTGCTGCACGTTCTGGGCCTTCGATAGAGCGGTCATGTCTGCGGTCTCCTCTGAAAAGTGATTGATGACAATAAAAGTACACGCCGTAATACCGCGAGAGAGCTGCCGGAGAAAATACCCATCCGGACCCTGCCCGCTTTGCGCCTGCGCCCCGTTTCCGGGCCGAGCATAAAGCAAGTACCTATCGCCACTTTTCGAGGCTTTCAGACTGGTCATAAAGTAACCGCAGCGCAGCAATGGCGCAAGCCTTATCTTGCAAAAAAAGGGCGGTTTTCCTATACTCTCGACGCAGCGCAGCATTTTTATGTTGCATCGCACAAAAACGTGCTATACTGGAAGTATCCAATATTCATTCAATGTTTTCCAAGGTGGTCAAGATGGCATCCGAACAAACGGCCCACAACCAAGACTGGTTCAAGGCGCAGCAGCAATACTGGGACACATGGTTTCAAGGGCAGCGCCAGTTTTTCGACGCGCAGGCCATGCCCGGCCTCTCCGCGCAGTGGGAAAGCTTTTTCCGCGAATGGCAAAACCTGACAACCGGTTCGGCCACCCCCGCCGCCGACAGCTACCGCGCGTTTTTCACGCAGGCGGGCAAAGGCTTCCTCGACCTTCTTGAAAAATTCTATCAGCCGGGCGCGCCCTATGCCCCCGACGAAACGCTGAAAACATGGATGGACCAGCTGCAAAAATTCTATGGCAGCCTGCTGCAGCAAAACGCGCAGCCCTTCGACGTTGCCGCGCAGTTCAAGACCTTCGCTGACAGCTTTTCGGGCGGTATGCCCAACTTCTTCGGTGACATGTTCAAACCGCAAGGCGCACAGGCGCACAAGGCCGCGTCCTTCATGTATGACCCCTTCGGCTTTTACGCGTCCCTGCCCGGCATCGGCTATACGCGCGAAAAACAGGACAGCCTCAACCACCTCTATCACCTGTGGGTGGAATACGAAGGCCAGATGCGCCGCTACAACATCGAAATGACCAAGGTGGCCATCGAGGCGCTGCAAAAATTCCAGCAATACATCAGCGCCCCGCCCGAAGGCGCAAAGCCGCTTGAATCCCTGCGCGACATCTACGTGAAGTTCGTCGACGTTTCCGAAGACGTCTTCGCCAAATTCGCGATGTCCAGCGAATACACCCGCCTTTACGGCGACGTGGTCAACGCGCTGACGGCGTTCAAAAAGAAACAGAACGATGTCGTCGATGAAACCATGGAGCAGTTCAACCTGCCCAACCGCGCCGAAGTGGACAGCCTGCACAAACGCGTGCATGAACTGCGCCGCGAAAACCAGGCCCTGAAAAAAGACATCGCCGACATCAAGGCGGCGCTGGGCCTGAAAAAAGCAGCCCCGAAAGCCGCCGCGCAACCGGCCGCCGTGAAGGCCGCTGTCAAAACCGCCCCCAAAGCCAAACCCGCAAAACCCGCCGCGAAAAAAGCGGCCGCCAAAAAGGCAGGTAAAAAATGATTTCCGGTATCCAGCTGAAGCCCGAACAAATCCTGACCGAAGTCAGCAACTTCAACCGCAAGCTGAGCGAAGGCATCAAGAACCTGCAAAAGGTTGGCGACCTGCCCACGGGCGTCACCCCGCGCGAAGCCGTCTATACCGAAGACAAGCTGACCCTGTACCACTACAAAAGCCCCACGGGCGACAAAGCGTCGCTGAAAACGCCGCTTTTGATTTCCTATGCGCTGGTCAACCGCCCGTATATGACGGATTTGCAGGAAAACCGCTCCATGATCCGCGGCCTTCTGGCGCAGGGCGTGGATGTGTATCTGATCGATTGGGGCTATCCCGACCGCTCCGACCGTTTCCTGACGCTGGACGATTACATCAACGGCTACATCGACCGCTGCGTCGATGTTATCCGCGAACGTCACAACGTGGATAAAATCAACCTGCTCGGCATTTGTCAGGGCGGCGCGTTTTCCATCTGCTACACGGCGCTGCATCAGGACAAAATCAGCAACCTCATCACCATGGTGACGCCGGTCGATTTCCAGACCGAAGACAACATGCTGGCCCACTGGATCCGCGACATCGACGTTGACCAGCTGGTTGACAGCATGGGCAACATCCCGGGCGATCTGATGAACTGGACCTTCCTGAACCTGAAGCCCTATCGCCTGCTGGCGCAGAAATACATCGACATGGTCGATATTCTCGACAACCCGCAGCAGGTCTGCAACTTCATGTACATGGAAAAGTGGATTTTCGACAGCCCCGATCAGGCCGGCGAAGCTTACCGCGAATTCGTGAAGCAGTTTTATCAGGAAAACAAACTGCTGAAAAACGAAGTCAAGGTCGGCGCGGATACTGTGAACCTGAAAAACATCACCTGCCCCGTTTTGAACATCTATGCCAATGACGACCACCTCGTCCCCCCCTCCGCGTCCAAGCCGCTGGGCAAGGCCGTGGGCACCAAGGATTACACCGAGCTGTCGTTCAAAGGCGGCCATATCGGCATTTACGTTTCCGGCTCCGCGCAGGCGCTGGTACCACCGTCGATTGGCAAATGGCTGGCTGAACGCAAGTAATAATATCCGCAGCATCCGCAAAGGAGAATAATATGAAACGTCATCTGTTCATGGCCATGCTGGCCGTTGCCGGACTGTCCACCGCCGCGCTGGCCGAACAGCACAACCATGTGCATAGCCAGCATCAGGAAAAACCTGCGGCAGGCGAGACACAGGACGCGCACGACGCTTCCGCGCAAAGCGTGGTCGACGTCTATGCCGACGCCATGGAAAAAATGCACCATGACATGGCCATCACCCCCACGGGCGATGCCGATATCGACTTCGCCCGCGGCATGATTCCGCACCATCAGGGCGCGATCGACATGGCGAAAATCGTGCTGGAAAAAGGCAAGGACGCGGAAATCCGCAAACTGGCCGAAGACATCATCGCAGCGCAGGAAAAGGAAATCGCCTTCCTCAAATCCTGGCTGGATAAAAACGCCAAGCAAGGCGAATAAAACAGCCGCAAACAAAAAAAGCCCCCGACATCTGCGGGGGCTTTTTTTGCGGGTTGTGGTTACCAGTTGATATAGGCGTTTTCGACCGCGCTGCAGCAGGCGCGCGGGTCGCACCCCTCCCCGTTCGGATAACCGCATTTTTTATCGACCTTGCCTTCATGCGTGAACGTGCCCGTGGGGCCGGTCACGGATACCACGATATTATCGGGAATTTTGGACAGCATCAGCGCATGGAAACTATGGGCATCCGCCGGCATGGCGCAGCCGCTTTCACCGATTTGCACAGCCTTGTCGTTGCAGGTGATGGCAGGCACGCCGCAGGTCGGCAGCGGCAGCTGGCCTTCGCAGCTATAGACGTTTTCATCGGCGATGATTTTGAAATTGTAATAGCCTTGCGGCCACTGGTTGGCGTTCAGCTGCAGGGTATAGCCCTCCATGCACCACATCTGCGTGCAGGCGCGCGGCATGGGCGCGGCTTGCCCCAGCGGGGCAATGGTGCGTTCGACCGGACGCGGCGGCCTGGCCGTTTCGCTGGCGTCCTGCGCCATCGCCTGCGGCGCCCCCGCTAAAAACATCCCAAAGGCGCAAAGCGCCATAACGATCCGGATTATCCGCATGATAAAGCCTCCGTGGTCTGTGAATGGCCCAGCATAGCCCCAAAATACTGTTTTTGGCTGTTTTTTTGATATTCGCACGCTGGATTCACCCTTCTTTAATGTTATGGCAATAAAATCAGCTTAAGTTCAAACCCGAAAGAGGCCGCCGCATGTCCGAGCCGCAGCACGACAAACAAGCCGTCAAACAAACGCGCGATATCCTGAATGCGCGGCTGGGCGAAATGATCACGGGGCTTCTGGGCGACGACAGCCTCGAGAAAAAATACGCCGCCGGCCCCGTTGCAGACGCCGCCGGCGCCAGCGCCGAAAAAGCGGGCATTGTCAGCGCGGATACCAAAACCGCCCTTCTGATTGCACAAGCCGCAGAACGCACGCTGCGCGCCGCCGAAAAAGTGACTTTTTTTCACATCCACCGCGACCAGATCGTCGAAGACGTGAAACAGGAAGTCAAAGATAAACAGGCCGAACATGCCGAAGCCTTCAGGGCCCGCAACGAAGAGCATCAGAAAATCAAAAACCCGCCGAATTTTATACAGCGCATATTCGGACTTCACGCCGCGCCTGTGCAAATACCCAAGGAAGAGCGCTTCGCGTTCGAAAACGAACAGCGCCAGATTGCAAATGATGCTTACGCCAGACGCGAAACCGCACTGGGATATGTTTCACCCAAAGCGGATACTTTTAAATATGTGGGCGCCGAAGGCGATGCGCCTGCATTAAAATCCGCGCAGGCCACCATGCTGGCCGCGCAAATGTATCTGAACAACGAAATCGAAAGCCGTCTTTACAAAAGCGATTTCCCCCTCGACTACGGCGTCAGCGAAGTCGGCGAAAGCTATACGCAGGGATTAAAACAAAAAGCCGCTGCAGATTTTAAAATCGCCGCCGCGCTTCTCGACAAGGAAGGCCACGGCCCCGCCGCCGTGAAACTGAACGCGGTTGCAAACAGCATCGGCGCGGCAGCGCCCAACGCCCCCGGCCCTGACGAGCTGGTCAGAAAACTCTACAAGCAGGAAGAAGCAAACGTCGATTTTTCAAACCAGCAGATGAGCATGTGGACCATGGCCACCTTCGGACACCGCGCCGGTTTTGAAAAAGAAAACTGCGACAAGCTGATGAAGCTGATCAACCCGCAATCGAGCGGGCTGGAGACGACACCCGTCCATACGATAAAGGCGGGGAATACCCCCGCCTTCAACGCGTCGAAACCTGCGTAAACAGTTCCGCTTATTTGGTGCCGAAAATACGGTCGCCCGCATCGCCGATACCCGGCAGGATATAGCCGTGATCGTTGAGCTGGCGGTCGATGGCGGCGGTATAGACCGTCACATCGGGGTGCGCTTCGTGGAAGGTTTTCAGCCCCTCCGGCGCCGCAATCAGGCACATGAATTTGATATCGGTCGCATCGCAATCCTTGATACGCTCGACGGCGGCCACGGCGCTGTGACCGGTCGCCAGCATCGGATCGACGACAATCACCTGACGGTTCGCCAGATCTTCGGGCATCTTCATGTAATATTCGACAGGGATCAGCGTTTCGGGGTCGCGGTAAAGGCCGATATGCCCCACCCGCGCCGACGGCACCAGTTGCAGCAGGCCATCCAGAAAGCCCGTGCCCGCGCGCAAAATCGGCACGATGCACATTTTTTTGCCCGCCAGCATCTTACCGGTCATTTTTTCCAGCGGGGTTTCAATTTCGACATCTTCCAGCGGCAAATCGCGCAGCACTTCGTAGCCCATGATGATGGACACTTCGCGGATAAGGTTGCGGAAATCCTGCGTTGCCGTGTTCTTGTCACGCATGATCGTCAGCTTGTGCTGGATCAGCGGATGGTCGATCAGCTGCACGTTGGGGAATTCTTTGGTCATGGTCATACCTTTCGTTTATTCAGTTCGGCACATGCGGCCATTCAATAAGTTCGGAAAACGCTTTGTGCATCGCGGGTGCGGCGGCCAGAAACAGGCCGTTGTCGATACCGGCGGGTTTTCCCTCCGGCGTTGTGACGATGAGCCCCTGCTCGCGCGCATACAAAAAACCTGCGGCGATATCCCACGGCTTGGCGCCGCCCGCGTGGAACATCACATCAAACCGCCCCGCCGCCAGATAGCAAAGGTCGAGCGCGCCTGCGCCTTCGATACGCACCGCCGCGCAATGTTTTTCAGCGGCGGCAACGACTTTTGAAAACTGCGCGAATTGCGCGGCGTCGCGGCGGGCATGGCCGGGATCCACGTCGATGAGAGCGTTTTTCAAATCCTTCCGCGCCATACGTTTGAGGGGCTGGCCGTTCAGGAACACCCCGCCGCCCTTGTAGGCGTGGAACATTTCATCGAGCAGCGGGCTATAGGTCACGCCCGCGACAATGTCCCCGTCACGCTCCAGCGCGATGGTCACGCACCAGTGCGGCAGGCCATGCACGAAATTGTTGGTACCGTCGAGAGGGTCGATAATCCAGCGGAAACGCGCATCGTTGCCGCGGCGGTCCGTGCCCTCCTCGCCCAGAAAGCCCCAGTCGGGCCGCGCGGCGGACAGGATACCGACAACGGTTTCCTCCGCCTTGCGGTCCGCGCGCGAGACGAAATCGCCCGGCCCTTTTTCATCGATGACAAGGGTATCCAGCGCGGCAAAATCCGCCCTGAGACCGGCGGCGGCACTGCGCGCCGCGCCCGTCATCAGGCCGATATCGAAAGCAGGGTCGAAATCGTTATTCTTCAAGACCGCGGCCTTTGACATCCTTCAGTTCTTCCTGCGGTTTCACGCCCGTTTTTTCGGCGAAGTAGCCGGCGGCTTTTTTCGCCTCCATCTCTACCGACGCATCGGCGGGGATGAGATACGGCGGAATCTCGATACGCTCGCCCACTTCGATGCCCTGCGATTTGAGCGCGTTGTATTTCATATCGCTCATGGAAGCAAAGCGGTCGATTTTAGTGATGCCGAGCCAGTGGAAAATATCCGGCATCAGCTGCTGGAAGCGCATATCCTGGACGCCCGCCACGCATTCGGTGCGTTCGAAATATTTGTCGGCGCGGTCGCCGCCTTCCTGACGCTTGCGCGCGTTATAGACGAGGAACTTGGTCACTTCGCCCAGCGCGCGGCCTTCCTTGCGGTTATAGACAATCAGGCCGTTGCCGCCCTGCTGCGCCTGTTCGATGCAAATTTCGATACCATGGCACAGATACGGACGGCAGGTGCAGATGTCGGAGCCGAAAACGTCCGAACCGTTGCATTCGTCATGCAGGCGGCAGGCCAGTTTCACATTCGGATTACCAATCGTGGACACATCGCCGAAGAAATACAGCGTATGCCCGCCGATGGGAGGCAGGAATACCTTCAAATCGCTGCGGGTAATCAGTTCGGGGAACATACCGCCCGAATATTCGAACAGCGCGCGGCGCAGATCCGTTTCTTCGATTTCAAAACGCTTGGCGATGCCGGGCAGATACCATACGGGGTCAATCGCGGCCTTGGTGACTTTGACGTCGCCGTTCGCTTTCAGGATATCGCCATCGGGCTTCAGGCGGCCCGCGGCAATCGCGTCCTTGATTTCGGGCATGTTGATATGCGCCTTGGTCACCGCAATCGTCGGGCGCACGTCGAGGCCTTTTTTGCGGTAATCGTCAAACGCATCGCCCACCATGTGACCCCACGGGTCGAGGCTCACGATTTTCTCGGGGTCTGCCCACTGCGGATGCGGGCCGATTTTTTCGGCGGGCGCGGTGTTGGTCAAATCCGGCACATGCAGCGGGTCGAGCACGCCAATCGCCACCGCCATCGCGCGGTAAACCGAATAGGCACCCGAATAGGCGCCGATGACGTTGGAGGCCGCATGGTCGGCCATGCTGGCAATCAGGGGCCCGCGCTCTTCGAGCGTTTTGGCGCCCCAGTTGACCTTCGGCACCTTGCCGTCCTTGGGCGGGTGCGACGTCAGGATGATATGCGATGACGAATTCGGGCGGTTCTTTTTCATGGTCGTGCAGTCTTTCCGTCGGCTTGGTGGCCGCGATATTGCGGCGCACAATAAATCCCTGAAAATTCAGGGATTGAGTCTGCCCCAGAACCCGCCCAAGCGCAAGCGATGCGCCGTATCCGGCTGCAAATTTATGGCAATTTTCAGGGCTTCGCGATGCGCAATCCGGCGGGTTTCGGCACCGTCACATCGTGCAGGCGGATGGCCGCACGTTTAAAGCCCAGCCAGACCATCACCTGCATCAGCGGATGCGCGACCAGATTGTGAAACGCCCACGCGTTTTTGGCCCAGCGCAAACGGCGACCTTCGAGCGCGGCGGGATGCAGCAGCATCACGGCCTCGAAGGCATCGAAATCATGCGCGCTCAGCACCTGCCCGTCCTTGAGGGTGATATCCACCTGCCCCGTCATGTCGATGCGGGATATATCCACGCGCGCGACGGCGGCGATGGGCACAATCGTATCGCCCGCCTTGATAAAATCACGTTTGGTCATTGGGCCACCTGTTTCAAAAACGGCGTGGGGTCGCGCAGCGTTGCGGGTTTTTTATCGGGCGATGGCCATTCGGGCGCTTCACGCGCGCCGTGGGCGTGCAGCTCCAGATGCAGCATCGCCATGGGGCGGCCTTTGTCTTTTTTCAGCACGGTCACGACATGGCCGACCGTATCGCCCGCCGCCAGCATATCGCCGGTTTTGCAGGCCGGCGCGATTTCGCCATAGACCACAACGCCGCTCGCCCCTTCGACCAGCACGGCATCGGTGTTTTCCCACCAGTCAGACCCCGCCTGCGCCCCCGTGAAGGGGAGGATGGCAACAACCCTGCCCGCCTCCACCGCCTGCACTTGCGTGCCTGCGGGGCAATAAAGGTCGATGCCTTCATGCACATGGTTTTTACGCTGTACGCCATAAGCCCCCGGGTGCGGTGCCAGCGGCAATGCCGTCGTATCGGGCGGCAAGGCACGGAAAGACTCGCTGTCATCCGACAGAACAAGCCGCAGCGGCAGCGGGCTTTGCCATTTTGTTGCGCTCTCAGCCATCGACATGCCCGCCGGTTTTATCATCAAGGTCGAAATTGCGTTCAATCAGGTCAATCACCCGCGCGGCCGGCACATCGCTGCGATACACAATATTCGGCCCGTGCTGGTCAAGCATCACGGCCCAGATGCCGTCTTCTATTTCGCGCAGACCGTCTGACGTATTCTTGCCGCATTCATGGCTGCCACATTCAAACGGGCGCTGGTCGCGGAGCGGGATTTTATCCGGCGCATCCGGCTTCAGCGGGCAATGGAAATGCACGATGTTATCAAGCGCGGGGTGTTCTTCGAAAATAATCCGCTGGCTTTGCCCGCCCACCGACGGTTTGCCGCCATAGGCGATGACTTTATCGCGCCCCTTGGGTTCGATCAGCACCATGCCGTTTTCTTTCAGCTGGTTGAAATTCGACCAGCGGCGGGAGGTAATGATTTTACCATCCGGCCCGCGCACCGCGAAATGTCCCGCCGTGACCGCGCCGCGCGTTTTGGTCTGCACGGGTTTATAGGCGCCGCGCTTGATGCAATGATCCACCACCGCGCGCAGGTTGTCGCTGATAAGGTCTGATTTCCACTCTACCCCTGCCGAGCCTTCAACCACTGTCGAGCGGGTAAACGTCGCGCGCGAACGCATGAGCGCCATTTCGACCAGCCCTTCAAGCGCCTCCACCCGTTCGGTGGTGACGTGATAGCGGGCTTCTTCGGGGCAGATGACCATATTCATGCGCGTCACCACGTCATTGACCAGCACAAGGTTGATATGCGCGCCTTTCATAAGCTTCAGGCCTGCGAGGTACATTTCATCCTCGCTCGCCCCTGTTGTGGTTTTGAAGGCGACGAGGAATATATCCTTGCGGTCCTTGCGGATGCCGGAAACGATTTTATCCGCAGGTGTCAGTGTCATCGTGGTTTCGCCCGCCGCGGTTTTCATGCGCTGCGCCTTGCGCCCCGGCGCGACATCGTCGATGCTACCGTTGAAATCGCAAATAGCAGGGTTCCAGAACACGATTTTGGTATGGGGGTTGGCGACAATCTCCTGCGCCAGACGCGCCATGTCGTCGTTGGTTTCGTAAGGCGACGCGCTGTCTGCCATGCGCGTCAGCGTCAGGCGGGTGCTGTGGCCAAGGCGTGTGCAAATCCCCGCAATCTCCCGCGCGGTCGAGCCATAGGCGGGCGCCGCCAGCGCCAGATGGTTGCGCACATGCACAATCGTCCCGCCGCCGACCACATGGATGGAGGCACGCGCATCGGCCACGGGCGGCTGCACCTTGCCCGCGCCGAGTTTTTCCAGGCGGTCTACCTCCCCCGCCAGGCGGGCGGTGATGGGGCGCTGGCCGTTTTCCAGCTTCTTGTAGGTATCGCGTTTCAGGTTCAGCTGCGCCGCCGCCTCGTCGCGCGACCAGCCCATGCGGTTGCGCCACGCCCGCAGCGCGGAGGCTTCCATGGCGGATTTTTCGGCATCCTGCGGGTGATGGGCGTCGGTCATGGCGGCTCTCCTATTTTTGATATCGGGTATTTTTTACCCCTATAAGGGTATTTAATACCCGATATCTAGAGATTCGCAAGCCCTTATTTGCGCCATTTCTTATGCAAACTCATTTGACCACATAGCTGATGTCGGGCGAGGCAAAAACCTCGCGCCCGTTTTCGCTGACCACCGCGCGCAGTTTGTGCCTGCCCCGCTGCAGCATCCACAAATGCGAAGGCTTGCTCTCCGGTGCACCGAGGCTCTCGCCGTTCACAAACCACTCCACCACCTGCCCTTCACGCAGGCCCGACAGGCGGAAGGTAAATTCCTGCATATCCATCGGCACGCGCGGATCGATGGCCATGTGCAGCCCCTCGGTCGGTTGCAGAACGTCATGGCGCGCCGCCCCCGCCGCGGCAGGCGATGTTTCCTCTGCCGCCGCCGCGCCCGGCATGAACCATTCGCTGCGCATGTAGCAGCGCGCGGCATCGCGGCTATCCTCGATGCACACATCGCGCTGTACCAGCTGCGGGCTGATTTTCAATTTCTCCGTCACGCGCCCACGATTGAGTTCATTAAACACGCTGCGCAGCGCCAGCGCGGGGCCTGTGCCGCCCGTCACGCCATCCGTCGGGCGGTGGTCGAGGTTGCCCATCCAGATACCCGCCACATATCTGTCGTTATACCCGACGGCCCAGGCATCGCGGTAATCGGTTGACGTGCCGGTTTTCACCGCCGTTTGCAGCGGAAAATTGAGCACGCTGCTCGTGCCGAATTCCATCTGCCGCGCATGCGGGTCGGACAGGATATTGCCAATCAGCGTTGCGGCCGCTTCGCTGTAAACCCGCGCCCCGCCGCGCGGCGACGGATCATCCATCAAAAGATGCAGGGGGTTTTTCACGCCGCCCGCCGCCAGCGCGGCATAGCCGGAGACCAGTTCCAGAAGCGTGACCTCGCCATTACCGAGGGCGAGGCCGTCGTCATAAACCTCCGCCCCGCGCGCAAGGCTGCCGAAGCCGAGGCGGTGCAGAATGTGCAAATAATTTTTGACACCGACATGGCGAATGGTTTTGACGGCGGGGATGTTCAGCGAATTGCCGAGCGCCTCGCGCAGGGTAATCCGTCCGTAAAACGTATTGCTGTAATTGCGAAAACGGTGCAGCCCCGCCCCCACCGCGCCCGAATAGGGGCTGTCGTCGATGATGGTGCTGGCCGTCCATCCCGCATCCAGTGCGGCGGCATATAAAAACGGTTTTAGCGCCGACCCCGGCTGGCGCGGCACGGTCACGGTGTCTATCTGGCCGCCCGGTGTTTTTTCATCGCCCGCCCCCGCGACAACCCAGGCCAGAATCTCGCCCGTGCGGTGGTCGGCCACCAGCGCCGCTGCGTTATAAAGATTTTTCGATTTCAGCGCCCACACGCGGTCATCAAGGATTTTTTGCACCCGCGATTGCAGCCCCGCATCCAGCGTGCTTTGCAGCTCAACAGCGCCGCCCGCCGCGTGATATGTGCGCAGGTACGATACCATATGCGCGGCATCGACCGGCAGCGCGGGTTTCTGAAGCGTGAAGCCCTGCGACGATACATGCGCCAGCGTTTTATCATCCAGACGCCCCTGCGCCGCCAGCGCCGATGCAAGACGCAGGATGGCGCCGTCGATGCGCGCCGCGTCCTTGTAAAGGTCATAGCCGCTTGGGGCGCGCACCAGCACGGCCAGCGCCAGCGTTTCCTTGGCGCTCAAGGTATCTATATCGCGGTTGAAATAATACCGCCCCGCCTGCGCCACCCCGCGCCGGCCCGACGCATAGGGTACTTGATTGAGATAAAATTCCAGTATCTGCGGCTTGGTCGCCAGATGCTCCAGCTGCGCGGCCTCTATCCCCTCCAGCCATTTCGACCACAAACTGCGCGGGCGCGGGTGCAGCTGGCGCACGACCTGTTCGGTGATGGTGCTGGCGCCGCGCACCGTGCCGCGCGCGCGGATATTTTGCGCAAGCGCGCCCGCCCGCGCCCGCCAGTCGACGCCGTCATGCCCGTAAAACCGTTTGTCTTCGGATTGCAAAAACGCCTGCACCAGCAAATCCGGCATCGCGTGCAGCGGGCGGATGTCTGCTGTGTTCCAGCGGGTATGATAACTGGCCGTCAGCGGCTGGCCGCTGCGGTCGGTCACGCGCGGCTGCGCCGTATCGCGCGCGGCCAGACGCCAGCTCTGCCCGACATCGCGCAGCGACAGCATCGTAGCCACGCCCAGCACCAGCACACAGCCCAGCGGCAGGGCCAGCACCAGACGCCATAAAATTTTACGGCGCGGCGACATCCAGCTGACCCATCACCCCTTTGCCGAAAACATCGGGGTCATACATTTCCTCCGCATGCACGGGCATATGGGCGAAGCTGCCCTCCGCAATCGCCTGCGCGGTATAGCTCAGGTGATAATTGCCCGCGGGCAGATAATCCGAATAGAACACGGCGCGGTCATGGCGCAGTTCCTTGTGATAAAAACTCCAGCGCTCCGCGCCATAGCCTTTCCAATCGCTGAAGCGGAACCACCACGAACCGCCATCCATCTGCATCTCGGCCTTGTCGGCATCGACGGCGGAGGCGGTGGCCAGATCGCGGTTTACGGTTTCAAGACCGCCCGGCAACGGGTCGTCAACCACCACGAAATTACGCGCGGCAGGCAGCGACAGGTAAATATCCGCCCGCACCACGTCCCCGCGCTTCACCGTATCCTGCGGTTTCAGCAAATGCCATTTGCCGTCACGCTCGACGCTGTATTCGCGGCGCACTTCGATACCGGCATTGGCGGGCTTGCTGAAATCGGATTTCGGCGCGTAATGCAGACGCGCGGCATAATAAAGCCGCCCGCTGCCCGTGCGTTCGATATCCAGCGTGGTTTTGCGGCCCGCATCGTCCGGCTCCATCCGGCGGCCCAGCGTGACCGGTTCATCGCGCAGGTCGGTAAAGGACGTTTCGCCAAAAGCCTTGCCGTCGAATTTGGCCACGACCTCCATCGCCACCTTGTCGCTTTCATATACGCGGCTATAGGACGTGAGGGCATTCATGCAGAACATATTCTCCTGCGTGTTTTGCCAATAATCGCGGCCTTTGCGTGTCTGGGTAATCGTGCGCACCATTTTAAACGGCGCATCGCCGACCAGCTTGCGCCCGTCTTCGCGCCCCGCATAAACGGTGAAGGCGTCCAGAATGGCGCAGTTATCACGCATGGGCGTCGCAAGGATGCGGCTATAGCTGTCGTCCAGTTCTTCGGTAAACATGAACTTGCCGCCGGTCTGGTTTGCATGAGAAAGAATGTCTTTCGCCGCTTCCTCCGCCAGTGCGCCGCCTTCCTTGAAGCTGAGGGCCGCGCGCAGGTAATGCGCCTTGCCAAACAGGCTCATGCCCTTCACATGCGGGCGGTAACGCTGCAAATCATCCATCGTCACCTTGCCTTCATGCGCGGACAAGGCCGCCAGCGCGACCGCACGCACGGTCGAGCGCATGCCTTCGGTATAAAACCCGGGTGCGGTATCGTTGCGCAGCAGGTTTTGCAGATAGGCATGCAGTTTTTTCTCGACCGCTTCGGGCACTTTATAGCCGGAGGCCTTCAGCCAGTTGAACGCCAGCGCGGTATAGGCGCTGAGGTACGGGCTGACATATTCATCCCGCGCGAGGAAGAAACTCATCCCCCCGTTCGGCGCCTGAAACGACGCGGCGTTGTCGAGCGTTTTTTGCGGCAACTGGTCACTGCCTTCCCATTTGAAGCCTTCGGGAATATAAGACTTCAGGTTTTGGAAATGCGCGGCCATCATCCCCTTGGTCAGGATTTGCTCCCAGCACAGATAGGGGTAATCGCGCATGTATTTGAACGCCCCCTCGACGGCGGAAATCACGCTCGGCGCCAGAACGACGCTGACGCCGCCGACATCGGTATAGATACCTTCGGGCACGGCGATGGTTTCGCTCACCTTCGCATCCGTCGTCGTGCCGTAATTGGCGGCGGTTTCCATGGAACGCATTTTGCCGACAGGCACGCGGTGCACCATACCATCGGCATCGACGGCATCATGCGCCTTGACCGTGAAAACCAGATCCCCGCGCACCACCGCCGCCTGCTCCGGCAGCGCGGTTGTGGTCACGGGCATGTAAACGGTGGTGCGTTTATAAGGTTCCAGCGTCACCTGCTGCGTGGTTTTGGCGGGGTTCTTTGCAGTATCCACCGGCCCTTCGACCGCGATATCCACATCCATCGTGCGCGGCTTGTCCGTGCGGTTCATGACGCTGAATCCGGCCTTGAAGCTGTCACGCTCCGTCACCTGATTGGGCATCACGGGGCGCACTTCGGTCGGGCGGTTGACTTTGAACGTCCCCTGCCCCAGCCCCAGACGGTCGGTCGGCGTCACCGCCATCGCCAGCACGCGCCAGCCCGTCAGGTTATCGGGCAGTTCGAACGTGAAGCTGGCATTGCCGTTGCTGTCGGCATTCAGCGACGGATTCCAATAGGCGACGAATTTGAACAAATCGCGCATGGCAAAATCCGCGCCGCCGTCGCCGCCGGGATTGGCGCCTTTTTTCTCGAACTTCTGGCGGCCGATGAGGCGCGTCAGCAGGTTGTAGTTTTTAAGGTCAAGACCTTCCAGCGTGTAAAAGCCGCCATAGGGGTCATAGGCCTTCGCGCCCGCCGCAATCAGGTCGAACACGGCCTCGTCCAGTACGGCGACAGCGAATTCGACAGGCTCGCGCCCTTGCGGCTGTTTGGGCACGCCGTTCAGCGTCACGGTCACTTTGTCACGCGGGCGATAAACCTCGCCATCCGTTTTGACGCTAACTTTCATTTGTTTGTAGGGGTCATTGACCGGCACGGTCACATATCCCATGCGGAACGATGGCTTGCCCAGATCGACGCCGCCTTCTATCGGCGCTTCCGCCGCGCGCGGCGAGGTCACGACAACCGACAAATAGAAACCGGGCAGATAATCCGGCTTCACGGGGATTTCGATGACGGGGGTGCTGCCCTCCAGTTTCATCGTGAAGCTGTCGATAACGCCGTAGCGCTCGACGGTCACCAAAGCCTCCGCCCCCGGCCACGGGTTTTTGACCAGATAGCGCGCGGTATCGCCGACGTTATATTCGGCTTTTTCCGGCACGATGGGCAGCAGCACATCACTTTCGTTGTGCCACATCACAAAATCACGCCCCGCCACCCACAAATACTGGGTGCTGCTGTGGCTGCGTTTTTGCGTATCTTCGATGGATGCCGTCGCGCGGTAATATCCGGCGCTGTCGGGGGTAAAGCTGCAAGCCTCCGCCCCTTTGCCGGACGTGCCCTTGCACGCGCCCGCGGCTTCCCATTCGGTCGAATATTCGGTCAGGTAGGCATTGCCGGCGCCTTTGACCTTCGCGGCCTTGGTGACCTGTTTTTCAAAACCGACGTTGACAGGCAGACCTTCGACAATCTGGCCGCGTTCATCGACGACGATGAATTCAACCTTGGCCTCTTCCTTGGCGTTATAGACCCATTTGGTGCCGCGGATACCCGCAAAGCGGTCGCGGCCCACGAAATCGGCCTGCGCCTGCGATGCGATATATTTACCGCGTTCATCCTGCACGGCGGTTTCAACCGTCAGGCGGCCATAGACCACGTCTTTGATATCCAGCGCGAAGCGGGTTTCAAGATCGCCCTGCGCATTCAGCGGCGCGGTCGCCTGATGCACCTGACGCGCATATTCATCTTCGGCGCTGGCAAACAGAAAACCCGCCGTTGCCGGATTTTTCGGGTTCAAGCTGCGCGGCGTCAAGGTCGCCGTTACGCGCGCATTGGCATCGGTATAGGGCCCGCCGGAGTGCAAACGCGCGGCGCTTTGCACCTCGACCTCTTGCCCATCGGCGAACAAATCGCCATTCAGGTTCGTGGTCACGCGGAACGGCGCAGGCGTAAAGTCGCTGACAAGCACACGCAGCGGCGTCCATGAATAATTCGACTGCTGTTCGTATTCGCTGAGGTTTTTCTGCTCCGGCAGGAAATCACCGCTGAGGCGGAACTGGTACCAGCCCACCGGCGCGTTTTCGGCAACGGAGAATTTTCCATCGAAGGCGCCGAAACTGTTCAGGCGGACATCGTCGATGGTCGACACCACGTTTTCCATCGGGTCGATGATTTCCAGTTTATATCCCGTACGCGGCGCAGGCGTCAGCGTGCGGTCGTTTTCGTTGCGGACATAGATTTTATATTCAATCGTATCGCCCGCGCGGTAAATCCCCTGCGCGGTTGCACCCCAGGCGCGGATATGCCCGAATTTACGGCGGTTTGCGGCATAAATGCTTTCGTTCGACGCGCGCCACGTATCGATGCCGAATTCCCATGCGGCGGGCAGCAAGGCCATATCCTCGCCCTTGTCCACACGCACGAAGATACGCGGCGTTTCATCGCCATACCCGCGCGTGAGATCGAGCATCGGGTCGATGCTGTCCGTTCCCGCCAGACGCGCCAGACCGTTCGCGCCCGTGCGGGCCACCGACAGCGTGGTGTCGCCGGGTTTCCACGCCAGCGCCGAAACTGCATCGCGGTAGAACGTCACCTGCGCCCCTTCGACCGGCGCGCCCGTCGCCATATCCGTCACCCAGACGAGCGAGGAGAAATGGCCGATTTTCGCATGCACCTGCCACGGCGTCACCTGCGCGAACAATTTGCGCTCATAGGGGGATTTTTGCGGTACATCCGGCTCGGTTGCCAGATAGCCAAACAGCGCACCGCTTTTGCCGCCCAGCGCTTCGCGCACGCCCATGGGCACGGCGAATTGCAGATTGCGTACATCGGGCAGCGTAGCTTCGAGTTTCTGGTCATCCTTGATACCCGCCGCCGTCACACTGCGGTAATTGAAAACCGTTTTTTGCAGATTGTTGACGTAGAGCGGCACTTCGCTGTCCGTCTGGCTTTCCAGCACGGCGGTATTGTGTATCAGCTCGAAATTCGGGCGACGGTTGTCTGTCGCAAAACTCAGGGTGAACCCCGCGTTCAGCTTGCGGCTGAATTCATCCTCGAATGCCGTTGCGGGCGTTTGCTTGCCAAAGAGGCCGCGCAGCCACGCCATCAAGCGCGCGAAGAAACCCTGTTTTTCCTGTTTCAGCTCGATTGTATAGTCCTGCATGGCCTTGAGCCCTTGCGGCAGGAAAATGTCGTACGTATTGCCTTTTTCATGGGCGCGGCCCAGACGGGAATATTCCTCCGACAGATCACCCCAGATATCATCTGCCGCTGCCGCACTGCCGAGCGCGGGGGTAAAGGTCAAATGCTTTTTGACCTGCGAGCGCATGACAGGCACCGAAAACCGCAGCGCGACAGGCGCCATCGGGTTGCAGCGGGCGGTGGCTTTCTGGCCCGGCGCGACAGTGATTTCATTGTCGTCATTGTCCGTGCAGCGCAGCCCGACCACGCTGAAAGACGGGAAAGTATCGAATACCGTCACCTCGCGCTCGGCCACGGATGGCGTATTGCCCTCCGCCGAGACAAGGCCGGGGCCGACGCGGAAGGTCACGCGGGTATCCAGCGGCAATTCTTTCGCCGGCTCCCCCATCAGCACGCGGTGGTAGGTCTTGCCGTCTTTTTCGACCGGATCATGTCCATGTTCGGGCACGCTCAGTTTGATTTTGGTTTTCTTGCCGTTCACATCGAAAAACAGCGCCTGCTCCGCCGATGCCAGCGTTACGGGCTGGTTGAACGTCAGGCGGATTTGCGGCGTGCCCGGCGAACGCCATGTTTGAAACCAGCTGTGGCGCACATCGGCGCGCTGGGTGATGAAGCGGTGTTCATAGGGCGCGGCAATCGTCGCGCCATCTTCGGCGGTGATGCCGGGGCGCACGGTGATTTTATAGTCGGTCGATTGTTTCATCGCCGTCTGTTCGCCCAGATTGCACGACAGCGAGGTTGTGTTCAGCCAGCGCCATTCGCATTCCAGCGCGGGCGCGATGGTGACGGGGATTTCATCCGCCGTGCGCTCCATACGGCCGATCGGCACCACGGCGCGGTTGAAGGTGATGACGATCTGGCGTCCGGCGGGCACATCCTCCCCCTCCGGCGTGATGCGGGTGATTTCAAGCGGTGCGGCATCCGCATTTTGCGCGGGCGCGGGCAGCGCGGCGAAAAGCGTGAGCATAACAACAGCAACAACGGCAGAGAATTTCCGCATGGTGGCACCCCGGGCTTGAAATCATGTGTGTTTGAGTCTGGCAAATCATAATGAAAAAGCCGTAAAGATGCGAGATATCCCTGCATCGCACGGCATAAATTATGGTGCGCCCATCGTTGTATTTTTCGTGGCGTTTTTAGTCATAAGCGTTTAAAAATATATCCACAGGATGACAGCCGAAAACGAGGACGCCGATGAACCCGCACAGCCACGCACAGCAGCAAGACCCGCAGGACGCAGAAACCGGCATCGCCGCCCGCCGCGCGCCGCCCGTTGTCGATGCGGAGGTGATTGGCGCGGAGGTGATTGGCGGGGAAGACGCGGATATGGCGGCATCCTCCCCCGCGGCAGACCCGTCAGGCCGCCCTGAAAGCGCCTATCCGGAGGGGGTTATGGCCAAGCTGCAACCGCTTCTGGATACGGCGCACCGTGCGTTTACGGAGCATCCGGCCGCCGCGGGCGAGACCTATTGGCAGCACCTGTGGTTCACGATCAGCATGGGCGCGCGCCTGATGATGGCGGGGTTTGTGATTGTGCTGCATGGCATCCTGCCCTTCACCCTGACCTACACGGGCAGCAACATGCTGAAAAAATGCAATAAAATATTGTCCGAACGCGCCGTGAAGGCGCAAATGCCCTGTGAATCGGCCATGCCGTTCGGGGATCATATTTAAGCGCGCGTTCCCCACGCATCCTTCATTTGCTGCGCATACAATATACATGCGCGGTACATAAGCACGCATATGATTGGCGAGAGCCTGAAAAGCGGAATCGACGCTTGACAGAATAGGCTCCCCATGGTCTTTTGACCCAACTTCTTTTTAAATTTTTATGAAAATCTAATTGAGTGAGACAGGCCGTGCCTGCCCCGCCCGCACAGCCAAAGGAGCACGCCATGAGCGAACCCCAAAAGAACCCCGACGATATCAAACCGATTGCCGCCAACAGCAACCTGCCGCTGAACGCCATCGACGGCACGGCGGCTGATGCCGAAGAAACCGTGGCCGCAGAAGCCCCCAAGAAAAAATACGGCTGGGGCAAAAAAGCGCTCAGCATCACTTTCAATATCGCCGCCGGTGCCGCCGCCGCTGCTGCCGCCAAATCTATTGTCGCCGTGCCCATGGCGATGATGTCGGCGCCCGCTATCGCAACGCTGCTGGTTTCCTCCGTCGCGGTGGGCGCGGCGATGACCGTTATGTGCCATGCTGGACAAACCTACAGCGCCAAGAAAAAAGGCGTCGAAGGCCCCAAGTTCTGGACCAAGCAAAACCGCAACGTGTTTTTGAAATCCAGCGGCTTCGCCCTTCTCGGCGGTGCGCTGTTTATGGGTTTTGGCGAAGTCATGGATAAATTCTTCGGCCCGTCGCCCGATACCGCAGCCCCCGCGCCTGTCGAGGTGAAGCCGGAGCCTGCCGTGACCGTCGCGCCGGAACCTGCGCCCGAACAAGTCATCGCCGCCCCCGTGGCCGTCCCCTGCCCGACGCCGATGGAATCCTTCGGCGCGCTCATCAACGGCCACACGGTGTCGGAGCGCGTAACCGATGCCATCGCCCGCGCCGGTTCCGACAATGCCCGCATCGCGGCGCAGGGTGCGAAAGACCTCGCGTTCTTTGCGTTCAACGGTTTTGACGGCGTGCCCAAAGATGCGACCGTGGCCGCTGGCCTGTTCCAGCAGGCGGCGGAGGCCGGCAACGTGCAGGCGAAAATCGATCTGCTCTATATGCAGTTCCACGGCCTTGGCGGCGTGACGGCGAACCCGTCGGCGGCCCTGTCCGCCATGAACGATATCGGCACCCCGCGCGCCGAAATGTTCGTCCAGCAATGGGGCGGCGCCGATAAAATCACCGAACGCGTGGCCTTCGATGCGAAGGCCATCCTCTCCGGCGTCAAACTCTGCCCTACGCCCTGAGGGATACGAACAAACAAAAAGCCGGCCCTTTGCGGGGCCGGCTTTTTTGTTGCCTGATGACGATGGATTAGAGGATTTTCCCCTCGAACGGGTTTTTGCCCGCGGCGTCTTCGACTTCGATAACCCAGACGTCGGGGTCGCGGGCGATGGCGCGTTTGATGTAATCGTCGGCGCGGCGTTCATCGATGGGCCCGTCGTCGAGCACATGCATCCAGCCCATAGCGCCGTCCATATCGCGCGTCTGGTTGAGAAGGATGCAACCCAGCGTGCGCATCCCCTCGCGCATCACGATTTTGACCATGACGGTGCCCGCGGCATAGGCGCCTTTATGCACCACGTAAACCGGAATGGCCGCGGATATGCAGCGGCGCACATGGGCATCTACCCAAAGCCCTGTCGGCAGGCGGTCGTCTTCGCCCGATGCGGTCATGATGATTATTTCTTGCGTCTGTGGCCGAACATCTCGAAGGTATGGTCAACCATCTGATAGCCGAGATCGGCGGCGATTTTGTTGATCAGCGCGACCAGCTCTTCGCTCTGGAATTCCACGACCTGCCCCGTTTCGGTATCGACGAGGTGATAATGATGGCCATGGTCAACCTCAAAGCGGGCGGAGCTGTCTTTGAAATCATGCTTCAGCACCAGCCCCAGTTCATTCAACAGGCCCAGCGTGCGGTATACCGTCGCGATGCTGATGGAGCTGTCAACCTGACGCGCGCGTTCGCACAGCGTTTCGACCGAAGGGTGGTCTTCGGATTCTTCGAGCACTTTCAAAATCACCTTGCGCTGGTCGGTGATTTTGAGGCCGGCTTCGGTACATTTTTGCAATAACATAGACATGCTTATTTTATAACCGAAACAGTCCGGTTTTGCCATAGCCGTTTTTAGGGATTTTCCCTTTTATTCAAGCAGGATAGCCTTTTACGGGAAGCACCCGCGATGCCGGAAACGACATGGTGACGGTCGTGCCCAGCCCCTCGCGCGATTGCAGCGAGATATAGCCGTCATGCAGCTCGACCATCGCCTTGGCGAGCGGCAGCCCCAGCCCCGTGCCCTGCCCTTTGTAGCTGCGCGGGTCGTTAACCTGCCCGAAAGGCTCCATCACATAACGCAGCTTGTCTTCGGGGATGCCCGCGCCCTGATCGGCGATTTCGATGACAAGGCTGTTATCATTGCTGATACGCGCCGATACCTGCACATCCGTACCGGGCGGGGAGAATTTGACGGCGTTCGATACCAGATTGATCAAGATCTGGCGCAGCAGGCGCTGATCGGCCTTCATCGCGGGCAGCCCTTCCGGAATATCGGTGCGCAGATTGACCTGCGCGGCCTGCGCACGCGGCTGCATGATACGCCCGACGCTGCGCATGACATCGTCGACGGCAACTTCGGTTTCCAACAGGTTGACCTTGCCCGCCTCGATTTTCGACATATCCAGCACGTCGTTGATGATATCGAGCAGATGGCGCGCGCTGAAATGGATATCGCCGATATATTCTTCGTATTTCGGGTTGGCGATGGCGCCGAAGGTTTCGTTCTTGATCATCTCGGAAAAGCCGATGATGGCGTTCAGCGGATTGCGCAGCTCGTGGCTCATATTCGCAAGGAAGGACGATTTCGCGCGGTTGGCAGTATCGGCGTCTTCCTTGGCGCGGCGCAGTTTGCGCATCATGTTCTTGCGTTCCGTGACATCGCGGATGGTCGACACCATAAAGCGGCGTTTTTGCGAGAGTTCCATCAGCGCCGTCGTCACCAGCACATCGGCCACCGTGCCGTCTTTTTTAAGAATACGCACTTCGCGCGTGCCATGACGCCCCTTTTGCATGAACGCGGCATAAAGCTTGCGCGAAATCGACTGGTCGTTATCGGGGATGAGACGGGTAAAATCCTCGCCCAGCAAGTCTTCGCGCGTCCATTCGTAATCGGCCAGAAACGTATCGTTCACGCGCACGATGCGCCCGTGATGATCTGTCACAATAATACCAAGACCGCTGGCGTCGAACAGCGAGGTCAGCAGCATGATCGCATCGTCACGTTCACGCTGCAGCTGCGCGCTGTCGAGCGTATCGGGACGCGCCATGACGTCGATATAACGCACCCTGCCCTCGGCATCGATGACGGGATTGAAAATAAAGGCCTGCATCTTGAGGCCCGAAGCCGTGCGCGGCACGGCGTTGAACGTCACGGCGCGGCGCACCTTCAGGCACGACAGGAAAGATTGTTCGATCTGGTCGGCGACGGTGCTGGAAAACAAATCGCGCGCGCTGCGGCCCAGCATGTCTTCGCGCTGCATTTCAAAATACTGCGCGGCAAGGCTGTTCACCTCGGCGAAAACAAAGCGGCCGTCCGGCTCCACCGACATGACCATGCGCGCGACCGGCGACAGCAGGAAAAACTGCCGGAAGTCGACGTCAGGCACGAATCCTGCGGAGCTGTTATGTGGTTCGGAAATGGTCATGAAACGCCGGACTACAGAGGAAGACACGAAACACCTACCTTTTTGGTAGCACGTAAATAACAAAAAACTGGTTAACAAAACCTTTCCGCCGCGGCCGGAAAATCATGTTTTTCCTAGAAAAAGCAGATACTTAAACATACGTATAAAAATTAAACTGCCTCATAGCGCTACAAATTGACATAATCTGTTTGACAGGGGTACATAAATACCATATAAAGATGATGCGAATAGTTCGCAAAAGCACTCACTTGAACCCAAGGAGCGACACACATGAACTCTTTCGATAGACAGTTCCAACAACGCCTGGAACTCATTTTCAAAAAGGCGGAAATCGACCAGCGCGTCGAAGCGGAGCGCAAAGCCGCCCGCGAAGCGCAAAACCAGAACGACAGCAGCAAGCCGTGCAATAAAAAAGACGCGCCGAAACCGCGCTAATCTTTTTGATACGCTTGCGTCCCGCCCCCGGCGGGCCTGCCAATAAGAAGACCGGCGCCGTCCGCCCCACCACCACCGGATGCCCGGCCGATACAAAAAAGACGCTTAACCGCCCAACGGCTATAAATCGTGCGGGCGGTTTTGTTTTGTGCGGATACGAAGGATACGGCGTTAAGCGCCGTCTTTGCCGCGGTCGCGGGCGAATTGTGCCAGCGCCGACATTTCGCGGTATTCGGAAATGCGGTTGCCGCCGCCACGTTTGGATTCCATCAGCGCCTGCTTGGCGTAGCCGACGCAGACGTCGGGCTTTTCCCGCTGGATAGCTTCGGCGATACCGAAGGAGGCAGTGACTTTCAGCTTCTCCCCCGTTTGCATGAACACGGGGTTGTTTTCAATTTCCCCGCGCAAACGGTCCATGACCGAGCAGGCATCCATGAACTCGACGTGTTTCAGCACAAGGATATATTCCCCCTTGCCCAGATAATACGCGTCATCGAAAGAACGCACCGTGCGCGCGACAACCTGCGCGACGGACGCGTAAATCAAATCCATGCCGCGGCGGTCGTATTTCTTGGCAAGCTCTTCGAGGTTATCAATCTCGATATTCGCGATGCTGAAAGACGTGCCCTTGCGGTCGAAACGGTCCTGTTCGCGCTTGATGTCGTTGCGCATGCCGGCGATGGTGCGCAGCCCCGTCACGGGGTCAACCGCCGTCGAAGAGTCGGCGAGGTCCTGCTGCAAACGGCGAATGTGATTGATGAAGTTGTCGCACTGGTTTTCAACACCGTCATACAGCGCCAGCGTCGGCGCGGCACCGCCCGCGCAATGGTCCAGTATCAGACGCGCGGCCTTGCACATTTCGTCATGCGCATGTACCAGACGTTCGACAACCGCGCGGTCGACCGTGCCGCGGTCCGCTTCGCGGCGGCACCAGATGAGCATTGCCGACGGGGCATTGGCATCCGCCGGTCGCGTTTGCGAACCGGGGAAGAAACATTGACGGATGACTTCGTTACGCCAATCGAGAATGGTCTCGATCTCCGAGACAATCATATCGGTCGAAATCACCTGGGCGTATGAAACAGCCACGATAAACCCCTTGAAACCCGCAAAAATATTATAGAAAAAGAGAGGGTCTCTTCTTCTCTTAAAATAATCTTACTTTATTAAAATATCGTAAGCGCGGAATTTGCACAACGTCTTCGGGCGGGCAAACAGCTTCCCGCAGGCTAAGGCCGGGGGGATTTTACACCACCCACTCCTTTTGCGCGGCATCCAGACGGTCGGCGGCAATCGCGGCGCGCACTTCACGCATCAGACGGTTCATGGTCGCCACATTATGGATTGAAAGCAGCGTCATGCCGAGCGACTCGCCCGTGCGGAACAGGTGGTGGATATACCCGCGGCTGTGATGGCGGCAGCAATAACATTCGCAGGAGGAATCGACGGGGTCCTGATCCTTCATATACTGCGCGTTGCGCAGGTTCATGCGTTCTTTCGGCGCGCCCTTGACCAGCGCCCAGCCGTGGCGGGCGATGCGCGTCGGCGACACACAATCGAATGTGTCCATGCCGGCGCGCACGTTGGTGAAAATATCGATGAAGCTGCCGATGCCCAGCAGATGCACAGGACGGTCGGGATGGATATGCGCGCTGCACATCGCGACGACTTCGTACATCTGTTCCTTGTGACTGCCGAGCGAGCCGCCCACCGCCGTCGCAAAGAAATCGCGGTCGCGTGTCCATTCGCAGGAAATGCGGCGCAGGTCTTCGTACACGCCGCCCTGCACGATGCCGTACATGCGCTGTTTGCCGTCGTCCTTGCGTTTCCATTCCGCGAGCGACCTGTCGCCCCAGCGCATGCTCATCTCCATCGACTTCGCGGTGTATTCGCGGTCGACGTGGAACGGTGTGCATTCATCCAGCTGCACAATCAAATCCGCGCCGAGTTTACGCTGGATATCGATGGAGCCTTCTGGGGTCAGGAAAAACTTTTTGCCATCCAGATAGGACTGGAACGCCGCCCCCTCTTCCGAGATTTGCAAAATGGTTTTTTTGCGGTGACGCTGTCCGCGGCCTTTGATTTCATCGGCGACGGAGCCATAGCCGAGCGAGAAAATCTGGAACCCGCCGCTGTCCGTAAACATCGGGCCGTCCCAGCCCATGAATTTATGCAGACCGCCCATTTCGGCAATCAGATCCGGCCCGGGCGAAAGCATCAGATGGTATGTATTCGACAGGATGATATCGGTGCGCGCATCGCGCATCTGCTGCGGCGACAGCCCCTTCACCGATGCCTTGGTGCCGCAGAAAATAAAATTCGGCGTTTCGATCGTGCCATGCGGCGTCGTCAGACGGCCAAGGCGCGCGTAGGATTGCGGGTCGCGGTGGATGATGTCGAAGGCGAAGGTCATGATGCGCAAAGTCCAGCGGAAGGAATACAAAAACCGGCAATAAAAAAGGCGGGAGATATCGCTCCCGCCCTTTTTAAATCTTCAACCCAATCAGGCGGCTTTCGCAGCGGCCTTTTTGGTCAGGTTGCGGCGCGGCTTCGGCTCGGGCTTCGGCAGTTCGCCGACTTTCGCCACGATGGCCTTGCGCACTTTACGCAGCTCTGCCGGCAGTTTGGTCGGCGCGGTGCCGAGCAGGTAAGCGTCGATGCCGCCTTTGTGCTCTACCGTGCGGATGCCGTGCGTCGTCGTTTTAACTTTGACGTTACGTGCCAGCGCAACGCTGTAGAAAGAAGCGTCCTGCAGGTTGGGCAGGAAGCGGCGCTTGGTTTTGTTGTTCGCGTGGGACACGTTGTTGCCGACCATCGGCCCTTTGCCCGTAATTTCGCAACGTCTGGTCATGGTATTTATCCTTGTTTCTCTTTATATATGCCCAGGCCAAATGGCCGCGCGGGCGGGAATCCTTTAGACGCAGCAAGATATGTTAAGCACGGCCCCGCCGTCAAGGCTTTTAAGCCCCGTTTTGGCGGGAAATCGCCCCTATCTTATTTTCATAATATTATTTCATATCCTTTTTTGACCTTTGGTTCGGGAAAAGCTATAAAAACCATCCCATCACCCACAGGAGCCGCGCGAACCGCCATGACCGCCCCCATTTCCTTTGTCGATAAAAAGACCGCCAAAAGCACCCCCATCACCCCGCTGAGCGCCGAGGGATTCGCAGATTGGCTGAAACAGCAGGACGACAAAACCCGCAACTGGGTCACGGCCAGCAACTTCAAGGCCGCCGACGGCGCGCTGTTGTTTTTGCCCGATGACAAGGGCGGCATCGCCCGCGTGCTGTACGGCGTCGGCAAGGACGACAGCCTTTACACCTACGCCGACCTGCCGGCCAAGCTGCCGAAGAATACGGCGGGTTATTACATCGACAAAAAAATGACGGATGCGCGCGCAACGCAGGTCGCGCTCGGCTGGGCGCTGGGTTCTTACCAGTTCACCGACTACAAGCCGTCCAAAAAACGCGACTTCGCCGCCCTCGTCTGGCCGCAAAACGCCGACCGCAAAGCGGTGAAGGCCACGGCGGAAGCCACCTTCCTTGTGCGCGATCTGGTGAACATTCCCGCCAATGACCTCGGCCCCGAAGAGCTGGCGGAGGCAAGCAAGAAAGTCGCCAAGGCGTTTAACAAAGCCAGCGTCAAGGTCATCGTCGGCGACCAGCTGCTGAAACAAAACTACCCCGCCATCCACGAAGTCGGCAAAGGCAGCCCGCGCGAGCCGCGCCTGATCGACATCCGCTGGGGTAATGAAAAACACCCGCTGATCACCCTCATCGGCAAGGGCGTCGTGTTCGATACCGGCGGCCTCGACATCAAACCGTCGAGCGCGATGGGCCTGATGAAAAAAGACATGGGCGGCGCCGCGCATGTACTGGGTCTTGCGCAGATGATTATGTCGGAAAACCTGCCCGTGCGTTTGCGCGTGCTGATTCCGGCGGTTGAAAACTCGGTCGATGGCAACAGCTTCCGCCCCGGCGACGTTATCAAAACGCGCAAGGGCATCAGCGTTGAAATCGACAATACCGACGCCGAAGGCCGCCTTGTGCTTTGCGATGCGATTGCCGAAGCCTGCCGCGAAAAACCCGACCTCATCATCGACTTCGCCACCCTGACGGGCGCGGCGCGCGTGGCGCTCGGCCCCGATTTGCCCGCGATGTTTTCCAACAACGACGATATCGCCAATGCGCTGTTGAAATCCGCCGAAAAAGTGCAGGACCCGCTGTGGCGTCTGCCGCTGTGGCAGGCCTATGCCAGCATGCTGGGCAGCAGCGTCGCCGACGTGAAAAACTCCGGCGGCAGCTTCGCCGGCGCCATCACCGCCGCGCTGTATCTGGAGAAGTTCGTCGACAAGGACGTGCCGTGGGTGCATATCGACACCTACGCCTGGAACCCGGGCAACAAACCGGGCCGTCCCGAAGGCGGCGAAGCGCTCGGCATGCGTGCGAGCTATGACCTCATCAAGGAAAAATTCGGCAACGCCAAACCCGCCGCGAAAAAGCCGAAAGGCCCCGCACGATGACGGGCGCGCGCTGGAAGGTCACCGCCCCCGCCATTCCCGTGCGGGAGCAGCCGGACAACGAAGCCCTGCGCGGCAAGCTGGAATCGCAACTGCTGTTCGGCGAGATTTTTATCGCCGAAGAAGAAACGGCGGAGTGGCTGAAAGGCCACTGCGAACATGACGGTTATGCCGGATACGTCGAAAAGAAAAACCTGACGCAGGAATTCGCCGAGGCGACGCATATCGTGACCGCCCAGCGCAGCGATGTTTACCGTGACGACAGCATCAAATCGCCCATTCGCATGACGCTCGGCTTCGGGGCGCAGGTTACGGTGAAAGAGATGGGCGAAAAATTCGCCACCCTCGACGACGGCACGCATATCTATGCCGCGCATTTGTCGAGCCTGTCATCGCGCGAGGATTTCGTCGCGGCGGCAGAAAAACTGGCCGAAACGCCTTACGTCTGGGGCGGCCGCGGCGGTCTGGGCATTGACTGTTCGGGGCTGGTGCAAATCGCCCTCGCCCGCGCCGGTATCAAAGCGCCGCGCGATACCGAAGATCAGGAAAAAACCGTCGGCACCGATGCCACCGACAAACCGCGCCAGCGCGGCGACATCGTGTATTTTCCCGGCCATGTCGGCATCATGGTCGATGATAAAAACATCCTGCACGCCAACGCCACCCACATGAAAACCTGCGTCGAGCCGCTGGACGTTGTGACCAAGCGCAGTGACGGCATCGTGACCGCGGTGCGGCGGATTTAAGAAGCCTCTCCGCACGCCCCACGTCATACCGGCGAAAGCCGGTATCCATCGCGCGGCGTGCGCGCTTCTTACATCAAGACCTTTCAGCCCTCGACTGGATACCGGCCTGCGCCGGTATGACAAAAAATGACATCCGCGGGTCAACGGGATCATCACACAAAAAAAAACACCGGCGTTTGACTGCCGGTGTTTTTTTATCTCGGGGAGCGTTTAAGCCGCCGCATCCTTTTTGCCGCTTTTGGCTTTTTCAGGCGTGGTCGCAATAATCAGCCCTGTTTTATTGGACGTGACCGTGACGCTGCCGCCGTCGCTGACCTTGCCTTCGATAATCAGGTTGGCCAGCGGGTTTTGCAGGTCTTTTTGTATCACACGCTTCAGCGGGCGTGCGCCATATGCGGGGTCGTAGCCTTCTTCGGCCAGCCAGTGGCGCGCCTTGTCGTCGAGGGTGAGCGCGATGTGGCGGTCGGCCAGCATTTTTTGCAGGCCCATGACCTGAATATCCACGATATCCACCATCACGTCGCGGCTGAGGCGGCGGAACAGCAGGATATCATCGATACGGTTCAGGAATTCGGGGCGGAACGCGCCGCGCACCACATCCATCACCTTGCCGCGGACTTTTTCGACATCTTCGCCGTCTTTTTGGGTGACCAGATGCTCCGCGCCGAGGTTCGAGGTCATGATAAGAACCGTGTTGGAAAAATCCACCACGCGGCCCTGACTGTCGGTCAGGCGGCCATCATCGAAGACCTGCAGCAGGATATTGAACACATCCGGATGCGCCTTTTCCACTTCGTCGAACAGCACCACCTGATACGGACGGCGGCGGACGGCTTCGGTCAGCGCCCCGCCCTCTTCATAGCCGACATAGCCCGGAGGGGCGCCGACCATGCGGGCGACCGCATGTTTTTCCATGTATTCCGACATGTCGATACGCAGCATCGCGCTTTCATCGTCGAACAGGAATTCGGCGAGTGCTTTGGCAAGTTCCGTCTTGCCCACGCCCGTGGGGCCGAGGAACAGGAAAGTGCCGATCGGCTGGTTGCGGCGCTGCAGCCCCGCGCGTGCGCGGCGCACGGCATTGGCGACGGCGGCGACGGCTTCGGTCTGGCCGATGACGCGTTTTTGCAAATGCGCCTCCATCTGTATCAGGCGGTCGCGTTCGCCCTGCAGCATTTTATCGACCGGAATACCCGTCCAGCGGCTAACCACGGCGGCGATGTCTTCGTCGCGCACTTCTTCGTTGATCATCGCATTGTCGGCGACGGTGGCGGATTCGGCCAGCGTTTCCTCCAGCTTCGGGATGACGCTGTAGGTCAGTTCGCCCGCACGTGTCCAGTTGCCGTCGCGGTGCGCCTGTTCAAGCTCGATGCGCGCTTTTTCCAGCTCTTCCTGCACTTTCTGGCCGGAGGCGAGCTTTTCTTTTTCCGACTGCCATTTCGACGTGATTTCGGCGGATTGTTTTTCCAAATCCGTCAGCTCTTCTTCAAGCTTCACAAGGCGGTCGCGCGTGGCCTGATCGTCTTTTTCTTTTTTCAGCGCCTCGCGTTCGATTTTCAGCTGCACGATGCGGCGGTCCAGCTCGTCCAGCTCTTCGGGTTTGCTGTCGACTTCCATGCGCAGGCGGGACGAGGCTTCGTCAATCAGGTCAATCGCCTTGTCGGGCAGGAAACGGTCGGCGATATAGCGGTTGGACAGCGTCGCCGCCGCCACAATCGCGCTGTCGGTGATGCGCACGCCGTGATGCAGTTCGTATTTTTCCTTGAGCCCGCGCAGGATGGAAATCGTATCCTCGACTGTCGGTTCTTTGACGAACACGGGCTGGAAACGCCGCTCCAGCGCCGCGTCTTTTTCGATATGTTTACGGTATTCATCCAGCGTGGTCGCGCCGATCATATGCAGCTCCCCGCGCGCCAGCGCCGGTTTCAGCATATTGCCCGCATCCATCGCGCCGTCGGCCTTGCCCGCGCCCACCAGCGTGTGCAGCTCGTCCAGAAACAGGATGATATCGCCATCGGCCGCGCGCACTTCTTCAAGCACGGCCTTCAGGCGTTCTTCGAATTCACCGCGGAACTTTGCACCCGCAATCATGGAGCCAAGGTCGAGCGACATCAGCTTTTTATCTTTCAGGCTTTCCGGCACATCGCCATTGACGATACGCAGGGCAAGGCCTTCGATAATCGCGGTTTTGCCGACGCCGGGCTCCCCGATCAGCACGGGGTTGTTTTTCGTGCGGCGCGAGAGGACTTGAATGGTGCGGCGGATTTCTTCGTCGCGGCCGATCACGGGGTCGAGCTTGCCGTTTCTGGCGGCCTCGGTCAAATCGCGCGCGTATTTATTGAGCGCATCGAACTGGTCTTCGGCGGAGGCACTGTCCGCCGTGCGGCCCTTGCGCATCTGGTTGATGGCGGCATTCAGTTTTTGCGCATCCACGCCGTTTTCTTTCAAAAGCTTCGCCGCTTCGCTTTGCGGGACCAGCGTAATGCCCTGCAGCAGACGCTCCAGCGTCACGAATTTGTCACCGGATTTTTGCGCAGCCTGCTGCGCCTGATCGAACAGGCGCGCCAGATTGGGCGACATATGAAGCCCGCCCGCGCCGCTGCCCGATACGGCAGGCATGCCGGCGATGCCTTCATTCAAAACCTTCATCAGGTTTTCAGGCTTGCCGCCCGCGGCGCGCACAAGGTTGCGCACCACGCCGCTGTCGTCGTCGAGCATGCATTTCAGCAGATGTTCGGGCTGAAGCTGTTGGTGATTGTTTCTGAGCGCCAAGGTTTGCGCGGCCTGCACGACCGATTTGGCGCGTTCGGTGAATTTTTCGAAGTCCATTCTGCGGCACTCCTTATATGTGGCAAAGGCCCTTTATAGGCACCTTTGTTCATTATACGCCGCCGCCTGCCGAATGGACTTAAAAAATGTCAAAAAAACAAAGGGGCGTTTTCCAAAAACGCCCCTTTGGGTGCAAATTCAGGCTGTAGGCCGTGAAATCAGACCGCTTCGGTCTCTTTCACGCGGGCGCTCATACGGCGGCTGCGCACGGGTTCCGCCGCGACTTCCGGCGCGCCCAGAACCTCGATACCGTCATCGCCCGCAGGAGCGTTCAGGTTGCCGTTGATTTCGCCTGCTGCCGGCGCGGCCACACTGCGGCGGCCCACCAGGAAACCCTGATCAAGGTCGTCGAGCGCGACATCGGGCTGTTCGCCCGTGCCGGACATATCGGCTTCCATCTCATCCTGCGCAGGGCCGCGGTGGTTATTGTGATGCGGCTGCTGGAATTGCGCCTGATGGCGGTTGTATTCTTCGGTCATTTCATTGAGCATGCGCTGGTAGTGTTCGGCGTGCTGCAAATAGCTTTCAGCCAGAACACGGTCGCCCGCGCCCTGCGCATCACGCGCCAGTGTCAGGTATTTTTCAGCGATTTGCATGGCGTTGCCGCGGATGCGGACATCGGGGCCATTGCTGTCAAAAGTTTGTACGCGCGGATTGACGCGGCGCTGGTGGCCGCCGCCATTGTTGTGGTGATGGTGGTTGTTCTGACCGCCGCCGTTGCCATTATTATTGTTACGGCCGCGAAAACGTCTTCCGTTTTGATTATGTCTCATGTAACCCACTTCGCTTTGATACGCTGTCCCGCTCTCCCCTTGTTCCCGGCCATTTGGCACACGGGAACCCCCTTTTCGTGACATTCTGCACCGCGGGACGCTTTTTTCCGCAGAACGCACAAGTTCATGTTACTCAAGCCCGATTCGCTTGAAAAGGCATTTTTTATCAAAATGTTGATTTAATGCGATTTTCCGGCTATTCCGCCAGCCGGGCGACAATCACGCGATCTCGCCCCGCCAAATCTTGTCGCGTTTCTAGCACAGTCTGGCCGTGGGCGGCAAGCAGCTCTTTGACCGCGGGGGCCTGCGTATAACCGATCTCGTAGAGGGCCAGCCCGCCCGCCCGCAACCAGCGCGGCGCCAGCTTGGCCAGCGAGCGGTAGGCATCCAGCCCGTCCTGCCCCGCGAACAGCGCCTCGGGCGGGTCATAGTGTATCACTTCGGGGGAAAGGCTCTCGCGCTCCGTCTCCGCGATATAGGGCGGATTGCTGATCAGCACATCGCAGCGGCCTTTGGGTTTGTAGTCTTCCCACGACATTGCCTGAAAGGCGACGCGCTTTTGCAGCCCCAGCAAACGTTCGTTGGCGACCGCCGTGCGTATGGCGCCCGGATTGATGTCGATGCCGATGCCCACCGATTGCGGCCATTCCTGCAGCAGCGAGAGCAGCAGGCAGCCGCTGCCCGTCCCCAGATCCAGCACCCGCAGTTTCTGCGTGCGCCCCTCGGGCGCCCAGTGCAGGGCGGCCTCGATAAGCGTTTCGGAATCCGGCCTTGGATCAAGGGTATGTTTGGTGATTTTAAAGTCAGACTTCCAAAATCCACGCACCCCGACAATGCGGGAGACCGGCTCATGCTTCAAACGCCGCTCGAGCGCTTTTCTGAGTGCGGCCTCTTCGGTTTTTTCCAATACTTTAGAAGAGTTTAAAATCAACTCCTCGTGCGATATTTCAAGAAGCCCCTGCACCAGCAGCCGCGCATCGAGATCGGGCGTATCCATCCCCGCCTGTTCAAGCGCTACTTTAAATTCACGCACGATATCTGCGTAACAAATACCGGTTTGCTCGAAAGATATATCAGCGTCGGAGGCGTTCATCACCAAGACATCTCCGTCAGCTTGGCGGCCTGATCTTCGGATATCAGCGGGTCGATAATTTCATCCAGACATTCGCCCGTGATGACGCGGTCAAGCTTGTAGAGCGTCAGGTTGATGCGGTGGTCGGTCACGCGCCCCTGCGGGAAGTTATAGGTGCGGATACGCTCCGAGCGGTCGCCGGAGCCGACCTGTTCGCGCCGGTTGGCCGCGCGGGCGTCGTCCAGTTTCTGCCGTTCCATTTCATAAAGTCTGGCGCGCAGGATTTTCATCGCGCGGTCTTTGTTCTTGTGCTGGGATTTTTCATCCTGCTGCACGACCACGATACCGGACGGAATATGGGTAATGCGGACGGCGGATTCCGTTTTGTTCACGTGCTGGCCGCCCGCCCCGCCGGAGCGCATGACGTCAATACGCAGGTCGCCATCCTTGATATCGACATCCACCTCTTCCGCTTCGGGCAGCACCGCCACGGTGGCGGCGGAGGTATGGATGCGGCCGCTGGCCTCCGTCGCCGGTACGCGCTGCACGCGGTGGACGCCGGATTCATACTTCATGCGGGCAAAAACGCCGTGGCCGGAGACCGCCACCACGGCCTGTTTAATACCGCCGAGGTCGCTTTCGGCCAGTTCCATCACCTCGAAACGCCAGTTATGGTCGGCGGCATAGCGGCGGTACATATCCAGAAGATCGAAGGCAAAAAGCGCCGCCTCGTCCCCGCCGGTACCGGCGCGGATCTCCAGAATGGCGCTTTTGTCGTCGGCGGCATCCTTGGGCAACAGGGCAATCTGGATTTGCTTTTCCAACAGCGGCAGATCGTCCTTGAGGCGGAAATACTCCTCCTCCGCCATGGCGCGCATGTCCTTGTCGGCTGTTGCATCCTTCATCAGGCCTTCAAGGTCGGCAAATTCGGCCTGAGCCTTTTTATACTGGCGAATGGTCGTGGCCAGCGGCGTGAGTTCGGCATATTCGCGCGACAGTTTGGTAAACACATCCGACGCCAGCGTGCCGGACGCCAGCAGCGCTTCCACCTCGTGAAAGCGGCTCAGCACCTGATCGAGCTTGCGATGCAGCGACATGGGGTTCCTTTACGCGGCGCTGCCTTGTGGCTGTTCGGCGATTTTCTTTTCGATTTCGGCGGCTTTTTCTTCCACCAGATGCACCAGATGGTCGACGATGTTTTCGTCTTTCAAACGGTGCGCGGGCTGGCCTTTGATATAGACCTGATGCGTGCCGCGCCCGCCGCCGGTAAAACCGATATCGGTCATCAGCGCCTCGCCGGGGCCGTTCACGATGCAGCCGATCACGGATACCGTCATCGGCGTGGTGATATGCGCCAGACGCTCTTCCAGCACTTTCACCGTTTCAATCACATCGAATTGCTGGCGCGAACAGGACGGGCAGGAAATCACATTCACGCCGCGGTGACGCAGGCCCATGGATTTGAGGATATCAAAACCGACCTTGATTTCCTCGACCGGATCCGCCGTCAGCGACACGCGGATGGTATCGCCGATACCCGCCCACAAAAGACTGCCGATACCAATCGACGATTTAATCGTGCCGGTGCGCAAGCCCCCCGCCTCGGTCACGCCGACATGCAGCGGATAATCGCAAGCCTCCGCCAGCTGCTGGTAGGCGGCCACGGCCAGAAACACATCCGACGCCTTGCAGGAAATCTTGAAATTGAAAAAGTCGTGGTCTTCGAGGATTTTGATATGGCGCAGCGCCGATTGCACCATCGCTTCGGGGCATGGCTCGCCGAATTGCTCCAGCAATTCACGCTCGAGCGACCCCGCATTGACCCCGATGCGGATAGAGCAGTTATGGTCTTTCGCCGCCTGCACCACTTCGCGCACGCGCTCGTCCGAACCGATATTGCCCGGATTGATGCGCAGGCAGGCCGCGCCGGCCTTTGCAGCCTCGATCGCGCGTTTGTAATGAAAATGGATATCCGCCACGATGGGCACGGAAACTTGCGCGATGATATCTTTCAGCGCCGCTGTCGATGCCTCGTCAGGGCAGGACACGCGCACGATATCTGCGCCTGCCTTTTCCAGCGCATGGATTTGCGCGACCGTCGCCTTCACATCCGGCGTCGGGGTATTCGTCATGGACTGCACGGTAATCGGCGCATCGCCGCCCACGGGCACTTTTCCGACGAAAATCTGGCGGGATTTACGGCGGTAAATCTGCCGGTAGGCCCTGACTTCTCCTGACATCACACACTCTCCTGCCGCGGATGCGTAACCTTAGTCACGCACGCGGATTTTTGTTTTTTTCAGCTCGTCCGCATTCAGCGGCACGCCGCGCAAAATCTCGCCGGAGCGGCCAAGGCTTTGCACCTTCGCACCATCGACGATAATATCCAGCCCGCCCGCATTGGACGTGACCAGCGTCATGCCTTTCTGGTCGGGCACAAAAAACCGCTCGCCCGCAGACAAGACTTTTTTGAAAACAACCTTGCCATCGCCATCGCTGACCTGAATCCAGCTTTTCTGGTTGGCTTCCAGCACAATGCGGCCTTTGCCGCGCTGTTTGATATTGATTTGCGGCTGCAGCGGCTGCTGCTGGGCATTCGGATCGCGCAAAGCCGCGGGCGCACGCGTCGGCTTGACCACCATTTCCGCGGCAGGTTCGTTAGTGGCGGCGGCAATGTCGGCCTGCGCAGTCTTATCGGTAGGAGCCTGCGTGGCCGCGGGCGCTGCTTCGGGCGCTGCGGTTTTGGCAGCTTCCGCGCCCGCCTGTTCAGCCGCAGGGGCGGCAGCGGTTTTGGCGGCCGGTTCCGCCGGCGTAATCATGCCGGTGGCATAACCCGTCAGCGGCTGGCTGTCGGCCAGTGTGGGCTGGCCGGATGCCGTCCCCACCACGGGGGCGGGCGGAATATTATCGGCCACCTCGACGCCCTCGTCATCGGATGACAGCAGCGACCATGCCAGAAACAGCACCACAATACAAAACGCCGCCGCACCGATAAGTACGGGGCCCGGCAGTTTGTCTTCGGCAATCGGGTCGGTGAACTGCAGCGCGGTTTTGGCGGCAGGCTCGCCCGCGTGTTCTTGCTTGAAGGTCGCGACGAGATCTTTTGCATCCAGCTTCAGAAACTGGGCATAGCTGCGCACGAAGCCTACGGCATAGGTCATGCCGGGCAGCTGGTCGATGCGGTCGTCCTCTATCGCCTGCAACTGCGCGACACGCACGTTGATGGCGGATGACACATCATCCAGAGACAATTTCATACGCTCGCGCGCGCTGCGCAGCGTCTTGCCGACCGTATGTACCGCGGCATCGTCATCCGCGGGCGAGGTCTGCGGCGCGGCGCCGAGCGCGGGGCCGCCTTCCGGCTTGCCACTGCGGCGCGATTTTTTCTTTTTGGCGGTCTGCTGTTGATCGTCGGTCATCGAAATTCCTTAATTAACAGAAATAATCTGGATGTCATGGTCGCGGGCAAAAGACAGCAGCCTTTCGCGCAGGGAATGTTCGCGCGAGGCCATGAGATGTTCAAGATAAGGCACCAGACGCCGCGTATCAAGCGTGGGGATCATGGTTTTGACCGCCTCCACCGATTGCGCGGGCACGGACAGCGTGCCGAAACCGAGGGCGATCAGCACCATGGCTTCCAGCGGATGCCCCGCCATCTCGCCGCAAACGCTGACGGGCACATTGGCCGCGCGGCACTGGTCGGCGATGGTTTTCAAAACGCGCAGCATCGCGGGCGATAGCGGGTCGTAGCGTCCGCGGATGGCATGGTTGCTGCGGTCGGCTGCATACAAATACTGCATCAGGTCGTTGGTGCCGACGGCGATGAAATCCGCCGTTTTCAAAATCTGGTCGAGCTGGAACAGCAGCGCGGGGACTTCGAGCATCACGCCGAGGGAGATTTTCTCCGGCACCGCAATGCCGCTGTCACGCGCGCGTTTCTTTTCCATCTCCAGCAATTCGCGCGCGCGGTCGAATTCGGCGGCTTCGGTCACGAAGGGCAGCAGGATATGCAGCGCGCGGCCTTTGGATCCGCGAATGAAGGCGCGAAACTGCGTGCGCAGCACCGCAGGGCGGTCCATGCCGATGCGCACCGCGCGCCAGCCGAGCGCGGGGTTTTCCTCGTCCGGCGCCTTGAAATACGGCAGCGGTTTGTCACCGCCGATATCCAGCGTGCGGAACACCACGGGCTTGCCGTCCATTTTATCCATGATGCGGCCATACAGCTCCGCCTGCGTCACCACCAGCGGATATTTCTGCCATGCCATGAAAGAAAGTTCCGTGCGGAAAAGCCCGATGCCCTCCGCGCCCAGCGTCACCGCGGCGTCGATTTCGCTCATCAGTCCCGCATTCATCATCACGCCCACGCGGATACCGTCGCGCGTGACGGTTTGCTGCGGCATGTGGCGGCGGTAATGCGCACCGCGCGCGCGGCGGGTTTCGATGCTCTTGGCGTAAAGTTCCTGCAGGTATTCGGACGGGTTGACGTAAACGGTGCCCTGATCGCCATCGACAATCGCGGCGTCGCCCGCGTTCAGCAAACTCAAAACATCGCGGCACTGCCCGACGACGGGAATGCCCATCGCACGCGCGACAATCGCGACGTGGTTCGAATAGCTGCCTTTTTCAAGGATAACCCCCTTGAGCCGCGCAGGGTCGTAATCCAGCAGCGCGGCAGGGCCGAGCGCGCGCGCGGCCAGCACGAAGCTGTCCGGCAGGTTGTCTTTTGCCGCCGCATCCGCCGCATCGGTGCGGCCCAGACGTGACAGGTGGCCCATCAGGCGGTTGCTGAGGTCTTCGATATCCGCCATGCGGTCGCGGATATAGGCATCGGTGACCTTCATCATGCGCACACGGGTTTCGTTCTGCACGCGCATCACGGCCGCTTCGGCGGAAAGACCTTTGTCAATCGCGGCTTCGATTTTGGATACCCAGCCGCGGTCACGCGCGAACATCTGGTAAGCTTCGAGAATATCGCGGCTTTCGCTGCCCGTCGGCACGGCGCTGCGGTTGAGCATGCGGTCGAGGGCGTCGTTCATGCTGGAAAGCGCATCGCCCAGCCGCGTCTTTTCCACCCGCGCATCGTCGGCAACGACATGCTGCAAGCCGTGTGCGGCGTCATAGAGCACCACGGTGCCCATGGCAAGGCCGCGCGCCAGCGACACGCCCTCGATGACCGTCGGGCGTCCGCCGCCGGCGGTGCCGGAATTCAGTTCCTGCCGCGTGATGATGCCGCCCGTAACGATAAGTTCAGCGACCAGCATCGAGGCGGTTTCAAGAATATCGATGACTTCGGGGCCGTAGCTACGCGGCAGTTTGTTTTGAATGACCAGCACGCCGCGCACATGGCCCGCGCGCAAAACCGGCACGCCGCAGAAACCGCGAAAATCGGCGCCGCCCGTTTCGGGGCGCAGCGAAAATTGCGGATGGGTGGTCATATCGGCCAGCACCAGCGGCACGGCGGATGCGGCGATATCGCCGATGAACCCCTCGCCCACGCGGAGTTTGGATTGATGCACGACATCGTGAGGCAGACCGACGGTGGAGAAAAGCTCGATCACTTCCCCCGCCCGCTGGATGAAGCAGGAACAGACATCCGCCCGCAATTCGCGCGCCACCAGCCCGACGATACGGTCAAGACGCTGCGGCGCGGGCAGATCTTCGGCCACAGCGTCGCGCAGGCGCAGCATCATCTGGCGCGGCGACGACAGCGCCATTTGCGCATCGACAAAGGCGGATTCGGTTTCTTCCCGCGTACGCGGGGATGCGGAAGGACCCGGCGTCCAGCTATGCGGGTCCGCCGCGGCCATTACGACGCGCGGCCCTCGCCGTCGAGGCCGTAGGCAGTGTGCAGGGAGCGCACGGCCAGTTCGGTGTATTCTTCGGAAATCAGCACGCTGACCTTGATTTCAGACGTGGTGATGACCTGAATGTTGATGCCTTTTTCCGCCAGCGTCTTGAACATTTTCGATGCGACACCCGCATAGCTGCGCATGCCGATACCGATGATGGAAATTTTGGCGACGTCGGCACTGGATTCAAACTGCGCGCCATCGAGGTCTTTCATGGAGTCTTTCAGAACTTCCAGCGTCTTGGGCAGGTCGGCGCGCGGCACGGTGAAGGTCAGGTCGGTGCGCGCGGCATCGGGCGACACGTTCTGGACAATCATGTCCACGTTGACGGCCGCATCGGCCAGCGGGCCGAAAAGCTTGGCGGCAACGCCCGGCACGTCGGGCAGATTGCGCAGGGTAACCTTTGCTTCATCCCGGCTGTGCGTGACGCCGCTGACAACTTCCTGTTCCACGATATTCTCCTCATCTTCTACCAGTGTGCCGGGCAGATCGCTGCCCAAGGCCGTTTCAAAACTCGACAGTACCTGTACCGGTACTTTTTCTTTCATCGCCAGTTCGACCGAGCGGGTTTGCAAAACCTTCGCCCCGACGCTGGCCATTTCCAGCATTTCCTCGTACGAAATGCGGTTGATTTTACGCGCGTGGTTCACGATGCGCGGGTCGGCGGTGTAAACGCCGTCAACGTCGGTGTAAATGTCGCAGCGTTCCGCCTTCAGTGCCGCCGCAACCGCCACCGCCGACGTATCCGAACCGCCGCGGCCCAGCGTTGAAATGCGGCCGTCGGGCGCAAGCCCCTGAAAGCCCGCAATCACCGCCACCTCGCCGCGGTCGAGGGACTCACGCAGCAATCCCGTCTCCACGCTTTTGATGCGCGCCTTGGCGTGCACTTCGTTGGTCATGATCGGCACCTGCCAGCCCTGCCACGAGCGCGCGGGCACGCCGCGTTTTTGCAGCGCCAGCGCCAGAAGGCCGGACGTCACCTGCTCCCCCGATGACACGATCGCGTCGTATTCGCGCGGATCGTAGATTTCGGAGATATCGTTGCAGTACTTCACCAGCTGGTTGGTCACGCCGGACATGGCGGAGACGACGACCGCCACCTTGTGGCCGCGGCCGATTTCGGCAGCAACCTTGTTGGCGACGTTCTCGATAGCCGGAACCGTGGCGACGGAGGTGCCGCCGAATTTCAAAACGAGTATGCCCATGGACTTTCAAAGCCTCTTTTTATGCTGCCGAACGGGAGGCAGGCGCAGGCGGCGGAATGCCCCCTGAGACCCTTTTGCGCCGTGCGGCTTGTATTCCGACCAGAATAGCCCGAACGGGCCATGATTCCGAAGAGTCTTTTTGCTGATTTCATTAAATATTTCCGTGTTTTTACAGCGTTTCGGATGCTATTCAGGAGGGGTTGTCGCAAAACCGCAGAAAAGGATATGGAATATGGGAAATATTACCGTCATCGGCTCGCAGTGGGGCGACGAAGGCAAGGGCAAGATTGTCGACTGGCTGGCCGCGGAGGCCGACATCGTCGTGCGCTATCAAGGCGGGCACAACGCCGGCCATACCCTTGTGGTGGGTGACAAGGTTTACAAGCTGCATCTGCTGCCCTCGGGCGTGGTGCGCGGCAAGCTGTCGGTCATCGGCAACGGCGTGGTCGTCGACCCCTCCGCCCTGCTCGAGGAAATCGAGCGCCTGAAATCGCAAGGCATCCATATCACCCCCGATAACCTGATTATTTCCGAACACGCGCCGATTATCCTGCCGCTGCACAGCGCCCTTGATAAGGCGTTCGAAGAAGCGCGCGGCAAAAGCAAAATCGGCACCACGGGCCGCGGCATCGGCCCCGCCTACGAAGACCAGACAGGCCGCCGCGGCATGCGTATGTGCGATCTGGCGCATCCCGAAAGCCTGCCGGAAAAACTGGATAAACAGATTTTCTATCACAACGCGCTCTTGCGCGGGCTGGGCGCGCCGGAATTGAACGCGGCGGAGTTTGTGACCTATCTGCAGGGCATCGCGCAGAAACTGCTGCCCTATATCCGCCCGAGCTGGAAAGTGCTGGATGACGCCCGCCAGAGCGGTAAAACCATCCTGTTCGAAGGCGCACAGGGCGTGATGCTGGACGTTGACCACGGCACCTATCCCTTCGTCACATCGTCGAATACCTCGGCGGCGCAGGCGGCGCTGGGCACCGGCGTCGGGCCCGACCAGCTGGGCTTTGTGCTGGGTATCACCAAGGCTTATACCACGCGCGTCGGCTCCGGCCCCTTCCCGACCGAACTGTTCGATGACACCGGCGAAACGCTGGGGCGCATCGGCCATGAATTCGGCACCACCACGGGGCGCAAACGCCGCTGCGGCTGGTTTGACGCGGTGCAGGTGCATCAGGCCGTGAAAGTTGCGGGCATTCAGGGCATCGCGCTCATGAAACTCGATGTCATGGACACGCTGGCCGAAATTAAAATCTGCACGGGCTACAAAGCGGGCGGCAAGCATTACGACTACATCCCCGCCTCGCAGGATTTGCAGGCGCAGCTGGAGCCTGTGTATGAAACCCTGCCCGGCTGGCAGACGTCGCTCAAAGGCGTGCGCAAACTCGAAGACCTGCCCGCCAATGCCCGCGCCTATATCAAGCGCATCGAGGAGCTGATCGGCGTGCCCGCGGCGGTGATTTCCACCAGCCCCGAGCGCGAAGACACCATCCGCATCATCGACTTGTTCAAAAGCGGCATGAAGACCTGTACGGCGAAGGTGGCGTAAACTTAAAAACTAAAATAAACTCACAGGTGTCGGAATGAAAAAGGTAATTGCATTTATACTACTTATATTCCCTGTAGGCATTTCTCTGGCCAGCGAAAAGCTTATAATTCCTTCCGACGCCAAAGCCTCATATGAAGTTCTATTATTAGAAAAGCCAAGCGCTACTGAACGCATTTTAGCCACAAAGCGCACTGGCCCAACTGGCCTTGTTGATTACAGCAAAATTCGTATAAATTGCACCGCATCTACCTTTCAAGGCCTCGGCGAAGGGGAAACGCTAGAGGCAATGAATAATCACAAGCCTACCAAAGAGGGGCTTCCTGTAATTGAAGGAAGCATAAAGTTTTATCAAGTAAAGTATGCATGCTCCCAATAATATTGGCCTTAAACTCGCGAAGCGGTTGCTCGGCTTTTACAGTATAATCAATGCCCAAACTGGTTCATGATATAGCCGATGACCAGCACCTGCGGCACGGTCAAAAGCGGCAGGAACAGCGCGATTTTCCATGATTTGGTGGCTTCGCGCAGCACCATGATTTCGGTGTAATCCGTCGCGACGCCCGCCATCAGAAACGTAAAGCTGTTACCAACCGCGCCCGCGCGCATCATCAGATCGCCCGCAATCGGCGCGGCGCCTTCGGAGCAAACTTCGATAATTGTCGCCGCCACCAAGGTCGCGGCAAGACCGATCATGGTGGGGCCGAACCACTGCGCGAAAACATCGGTCGATACGCCCGCGCGCAAAGCCGCCGCGATAATCACGCCGACGAACAGCCAGCGCACAATCATCTTGGAATCTTTCACGCCGATCACCAGCGTGTCCCAGAAAAAGCGCGGCGTCCATTTGACGTCGGACAGGCCTTTTTTGGCAGCCGGCCAGAATTGAAAACCGCTGGAAATCGGGCGGTGGTTGGGGTTTTGCGGCAACACGCCACGCGCCACCAGATGGTCGAACAGAATACCCGTCACAATACCGATCGCCATCGACAGCACGATAAATGCCGCCGTCCATTTCAGGCCAATCAGCGCAATCAAAACCAGCGTGAGCGAAAAGGAATTCCACGGGCTGGCAATCAAAAACGCCATAACCTGCCCCACCGTCGCGCCGCGTTCATAGAATTTCGCGCCGACCATCAGAATGCCGTGGCTGCACAAATCCAGAAGCACGCCCGCGAAAGCCGCGCGGAAAATCCCCTGCGCCCCGCGGCCGGAGCCGAGGGCGGCCATCACAAAATCACGCGGCACGCGGCTGAGGAAACCCATGGCAAGAATACCCGCCACGACGCCAATCCACATGACGTTCATGAGCTCGAAAACAGCGCGCGAGAAATTCCAGATCACACCGCGGGGGCCATGCATCATGTCGTGCTCGCCGATGTGCTCATGCGCCAGTACCGTCATGTTAATCGTGCCCAAAAGCAAGCCCACCACATAGGCGACCGCCACAATCAAAAGCCCGCCCCAAAACAGCCAATCCGCGCGGGGTTTTCCGGTTTCATCCGTGTCACAGCAGGAAGGTGTGGTTTTCACCTGCGGCGCGCAGCACGAAGCCCCTGTTTTTACAGGAGTTTTTATTTGCACCGCCGCCGGTTTGGCCGCACAGCAGCCAGCGGTATCGACAGCGGGATTTTCGGGTTGACCAGTTTTCATAAATTTGATAATGTGGCGCCCATTGTTGCTAAAAGTGAGACTGGACACTACCTCTTTCCTTTAGGGTAATATAGCCCCAGACAGACGGGATGCCAGAAAAATGCACCTCGGGACGCAGCAAAAACGAAAAATGAAACAGTTTTTTTGCAAATCGCTGATGAGCCTGTCCTTTGCCGCCGCGCTGGCGCTGCAGGGCACGGCTGCCTATGCGGGCTACGAAAAGGCCAGCCTGCGCTATGACGTGGAAGCGCCCAAGAAACTCGGCCTCAATTACGATGTTTACGCCGGCGGGTTCAAGGCGCTGGCCGCGACGCTGGACATGGACCTCGACCCCAAAGCCTATGATATGTCGCTGAAAGCGAAAACGCAGGGCACGATCGGCTCCCTCTTCCCGTGGGAAGGGACGTATGCAACATCCGGCGTTGCCAAAAACGGCACCCCTGTGCCGACGATGCATACCGCGCGCAGCAGCTGGAAAAAAGACGAAAAAGTCACGGAAATGCAATACGCGCCGAACGGCAACCTTTTGAAAACGACCACGCACGAAGACAACGAAACCAAGGTCAAAAAAGATTTCGACCCGAAGCTGACGACCGATGCTGTCGATATGCTGACGGGCGCCTTGCAAATGCTGCAACATTCCGGCCAGACATCAAAATGCGAAGGCAGTTTCCCCGTGTTTGACGGCAAACGCCGCTTTAACATTACGCTGCATGATGACGGCACCGAAAAGCTTTCCAAAAACAAATACTCCGCCTTCGACGGCGAGGCGCTCCGCTGCACGCTGAAAGTGGAACCCGTCGCGGGGTTCAAGAAAAAAGACACCCAGCGCGGCTGGATGGCCGTGCAGGGCCATACCGAAGCGCGCAAAAAACTGCCGACGCTCTGGCTCGCGCAGCTGGAAGAAAAAGGCCCGATGGTCCCTGTGCGCATGGAAATCGCCAGCGCCTATGGCTCGGTCGTCGCCCATCTGACGGGGCTTCAGAACAAGTAAGGCCGTAAATAGTTCCGCCCCCTTTTCTGCTTTATTTTTGCCCGAAAATTCGGGCCCGAAAATTCGGGTTTGACGCCTGTGGCGGCTATTGTAACCTCCTGCAACAAACTGTGAATTGAAGCGCGATTCCGCCTCTGGTCTATTCGGGGGCACTGAAGGAGCTTTTTCGATGACCAAGAAAATCGCCTGTATCATTCTGGCCGCCGGCAAAGGCACGCGCATGAAATCCGCGCTGCCCAAACCGCTGCATCCCGTCGCGGGTGCGCCGATGGTGCAGCATGTGATTGCCGCCGCCGAAGGGCTGAACCCCGACCGCATCGTTGTGGTCGTCGGCCCCGATATGCCGGAGATGGTCGAGGCCGTGCGCCCGCACCAGACCGCCGTACAGGCGACGCAAAACGGCACCGGCGGCGCGGCGCTTGCGGCCGCAGGCGCGCTCAAGGATTTCGATGGCGATGTGCTGGTCGTTTTCGGCGACAGCCCGCTCATCACCACCGCCTCGCTCCAGCGCATGATTGACATCCGCCGCCAGTTTCCTGCGGTCGGCCTGACGTTTTCCGGCATGCGCCCCAAAGATGCAGGCCGTTATGGCCGCATGGTGCTGGACGATGACGGCACGCTCAAAAAAATCGTCGAGTTCAAGGATGCCAGCGCCGAAGAAAAAGCCATCACGCTGTGCAACGGCGGCATCGTCGCCGCCGACGGCACGAAACTGTTCGGCTGGCTGGCGCAAATCGGCAACGACAATGCGCAGGGCGAATATTACCTGACCGACCTGCCGCCGATTGCCCGCAAGGATAACCGCCAGACGCTGGTCGTGGAAATTGATGAAGCCGAACTCGCCGGTGCGAATACCCGCGTCGAGCTTGCAGCGCTTGAACACGCGATGCAGCAGCGCCTGCGCGAAAAGCACATGCTGAACGGCGCGACGCTGACGCATCCGGACAGCGTGTTTTTCTGCGCCGATACCGTCATCGGGCAGGACGTTGTGATTGGCCCCAACGTCGTGTTCGGCCCGCATGTGCGCATTGCCGACAATGTCGAAATCCTGCCCTTCTGCCATATCGAAGGCGCGGAAGTCGCCGAAGGCGCGACCATCGGCCCCTTCGCCCGCCTGCGCCCCGGCTCGCGGATTGGCGAGGAGGCGAAGGTCGGCAACTTCGTCGAAACCAAAAACACACGCCTTGGCAAAGGGGCGAAGGCCAACCATCTGACCTATCTGGGCGATGCGGATATCGGCGACAAAACCAATATCGGCGCGGGTGTCATCACCTGCAATTATGACGGTTTCCTGAAATATAAAACCAGCGTCGGCAGCGAGGCCTTCATCGGCTCCAACACCGCGCTGGTCGCGCCGGTCAACATCGGCACGGGCGCGATTATCGGCGCGGGCAGCACGATTACCAAAGATGTGGCGGACAATGCGCTCGGCATCACCCGCGCCCCGCAAATCAACAAAGACGGCTGGGCTCCCGAATTCCGCCAGAAGAAAATGAAAGAAAAGGCGAAGAAATCCTAAGCTCAGGACAACCGCCGCATACAAACAAAAACAGACAGCAAACAAGGATAAAAAATCATGTGTGGTATCGTAGGCATTATCAGCAAGGACAAAGACGTCGCGCCGCTTCTGGTCGAGGGGCTGAAGCGTCTTGAGTACCGCGGCTATGACAGCGCGGGCGTCGCCACGCTGCAAGGCGGCAAGCTGGAGCGCCGCCGCGCCGAAGGCAAGCTGATCAATCTGGCCGAAAAACTGGAAAAGCAGCCCCTTGGCGGCAGCATCGGCATCGGCCATACCCGCTGGGCGACGCATGGCGGCGCGGTCGAGAAAAACGCCCACCCCCATATCACCGACAGCGTGGCCGTGGTGCATAACGGCATTATCGAGAATTATCAGGAACTGAAGGAAGAGCTGGAAAAATCCCAGTTCCGTTTTGAATCCGATACCGATACCGAAGTCATCGCGCATCTGGTGACCTATTACATCCGTCAGGGCATGACGCCGCAAAACGCCGTCGATGCCTCGCTGAAACGTCTGCGCGGCGCGTTTTCGCTGGCGATGATTTTCACGGGACATGAGGACCTGATGATCGGCGCGCGTTTCGGCACGCCGCTGGCCGTCGGTTTTGGCAAGGGGGAAATGTTCCTCGCCTCCGACTCCTACGCGCTTGCCCCGCTGACGGATAAAATCTGCTTCCTTGAGGACGGCGACCGTATCGAAGTGCGCCGCGAAGGCGCCACCATCCGCGACATGAACGGCGACAAGGTGGAGCGTGAAATCCGCGTCACCGCCCAATCGGGCGCGCTGATGGGCAAGGGCAAATACCGCCATTTCATGCTGAAAGAAATCCACGAACAGCCCGCCGTGATCGGTGAGACGCTGAACACCTTCATCAACCCCGCCACCGGCCACATCACCCTGCCCGGCGACGTGCTGAACATCGCCAAGGCGCCGCGCGTCACCATTTCGGCCTGCGGCACCGCGTTTTATGCGGGCATGGTCGCCAAATACTGGCTGGAGCAAATCGCGCGCCTGCCGGTCGAGGCGGACATCGCCTCCGAATTCCGCTACCGCGAAGCGCCGATGCCCGAAGGCGGCGCGGCCCTGTTCATTTCCCAATCCGGCGAAACGCTGGATACGCTGGAGGCGCTGCGCTATTGCAAACGCCAAGGGCAGCAGATTATTTCCGTGCTCAACACCATCGAAAGCACCATCGAGCGTGAAAGCAACCACGTGCTGCGCACACTGGCCGGCCCTGAAATCGGTGTTGCGTCAACCAAAGCATTCACCACGCAGCTGACCACCCTCGCCTGCCTGACCGTTGCGCTGGCACGCGCCCGCGGCGCCATCAGTGCGGAGCGTGAAAAGCAGCTGACCGACGCCCTGCGCGAAGTGCCGGCACGCGTGGCTGAAATCCTCGGCCATGACGAAAAAATACAGGCTATGGCGAAACAGATTTCCGAAGCGCGCGACGTGCTGTACCTCGGCCGCGGCACGGCATACCCCATCGCCCTCGAAGGCGCGCTGAAGCTGAAGGAAATTTCCTATATCCACGCCGAAGGCTACGCATCCGGCGAGATGAAACACGGCCCCATCGCCCTGATTGACGAGGAAGTGCCCGTTATCGTCGTCGCCCCACATGACAGCCTGTTCGAAAAATCCGCATCAAACGCACAGGAAGTCGTCGCACGCGGCGGCAAGGTTTTGCTGATTTCCGACAAGCACGGCATCGCCAAGCTGAAAGACACCGCGACGTGGACGATTGAAATTCCCGAAGTCGATCCGTTTGTGGCGCCCATTCTCTACACCATTCCGGTGCAGCTGCTGGCCTATCACACCGCGATGGTCAAGGGCACGGACGTCGACCAGCCGCGCAACCTTGCAAAAAGTGTGACGGTAGAGTGATGCTGCCGCCGATCATCGAAACGGCGCGGCTTGTGCTGCGTCCGGTCGAACTGTCGGATGCGCCCGCGCATAACAAATGCATGAAGGATTGGGACATTGTCCGCAATTTCGCCAAATCTTTCCCGCACCCTTATGCCGATGACGGGTCGGAAAAATTCATCCATCATATCCGCACGCAGGATAAAATCGTTTATTGGGCTATCGCCCTTAAATCCGCGCCGGATGTGATGATCGGCTCCATCGAACTCCGCCCGCAGGTTGACAAAAGCCAGCGCGCGTTCTGGCTTTCGCGCGACCACCATAACAACGGCTACGTGACCGAAGCGGCGGCCGCGGTGAATGATTACTGGTTCGATGTGCTGGGCAAGCCTACGCTGCACATGGAAAACGCGCTGGGCAATATCGCCTCGCGCCGTATCAAGGAAAAAACGGGCGCCGTATTCCTCGGGACTCGAAAATCCGAACACGTCGATCCCGCGCTCGACATGACCGAGGAATGGTTGTTGAAAAAAGAAGACTGGCACGCCTTCCGCTCCCGCGCGCCCCGCTAGTTCTTAAACGATAGCCTTATATTTCAATCACTTGTCAAATCCGCGCTGTGCCCTGTATGCAACAGGGCCGCCGGAAATACCCCCGCTTGGCCGCCGCCGTCTTGCATCTGTCCGCCTGCAAGGCCTATAACGCCCGAAGCTTGAAAATACCCCGCCCGCAAGGGCCGAACGGGAGGAAACGACTTCAGATGTTCCTGACGGAAAACAAATATCCTGTGCACCGCTTCTGGTGGATGTGGGCGCCGCTCATTCTGCTGGTCGCTGTTGCCATCATCAACCCGTTTCTGGGCAAGGAACACGGCAGCCCGTGGATGTACGCGGAAAACGGCATCCTCGAAACCCTGCAATGGCTGATTGCGCTGGGCGCCGCGGGGCTTGGTTTCGCCTGTCTGCGCCTTTGCAAAGGCCGCCCCTGGCTGGCGCTGTGGGTGGCGCTGGGCATGCTCGGCAGTCTTTATATCGGGCTTGAGGAAATCAGCTACGGCCAGCATATCTTCAAATGGGAAACACCGGAGCACTGGCAAGCCCTGAACGATCAGGGCGAGACCAATCTGCATAACACCTCCGCATGGCTCGACCAGAAGCCGCGGCTGTTGGTTTTTATCGGCGTGATTGTGGGCGGACTTATCCTGCCCTTCGTGCGCCGTTTGCGCCCCGCCGCGCTGCCCGCGCGCTTTAACGCTATTTACCCGCCCGACGCGCTGTTCTGGACGGCACTGTGCGCCGTGCTTGCACATGCCGCAAAATGGGCAAAAAAACTGGGTATTGCAGAGATATACAACCGCGCCAGCGAGATGAACGAAGTCTTTATTTATTACTTCGTTTTTCTGTACCTGCTGTTCATGCTGATGTCGTTGCGCGCGGCGAAAAAGGGCGCGGTATAAGGATTATTCCAGCAGGCCTTCTTTTTGCAGCAAGGCCTGCAGCTCGCCGTTCGCGTACATTTCGCGCACGATATCGCAACCGCCGATGAATTCACCCTTGATGTAAAGCTGCGGCAAGGTCGGCCAGTTCGTGAATTCCTTGATACCCTGACGCAGCGCGGGGTCCGCCAGCACATCGATATCCTTGAACGGCAGGCCGAGGCTTTCCAGCACCTGCACCACCGCCGCGGAAAATCCGCACTGCGGGAAAACCGCCGTGCCTTTCATGTAAAGCACGATGTCGTTGCTGCCGATGTCATGGCGGATGCGTTCGAACACCGCCTCGTTCTGGTTGAAAATCATTTTATCCCCGTTCCCTCTCTCACCCTGCGCGCGTTGTCAGTTGCACGGCATGCAGACCGCCGTCCACGATATGCCCCGACAAGGCCGCATAAACCCTGCGATGCTGTTCGATACGGCTCATCCCCGCGAAATCGCGGCAGACGACCGTCAGCGCGAAATGCGCCCCGTCGCCGCGCGTGTCTTCGGCGGTAACCTCGGCCTCCGGCAGGTGCCGGCGGACAAGTTCCACCAGATGTTCGGCTTTCAGCGTCATACGCCGGACGTCCTTTTGCGCAATATACGAACAGATATGCCTTATAAAATTACCCCAAAACCGGCCATGCGACAAATCAATCCTGCCAAAACCGCTGCGGGGATGCTTTTTATTCAGGACAAAATCGGTTATGAATGAAGGTGTAGCGTTTTTAATTTATGTCAAGTTCAGGCGCACTATGGTTTTCAAACCGCTGACCATCGGCATTTCGACCTCCGCCCTTTTCGACCTGCGCGAAGAGCATGCGACCTATGTCGAGGGCGGCATCGACGCCTACCGCCGCCTGCAATTCGAACGCCGCCGCGACCCGATGAAACCGGGCACGGCTTTCAACGTCATCGAAAAGCTGCTGTCCATCAACACCCCGGGTGAGCGCCCGCGGGTCGAGGTGGCGCTGATTTCGCGCAACAACATCGAAACCGGTATCCGCGCGCGCTATTCGCTGGATTATCACCGGCTGGATATCGCGCGCATCGCGCTGACGGGCGGCAAGAATGTCGAATCCTCGCTGCTGCGTGCCTATGGCATCGACCTGTTTTTGTCGCGCCATGCAGACGACGTACAGCGCGCGGTCGATGGCGACATCGCCGCCTCCATCCTGCACGACCCGCCGACGGAGCCGCAGGCCAAGCCCGGCAAAGTGCATTTCGCGTTTGACGGAGATCAGGTGCTGTTCGGCGGCGAGTCCGAAACGATTTTCCAGCGCGAAGGTCTGCTGGGTTTCATGAAATACGAAACCGAAATGGCCGAAACGCCGATGCCCGAAGGCCCCTTCGCCAAGGTGCTTTTTGTTATCGAGGCGCTGAAAGCGACCTTCCCCAAAGACAGCTGCCCGATTGAAACATCGCTGGTCACCATGCGCAGCGGTCAGGCGCAAATCCGCCCGATGAACACACTGATTGAATGGGGGCAAATCGTGGACGGCGCCTATATGATCGGCCGGTCCAACCAGCAGGGGCCGAAATATCAAAAAGTCGATGTACTGGCCGCCATCGGCGCCGACCTGTTTTTCGACGACCAGACGTATCATACCGAACCCGCATCCCGCGTGGTGCCGTCGGGCTACGTGCCGCAAAAATCTTGCCATAAGGCCGCCTAGGATTTTGCACCGCACACGCCGCCGTTTACGCCCCGATTGAAAGCCTGTATGCTGTACCGCTGAACAATCAGGCTCAAGAAACATGACCCCCGCGGACAACGACTTTACATTACAGCCGATGACGCAGGCGGAACTGAACGAAATCATCCGCAAGCATCATATGTTCCGCACCGCCAAACCGGGTGGCGCGCGTGCTGTGGTGCGCGACCGCGACCTCAGCGGGCTGAATTTCACCGGACAAGACCTGTCGCAATCCGATTTCACCGGCTGCATCATGTACGGCGCCACGCTGTCCAATGCATCGTTTGAAAGCGCGACGCTGTTCGGCTGCGACCTGCGCAGCGCCAATATGCGCGGCGCACGGCTGGTGCGCGCCGACTTGCGCGGCGCGGATGTCGATGGCGCGGATTTGCACAAAGCAGACCTGACCGGTGCCGACCTGCGCGAGGGGAAAACCATCGTCAAACGCAAGGTCAAGCGCGAAGAAGACCAGTATTCAAAAGCCGCCGAAGCGGGCATCGTGCAATTCACTGCCAGCGACATGACCGAGGCCGTGCTGCAGGACGCCACCGCCATCAATGCCGATTTCACCGATGCAAGGATGGAAAACAGCGACCTTGGCAGTGCCAACCTGAAAGGCGCCGTGCTGCGCGGTGCGGACCTGACGGGCAGCAGCCTGAAAAACGCCGACCTGCGCGATGCCGATTTTTCCTACGCCACCATGACCGGCGCGGATATGAAGGGCGCGGAAAAAGCGGGCAGTACCTTCACCCTCACCCTGACCGCCGAAACCGTGGGCAAGGATATCGAGGAGTTCGAGCTGACCCTCGACGAAATGGTGCTGAAGCATATCGAATGGGTAGCCACCGCAGGGCGCAATGGCGTGCAGCTGGTGCTCAGCAACGTCGATATGCGCAAGGCCGGCACGCTGTCGGCGCAGCGCCTGACCGCCATCAAGGCGCATAACGCCACCTTCGCCGAAATGGATTTGCGCGGCATTGAAATGCAGGCGGCGGGGCTGGACGGGTCGGATTTCAGGAAATGCCGCCTTGGCAACAGCGACCTGCGCGGCAGCCGCTTTACGGGCTGCCTGATGAACCGTGCCGATTTTCGTCTGGCCAACCTGAACCCGCTGACCATCCGCCCGCGCGACGGCGAAGCGGAATACCAGCTGCCCTGCCGTTTCGATGGCGCGTCGATGCGATACACGAACTTTTCGGGTGCGCGGCTGATGGACGCCAGTTTTGTACGCGCCGACCTGACAGGGGCGCAGTTCATCGACTGCGACCTGCGCAAGGCGGATTTCAGCGGCGCCAAGCTGACCGGCGCGCGGTTTGAAAACGCCATTCTGGACGGCAGCGTTTTCGACGAGGGCAAAGGCCCCGTCCGTCCGGCGCGCGAAGAATAATCCGCCAGTTTATGGATAATAAATACCCGCGCGCCAGACTTTCTGCGCCGCGCCGCTTGGGGTATAAATACCTATGTCCATACGCCACCTGCCAGATACGCTGATTAACCAGATCGCCGCCGGCGAAGTGATCGAGCGTCCCGCCGCCGCCGTCAAGGAACTGGTGGAAAACGCCATCGACGCCGGCGCGGCGCGTATTGAAGTTGTCATCCGCGACGGCGGCGCCAGCCTGATTGCCGTCACCGACGACGGTATCGGCATGACGGCAGACGAGCTTGCCATCGCCGTTGACCGCCATGCGACATCCAAACTGCCCGATGATGACCTTGTGCACATCCAGTCGCTCGGCTTTCGCGGGGAGGCCTTGCCGTCCATCGGCGCGGTCAGCCGCCTGAGCATCACCAGCCGCCCGCGCAGCCAGCCGGATGCCGGTGCCGCGATGATTTTGGTCGATGCGGGACGCAAACATGCCGTCGCCCCCGCCGCGCTGTCGCAGGGAACGAAAATAGAAGTGCGCGATTTGTTTTACGCGACGCCCGCGCGCCTGAAATTCCTGAAATCTCCGCGCACGGAAATGCAGGGCGTGCGCGATGTGCTGGAACATCTGGCGATGGCCTATCCCGATATCCATTTCCGCCTGATCAGCGACGAGCGCGAAGTGATGGACCTGCCCGCCGCCAAAGGCGATTTGTTTTCCCGCCGCCTTGACCGCCTGCGGCAAATCATGGGCCGCGATTTCGCCGAAAACGCCCTGCGTATCCATGCGGAGCGCGGGGATATCAAACTGAGCGGCTATGCCAGCCTGCCCACGCTCAACCGCGGCACGGCGCAGTACCAGCATTTCTTTGTCAACGGCCGCCCTGTGCGCGATAAACAAATTATCGGCGCGGTGCGCGGTGCCTATGCCGATTTCCTCGCCTATGGCCGCCACCCGATGCTCTGCCTGTTTCTGGACGTGCCGCCCGAACAGGTCGATGTCAACGTACACCCCGCCAAATCCGAAGTGCGTTTTCAGGATGGCGCGATTGTGCGCGGGTTGATTGTCGGCGGGCTGAAACACGCGCTCGCGGATGCGGGGCATCTGGCCTCGACGACGGTGGCGCAGGAAACGCTGCAATCTTTCAGCGCGCATCCCGCCCCGCCCGCCGCCCCCGCAGGCGGCGGTACGCTGTGGGATGGCGAATACCGCCAGCAAACCGCCGGATACAAACACCTCAAAGGCCTTGAAGGCGCCCCCTATACCGGCGCCGTTTTCGCGGCGCAGACGCCGGATCTGCCGGACATGCCCGCCGTCCCTTCGGCACGGTTGCATGTCGTCGCGCCCCCTGCCGCCGAAACGCTGGAACATCCGCTGGGCGCGGCCTGCGCGCAGATACATGAAAATTATATCGTTGCGCAAACCCGCAATGGCCTTGTGCTGGTCGATCAGCATGCAGCGCATGAACGGATTGTGTATGAAAAAATCAAAGCGGCGCTTGAATCCGGCGGCATCGCGCGGCAGGCCTTGCTGCTGCCCGAAGTCGTCGAGCTGGATGCCCGCGCCGCCGAAGCCCTGCTGGAGCGCAAGGACGAGCTGGCCGAACTGGGCCTTGTCATCGACAGTTTCGGCGGCAATGCGGTGGCGGTGCAGGAAGTCCCCGCGCTTTTGGGCAAGGCCGACGTGCAAAAACTCGTGCGCGATCTGGCCGACGACATCGCGGGCTACGGCACGGCGGAGCCTTTGCGGGAAAAGCTGTACGAAGTATGCTCGACCATGGCCTGCCATGGCTCCGTGCGTTCGGGCCGGCGCCTGACGGCGGATGAAATGAACGCGCTTCTGCGCCAGATGGAACAGACCCCGCATGCCGGCCAGTGCAACCATGGCCGCCCGACCTATGTCGAGCTGAAACTCGGCGATATCGAAAAACTTTTTGGAAGAAAATGACATGAACACGCCCGCCGCCTTCGATGCGAAGGACATGAAAAGCATCACACAGTTTATTTACATCGTATTGATTGCGGGCATGGCGGCCCAGTTCGTCATGATTACCATCGCCCCGGGCAGCGTCGCCATTCTTTGCGCCATCGTCTATGCCTATATCAAGCGCAAGGAATTGAAAGGCACATGGTTTGAAAGCCATTACCGCTGGATGACCCGCAGTTTCTGGATTGGCGGCGCGGTTTACCTGCCCGTGGCCACCATTGCGCTGTCTATATTCCAAGGCCTGCTGGTTGATTTGCAGCCGATGTACGCCGCAATGTACGAAGGTGAAAAAGACGTCGTCACCCTCATGAAAATCGTCTACGACAGCAACGACCGCATGATGTTTCTGTCGACCATCACCATGCTGGCGGTTTTCGCGCTGTGGTGGACGGTGCGCTGCCTGATCGGCCTTTATCACCTGCGCAAGGAAGAAGCCGTGCCCGACGTCACGCGCTGGCTGTAGTTTCGGCGGCTTTCATCAAAAACAGGAATTTTTCGACAGCGGTCAATTCGCCTTCGATACGCTGCAGGCGTTTGCGGGCAATCTCGTCCTCGCCCCATTTTTGCAGTTGAAACACTTCGTCCACCGTCGCGGCATCATAGGCCTGCGCGGCGCCAATGCGCCCCGTCGCCATGCACAGCGCAATCACGGCAGAGCCCGTCACCCCCGTCACCACCTGCGCCGCCGTAAAGCGCGGCGCATCCAGACCCGCGACGATATCCGCAACCTTTTTGAGGGATTCTTCGGGCTGCTGCACATATTGAATACCTTTGACGGGCTGCAAAACCACGCCGTATTCATCCTGCAGCCAGCCCAGAAGCGGATGCCACAGCTGTTCCTGCCGCGCGACCAGTTCGGCGGGATTGGCGGCCAGATAGCAGACCAGATCGGATGACGCGTATTTCACCAGCTCCGCATTCATATCGGGGCGCTCGTGGCTGTCGGATTTGTCAATCATGGTGCAAACCAGCTGCGTCAGCGGCATGCTGGCGGCGACAATCTCCCCCTCCTGCGCGGCCCATTCGGCCGCCATCGCCGCGGCCAGCGCGGACGACGGCACAATCACCGGATGCCGCAGCGGCGTGCGCAGCGTCTGCCCGTCAAGACGAACGGTAAACCCGCCGGGGGCCGTGCCGGCCTCCGCTTGTTTGTAAAAGCGTTTCATTACTCTATATCCTCGAACGGATCGCTTTTCGCGTTATCGGGGAAGCCGAAATATTTCATGGTTTTTTTCATCTCCGGCCCTACTGGCGCAGTGATGTCGATTTTCTTGCCCGTTACAGGGTGGCGGAAAATCAGGCGGCGGGCGTGCAGGTGCAGCGCCTCCGGCAAATCGGGGTTTTCAGCCAGCAGCGTCTGCGCGGGGTCATATTTGAAATCCCCCAGCAGCGGGCAGCCCATTTCCGCCGCATGCACGCGGATCTGGTGCATGCGTCCCGTGCGCGGCCAGAACGCGACCAGCGCCACGTCGCGGCCCGCGTTTTCCAGCACCGTATAGAACGTCAGCGCCATCTTGCCGTCTTCGTCATCGACGGCGCGCACGCGCTCCTCCCCGCCCTCTTTGACTTTGGCGAGGGAGCTTTTGATTTTGCCCTGATACATCTCCGGCGTTGGCGACGTAATCGCCCAGTAATATTTGCGCAGCTCGCGGCCTTTGAACATATCGCCCAGCACGCGCGCGATTTTCGGGTTTTTCGCCAACAGCATCACCCCCGTGGTGTCCTTGTCGAGGCGGTGCACCAGATGCGGCTTATGGCCGTTTTTATCGGCCATGCCTGCCATCATGTCATCGACGTTTTTGCCGACTTTCGACCCGCCCTGCGACGCCAGACCTGCGGGTTTGTTAATCGCAATGATATGCGCGTCTTCATACAGCACGATGGATTTCAAAAACGCGGCGTCTTTTTCCGATACCTGTTTTTTCTTTTTCACCGGTGCATCTTCGAACAGCAGCTGCGGCGGCAGGCGCACGGCCTGCCCCTCGGCCAGACGCGCATCGCCTTTCGCGCGTTTGCCGTCGATGCGCAGCTGCCCGGTGCGCAGGATTTTCTGCGTATCGCCGAAGCTGAGATGCGGGAATTTCTTTTTCAGCCAGCGGTCAAGACGCTGGCCGTCGTCGTTTTCGCCCACAACGATGATATTATTATTCTGCTCAGACATCAGCCGATAACCCCGCGCATGATATAAACGCCGCCGAACACGCCTGCGACGCAAAAAACAACCGACGCCAGCGCATAAAGCGCTGCCGCCACAATATGGCCGGTTTCGGCCAGTTTCAGAACTTCGACCGAAAAGGCCGAAAAGGTGGTAAAGCCGCCCAGCACGCCCGTGGTCAGGAACGCGCGCATTTCCGCCGATGTCTGACCTTTGAGCGCGAAATATTCAATCAGCGCGCCAATGGCAAAACATCCCAGCACATTGACCGCAAAGGTTGCATAGGCAACAGACGGACCGAACAAACGAGTTTCACCGACAATAAACAAATGCCGCAGCACGGCCCCGATGCCGCCGCCCGCGAAAATGGCGAGTGTCATATTCATGCGCCCCCCTTGTCACGGCGGAGTTTATCCCAGTATTCGATGCGCTTTTTCAGCTCGCGTTCGAACCCGCGCTCGACGGGCGCGTAAAAACGCTGGCGCGGCATGGCGTCGGGGAAATAATTCTGCCCAGAAAATCCCTCCGCCGTATCATGGTCGTAATTATAATCGCGGCCATAGCCGATGTCTTTCATCAGTCTGGTCGGCGCATTCAGAATATGCGCGGGCGGCATCAGCGATCCTGTTTCCGCCGCCGCCGATTTCGCGGCCTTGTAGGCGACATAGGCCGCGTTGGATTTGGGCGCCGTCGCCAGATAGACCAGCGCCTGCGCGAGGGCCAGTTCCCCCTCCGGACTGCCAAGGCGCTCGTAGGTATCCCACGCGCCGAGCGTCACCTGCATGGCCTGCGGGTCGGCAAGGCCGATATCCTCGACCGCCATGCGCACCATGCGCCGCGCGATATAGCGCGGGTCTTCGCCCCCCGCCAGCATGCGGCAAAACCAGTACAGCGCCGCATCGGCATCAGACCCGCGCACGGATTTATGCAGCGCGCTGATCAAATTGTAATGGCTGTCATCCGCCTTGTCGTAGAGCGGCGCGCGTTTTTGCACCAGTTTGGTGAGCGCCTCGAAATCCAGCGCGCCTTTTTTCTGCACCTGAAAAACCTGTTCGGCCAGACCCAGCAGATAACGCCCGTCGCCATCCGCCATATTGACCAGCGCGGCGCGCGCCTCCGGCATCAGGGGCAGCGGGCGGTTCATTTGCTGTTCCGCCCTGTGCAGCAGGGTTTCGAGGGCTTGCGTCTCCAGACGTTTCAGCACCAGCACCTGACAGCGCGACAAAAGCGCGGCGTTGAGTTCAAACGACGGGTTTTCGGTGGTCGCGCCGACAAGCACGATGGTGCCGTCCTCGACATGCGGCAAAAACGCATCCTGCTGCGATTTGTTGAAACGGTGGATTTCATCCACAAACAGCAGCGTGCCGCGGCCCATGCGGCGGCGGTGCTGCGCGCTTTCGAATACCTTGCGCAAATCGGCAACGCCGGTGAAAATCGCGGAAATCGCCTCGAAATGCAAATCGGTATGCTGCGCCAAAAGCCGCGCCAGCGTGGTTTTGCCGCAACCGGGCGGGCCCCAGAAAATAATCGACGACATGCGCCCCGCATCAATCATGCGGCGCAATGGCGCATCGGTGTCATGCAGCAGATGGTCCTGCCCCACCACATCATCCACGCTTTGCGGGCGCAGAAGATCGGCCAGCGGGCGCGGTGCCGCCTTGCCTGCATTTTCTGCCGCGTTATCGGGCGGTATGTCGAAAAGACCGCTCAAAGGGTAATCATCAGGTTCATCACCTGCGCCCCGCGCCGCAGCTGCACCTGCCAGCGGCGAATGTTTTTGGATGCGCCGAGCGCGGCCTTCAGCTCGGCCATCGCGCGGATATCCGCACCGTTCAGCATCTGGATGATATCGCCCGTGCGCATGCCCAGACGCGCCGCCGGCGTACCTGCCGCCACGTCAATCACCGCGACGCCTTCGCTGTCGTCGGGCAAGTCGATTTCATCGGCCAGCGCGGGGGAGAGATTGCCCAGCGTCGCGCCGGACAGCGGGCTGTTGTCGCTGACCGTCATGGCCTGCCGCGGCGGGATTTCGGGCGCGGCTTCCGCTTTCATTTTCACGTCAAACGATTTGCCGCCGCGCGAAACCATCAGATGGATATCCCCGCCCACCGGCACCGTCGCCAGGCGGAATTTGAGCGCTTCGGGATCCTGAATATCATGACCGTTGATGGAAAGAACAACATCGCCCACGCGGATGCCCGCCTTCGCGCCCGGCCCCTTGGGGTTGACGCGGTTGATCAGCGCGCCGCGCGCACGGTTGAGCCCGAGCGAGGCCATCATATCCGACGTCACCGGCTGGCCCGAAAGCCCCGTCCACGGACGCACCAGTTTGCCGCCGCGGCGCGACGCATCAATGACCGTGCGCACCATATTCGCCGGCACCGCAAAGCCGATACCGACCGAGCCGCCATCGCGCGTGAAAATCATGGTGTTGATGCCGATAAGGCGGCCCTGCATATCCACCAGCGCGCCGCCCGAATTGCCAGGGTTAATCGCCGCATCGGTCTGGATGAAATAGCGGTAATCCATATAGCCGCCCATGCCCGTGCGGGCGGTCGCCGATACAATACCGCTGGTCACCGTTTGCCCGACGCCGAAGGGATTTCCGATGGCAAGCACCAGATCGCCCACTTCGACCGCGTCACTGTCGGCCAGCGGCAAGGCGGCGAGTTTTTCACCTTTGGGGTCGATGCGCAAAATCGCCAAATCGGTTTTTTCATCGACCAGCACTTTCTCCGCATCAAATTCCCGCCCGTCTTGCAAGACGACGGTGATTTCGGTCGCACCCTTGATGACGTGGGTATTGGTGGCAATCTGCCCCGCCGGATCGACAATCACGCCGGAGCCGAGGGCGTTCTGGATACGCTCGCGCACCGGCCCGCCCATATCCTGCCCGAAGCCCTGCCCGAAAAACTGGCCGAAGAACGGGTCATTGAACAGCGGGCTGATAACCCGCATGCGTTCGCGCACGACGCGCTTGGCGTAGATATTGACGACGGCAGGCGCGCTTTTTTTGACCAGCGGCGCGAAGCTCATCTGGATATCGGCGCGCGTCTGGGGCACGTCCTGCGCCTGTGCGGGCGCCGCGGCACAAAGCGCCAGCAGCAGACCGGCACAGAGCAAAAGCCCTGCGGCTGTTTTTTTGATGGCGGTTGTTTTTTTCATGATCGTCATTTCCATCCATACGCGGTTTCTTCAAGCGGCTTGCCGCCGATGTCGAGCATTTTGCGCCCCAGCGCCTGCCCGCCCATATGCCGGTAAAAACCGGCGGCGGGATTGTCGGACAGCACCCAAAGATACAGGCCGTTTATACCACAGGCGGCAAGGCTTTGTCGTGCCGTCTCGAACAGCTGGCGGCCAAGCCCCGTTCCCTGCGCGGATTTGAGCAGATAGAGGGCGTATATCTCCCCTGCATAGCCCTCGAACGCCTCCCGCGCGGGGCCGCAGCTGATAAACCCGCAAAGCGCCGCGCCCTGCGCCCCCTCGGCAAGGGCTATAAAGGCCGCTGAGGGGCTTTGGAGGGTTTCGAGCTGTCCATGCCAGCGCCGGGCGCGTTCCCCCTCGTCCAACCCCTCCAGATGGCTTTGCGGCACGATACCCTGATAGCTTTCGCGCCAGCTTTGGACATGCACGCGGGCGATGGCGGCGGCATCCGCCACGGCAGCCCGCCGGATATGAAAACGCATCCCGTTTTTGTCTGGAATATCCGTCATCGACACCGCCTTTCCGGTACCCGCCCGCCGCCACCCGCGCAAGGACATATGCGCAAGGAAAAAGGGCGGGTATGAAACCCGCCCTTTTTATAGACCTTGAAAAGCCTGTCCGGAAGAATTAACCGGCAACAGCCTTTTTCTTTCTGGTTTTGGAGGTTTTCACCGGTTCGCCCGCTTCGTGTGCCGCTTTCATGTTGTCGGCAACGGCTTGCTGGCCGCTGTCTTTACCTTTGGCGGCGCGGTCGCGGTCAACCAGCTCGATGATCGCGCGGGGCGCGTTGTCACCGTAGCGGAAGCCCGCTTTCAGAACGCGGGTGTAGCCACCGTTGCGGTCTGCGTAACGCTTGCCGAGCACGTCGAACAGTTTTTTGACTTGCGTTTCGTCGCGCAGGCGGGACATCGCCAGACGACGGTTGGCAAGGCCACCTTTTTTGCCGAGGGTGATCAGGCGGTCAACGAAACCGCGCAGTTCTTTTGCCTTCGGCAGGGTGGTGACGATCTGCTCGTGCTTGATGAGAGCCGCAGCCATGTTTGCAAACATCGCACGACGGTGTTGAGTTGTGACGCCGAGTTTACGGCCGGAATTACCATGACGCATGGTTACGTCTCCTTCTTTACGTTACGCTTCACGCATGAAGCGGATTGTGAAAGCGTGACCCTGTACAAGTGACAGCAGTAACGCCGCGGGGACTTCCCCCACCCGCCCCGTTATCGGGACAGGCTAGTTCCTTCAAAGTCTCGCTCAGAACGGCTCTTCGAGCTTGCGGGCGAGGTCTTCGATATTTTCGGGCGGCCAGCCTTCGACTTTCATGCCGAGGTGCAGACCCATGTTCGTCAGCACTTCTTTAATCTCGTTCAGGGACTTGCGGCCGAAGTTGGGCGTGCGCAGCATGTCCGCTTCGGTTTTCTGAACCAGATCGCCGATGTAGACGATGTTGTCGTTTTTGAGGCAGTTCGCAGAGCGGACAGACAGTTCCAGCTCTTCGACTTTGCGCAGCAGATGACGGCTGAACGGCAGTTCGTCTTTGCTTTCTTCTTTGGCAACCGCGGTCGGTTCCTGGAAGTTGACGAAAGCCTGCAGCTGGTCTTGCAGGATGCGTGCCGCATAGGCGACGGCATCTTCAGGACGCACGGTGCCGTTGGTTTCGAGATCCAGCGACAGCTTGTCGTAGTCGGTGATCTGGCCGACGCGGGTATCTTCGACTTTGTAGGATACTTTGCGCACAGGCGAGAAGATGCTGTCCACCGGAATGATACCGATGGGGGCGTCTTCGTGGCGGTTTTGCGCGGCAGGGCGATAGCCTTTGCCGGTGGAAACCGTCAGTTCCATGCCGAGTTTCACTTTGTCGCCCAGCGTGCAGATAACGAGGTCGGGGTTGACGATTTCAACGTCAGCCGTTTGCTCGATCATGCCGGCGGTAACTTCGCACGGGCCTTCGGCGTTCAGGCGCAGTTTCTTGCTGCCTTCGGCGTGCATGCGGATGGACAGGCCCTTGATGTTGAGGACGATGTCCGTGACGTCTTCGCGGACGCCGGGAATGGAAGAGAATTCGTGCAGAACGCCGTCGATGCGGATCGCGGTCACGGCCGCGCCTTGCAGCGAAGACAGCAGAACGCGGCGCAGCGCGTTGCCGAGCGTCAGGCCGTAGCCACGCTCCAGCGGTTCGACAACGATGGTGCCGAAGCGGCTGGGATCTTTGTTGGTGCTGACATCAACGCGGTTCGGTTTAATCAGCTCTTGCCAGTTTTTCTGTATCAAGATACGCCTCTTTTTGCCTGAATGTGTGAAACAAGAAGTCCGTCGTAATCAATCCGTCGAAAGCCAGGGCCATCGAAAGCACGGGCGCGCGCCCCCGGGAAAAGGCGCGCAAGCCCTGTGCGGTATCTTATACCCGGCGACGTTTACGCGGACGGCAGCCGTTGTGCGGAACCGGCGTGATGTCCTGGATGGACGAAATGCCGAAACCGACGGACTGCAGCGCACGCAGTGCGGACTCGCGGCCCGAACCGGGACCTTTCACCAGCACTTCGAGGGTCTTCATGCCGTGTTCCTTGGCTTTCTTGCCGGCATCTTCCGCCGTAACCTGCGCCGCGTAGGGCGTAGCTTTGCGGGAGCCTTTGAAGCCGAGGTGGCCTGCAGACGACCAGGAAATGGTGTTGCCCTGCGCGTCGGAGATCGTCACGATGGTGTTGTTGAACGTGGAGTTCACGTGTGCAACACCGGCCGAGATGTTCTTGCGCTCTTTTTTGCGCGTTCTGGCGGCTTTGTCGTTTTGTTGTGCTTTTGCCATTATTCTTATCCTTCAGGGCGCTAATTATTTCTTGGTGGCGATTTTCTTGCCAGCGATGGTCTTGCGCGGACCTTTGCGCGTACGCGCATTGGTACGGGTGCGCTGACCACGTACGGGCAAGCCCTTACGGTGGCGCAGACCGCGGTAGCAACCGAGGTCCATCAGACGTTTGATGGTCATGGCGACGTCGCGGCGGAGTTCACCTTCGACTTTGTAGCTTGCCTTGATCTCGTCACGGATGCGGTTCAGCTGATCTTCGGTGAGGGCGTTCACGCGCGTGTGCCACGCAACGTTCGCCGCCTCGAGAATCTTGTTGGCGCTGGTGCGGCCAATGCCATGGATATAGGTCAGCGCAATGCCGACGACTTTTTCTGTAGGTATATTGACACCTTCGATACGTGCCACGCTTTGTCTCCCGGGTTAGATATATAAAATAGACTCTGCCCCACAAAGGGCAAAGCTCGCGCATTATAGGGGGCACAAAACAAACGTCAACACGATATTTACCCTATTTCCGGTAAAAATGACGTTTTTTGGACTCCCTGCCCTTTTTAGGGGCAAAATCAGCCCATTTTCGGGGGCTGAGGTTTGTCACAACCCTTGTTCGGGCACAAAACGGCCTCGATCTGGGTGGTAACGGCGGCCATATCGGCCATGCCATCGACGGTTTTGAGCATCCCGAGTCTCTCGTAGAACGGGAGAATCGGGGCCGTCTGGCTGTGGTAGGTTTCAAGGCGGCTGCGCACCGTTTCGGCGTTGTCGTCGGAACGGCGGGTGAAGCTGTCCTCGGCGCCGCACGAATCGCACGAAGCGGGGTCGTGGGGCGGCTTGAACTTGTCGTGGTACCCTTCCCCGCATTTGCCGCAGGTGAAGCGTCCGGAAATACGCTCGACGAGTTTTTCGTCGTCGACTTCCATCTGCACGACGGCATCCAGCTTGATGCCTTTTTCCTTGAGCATTTTTTCAAGCGCTTCGGCCTGCGCGACGCTGCGCGGGAATCCGTCGAGGATAAACCCGTTTTTGCAATCCGGCTGGTCGAGGCGTTCGGAAATCATGCGGATGGTAATTTCGTCCGGCACCAGTTTGCCGGCATCGAGAATCTGGCGGATTTCGCCGCCGAGCGGATCGTTGGGATCTTTGACACGTGCGCGGAACAGATCGCCGGTGGAAATCGCCACCACGTTATGCTTCTCGGTGAGGATGCGCGCCTGCGTGCCTTTGCCCGCCCCCGGCGGCCCGATGAGAATCATGCGCAGCGGCTGTGTCATTATTTCCGGCTCCCTCTGAGTTTCGATTTCTTGATGAGGCCCTCGTACTGATGCGCGATCAGATGCGAGTGGATTTGCGCCACCGTATCCATCGGCACCGTCACGGCGATGAGAAGGCTCGTTCCGCCCAGCGCAAACGGCAGGCTGTATTGCGAAATCAGAATCTCCGGCAGCAGGCACACGAAGGTCAGATAGGCCGCGCCGATAACGGTGATGCGGGTCAGGATTTTATCCAGATATTCCGCCGTCGCCGCACCGGGGCGGATGCCCGGGATGAAGCCGTTCGACTTGCGCAGGTTGTCTGCGGTTTCGTCGGGGTTGAACACAATCGCGGTGTAGAAGAACGCGAAGAATACGATAAGACCGCCGTAAAGCGCCATATAGGCCGGCTGGCCGTGCGCCAGATAACGCGACACCGTATCGATCCACTCGACGCCGGAACCGCTGATACCGGTGAACTGCACGATCGACAGCGGCATCAGCAGCAGCGACGAGGCGAAGATCGCGGGGATCACACCGGCGGTGTTGAGCTTGAGCGGCATGTGGCTGGTCTCCCCGCCCGACATGCGGTTGCCACCGACCATGCGTTTGGGATATTGCACCACGACGCGGCGCTGCGCGCGTTCCATGAACACGATAAAGGTCAGCACGACCGCGACCATCACGGCAATCAGAATGATGCCGATGGCCGTCATATCGCCGGTGCGGCCCAGCTCCAGCACTTTCGCAATCGCTTTGGGAATGCCTGCGACGATACCGCAGAAGATGATGAGCGAGATACCGTTGCCGACGCCGCGCTGCGAAATCTGTTCGCCCAGCCACATCAGGAACACCGTACCGCCAACCACCGTGATGATCGTGGTGATACGGAAGAACATGCCCGGGTTGATGACCGCAGAGCCGCCCGTCGAGCTGGCAAGGTTTTCAAGACCAACCGCAAGGCCGTATGCCTGAATAGCCGCCAGAATAACCGTGCCGTAGCGCGTATACTGGTTGAGGCGTTTGCGGCCCGCCTCGCCTTCTTTTTTCATCGCTTCCATCGCGGGGTTCATCGAGGTCATGATCTGCATGATGATCGATGCCGAGATGTAGGGCATGATGTTGAGCGCAAGAATACTCATACGTTCAAGCGCGCCGCCCGAAAACATATTGAACATGTCGAGCACGCCGCCGGATTTGGAGCTGAAAATATCCGTCCACGCCGTCGGGTCGATTCCCGGCAGCGGAATATGCGTACCGACACGATAGATCAGCAGCGCGATGAGCATGAACCACAGGCGCTGTTTCAGCTCCTGCGCTTTCGAAAACGCACCGAGGTTAAGATTGGACGTGAATTGCTCGACGGCGGAGGCCATGTTTTTGTTTTTCCCTCTGAGACCTAGGCCATACCGCAGAAACCGAAAGGCCGGCGGGGCAAAGCGTGCCGCGCGGGGCATCCGGAGGGGCATTGCGCCCGTGGGATGGCAAGGATGTAAACCGAGTAAATTTATGCCCTTCAAAGGCAAAGGGGTCAAGACATTATGCAGCGATGCAGTGTTGTCTTGACCCCTTTTGATTATGTGTATTGCCGATAGTGTCCAGGGTGAACCATACCGGTTTTTGCCGCAGGCTTATTTCTTGCCCGTTTTGGCAGCAGCAGCCTGACGGCGCTGTTCTTTCTTGGGCAGCTTGCCTTTCAGCAGCTTGTTTTCTTTCGCGGGCAGCAGTTCGACTTTGCCGCCGGCTTTTTCAACAGCCGCCACAGCAGCAGCCGACGCGCGGCTGGCCACGATGGTGACCTTGGTTTTCAGCTCGCCTTTGCCCAGCAGGTTCAGGCCATCCTGTTCCTTGCTCAGGATACCGGCTTCGATCAGCGTGTTCAGGTCTACCGGCTTGGCGGCAGAGAGCTTTTTGCTGTCGATACCTTTCTGGATGCAGGACAGGTTGACGATGGCATAGGTCTTGGCGTTGACGTTTTTGAAACCACGCTTCGGCATGCGGCGGATCAGGGGCATTTGACCGCCCTCAAAGCCTTTGATCGCAACGCCGGTACGGGCTTTCTGACCTTTGACACCACGGCCGGAGGTCTTGCCTTTACCCGAACCGATACCACGGCCGAGCAATTTCGTGCGCTTGCGTGCGCCAGCGTTGTCTCGGAGTTGATTGAGTTTCATTGTGTTGTTCCTTATCTTTCTCGAGACGCTCAGGCGGCTTCTTCAACCTTGACCAGATGCTTCACGGCGTTAATCATGCCGCGCACTTCCGGCGTGTCCTGCAGCAGTTTGCTGCGGTTCACCTTGTTAAGGCCGAGACCTTTCAGCGTTGCATGCTGCGCCTGAATACGGCCGGCACCGCTTGCAATCTGGGTCACTTTCAGCATTTTACCGCCAGCGGCTTTCGCTGCTTTTTTCGGTGCTGCTTTTTTCGCAGCGGGCTTTTTAGCTTCAGACATCTGCTTGCTCCTTCAGGTCACCTTTACGGCCGAGAACTTCGTTCACGCGGCGGCCACGGCGGGCAGCCACCATGCGGGGGCTTTCCATTTTCTGGAAGGCCGCCAGTGCAGCCTTCACCATGTTGTAGGGGTTCGAGGAGCCGAGCGATTTCGCAACAACGTCCTGAATGCCCAGAACTTCGAATACAGCGCGCAGCGGACCGCCGGCGATGATACCCGTACCGGGAACGGCGCTACGCAGACGGATGCTGCCGCCGCCGAAGCGTGCTTCGACGTCATGGTGCAGCGTGCGGCCTTCGCGCAGCGGAACGCGGATCATGCTGCGTTTCGCCTGTTCGGTTGCCTTGCGGATCGCTTCGGGAACTTCACGTGCCTTGCCCGAACCGGCGCCGATGCGACCGCGGCCGTCACCGACCACGACGAGAGCAGCGAAAGCCATACGGCGGCCGCCCTTGACGGTTTTAGCAACACGGTTGATCGCGACGAGACGCTCGACGACTTCTGCGCCTGCCTCTGCATCCTTTTCGCGCGGCTCTCTTTGACCTTTAGGAGCTTTTTCAGCTTTTGCCATTGTCTATATCCTTTTCTAAATCAGAACGAGAGGCCGGCTGCGCGGGCAGCTTCTGCCAGGGCTTTGATGCGACCATGGTAAGCGTAGCTGCCGCGATCGAAAGCAACGGCTTCGACGCCTGCTTTTTTCGCGCGTTCGGCAACCAGTTTGCCGACAGCTTCGGCTGCGGATTTGTCAGCCGTCTTTTTCAGCGTCTTGCGCAGATCGGTATCAATCGTCGATGCCGCGGCGATGGTTACGCCTTTCACATCATCGATGATTTGCGCATAGATATGCTGACCCGAGCGGTGAACCGACAGACGCGGACGCTGGTTTTTCTCGGAGGCCTTTTTGATGACCTTGCGAACGCGCCACGAGCGGCGTTGCTTGGAGGTCGGTTTTTGAATGACGATAGCCATGTTATCCTCGATTACTTCTTCTTGCCTTCTTTACGGAGGATGCGGCGTCCTTCGTAGTTGATACCTTTGCCTTTGTACGGCTCAGGACGCTTCATCAGGTAGAGCTCCGCAGCAACCTGACCGACTTTTTGTTTGTCGATACCCGAAATTTCGATTTCGGTCGGCTTCGGCACTTTCATTTCGATGCCCGTGGGCACTTTGTAGCGCACTTCGTGGCTGTAGCCGATTTGCAGAACCAGATCTTTGCCCTGCAGCGCGGCACGGAAACCGACGCCTTCGATAACCAGACGCTTGGAATAGCCTTCGGTGACGCCTTTCAGCATGCCCTTGATGAGCGAGCTGGTGGTGCCCCACATGTTGCGGGCGTGGCGGCTTTCGGTTGCTTTTTGCAGGATGACTTTACCGTCTTTGACTTCAGCGGAAATCTCGTTGCTGATGTCGAGGGTCAGTTCACCCTTCTTGCCCTTGACGGACAGCTTCCGGCCAGCAAGCTTGACTTCGACGCCTGCCGGTACGGGAATGGGGTGTTTTGCAATACGTGACATTTTACATCTACCTTATCTTTAGAATACGCGGCACAGAACTTCGCCACCGACGTTCGCTTCGCGCGCCTCGCGGTCGGACAGTACGCCGCGCGGGGTGGAGAGGATGGAAATGCCGAGGCCGTTGTAAACACGCGGCACGTCTTTAATCTGCGAGTAAACGCGGCGGCCGGGTTTTGACACGCGCTTGATTTCGCGGATGACGGGCTGACCTTCGGAGTATTTCAGCTCGATGTTCAGCTCCGATTTGCCGCCGTCTTTTTGCATGACGGCGTAGTCACGGATGTAACCTTCGCGCTTGAGAACTTCCAGCAGGCTGACACGCAGCTTGGAAGCCGGGCTGTGAACCGACGTCAGGCGTGCGGCCTGGCCGTTGCGGATACGGGTGAGCAAATCGCCGATGGGATCGCTAATAAACATGTGTGCTTCTCCTTACCAGCTCGATTTCGTCACGCCGGGGATCATACCCTGCGAGGCCAGTTCGCGCAGCATCAGGCGCGAAATGCCGAATTTACGATAGTTGCCGCGCGCACGGCCGGTGAGCGCACAGCGGTTACGGATACGCGTGGGGTGCGAGTTACGCGGCAGTTTCGCCATTTTCAGGCGTGCAGCGAAACGCTCGTCAGCCGGGCGGCTTTCGTCGTCAGCGATAGCTTTCAGACGTGCCCATTTGCCGGCGTATTTCTTTACCAGCTTTTTGCGCGTGTTGTTTTTGTTCACAGAACTCAGTTTTGCCATTGTTCTAAATCCTTCTTAGCGTTTGCGGAACGGCAGTTTGAAGCCGTCCAGCAGGGCTTTCGCCTCTTCATCGGTTTTCGCGGTCGTGCAGATGATAATGTCCATACCGCGGATGGTATCAACTTTGTCGAAGTTGATTTCCGGGAAGATAATCTGCTCTTTAATGCCGAACGCGTAGTTCCCGTTGCCGTCAAAGCTGCGATCGGAAATGCCGCGGAAGTCGCGAATACGGGGCATAGCGATCGTCACCAGACGGTCGAGGAATTCATACATGCGCTGGCCGCGCAGCGTGACTTTGCAACCGATGGGCAGGTCTTCGCGCAGCTTGAAGCCGGCGATCGACTTGCGGGAACGCGTGACTTGCGGCTTTTGGCCGGAGATCACGGTCATGTCTGCGATGGCGCCCTGGATTTTTTTGCTATCCTGTGCGTTTTCGCCAACACCCATGTTGATCACGATTTTTTCCAGACGCGGGATCTGGAGAACGTTTTCATAGCCGAATTTCTTCTGCAGTTCCGGCTTGATCTGGTCGAGATATACTTTTTTGAGACGGGCTGTCATCTTCTGCTCCTTAATCAATCACTTCGCCGGAGCGACGGGCAACGCGCACCTTGCTGTCACCAACCATCTTGTAGCCGACGCGGGTCGCTTTGCTCGTTTTCGGATCGACGAGAGCGACGTTCGAAACGTGGATCGGCGCTTCGACTTTGTCGAGACCGCCCGCATTTGCCGAGGTGGGCTTGCGATGTTTGGTTTGTACGTTTACACCCTGCACGATGACTTTGTTGTCAGCGGGCAGAACTTTCTTGATTTCACCGGTTTTGCCTTTGTCTTTGCCGGTCAGAACGACGACTTTGTCGCCTTTTTTGACTTTGAGTTTCGTCATGACTTAGAGGACCTCCGGCGCCAGCGAAATGATTTTCATGAAGTTTTTGCCGCGCAGCTCACGGGTGACGGGGCCAAAAATACGCGTGCCGATCGGCTCGCCCGCTGCGTTGATGAGAACGGCAGCGTTGCGGTCGAAGCGGATGACGGTGCCGTCTTCGCGTTTCAGGGCTTTGGAGGTGCGGACGATGACGGCCTTGTGAACCGTCCCTTTTTTGACGCGGCCACGGGGAATCGCGTCTTTTACGGATACGACGATGATGTCGCCGATGCCGGCGGTACGGCGTTTGGAGCCGCCCAGTACCTTAATGCATTGAACCCGGCGGGCGCCGCTGTTGTCAGCGACGTCGAGGGTGGTTTCCATCTGAATCATTATCTTGACCTTTCCTATTTCAACAGGGGGGTTTCAAGGACCACCCTGTTATTCTTCTTTCTTGGACTTTTTGACGGAGGAACGTTTCTGATCCGCATCGTCAACAGTTTTCATCTGGCTCTCGCCCATCGCCTTGCCGGCAACGACGCGCCAGGTTTTCGATTTGGAAATCGGACGGCATTCCTCGATGGAAACGAGGTCGCCGACTTTCCAAGCGTTCTGTTCGTCGTGGGCAGCGTATTTCGCGCTACGACGGACGATTTTGCCGTACAGCGGGTCGCGCACTTTGCGCTCGACCAGAACCGTCACGGTTTTATCGCATTTGTTGCTGACAACTTTACCTTCAAGCACGCGACGCGGCATCTTGATTACTCCTTAGTTTCTTTTTTCTTGGCAGCTTTTGCCGGTGCTTTTGCCGCTTTTTTGGCAGCGGGTTTTGCAGCCGGGGTTTTGCCCTGCTGCGCTTCGGCGATCACGGTCTTGATACGCGCGATGTCGCGGCGTACCAGACGGACGCGGCCGGTGTTTTCCAGCTGGCCGGTGGCCTTTTGGAAACGGAAGTTGAACTGCTCCTTGCGGAGGTCCAGAAGCTCCTGTTTCAGCTCGTCGGCCGATTTTGCTCTCAGATCTGCGATTTTCATTTTCTTAATACCTTAACTCTCTTAGTCGCGCGCGACGAATCTGGTCTTGATGGGCAGCTTCGCGGCGGCCAATTCGAACGCCTCTTCTGCCAGTTCACGGGGTACCCCGTCAAGCTCAAACATGATTTTTCCAGGTTTTACGCGGGCTACATAGTATTCCGGGGAACCTTTACCACCACCGAAACGGGCGCCCAGGGGCTTCGTAGAGACCGGAACATCCGGGAAAATACGGATCCACAAGCGGCCTTGACGCTTGATATGACGGGTAATTGTACGGCGGGCCGCCTCGATCTGGCGGGCCGTAATACGCTCGGGCGAGGTCGCTTTCAGGCCGAAGCTGCCGTAGGCCAGATAATGGCCGGACGTCGCAACGCCGTGAATGCGCCCTTTGAACGCCTTGCGGAATTTCATCTTTTTTGGAGCCAACATGGTCGTGTTCCTTTTTTCTTCTTATCCCCTACCCGGTCATTAACCGCGGGCAGGCTGTTGATCTTGCATGCGCTTGTCGCGTGCCATCGGGTCGTGACCCAGGATTTCGCCTTTGAAAATCCAGACTTTTACGCCGATGATGCCGTAGGTCGTCAGGGCACGGGAGGTCGCGTAGTCCACATCCGCACGCAGGGTGTGCAGGGGAACGCGGCCTTCGCGGTACCATTCGGTACGGGCGATTTCAGCACCCGCCAAACGGCCGGCGCAGGTAACACGGATACCGCCGGCGCCCAGGCGCAGAGCGGACTGAACGGCGCGCTTCATCGCACGGCGGAAGGAAACGCGGCGTTCCAGCTGCTGGGCGATACCGTCAGCAACCAGCTGGGCATCCAGCTCGGGCTTGCGGATTTCGACGATGTTCAGGGTGACTTCGCCGCCCGTGAACTTCGACAGATCTTTGCGCAGTTTTTCGATATCGGAGCCTTTTTTGCCGATGATCACACCCGGACGTGCCGTGTGGATCGTCACGTTGGTCTTGCTGGCAGCGCGTTCGATGATCACGCGCGCAACACCCGCCTGCTTCAGTTTGTCCATGACAAACTCGCGCAGTTTGATGTCTTGCAGCAGTTTCGCCGCGTAGTCCTTGCCCGCATACCAGCGGCTGTCCCACGTGCGGTTGATACCAAGTCTCAGACCAATCGGGTTAACCTTCTGACCCATGTTTTTCTCCTGCGCCTTTCTTATTCAGCGGTGGTGTTTTCGCCAGCGGCAGCTTTTGCTTTCGCGGCGGGTTTTTTGGCGGCTTTCGCACCACCGGATTTTTTCGCGGGCTTGTCACCAGCTTCGGCCTTGGCTGCTTTTTTAGCGGCTTTGACTTTTTTCTTGGTTTCGCCTTCTTCGCGTTCTTCAACAATGATCGTGATGTTGCTGAACGGCTTCTGGACAGCGGCGCTGCGGCCACGGCCGCGGGCGTGGAAACGGCCCATGGTCATGGTACGGCCAACCGTCGCTTCTTTCACAAACAGACGGTCAACGTCCAGGTTGTGGTTGTTTTCTGCGTTGGCGATGGCCGCTTCGAGCACTTTCTTGACATCGACGGCCATACGGCGGCGCGCGAATTCAAGATCGATCAGCGCGCGCTGGGCACTTTTACCGCGGATGAGCTGCGCAAGCAAGTTCAACTTGCGTTCGCTGCCTTTGATATAGCGCGCTTTGGCAATGGCTTCATTGTCCTTGCGCTGAGACTTTTTACCTACTTTAGACATCTCTCAATTATCCTTTTTTCGCGGTCTTGTCAGCACCGGCTGCCGTGTGCGCGGAGAACGTGCGGGTCGGGGCGAATTCACCCAGCTTATGACCTACCATGTTGTCCGTCACGAGGACCGGGATGAATTTCTGGCCGTTGTAAACACCGAACGTCAGTCCGATGAATTGCGGCAGAATGGTGGAACGGCGCGACCAGGTTTTGATAACCTCGTTACGGGTCGACGCACGGGCTTTTTCTGCTTTTTTCAGCAGGTAGCCATCAATAAAAGGACCTTTCCGTACGGAACGTGCCACTGTCTTTCTCCTTCTGTCTTACTTCGCCAGACGTTTGTTTTTACGACGGCGCAGAATGTATTTATCCGTTGCCTTGTTCTTGCGGGTTTTCGCGCCCTTGGTCGGTTTACCCCACGGGGTGACCGGGTTACGGCCGCCGGAGGATTTACCTTCACCACCACCATGCGGGTGGTCGATCGGGTTCATCACGACGCCGCGGTTGACCGGCTTCCAGCCCATCCAACGCTTGCGGCCGGCTTTGCCGAGAACCGTGTTGGAATGGTCTGCGTTCGAAACGGAACCGACGGTTGCCATGCACTCGCCGCGGACAACGCGCAGCTCGCCCGAACCCAGTTTAATCTGGGTCATGCCGCTGTCACGGCCGACGATCTGGACGAAAGCACCTGCGGAGCGTGCCAGCTGGCCGCCTTTGCCGGGATGCAGTTCTACGTTGTGAACCAGCGTACCGACGGGGATGTTTTTGATCGGCATCGCGTTGCCGGGCAGAATGTCCGCGCGCTCGCCGGAGACAACTTTGTCCCCTGCAGCAAGGCGCTGGGGCGCCAGAATGTAGGCCATTTCGCCGTCCGTGTATTTCACGAGTGCGATCCAGGCCGTACGGTTCGGGTCGTATTCCAGACGCTCGACCACCGCTTCGACGTCGAACTTGCGACGTTTGAAGTCGATCAGGCGATAGCGCTGCTTGTGACCGCCGCCACGGTGCCACATGGTCTTGCGACCTTTGTGGTTACGGCCGGCTTTGTTGTTGTTGTGGTCCTTGTCGAGAAGGGTCTTCTCGGGTTTGCCTTTCCACAGCTCGCTGCGGTCTACACGCACCATTTGGCGCATGCCGGGCGATGTCGGACGGTACTTTTTGAGTGCCATTTTAATCTTCCTCAATTTTGGGGGACAACATCAATTCGCTGTCCCGGTCCTTATTATTCTTATCCGTTGTTATCAGGCGCCGGTCGCGACGTCGATCTGCTGGCCTTCGGCCAGGGTCACGATGGCTTTTTTGCTGTCGCTGCGGAATGCCTTGCGGCCTTTGAACACCTTGGTTTTGCCAAGCTGGGTGCTGGTGTTGACTTTCGTCACTTTCACCTTGAACACAGCCTCGACCGCATCCTTGATGGTCGCTTTGTCAGCGCACAGGGGAACGCGGAAGGTGATCTGGTTGTACTGCGAGTTCATCGTCGCCTTTTCGGTGATGACCGGCGTGCGGATCATCTCGTAAAGCTGCTCGGTGAGCTTCGGATCTTGTTTTTTCGCTGCTTTGGTCATTTCAGGCGAGCCTCCAGTTGAGCAACCGCTTCTTTCGTCAGGACGAGAGTGTCACGGCGCAGAATGTCGTAAACGTTGATGCCTTTCTGGGGCAGAACGTCGATGAGCGGGATGTTGCGCACAGCGCGGAAGAAGTTCTGGTCCAGCGTTTCATCAATGATGAGCGCGGAGGTCAGGCCGAGCGTGGTCAGAGCCTTCACCATATCTTTCGTTTTGTGGCTGGAAGATTTCGCCGCATCGATCACGATGAGCTTGCCTTCTTTTTGCTTGGCCGACAGGGCAACTTTCAGCGCCAGCTTGCGGACGGCTTTCGGCATGTCATGCGCGTGGTCGCGGACAACGGGGCCGAAAATCACCGCACCGGTGCGGTGCTGGGCGTTGCGCAGCGAACCGGCGCGGGCATGACCCGTACCTTTTTGCTTGAACGGCTTTTTGCCGGTGCCGCTGATTTCGCTGACACCTTTGGTTTTGTGATTGCCTGAGCGGCGTTTTGCCAGCTGCCAGTTGACCATGCGGTGCAGGACGTCGGCGCGGGGTTCCAGGCCGAAGATTGCATCGCTGAGTTCAATGTCACCAGCTTGCTTGTTTTCGAGTGTTTTAACGGCGACTTTCATCGTTCCATTCCTTCCCTATTCTCTTATGCCTGTGCTTCGGCGGCTTCAGCCGGCGCTTCGGCAGCAGCAGGTGCCTTGCCTTTGAGGCCGGCGGGCTGCGGTGCTTCTTTCGGCAGGGGCTTTTTGACGGCGTCTTTAATCGTCAGCCAGGCGCCTTTGTGGCCCGGTACTGCACCTTCAACAACGATCAGGCCTTGCTCGGGGTGAACTTCCACCACGCGCAGGTTCTGGATCGTACGCTGAACGTTACCCATGTGACCCGCCATTTTCTTGTTCTTGAAAACGCGGCCGGGAGACTGGCGCTGACCGGTCGAACCGGGGGAACGGTGGGAAACCGACACACCGTGCGTTGCGCGCAGGCCGCCGAAGTTCCAGCGTTTCATAACACCCTGGTAGCCTTTACCGAGCGTGATACCGGTGATATCGACGAACTGGCCGGGGATGAAGTGGCTGACGCACAGCTCGGCGCCGACTTCGAGTACGGCATCTTCGCTCACGCGGAATTCAGCGACTTTCGCTTTGGGCTCTACTTTCGCTTTCGCGAAGTGGCCGCGTTCGCCTTGGGAGACGTTTTTCGCCTTTTTCTCGCCCGCACCCAGCTGAACAGACGTATAGCCGTTCTTTTCCTGGGTTTGTACGGCGACGACTTGGCATTGGTCCATCTTCAGCACGGTCACGGGAACGTGTTTGCCTTCCGCATCGAATACGCGGGACATGCCGAGCTTTTGTGCAATCAAACCGGTACGCATTTTTTTGGTCCTTACTTTCTTAACTTTCAAGCCGCGCGCTGCCAGATCATTTCCCGTCAGCGCGGATTATTCCTTTTTAGAGCTTGATTTCGACGTCAACGCCGGCCGCGAGATCGAGCTTCATCAGCGCGTCGATGGTTTGCGGGGTCGGGTTTACGATGTCCAGCAGACGCTTGTGCGTCCGCATTTCAAACTGTTCGCGGGATTTCTTATCCACGTGCGGCGAGCGCAGAACCGTGAATTTTTCAATTCGCGTCGGCAGCGGAATCGGGCCGCGCACTTCTGCGCCTGTTCTTTTCGCCGTGTTTACGATTTCCTTCGTCGACTGATCGAGGACTCGGTGGTCGTATGCACGAAGTCTAACCCGGATGTTTTGCGCTTCCATTGTATCCTACCTTTTATTCTCTTTTTTCTCCGTGCCTGCCCCGCCGCTTGCGGCGGCGGGGCGACAGCGGAAATTTAGTCGTTACTCAACGATTTTCGCAACGACGCCGGCACCGACGGTACGGCCACCTTCGCGAATTGCGAAGCGCAGACCTTCGTCCATGGCGATCGGAGCGATCAGTTCAACGTCCATCGTGACGTTGTCGCCAGGCATAACCATCTCGACACCTTCCGGCAGGTGAACGATGCCGGTAACGTCCGTCGTACGGAAGTAGAACTGGGGACGGTAGTTGGTGAAGAACGGCGTGTGACGGCCACCTTCGTCTTTGGTGAGAACGTAAGCTTCTGCTTTGAACTTCGTGTGCGGCTTGATGGAGCCGGGAGCAGCCAGAACTTGGCCACGCTCGACTTCTTCACGCTTCGTACCACGCAGCAGCGCACCGATGTTGTCGCCAGCCTCACCCTGATCGAGGAGTTTGCGGAACATTTCAACGCCGGTGATGGTCGTTTTGGTCGTCGGACGCAGGCCAACGATTTCAACTTCTTCACCAACTTTGATGATGCCTTGCTCAACACGGCCCGTGCAAACCGTACCACGGCCGGAGATCGAGAACACGTCCTCAACCGGCATCAGGAACGGCTTGTCTTTCGGACGTGCCGGGGTCGGGATGTAGCTGTCAACAGCTTCCATCAGCTTCATGATAGCGTCTTTGCCCAGTTCGGGAGACTTGCCTTCGAGGGCGCACAGAGCGGAACCTTTTACGAAGGGGATGTCATCGCCAGGGAAGTTGTATTTGCTGAGCAGTTCGCGGACTTCCATTTCAACGAGGTCCAGCAGTTCAGCATCGTCAACCATGTCGCACTTGTTGAGGAACACGACCAGCGAGGGAACGCCAACCTGGCGTGCCAGCAGGATGTGCTCGCGCGTTTGCGGCATCGGGCCGTCTGCAGCGGAAACGACGAGGATCGCGCCGTCCATCTGTGCAGCACCCGTGATCATGTTCTTCACGTAGTCTGCGTGGCCGGGGCAGTCGACGTGTGCGTAGTGGCGGTTGTCGGTCTCGTACTCAACGTGAGCGGTCGAGATCGTAATACCACGTTCACGCTCTTCCGGCGCGCCGTCGATCTGGTCGTAAGCTTTGAATTCAGCTTTGCCCTGCTCGGACAGAACTTTGGTGATTGCCGCGGTGAGCGAGGTTTTGCCATGGTCAACGTGACCGATGGTGCCGATGTTCACGTGCGGTTTGTTACGTTCAAACTTGCCTTTAGCCATCTTGTCATTCCTTCCTTGGATTTAAGCGAGTTATTTATTTAGTCTTTTTTCAGTTTCAATTCAGTTAACGGCAATGCCGTTTAGTCACTCAACGGCTTACGCCATTTTGGCTTTCACTTCGTCTGCGATCGCCTGCGGTACCTGCTCGTAGTGATGGAATTCCATCGAATACTGGGCACGGCCCTGGCTCATCGAGCGCAGCGTGTTGATGTAGCCGAACATGTTGGCCAGCGGAACCATCGCGGTGATAACGCGTGCGTTACCACGGCTGTCCATGCTGCCCACCTGACCGCGGCGGCTGTTCAGGTCGCCGATGACGTCGCCCATGTAGTCTTCGGGGGTGACGACTTCGACTTTCATCACCGGTTCCAGCAGAACGGGTTTTGCTTTCGGCAGACCTTCGCGGAACGCTGCACGGGCAGCGATCTCGAACGCCAGCGCGGAAGAGTCCACGTCATGGTAGGCACCGTCGAACAGGGTCGCTTTGAAGTCGATGCAGGGGAAGCCGGCGATAACGCCGTTTTCTTTTGCACTCTCCAGGCCCTTTTCAACGCCGGGGATGTATTCTTTGGGAACCGAACCGCCGGTGATGTCGGTTTCGAAAATGAAACCGCTGCCGACTTCGCCGGGCTCAAAGCGGATGAGTACGCGGGCAAACTGACCCGAACCACCCGACTGTTTCTTGTGCGTGTAGTCGATTTCAGCCGTTTTGGTGATGGTTTCGCGGTATGCAACCTGCGGCGCACCGACGTTGGCTTCGACTTTGAATTCGCGCTTCATACGGTCGACGATGATGTCGAGGTGAAGTTCACCCATGCCGCGCAGAATGGTCTGGCCCGATTCCTGGTCGGAGTTGACGCGCAGGGACGGATCTTCCGCCACCAGACGTGCCAGCGCCATACCCATTTTCTCCTGGTCCGCTTTCGATTTCGGCTCGACAGCGATGGAGATAACCGGCTCGGGGAAGGTCATGCGTTCCAGAACCACCTGTTTGTCGGGATCGCACAGCGTGTCACCCGTGGTGGTGTCTTTCATGCCAACCAGCGCAACGATGTCACCGGCAGAGGCCGATTTGATTTCTTCGCGGTTGTTCGCATGCATCAGAAGCATACGGCCGATGCGCTCTTTTTTGTCTTTAACGGAGTTAATGACATAGGAGCCGCTTTCGAGCGTACCGGAGTAGATACGAACGAAGGTCAGCGAACCGACGAAGGGGTCGTTCATGATTTTGAATGCGAGACCGGCGAAGGGCTCGGCGGGGTCCGCCTTGCGCTCGACAACCGTTTCTGCATCACCCGGCAGCGTACCTTCGTTGACAGGCATGTCAAGCGGGCAAGGCAGGTAATCGATAACCGCGTCCAGCATGGTCTGAACGCCTTTGTTCTTGAAGGAAGAGCCGCAAAGAACGGGTACGAATTTGTAAGCGATCGTACCTTTGCGGATGCACTTCTTCAAAAGCTCGATCGAGGGCTCTTCGCCACCCAGATAAGCTTCCATAGCGGCATCGTCCATCTCGACAGCGAGTTCTACCAGCTTGGTGCGGTATTCTTTCGCTTTCTCGACGAGGTCAGCCGGGATTTCTTCTTCAGCGTAAGCAGCGCCGAGGTCATCACCCTTCCAGATGATGGCTTTCATTTTCAAAAGGTCGACGAGGCCGACGAAGTCAGCTTCGGAACCGATCGGCAGCTGGATCGGCATCGGAACCGCGCCAAGGCGGTCAACGATCATGTCAACGGTGCGGTAGAAGTTCGCGCCGGTGCGGTCCATTTTGTTGACGTAGCAGATACGGGGAACGCCGTATTTGTCAGCCTGACGCCAGACGGTTTCAGACTGCGGCTCGACGCCGGCAACGGAGTCGAATACGGTGACGGCACCATCGAGGACGCGCAGCGAGCGTTCAACTTCAATCGTGAAGTCAACGTGGCCGGGGGTGTCGATGATGTTGATGCGGTGGTCTTGCCAGAAGCAGGTCGTCGCAGCAGAGGTAATGGTGATACCACGCTCCTGCTCCTGCTCCATCCAGTCCATGGTCGCGGCGCCTTCATGCACTTCACCGATTTTGTGCGATTTGCCGGTGTAGTACAGAATACGTTCGGTCGTGGTCGTTTTGCCGGCATCGATGTGCGCCATGATGCCAATGTTACGATAACGCTCGAGCGGATATTTCTTGACGTCAGCCATAATGAATAATTCCCCTTAAACCTATTACCAGCGGAAGTGCGCGAAGGCCTTGTTTGCTTCGGCCATTTTGTGCGTATCTTCGCGTTTTTTGACGGCAGCGCCACGCTCGTTGTGCGCATCCATCAGCTCGGACGCCAGTTTGGCATCCATGGTTTTGTCGTTGCGGTTGGACGCAGCGTCTTTCAGCCAGCGCATCGCCATTGCCATTGCGCGGTTCGGACGAACTTCGACCGGAACCTGATAGGTCGCACCACCGACGCGGCGGGATTTGACTTCTACCGACGGCTTTACCTTGTCGAGAACTTCAAGGAAGAACGCAACGGGATCCGTTTTCGTTTTGGCAGCGATGATATCGAACGCGCCGTAGACGATGTTTTCAGCAACGGATTTCTTGCCGGATTCCATGATGCAGTTCATGAATTTCGCAACAACAACGTTGTTGAACTTCGGATCTGGCAGAACTTCGCGTTTTTTAGCCGAGTGACGACGAGACATGTCTTATAAACCTCTTTTAAACTTATTTCGGACGCTTCGCGCCATAGCGGGAGCGAGCCTGTTTACGTTTATCAACGCCCTGGGTATCCAGCGCGCCGCGGATGATTTTGTAGCGAACACCCGGCAAGTCTTTCACACGGCCGCCACGCACCAGAACAACAGAGTGTTCCTGCAGGTTGTGACCGATACCGGGGATGTAGCAGGTTGCTTCACGGCCGTTGACCATGCGAACACGGGCGACTTTACGCAGCGCGGAGTTCGGCTTTTTCGGCGTCGTGGTGTATACGCGCGTGCACACGCCGCGTTTTTGCGGGTTACCCTGCAAATCGGCGTTTTTCTTTTTCGCGACCTGCAGTTTGCGGCCTTTGCGGACGAGTTGGTTATACGTTGGCATTGATAGCCCTTCTCTGTTGCAACAAAGTTAAATCTTCGATGTCTGGAGGATGAGAAGGAAACAACCTGCGGTTCGCAAAAGCGAATACACGACAGGATACTGATCATCGATCAGTCTAACTTTCACTTTTCCCGTGAAAGACGGTTAAAAAACCGGACTGCGTCTAGACCAAAATGTCTACTACCAGCCCATCCTTAGAGCGTGCGGAATATATCATGCGCTTCCCAAGGGTCAAACATTATTTGAGGGGCAGGCAGCGGTTTTTTATGTTTTTTGAAGATTGCCCCCGCTTTCGCATTAAACAGAATATCGGAATTTTGTTAAGTTTCATAATTTACGATATTTTTATAATATTATTACCTATGTGGGGTACACACCCGCCCGTCCCCCGCCGGAATACGGGATAGGCCGCCCCCGATTCTTCTCTCGATTCTCGCCACTTGCGGAAAGGACTTGCCGCAGGGGCAGAATCCCCCCATATTCAGTTCCGGAAGACTGGCGGGCATATCTATCGCCAATCCGGCCAGGGCCGAGAGGCAGCAACCGTAACGAATTCTGATATGGGTCGTTCAGTCTTCCACCTTCCCCCTTATATACAGACGCCTTGCGCCGCAACAAAACAGTTGACGGTCGTTATGACATATGGTCATATTATTTCGTTCTTCGGAATCGCGGGATTTGATGGATAGCTTGCTGCCGCGTCACCAACAGCTAAAGCGCCGCAGGGCAAACCGCTGCGGAAACCATGAAACCGCCAGCTGAAAGAGATTTAAAATGCCCCACCCCGCAGACATTCAAAACATCCTGTCCCAAGCACGCACCCCGCGTGCGGCGGCCTATGATGTCTCGCGCTTTGCCGCCTTTTCTTTTTCGCGCTTCCCCGCTTTTTCTTTTTCGCGCTTCGCCGCGATGCGAATGTGACCCTGCCCACATTTCGCTGACACTTTCTCTACATCCCTAAAATATATGCACGCCAGATGATGGCGCGCGCTCATTATCCCGCACAGGCGGGCAAGGCAGGACACCATGACCGACGTTCGTAACGACGATTTCACCCTTATCAACACCCCCGCAGACGTTATCCCCCTTTACCGCGGCAACGGCCAGAAAGAACACGAACAATATATCGGCTTCGAAACCGAAATTTTCGTCTACCGCCACGACAAGACTGGCGCGCCCGTCGGCGCGTCGTCGCGCGACTGTGCGCAGCTGGTGGCGCAGCTGAAAGCACGCGGCGAAGAGCCGCAGCTGGAAATGGCCAGCGCCGTCGAATATGCCAGCCCCGCCTATCCGGTGACGGAAGTGGCGAAGCTCAACCGCGAAATCGCCCGCGCCTGGCACTCCTATCAGGATGGCATCCGCGAAGCGGGTTTCAAAACCAACGACGCCGCCCTCGCCCCTTTCGTCACGCTCGACAGTGCCAAGGAAAATCTGGTCGACCGCGACCGCGCGCGCGGCCTTGTGAAGGGCATGGATCTGTTCAAGGCGCCGGAATTTTTGAAAGTCACGCTGCTGTGTACCAGCACGCAGGTGAGCCTCAGCTACGCCGACCCCGAAGACCTGCGCCATACATTGACAACAGGCTATGCGCTGACCGGCGCGATTTTCGGCGTCTTCGCGAATTACCCCGCCTATATCGAGGGCAAGGACGAACGCCTGACGGTAAACCCCCGCGCGGCTTTCTATGACGCCTTCGGCAAGGACGGCGGCATCCCGCAAAGCCTGCTGCAATCGACCAGCGGCGAAGATTTCATCCGCCGCCATGCGGAGCAGGTTTTCAAAACCGACATGCTGTTCTACTACGACCACAAACAAAATCTGGTCTGGCCGGAAAAGCCGGTGAAATTCGAAGAGCTGAAAGCCCTCGGCCTCAACACCCGCTCCAACTACGACCTTGCCGAAACCTTTGTCTATACGGACTACAAAGTCTGCAATATCCGCAACAGCGAAGGCAAACCCATCGGCAAACGCGTGGAGGTCCGCGGGTTTGACGCGGGCGAACTGGGCGCGCTGGCCGCCGTGCCGTTCTGCCACGCCCTGCTGCGCGACCCTGCGGGCCGCGGTGCCGTGCAGGGGCTGCTGGCCGATTACGGATTGCTGCCCGATCAGGACGGCTGGCAGGAACGTCTTCTCGCCGCCCGCCGCAGCGCCGCGCATCACGGCGGCAAATATCTGGATGTGCCCTTCGGCACCCGCCCCGACGGCAGCGCCGGCAACCTGAAGGATTTCGCCCGCGACCTCGGCGGTATCCTGAAAGCCTATGTGGCGCGCAATCCTGAACTGGCGGGCGCCCTCGCCCCTGTGATCGAGATTTGCGACACGGGCAAACCTCTCGCGCAAATCAAATCCGAGCAAACGCGGGATTACGCGCATGCCCTCGCGCAGCTGGGGCCGGACAGCACCGCCGCCGCGATTGCGAATGACGACAAGCCGCAGGCCGCAAAGCCCTCGGCACGGCAGGCCTTCAAACCGTAAAGCCGGAGAAGTGCGCGCTTAACACTGGACACCGGCCTGCGCCGGTGTGACGACAGTTTTTCTGTTACATCGGCGTTCATGAAGAAAAATCCCGTCATACCGGCGAAGGCCGGTATCCATCTGCCCTGCGTAACAACAAGCATATAAAAGAAGAACCGTCACACCGGCGCAGGCCGGTGTCCAGAAACGAGCCGTAGCCAAGCCTCCCGGCCCACCTCCCCGCACAGGCTTTCCCGATATACCTAGAAAATTATTGCGGTGCAAATTCGCGCGCGGCGGCGGCGGTATCGGTCAGGGTTTTCACAACGCTATCGACCGATTGATAAAACAGGTCAAAGGCGAACCAGCCGACAATAATAATGGCCGGCGCGCAAATGGCGTTCGCTATCCATGTCAGGCGGAGCATGCCCGCTTTGGTCTGCGGCAGTTTTCCCGCTTTCTTGCGACGGAAATATAAAAGCTTGGTCGTCAGGTGTATCGCCATGCCGAAAACGGGGCCCAGAAAAAAGACGCCCAGCATCATGGCGAAAAACCCCGTGATGGTCAGAAAATCCCGCGCGTCGCTGAGCGCAAAAAAGACGGCGCAGAGCACAATCCAGTCCCTCTCGCCAAAGGCGAGCGAGCGGATCAGATTCCACTGCAAATAACCGCGCTCCGCGATGTCGGCATGAATTTTCTTTTTGCGCAGCCAGCCCATAGATGTCCTTTTTTGTTGATATCCGACCGTAGCAACCATGGCCGCAGCGGTCAACCGCACCGCGCCCCCGCGCAGCCGCAAACAAAAACCCCGCGGCCTTGCGGCGCGCGGGGCTTTGATATAAATCATCTACTGATTTACCACGCTTTGGCTCTTATTCTTGTTTTCTTCATAAGCATCCCTCATTTGCTGCACTGAAGGTAGCTCTACCGGCGTAACTTTACATTTTTTATCTAAAGCAATCGTGGCGAGGTGGTTATAGCGCTGACGATAAGCTTCGTATTCAGTTTGCTCGGCATTTTTGAAGTCCATAAAAAACCAAGGAACAAGTAAAAACCAACCAGCTACTCCAAGCGCAACGTTCTGTCCGGTTTTATCCGACTTGGGTAAAAGGCGCTGAATTTCTCCCTGTATAGTCATCATTTCGAATTCGAGCGCTTTGCAGGATTTTTGGTAGTCACCATACTGCGCGACCATAACAGGGTTTGGTGTACGCCCCCCGCAAGCCGAAACAAATATAAGCACGGCGAACATCAGCGCTCTAAAAAGTACATTTCCATGTCTCATAATAAAATCCTCTCTGACTAAATATATTCAAGCTTTCATATCCAATGGCAGCGACAAAGGAAAGCTTAATCTACACAAACAAAAACCCCGCGGCCTTGCGGCGCGCGGGCTTTGTTTGTCAGGTGTCAGTGCCTATCAGCTCGCAACGCGGCCTTTGGCTTTCTGGCTGTCAGCACCCGGCTCGAGATGTTCGACATTGTCGTTTTCGAGCGGCAGGTTGGAGGCATTCGCCGCCAGTGCAGCCTGATCGCGTTCGGTTGCGATGCGCTTCAGTTTGTGAACGAAAGCACCCGTACCCGCCGGGATCAGACGGCCGACGATGACGTTTTCCTTGAGGCCGATCAGCTTGTCGACTTTGCCGTTGATGGCGGCTTCGGTCAGCACGCGGGTCGTTTCCTGGAAGGAAGCGGCCGAGATGAAGGAACGCGTTTGCAGGGACGCTTTGGTGATACCCTGCAGAACCGGCGCGCCCTTGGCCGGACGTTTGTCCGTACCGTCGAGGCGGTTGTTCATTTCGTCCATTTCCTCACGGTCGACCAGTTCGCCCGACAGCAGCGTCGTGTCGCCGGCATCGGTGATTTCAACTTTTTGCAGCATCTGGCGGATAATCACCTCGATGTGCTTGTCGTTGATTTTCACACCCTGCAGACGGTAGACGTCCTGCACCTCGTTGATGAGGTAGTCGGCCAGCGCCTCGACACCCAGAACAGACAGGATGTCGTGCGGAACCATCGCGCCTTCGAGCAGCGCATCGCCCTTGCGGACGTAGTCGCCTTCGTTGACGGCAACGTGCTTGCCTTTCGGGATCAGGTACTCTTTCGGCTCGCCTTTGCCATCCGTCGGCTTCACGATGATACGGCGCTTGGACTTGTAGTCCTTGCCGTATTCGATCTGGCCGTCGATTTCCGCGATGATCGCGAAATCTTTCGGACGGCGCGCTTCGAACAGTTCCGCCACGCGGGGCAGACCACCCGTAATGTCGCGCGTTTTCGACGATTCCTTCGGAATGCGGGCGATGATGTCACCGGCTTTCACTTCGGCACCGTTTTCAAGGCTCAAAATCGCGCCCACGGGCATGTAGTAGTTCGCCTCGAGGCCGTTCGGCAGCTTGATGACCTTGCCTTTTTCATCCGTCAGCGTGATGCGCGGCTTCAGCGATGCGCCTTTCGGCTGCTGGCGCCAGTCGATCACGACCTTGGAAGAGATACCGGTCGCTTCGTCCATTTCGTCGCGGATAGACATACCTTCCACCAGATCGCCGTAGACGGCGAGACCGTCTTTTTCGGTGATGATCGGGTTGGTATAGGGATCCCATTCCGCAAGTTTCTGGCCTTTTTTGACCTTGTCGCCATCGGCAACGAGCAGTTTCGCACCGTATTGCAGACGGTGGTTCGCACGCTCGCGGCCCTGCTTGTCGAGCAGGACGACTTCGGTGTTGCGGCCCATAACGATGTTGACGCCTTCGGAGTTGGTGACAACGTTCTTGTTACGGATTTCAACCGTCGCTTCGAACGCCGCTTCCGCCGAGGTCTGCGCCGCGCCACGCTGTGCCGCGCCACCGATGTGGAACGTACGCATGGTCAGCTGGGTACCCGGCTCGCCAATCGACTGGGCGGCCATAACACCGATCGCCTCGCCGATGTTGACCGAGGTACCACGCGCCAGATCGCGGCCGTAGCATTTCGCGCAGATGCCGTTGTCCTTGCTTTCGCAGGTCAGGACAGAACGCACGAGGATGGAGTCGATACCGGCGGTTTCGATTTTCTCGGCGCCGACTTCGTCGATGATCTGGCCAGCAGGCACAATCACATCGCCGGTCAGCGGGTCGAGAACGTCTTTCGCCGCGGTACGGCCCAGAATACGCTCAGACAGGGACACGATCACATCGCCGCCTTCGATAACGGGCATAACGGTGAAACCGTTTTCGGTGCCGCAATCTTCTTCGGTGATGATGGCGTCCTGCGCGACGTCAACCAGACGGCGGGTCAGGTAGCCCGAGTTCGCCGTCTTCAGCGCCGTATCCGCCAGACCTTTACGCGCACCGTGGGTCGAGTTGAAGTACTCGAGAACCGTCAGACCTTCCTTGAAGTTGGAAATAATCGGGGTCTCGATAATCTCGCCCGACGGCTTGGCCATCAGACCGCGCATACCCGCCAGCTGGCGGATCTGCTGGGTCGAACCACGCGCACCGGAATGTGCCATCATGTAAACCGAGTTGATGTAGCCGAGGTTGCCCGGCTTGGAAATCACATCCATCATCTCCTTGGTCACGTCGTCCGTGCAGGAAGACCAGATGTCCACCACCTTGTTGTATTTCTCGCCTTTGGTGATGAGACCGTCCTGATACTGCTGTTCGAACTCTTTCACGCGCGCGCTGGCTTCGCCGATCAGCTTGTGCTTCGCATCGGGGATGATCATGTCATCTTTACCGAAGGAAATACCGGCGCGGCAAGCATGCGTGAAGCCGAGGGCCATCATGCGGTCGCAGAAAATGACGGTTTCTTTCTGGCCGCAGTGGCGATAGACCACGTCGATCAGGTTGGACACGTCTTTTTTGGTCAGGATGCGGTTGATGACTTCGAACGGAACGTCCGGATGTTTCGGCAGAACCTGCGCCATAATCATACGGCCCGGGGTCGTGTCGACAACGCGGGTGACCGGCGTGTTGTTCTTGTCCACCGTGTTGAAACGCGCTTTCACTTTCGAGTGCAGATGCACCGATTTGTTGAACAGCGCCATTTCGATCTCGGCGAGGTCCTTGAAGACCGTGCCTTCGCCCGGCATGCCGTCCGCCGCAAGCGACAGATAGTAAAGGCCGAGGACGATATCCTGCGACGGAACGATAATCGGTTTGCCGTCCGCGGGGCGCAGGATGTTGTTGGTGGACATCATCAGGACGCGCGCTTCCAGCTGCGATTCAATCGACAGCGGGACGTGCACGGCCATCTGGTCACCGTCGAAGTCCGCGTTGAACGCCGTGCAGACCAGCGGGTGCAGCTGGATAGCTTTACCTTCGATCAGCGTGGGTTCGAACGCCTGGATGCCAAGGCGGTGCAGCGTGGGCGCGCGGTTGAGCAGAACGGGGTGCTCGCGGATAACCTCTTCGAGGATATCCCACACTTCCGGACGTTCTTTTTCGACCATGCGCTTGGCAGCCTTGACCGTCGAGGCCAGACCGTAGAGCGACAGTTTGTTGTAGATGAACGGCTTGAACAGTTCGAGCGCCATTTTCTTCGGCAGACCGCACTGGTGCAGTTTCAGTTCAGGGCCCACAACGATAACCGAACGGCCGGAGTAGTCGACGCGTTTGCCGAGCAGGTTCTGACGGAAACGGCCCTGCTTGCCTTTCAGCATGTCGGCGAGCGACTTCAGCGGGCGCTTGTTGGCACCGGTGATGACGCGGCCGCGGCGGCCGTTGTCGAACAGCGCGTCGACAGCTTCCTGCAGCATGCGTTTTTCGTTGCGCACGATGATGTCGGGCGCGCGCAGTTCGATCAGGCGGCGCAGACGGTTGTTACGGTTGATGACGCGGCGGTAGAGGTCGTTCAGATCCGACGTCGCGAAACGGCCGCCATCCAGCGGGACGAGCGGACGCAGTTCCGGCGGAATAACCGGTACGATATCGAGGATCATCCACTCCGGACGCGTGCCGGAAACGAGGAAGGCGTCAATCAGCTTGAGGCGCTTGACGATTTTCTTCTTCTTCGCGTCGGACGAACCGGCGCCCAGAAGTTCTTCTTCCAGTTTCGCTTTTTCCGCTTCGAGGTTGATGGCGGAAAGCAGCTCTTTCAGCGCTTCCGCGCCGATACCGGCCTTGAAGGCGTCTTCGCCGAACTTGTCCTGTGCATCCGCATATTCCTCTTCGGTCAGCAGTTGCAGCGGCTTCAGCGTGGTCATGCCCGCGTCGATGACGATGAAGCTCTCGAAATACAGTACTTTTTCGAGGTCTTTCAGCGCCATGTCCATCATCAGGCCGATGCGGCAGGGCAGCGACTTGAGGAACCAGATGTGGGCGACAGGCGCCGCCAGCTGGATGTGGCCCATGCGGTCGCGGCGCACCTTGGAGAGCGTGACTTCAACGCCGCACTTCTCGCAGATGATGCCTTTGTACTTCATGCGCTTGTATTTACCGCAAAGGCATTCGTAATCCTTCACGGGGCCGAAGATGCGCGCGCAGAACAGGCCGTCTTTTTCCGGCTTGAACGTGCGGTAGTTGATGGTTTCCGGTTTTTTGATTTCACCGTAAGACCAGGACAGGATCTGCTCCGGGCTTGCGATGGAAATGCGGATCTGGTCGAAGCCTTGCGTGCCGCTGACCTGACCGAAAAGATTCATGACTTCATTCATGTGTATTCTCCAATTCTCTATTCAATCAGTGGCTCAGTTGCCGCTTTGCTTCAGGTCGACGTTCAGGCCGAGGGAACGGAGTTCCTTGATCAGAACGTTGAAGGACTCGGGGATACCGATTTCGAAGGTATCGTCGCCGCGAACGATGGATTCGTAAGCCTTGGTACGGCCTGCGACGTCGTCCGACTTGACAGTGAGCATTTCCTGCAGCGTGTAAGCAGCACCGTAAGCCTGCAGCGCCCAGACTTCCATCTCCCCGAAACGCTGGCCGCCGAACTGGGCTTTACCGCCGAGGGGCTGCTGCGTGACCAGAGAGTACGGACCGATGGAGCGTGCGTGGATCTTGTCGTCGACAAGGTGGTGCAGCTTCAGGATGTACTTGTAGCCGACAGTGACCGGACGCTCGAAGTAGTCGCCGGTACGGCCGTCGATCAGGCGAACCTGACCGGAGCTGTTGAGACCGGCTGCTTCGAGCAGCGCGTTGATGTCGCTTTCGACGGCGCCGTCGAATACGGGGGTTGCCATCGGCACGCCGCGCTTGATGTTCGCGCACATTTCGATGAGTTCGCCCTGTTTCAGCGTCGCGACGTCTTCTTTATACGTCTTGTCGCCGTAGACCGTTTTCAGCTTGGCGTGCAGGTCTTTTTCGAGCTTTTCACGCTCGCCTGCCGGGCTGCGGTGCCACTGGTCGACCAACTCGCCGATCTGCTTGCCCAGGCGGGCGGAAGCCCAGCCGAGGTGCGTCTCGAGGATCTGACCGACGTTCATGCGCGACGGAACGCCGAGCGGGTTCAGAACGATGTCCACGGTCGTGCCGTCTTCGAGGAAGGGCATGTTTTCAAGCGGCATGATTTTCGAAACCACACCCTTGTTACCGTGGCGGCCGGCCATTTTGTCACCGGGCTGCAGCTTGCGCTTGACGGCGATGAAGACCTTGACGGTTTTCATGACGCCCGGCAGCAGTTCATCACCGCGCTGCAGTTTTTCGACTTTGTTTTCGAAACGCTGGTTGAGGTCTTCAATCGCGCGGTCGAAGGTCTGGCCCATGCTTTCGATGTCGGACATGGTTTTTTCGTCATCGACAACGATGTCGCGCCATTCGGCCTTGCGCACGCCGTTCAGCAGTTCAGCCGTGAGCTTGTCGCCTTTTTTCAGGCCTTCGACAGGCTTCACAACCGTTTTGCCGACCAGCACTTCTTTCACTCGGCTGTAGAAGCCACGTTCGTAAATGCGGCGTTCGTCGTCGCGGTCTTTCGCCAGACGTTCGATTTCAGCGCGTTCGATCGACAGCGCACGCTGGTCTTTGTCCACGCCGCGGCGGGAGAAGACGCGCACGTCAACGATGGTACCGTTGATGCCCGGGGGCACGCGCAGCGAGGTGTCTTTCACATCCGACGCTTTTTCGCCGAAGATGGCGCGCAGGAGTTTTTCCTCCGGCGTCATCGGGCTTTCGCCTTTCGGGGTGACTTTACCGACGAGGATGTCGCCGGCCTTCACTTCGGCGCCGATGTAAACGATACCGGCTTCGTCGAGGTGTTTCAGGCCTTCTTCACCGACGTTCGGAATGTCGCGGGTGATTTCTTCCTGACCCAGCTTCGTGTCACGCGCCATGACTTCGAATTCATCGATGTGGATGGACGTGAACACGTCATCCGACGCGATGCGTTCGGAAATCAGGATGGAGTCTTCGAAGTTGTAGCCGTTCCAGGGCATGAACGCGACCAGCACGTTGCGGCCGAGCGCGAGTTCGCCCAGTTCCGTCGACGGGCCGTCACCGATGATGTCGCCGGCTTCGATACGGTCGCCGACTTTCACCAGCGGGCGCTGCGTGATGCAGGTCGACTGGTTGGAGCGGGAGAACTTTTTCAGCTTGTAGATGTCAACCGTCGACTTGGTGCTGTCTTTTTCTTCCGTCGCGTGGATAACGATACGGTCAGCATCCACCTGGTCAACGATACCGGAGCGGACAGCCGTGATGGCAGCGCCGGAGTCACGCGCCACAGCGCCTTCCATACCGGTGCCGACCAGCGGCGCATCGCTGCGCAGCAGCGGCACGGCCTGACGTTGCATGTTCGAGCCCATGAGCGCGCGGTTCGCGTCGTCGTTCTCGAGGAACGGGATGAGCGCGGCGGCCACGGAAACGATCTGCTTGGGCGAAACGTCGATGAGGTCGATCTGGTCTTTCGGCGACAGGATGTAATCGCCACCCTTGCGGCACGAAACGAGGTCGCTCACGAACTGGCCTTTTTCATCCAGTTCGGCGTTTGCCTGGGCAATCGTGTATTTGCCCTCTTCCATCGCCGACATATAGATCACTTCGTCGGTGACTTTGCCGTTCACGATCTTGCGGTACGGGGATTCGATGAAGCCGTACTGGTTGATGCGCGCGTAGGTGGAGAGCGAGTTGATCAGACCGATGTTCGGACCTTCCGGCGTTTCAATCGGGCAGATACGGCCGTAGTGCGTCGGGTGAACGTCGCGGACTTCGAAGCCTGCGCGTTCGCGCGTCAGACCGCCTGGGCCCAGCGCCGACATACGGCGTTTGTGCGTGATTTCGCTGAGCGGGTTGGTCTGGTCCATGAACTGCGACAGCTGCGAGGAGCCGAAGAATTCGCGGACAGCCGCCGCAGCGGGTTTCGCGTTGATAAGGTCATGCGGCATGGCGGTGTCGATGTCGACGGACGACATGCGTTCGCGGATCGCACGTTCCATACGCATCAGACCGACGCGGCACTGGTTTTCCATCAGCTCGCCCACAGAACGGACGCGGCGGTTGCCGAGGTGGTCGATGTCGTCCACTTCCCCGCGGCCGTCTTTCAGGTCGACAAGGATGTTGAGGATTTTGATGATGTCTTCCTTGCGCAGGACGCGAACCTGATCGTCGGTCTGGAAATCCAGACGCGCGTTCATTTTCACACGGCCAACGGGCGACAGGTCATAGCGTTCGAAATCGAAGAACAGACCGCGGAACAGCGCATCGGCGGATTCCAGCGTCGGCGGTTCACCGGGGCGCATGACGCGGTAGATGTCGACGAGCGCATCTTCGCGGTTGCGGCATTTGTCAGCGGCCATGGTGTTGCGAATGTAGGCACCGACGTTGATGTGGTCGATCGCCAGAACCTCGAGGGTTTTGAGACCGAGTTTTTCAACTTTATCGAGGCTCTTGTTGTCGATTTCATCGCCGGCTTCGAATGCGATCTCGCCGGTTTTGTCATCCATCACGTTGCGCGCGATGTAGGCGCCGACCAGCTCTTCCGGCTGGACGAGGATTTCTTTCAGCCCCTCTTCTTCCAGTTTGCGGGCCTGACGCGCGGTGATTTTGGTGCCGGCGGTGACTTTGACTTTGCCGCCTTTGGCGTCAACGAGGTCGTACTTCAGCTTCACGCCGCGGAAACGCTCGCCCACGAAAGCCGTTTTCCAGCCTTCTTTGGTTTTTTCGTAGGAAATGATGTCGTAGAAGCTGTGCAGGATTTCTTCTTTCGACACGCCCTGGATTTTGGTCACGTCAACCGGTTTGCCGGCTTTGTGCTGGCGTTCGCGGTATTTCGCGGACTCGTCGCTATCGAGCGCGAGCAGGAACGTCGTCACCGGCAGTTTGCGGCGGCGATCGATACGGACATAGAGAATGTCTTTCGCATCGAATTCGAAATCGAGCCAGGAACCGCGGTACGGAATGACGCGCGCGGCGAACAGGTATTTGCCCGAAGAGTGCGATTTGCCGCCGTCGTGGTCGAAGAACACGCCGGGGGAGCGGTGCATTTGCGAAACGATCACGCGCTCGGTGCCGTTGACAACGAAGGTACCGTTGTCGGTCATGAGCGGCATGTCGACCATGTACACATCCTGCTCCTTGATGTCGCGGATGGTGCGCAGGCCGGAATCTTCATCGATGTCGAAGGTCGACAGACGCAGCGTGACGCGCAGCGGCGCGGCGTAGGTCATGGAACGCTGCTGGCATTCCTCGACGTCGTATTTCGGCTCTTCGAGTTCATACTTCACGAAGTCGATTTCGGCGCGGCCGGAGAAATCCTTGATGGGGAATACGCTGGAGAAAACCTCCTGCAGGCCTTCCATCAGGCGGTTTTCCGCGCGCACGTCGCGCTGCAGGAATTTTTCGTAGGAATTGCGCTGAACTTCGATCAGGTTCGGCATTTCGCAAACTTCGGGAATCTTGCCGAAGCTGCGGCGGATGCGTTTGCGGCCGGTGAAGCTCTTGCTGTCAGTGAGGGAACGGATGGATTTTTTTGCGCTCATTGTGTGTGTGCCCGTATTTTCTTGTACGTTGCTCAGCGAAACCGGAGGGAACCTCCGAAACCCGAAGCGGATACCAATTCAACCGAATAACCGCTTCGTTAAATTTTTTAGTCTGTAGTCCGATATCTTCAGCAAAACAAAAGGGCGATATTTTCGCGGTATTCTTGCGCGGCCGTGGCCGCTGGGCTTTTGCTTTGCTCAAGATAGCAGAAGGGGCGGCAGGAAAAATTCCCTGCCGCCACGCTTCATGCAGCTTGTGCGTGTGAAGAAATCACGATCAGTGATTACTTCAGCTCGACTTTCGCGCCGACGTCTTCGAGCTTTTTCTTCAGCTCGTCAGCTTCGGCTTTGGTCGCACCTTGCTTCAGGGGCTTCGGCGCGCCTTCAACGAGGTCTTTCGCTTCTTTCAGGCCCAGGCCCGTGATTTCGCGAACGATCTTGATGACTTCGATTTTCTTGTCGCCGGCAGCAGCCAGGACAACGTCGAATTCGGTTTTCGCTTCAGCAGCAGGAGCCGCGCCGCCAACAGCAGCAACAGCTACGGGAGCAGCAGCGGAAACGCCCCACTTCTCTTCCAGCATTTTGGACAGCTCAGCAGCTTCCAGAACGGTGAGTTTCGAGAGGTCTTCTACGAGTTTAGCCAAATCAGCCATTTTTAGTTCTCCTTAAAGGGTTTTGTATCTTAAGTACCGTTTGTGTTTAGGGTATCCGAAGCGACTGTTTATCAGCCTTTGTCGGCATACGCCTTGAGGACACGGGCCAGCTGCGAAGCAGGCGCTTGCGACAGCGTTGCAAGGCGGGTTGCGGGCGTTTGGAAGAGCGCCAGCAGCGTTGCACGCATTTCATCAAGCGACGGCAGTTTCGACAGCGCATCCACACCCGCAAAGTCGAGGACTTTGTCACCGAGCGCGCCGCCAACAATGATCAGCTTGTCATTGGTTTTGGCAAACGTCGCGGCGATTTTGGCGGCTGCAACCGGATCTTTCGAGGTTGCAAGGCCAACCGGGCCTTTCAGCATGGGGCCGATACCTTCAAAGCGCGTACCTTTCAAAGCCCGCAAAACGAGGCGGTTTTTGGATACTTTGAAACTGACGCCCGCATTGCGCATTTGGACGCGCAGTTCAGATGCCTGTGCCGCCGTCAGACCCGCATTCTGGGTGATGACGATGGATTCGACGCCTGTCAGCGTTTCCTGCAGCTGGGCAACAGTTTCTGCTTTTTGTGTACGATCCACGGAGTTCTCCGTCTGTTAGTTATGGCGAGCTTGTCCGGTGAGGGAGCAAACACGGCCGGGATTGCACGAAGAATGCCGCATAGTGCCAAGTTCAAGTGCGCGCGGCATTCCGCTGGTAGTTCCGTCCCGAAGCTCAAGCCCTAACATTCTCTGTTAAATTCTTGTCGACTTCGTCTGTACAGGCCCGGTTACATCTTGCGATGGTTTCCGATTTACCCCCTTGCGGGGACCGGTAGTCTCGGACGGTAGTTCGCCCCGCCCGCCCCGTTTGCACGGGCCGGACGGGGTATCTCTTAGGCGGCTTTGGTCAGGCTGGAGAGATCCAGTTTCAGACCGGGGCCCATCGTCGAGCTCAGCGCCGCTTTCTTCAGGTAGTTACCTTTGGAAGAAGCAGGCTTCGCCTTCACAACCGCATCCATCAGGGCGCGGATGTTTTCGACGATTTGTTTTGCATCAAAGCTGGCCTTGCCCACGCCGACGTGAACGATGCCCTCTTTCTGCGCGCGGTATTCAACGGAGCCGCCCTTCGCTGCTTTCACAGCGGCGGTGACGTCCATCGTAACCGTGCCCAGTTTCGGGTTCGGCATCAGGCCTTTGGGGCCGAGGATCTGGCCGAGCTTACCGACAACGCCCATCATGTCCGGCGTCGCGATGACGCGTTCGAAAGGCATGTCGCCTTTCTGGATCATGGCAGCGAGGTCTTCGTCACCGACGACATCCGCACCGGCTTTTTTCGCTTCTTCGGCTTTGGGGCCTTTTGCGAAAACAGCAACGCGGATGGTTTTGCCCGTACCGTGCGGCAGCACGACCATGCCGCGGACGTTCTGGTCCGACTGCTTGGTATCGATGCCGAGGTTGACGGCCAGTTCAATGGTTTCATCGAATTTCGCGGTGGCGTTCTTTTTCAGGAACGCAACGGCATCTTCCAGCGACCAGACTTTGGTCGGGTCGAGCTGCTCGCGCACGGTGCGCAGGCGTTTCGGGAATTTCGATTTCTGAGCGGTTTTGGTTTCTTTTTTAGCCATGATATCAGCCCTCCACCACTTCGATGCCCATGGAGCGCGCGGTACCGGCGATGGATTTCATCGCGGTTTCGACGGACGCTGCGTTCATGTCTTTCAGTTTCGCCGTCGCGATTTCACGAACCTGTGCGGTCGTTACTTTGCCAACCGGCGCGTCTTTACCCGTGGTGCCCGAACCTTTTTCAAGTTTCGCAGCCTTGACGAGGTAGTAGCTCGCCGGCGGGGTTTTCATGACGAAGGTGAAAGAACGGTCGGAGTAAACCGTGATCACGCAGGGAATCGGCATGCCGGGTTCCATGCCCTGAGTCTGGGCGTTAAAACCTTTGCAGAATTCCATGATGTTGACGCCAGCCTGGCCAAGAGCCGGACCAATCGGCGGAGAGGGGTTGGCTTTACCAGCCGGAACGACCAGCTTGATATAGCCTTGGATTTTTTTTGCCATTGTATATATCCTTTAGGTTTCAAAGGGTTGTGGTGCGGCTGCCCGTGGACTTTACAAGCGTGGCCTCCCACAGATCGTACCGACGAAACCCATTTCGGGCTTTCATCGGCGCGCCAATATACCGCCGAATCCCTGAATTGCAAGAAAAAAAGCTTTTTTTATCGAAAAAACCCGCGCCTGCGTGCCGCCGCCGCCCCTGCGCCAGCGCGAAGGGCCGGAAACCGCCGGAAACCGCAGCCCCTCGCCCAAGCTCGAACAAAAAGATGTCAACTTATGGCAACTTGATGTCTCGCGGCATCAGGCGCTGGCTTCGTCTTCGGTACCGTCGGTGATTTTGACGGCACGGACTTTGTCGATGCGGCGGCCGTCCATTTTCTCGACATGCAGCGCATAGCCGCACCACGGCATGCTATCGCCCTGCTGGGGGAAACGGCCCAGTTCATGCAGCACCAGCCCCGCGATGGTGGCGAAGCGCCCGTCGGGTTCGTAATCCACGTTCAGGCGCGTGCGCACGTCGTAAATCGACGTCATGCCGTCAATCAGATAGCTGCCGTCTTCTTGCGGCGCCATCAGCTGTTCGTCGGGCGCATCCATATCGGGGAATTCGCCCGCGATGGCTTCAAGCAGATCGACGTGCGTGACCACCCCCTCGACGCTGCCGAATTCGTCAATGACGACGGCGATTTCGACGGGCTGTTTGCGGAAGATTTCGAGCAGTTCCAGCACCGACGTGCGTTTTTGCACCAGCAGCGGTTCGTGCAGGATTTTCGATGTCAGCGCATGGTTGTCGGTATTCAGGCAGGCGACCAGAAAATCATCGCGGCGCAGAATGCCCATGACGTTGTCCATCTCGCCATCCGCGACCAGAATGTGGGAGCGGTTCATGGCCTTGACCTCGGCAAAGATTTCTTCGGTCGTGTCCTGAATGTCGATGTATTCAAGATCGATGCGCGGGGTCATGATGGTATGCACGGGCCGCGCCGACAGGTTCAAAACGCCGCGCAGCAGGTCTTTTTCCGCATCGGACAGCACGCTGGCCTTGCCGGCTTCCTGCAGCAGCACACCCGCTTCCTGCATGTCGCCGGGGCCGCTTTCCGCGGGCTTCGCGCCCAGAAGGCGCAGGATGGCATCCGCCGTGCGCGCCTTGACGTTGGTGTCTTCCTTGACGCGTTTTTTCAAGCGCGCCTGCGCGAACTGGTTGATCGCCTCGATACCGACGGAGAAGCCGATCGCGGCATACAGATACCCCTTGGGAATTGTCGCGCCGAGGCCTTCGGCCACCAGCGCAAAACCAACCATGAGCAGGAAGCCGAGGCAGAGCATCACCACCGTCGGGTGCGCGTTCACGAAATTCGACAGCGGGCGCGCCGTCAAAATCATGATGACCATCGCAATCGCCACGGCCAGCACCATCATCGACAGGTGGTCGGTCATGCCGACCGCCGTAATCACGCTGTCGAGCGAGAACACGGCGTCCAGCACCAGAATTTGGGCAATCACCATCCAGAATTTGGCTTTATAGCGGCTGTCGCCTTCTTTGTGGCCCTTGCCCTCCAGCCGTCCGTGGATTTCCATCGTGGCCTTGAACAGCAGGAACAAACCGCCGCCCAGCAAAATAAGGTCGCGCCCCGAAAACGGATGTTCGCCGACATGGAATATGGGGGCGGTCAGCTTGACCATCCACGAAATGGCCATCAGCAGCAGCACGCGCATGATGAGCGCAAGCGCAAGACCCAGCGTGCGGGCCTTGTCGCGCTGGCGGGCGGGGAGTTTGTCCGCGAGAATGGCGATGAAAACAAGGTTGTCGATGCCAAGGACAAGCTCGAGAAGAACGAGCGTCAGAAAGCCTGCCCAGGCCGTAGGTTCAAGAACCCATGCGAAATCTAACATTTCATGCGGCTTTCATTTAGGTGAAAGCCTTATCGCCTTCCGTTTTGTTAAACTTTTTCGACCTGGCTGAAATCCAGCTCCACAGGCGTGGAGCGGCCGAAGATAGAGACAAGAACTTTAAGACGGGATTTGCCTTCGTCCACTTCCTCAACCGTACCGTTGAAGGAGTTGAAGGGGCCGTCGCAAACCTTGACCTGCTCGCCGATGTCGTAGGACACGGACGGACGCGGACGTTCCGCGCCATCGGTCATTTGCTTGATGAGGCGCTGCGCCTCGGTCTCGGAAATCGGCTGCGGCTTGGTGCCGGCAGCGCCGAGGAAGCCCGTGACCTTCGGCGTGTTTTTAACGAGGTGCCAGGCTTCGTCGTTCATGTCCATTTTGACAAGAACGTAGCCGGGGAAGAATTTACGCTCGGCGTTGACTTTCTGGCCGCGGCGCATCTCGACGACTTCTTCGGTCGGGACCATCACTTCCTCGATGGATTCAGCAAGGCCGCGTTTTTGCGCGGTTTCGAGGATGGAGGCGGCGACTTTCTTTTCGAAGCCGGAGTAGACATGCAGAACGTACCAGCGCTTTGCCATGATGTGCGATATCCTTTAATTAAATCCCAGTGCGTTATTCGTGTGGCGTTATCTTCGGGCCTTGCGGGCGCCTATCAACGGCCGAAGCCGAGGATGAATTCAACCGCGGAGGAAATCATCCAGTCCGCGAACATCAGCAGCAGCGAGAAAAGAACGACCATCAAAAATACGACGAAAGTGGTCGTCGTCGTTTCCTTGCGCGAAGGCCAGGTGACTTTCTGGGCTTCCTGTTTGACTTCGCGCCCGAACTGAACGAGGTTTTTCGCCATGTCTCCGATACATCCTGTCTGCTCGCGCGGCGTGCCGCGCCCCCGCCTGTGCGGGCTTGTTGCTGTCGTCCGGCGCGGCGGAAGGATGGCAGGAGCGGAGGGACTCGAACCCACAACACCCGGTTTTGGAGACCGGTACTCTACCAATTGAGCTACGCTCCTAGAGCCTGTCCTTCATGCGCCGTTTTCCTCCCGCGACCCCTCGTTTCCGGAGGCCGGATTTACGAGTTTTAATCATGCGGGGAGAATAACGATGGCAGATATATAATCCCGCCCGAATTTTTTTGCAAAGGGAAAATACGCCCCGTAAATAAAAAACCACCGCAAAAAACGGCGGCAGAACGCTGCCCGCACGCGCCCGTCCTGCCCCGCGCCCTGCCCGCGCGCAGGCCCCGTAAAGGCGGCAGACCGGAGTCGCCCGCCGCGCAGCCCCCGCACAGCCAAAAATCTTTTAAATTAAGCCATTGAAATATATAAATTTATCTTGATTTTTTATTGGTTTATGAAAAATTAATATAGAATTAATCATTCAATTTTGCGGAGTTTCAAAAAAATGACATCCTTTAAAGCTTTCGTTGCCGCCGGCACCCTCGCCGCCGCCGCCCTGTCCCCCGCCTTCGCGCAGGCGACAGACCCCTGCGTCGTGACCACCACGCTCGATACGCAACAACAAAAACATCCGGGCAACCAACAGGCGATCGTCAGTACCACCCAGACAAAAAGGATTGTGGATTACAGATCTGAAACCGTTTCGTTCCAAACAACGGTCACCGCCGGCACCGCTGACGGTGGCTCCGCGGCCGCCCTGCAAACCAAAAGCTTTACGGAACTGACGAGCACTGCGTTTGCAGCGCTCCAAAAACAAAGACCCGCCACCTGCAAGTTGTAAACAGCATGCCCCGCGCCCTTCATCTTGCCTTTGCCGCCACAGCCGCCGCCGCGCTTTTGACCGGCTGCGACATGCGCAATTATGACATTGGCCCCACCGCCGAGCGCGACGAGCTGAAAGGCAGCGTGCGCCATGAACAGGTCTTCACCGGCGGGCCCGAACAGGCGCACACCACCCTCTCCGCCCGTTTTCTGCAAGCGGGGAAATCCTACCGCGTACAGGGGGCGCTGACCATCGAGGGAGACATTCCGGAAAAAGTTAGCATCACCGTGAACCACGGGGAGCTGACCGTCAAAGGCGACGTCGGCAAGGATGTTTATCTGGGCGCCCACGTCCCGCTGGTCACCCATACCAAAAGCTGGCGCGGGCCGGGCTATTGCTACCGCTTCTCCGGCGGCTATGGCTACAGCGCCTTTTGCAGCCATTCCAAAACCGTGGTCGACGGCCTGAAATACGACGACCCCGACCCCGCCATCCGCGTGACAGGGCGGGCGGACGAGAGCGCCAGATTTTCCTCCGCCGGTGCGATCGAAGTGCGCGGCCGCAGTATCCAAAACCGGAAATATCCGGTATATATTGCAAAATAACAAATACTTAAATACAATGTTTCATGTGAAACATTTGTTGTTATGACGCACAGGAAACCTCATGCGCCGATTTAAGTATTGCCCTCTTGCGATTATTTTTTCGATTTTTTTCGCAACCGTCGCAGCAGCGGATACCGAAGCGCCGCGCGAGCGCGACAGCGTCTGGCGCATTGTCAAAAGCGCCAAAACTTTCGGCCCGCGCGGTTACGGCTATACTTTAAAATCACTGGACAAGCTTTCGAAAAAACTGGCATCTTCGGATGCGCCTGCCCTCGTTGCCCTGCTGAAAGACGACGACACAGCGCTGGGCGCCAGCTTCGGCCTTGCTGCCCTGTGCGGGGACGGTCTGGCCGCCCTGAAGCCCGCGATCGAGAATGATCCCGACCTGCCGCTCGACCGCGCGCGGGATGTTTTGACCACCCTGCCACAGGTTCAGGTCTGCAGCGCCGAAGACCGCGCCGAAGCCGCCGCGATGAACCCGCTGATTGATGACGCGTTTGAAAAGCGCACGGCCCACGCCCTCGCCGCCCAGAAAGCCGCGCAGGAGGAACTGAAGCAGCACAACATCCGCCAGATGAAACAGCTGGACCCGAACTTGCGTAAAACCCTGACACCGGAAGAGCGCCAGCAAATCCTCGACGAGAACACCCGCGCCCTCGGCCTCGACGGCGTGCGTACGCCCGAGCAGGAAATGCTTTACCAGAAAATGAAGCAGACTCTTATGAAAGACTAGCCCATGGCACAGCACGGCCAGATTATTAAATGGGACAGTCAAAAAGGGTTTGGGTTTATAAGGCCGGACGATGGGACGGCGGACGTTTTCGCACACATTAAGGCCTTTGATCTGCCCCCAGACACAGGACCTGCTCAGGGGATGCGCGTCAAATACGCCGTCAAAATCGACGCGCATAGCAGGGTGGCCGCTGCAAAAGTCCGCATCGAAGGCTCGTCTTTTTTAGGATGCGGGACGGTGCGCCGGATGGGACGGTTTCTGCCGCTGCTTACCGCTGCGGGAGTGATTGCATTTCTGCAAATATCCGGAAAAATCAGCCTCGCGCTCTGCGGGGCGGCCGCGGTTATCAATGCCCTGACCTATGCGCTCTATGCACAGGATAAATCCAGCGCGCGGCAGCGCCGCTGGCGCACACCGGAAGCCACACTCCATCTGATGTCCCTGCTGGGCGGATGGCCTGCCGCCTTCCTGGCGCAGCGGCAGCTGCGGCATAAAAACCGCAAATCCAGCTTTCAGATCATTTACGTGGCAAGTACCTTGCTGAATATAGCCGGCCTTTACTGGTACCTGCAGCGCTAAAAGAATGCCGCAGAGCCTCCATACAGAACGCAGCTTACGGCTGCGGCGCGGGGCGGCGGCGGAAGGCTTTGGGGGATTTCATCAGCACCACATCCTTTTCGGCAATCGCGCCGTACAGCGGCGGCAAAGGCGGCGGCGGGGGTGGCGGTGGCGGTTCGGGCACTTCGACGCCATGCTGGTACCATTTCTTTTCACCCTTGCGGATGACCGCCGGCCCGTCGTCGCGGTGCGGCAGGCCGTTCAGGTACCACGACTGCCCGCCGTCGGCATGTTCGATGGCGGGGCCGTCGGTGCGGTGCAGCTTGCCGCGCTGCACCCATTGCCGCATGCCGTCGGCCTTGATGGCGGCGGGGCCGTCTTCGCGGTGCAATTCACCGTTTTCATACCAGTAAAGGCTGCCGTCCGCCGTTTCCATGGCGGGGCCGCCGATGCGGTGCAATTTCCCGCGTTCGAACCATTCGCTGTTGCCATGCCCTGTGCGGGCGGGCGCGCCGTCGCGGTGCAGAAGGCCGTCCTGATACCAGGCCTCGCGCCCGTCTTTGTAGACCACGGCAGGGCCGTCATCGCGGTGCAGCTTGCCGTTTTTATACCACTCCAGCCGCTCGCCATCGCCGACAATCACGGCGGGGCCATCGGTGCGGTGCCATTCGCCCTTGGCGTTGCGCCATTCCTGCCCGCCGTCGGCGCGCGGCTCCATCGTCACCACATCGGCAGGCGCAGGCTGCGCCGCCGCGGGCTGCGCGCTCGCGGTAAAGGGGGCGGTCAGGCCGCCGCCGGGCGTATGGGTATTTTGAGAGACCACCGGTATATTTCCCGCAGTTGAAACATCCGGCTCTTTTTTCTTATACGCATGGCCTGCGCCAAAACGCACAGCCGGTTGCGGGGTGGAAACCGATGAGCCAAAACATGCCCCGCACATTTGCATATAAAAACTGCGTTTCAGTATAGCAGATTGACGCCGCCTGCATAGAACAGCGTGAATTCATATGCGTTTTTAAATACTTAAGCCGTAAAAATGCGTTTTACGGCGCAGCGGGCCTGCGCGCTGCGGTACAGTTTTGCACCCTGCGCCGATTTCGCATCCGCCTGCACGCGGGCCGAGGGGGCGATATTAAAAATCCGGTCGCGGATTTTGTTGATGGCTTCGGGGCTACCGTCTTTGACCTCGATTTCAATCTCGGCGAATTTCTGGCTGTCGCCGGTTTCGGGCAGCGATATCTCCCCAACGTCAAAGGCCAGTTCGACCTCGCCCCACTCCTTGCCCTTGCCGGCCTCGACGTTGAAAAAACGGCGTTCGATGGCGGCGGTAAAAATATGCTTCAGGCTTTTGCCCGCGAAGGGCTGCATTTTCGCCGCCGCCTCCGCATCGCTGATACGCGACAGGTCGGGCTGCGGGCCTTCGACAAGGTCTTTGCACTCTTTGCGGTAGAGCGCATCGGCAACCCGCGCCGCATCGGGCGGCAGATCGAATTTGACGGTCTGTTCGTGACTGCCGAGCTTGCCCTTCTTGCCCGGTTTATACTGCACGCGCAGGGAAATGCCCGCATCGTGCATCTCCAGCGTGGGCGTATCGAAATAGGCGCGCGGCAGATATTTGTGGGAGATGTCGGATTTACTGACTTCGGCGGCGAAGGCTTTGAAAACCCGCTCGAGGTCTTCGGTGGACAGGGAAATCTTGAGCTCTTGCTCTACCTCGGATTTATGCGGTTTGGTCATGGCATAGTCCTTCCCTTGGCCTGTCCGGCGCGGCTGTTTTTCAGGGCGACGGCGGGCGGTTGATGCGCGGGCGCACGTTCATCGGCGGCAGGATGGGAATATCCTGCGGCTCCGGCGGCGGTGCGGGCGGATTGTAAAGACGCCCCATCAGCACAACGGACTGCGCGGCGATATGGTCGGGCAGTTTGCCCGTGTAAAACTTGGCCACGCCACGGTGATAATTCGGGCGGTCGGCATTGGGTTTGCTGTCATCGCTTTCGATGGAATAGGCCGTCACCTGCGAGAGATATTCCGGCGGCACCTGCGCGAGAACATCCTTGACGCTGGGGGTAAAGAACGACGGCATCACCGCGCGGTGAATGGTCGTGACGGTGGCGACCAGCTTGAGCCCCTTGGCTTTGTCGAGCACATGGCTTTCCGTCACATCCGCGCCCTTGTCGGGGGCGGTGCGGTCCAGATGGGGGGATGAAATGAAATGCAGTTCGCCATCGCTGGCCTTGCGCACCTGTTTGATACGGAACGCGCGGGCGAGAATTTCGCCCTCATCCAGCGCGGGAATATCCCAAGGTTCCTTGCTTTTGGCCATGCGCGCGGCGCTATCCTGTCAAAAGGGTCAAAGGGGCGGTATTCAGATACGGTAAAAGGATACCACATTTTAACCCCCAAGACCTTTATGTCAAGCAATAATCCTGCTCTTTTACCCGCCCAAGGCCGCTTTCGGTTGACAAGTTTCCGCCCCGCGCCTAAGAATATGGCAAGTTTTTCAATCAGTGGAGCCCCCTATGCGTAAACAAATCGCATCCCTGACTGCCGCCTTTTCGCTGGCTGTCGCCGGCCTCGTCGCGCCCGCCGCACAGGCACAGACCGTGCCCGTCAACCCGACGTCGACCGTGAACAGCCCCTACTACGCCGACAACTATGTCAGCCAGCGCGACATCAACGACGTCGCCTTCGCCCTTGGCGTGCGCGAAGCCTATCCGATGGCAGGCCGCGGTTTCAGCTCCGGCATCATCAACCGCACGGGCCAGCATGTCGGGCTTGAATTCACCCTGAACGGCAACGGCACCGCAACGGTCATCCGCGCGTTCAATCTGGACGATCCGTCGGCATACCGCCAGTTCTCGCAGGCAAAAGCCGATGCGATGCGTACCGAAAGCGCGCTGACAGCCCGCTTCAACCGCCCCGCGCAGAATGTGTATGTCCAGCCGCAATACCGCCCGAACGCTGTCGATGTCATCGCGGGCGTCGGCCTTCTCTACATCCTGCACGAAGCGGTCACCAACGATAACCATCGCCACGACCGCCATTACACGCCGCCGCGCAACCACCACCGCCACCTGCCGCCGCCGCCGCGTCACCGCGATCATCACCGCCACCGCTAAGGGTAAGGCCATATTTCAAACAAAAACCCCCGCCAGCGCAAGCTGCGGGGGTTTTTTGTTATGCGCGTTGAAGCCGATTACTTTTGCGCTGCCGCGACCTGCGACCAGTCGACGATACCGCGGCCGCCCTTATTCTGGCTGCTGCGCGCAATCAGCAGACTCAGATTGATTTTTTGTTTCTGCTCATCGCCGTCTTCGGTGCTGTGATACAGGGTCATCGGTAACATGACGTGCCAGGCATAGGCGCCGTCGACCAACCCCTGCTGCACAATCGCTCCCTTGCCCGCCGGCGCGGCGATCAGCGCGCGTTTTTGCGCGACCACGATATCCAAAAACTGCGTATTGACCATGCCTGCGGTGAATTTCTGCCACCCCTCGCGGGTGAAATATCCGGCGATGATGCGCATGCGCGATTGATAGTCGCGGTGCCCGAAAGTCAAGCTGGCCACCGCCGCCTCGGTCGCCCAGCCGAGCAGTTCTTCATCGGTCATGTCGGGCTTGCCCAAAAGGTTCTGGCTTTCAACGGGCGTGGCAGGCACGGCGGGCATGCGGCTTTCCTGCGCGAAGGCACCTGCTGGCAGGGCCATCCAGCCGCAAAAAACCGCCATCAGCACCATGCGCAGCAACATCCGGTTATGCCCCCTGCTGCGGCTGGCGGCGGTTGGCGCGCGCGGCCAATGCCTGCGGTGCGGCTTCGGGCGCGGCCTCGTCACCGCGCACGGCGGCCACCAGCTGCGCCACGGTTTTGCCGCCGCCGATATCAAACGCCATCAGCGTTTTGCTATCCATCTCGAAGCGGCTGAGGAAGGCGATGCGCAAACGGTCGTTATCAATATCCGCAAAGCTGTCCAGCAGCGCGCGGCGTGCCGTGTCGTCGTAGGTCATGCGGTGGTATTGCGCGGCGGTTTTCATCAGCGTGCCGATATCGTCCATGCTGTCGGGCGCGCGCGTTTCCAACACGCCGTGGCGGCGCAGGTTGGGCATGGTCAGCTGCAGGCTGAGCGCGTTGTCGAGGATTTGTACGGTCAGTTTCCCCTCGGCCAGAAAATCGCCGACGGTCATGGTTTTGCCGAAAACCTCGCGCGCGGGGCGGAAGCCTTCGGGCGCGTTCGCATCCGGCACGAACGGCACGCGCAGCGTCAGCAGACGGTCGACGATATGCGTGACCAGCGCGTCGTTATCACGGCACGACAGCGCATCGAACACGGGCGTCATCTGCTCCGGCGCGACGCTGGCATAGGTTTCATGCAGGCGTTTCTGGCGGTCGCTGCGCGTGGCGAAACTTTCGGCCACATCGGTCAAAAGCAGCGCGCGGTAGATTTCGTGGAATTTATCGCCCATCGGGTCGACGTTGACCTGAAGCCCGCAGCAGGATTTCATGGTGTCGATCAGCGGCTGGGCTTTTTTGCCGTACTGCTCAAAGCAATAGGCGTAATAGGCATGAAAGCGCGAACGCGGCATGTCGTCGGCCTGCAAAAACGCGGGCTTGTGCCCTGCCCCTTCGACGTGAAGGTCGAGGAAGGCGCTGGCGTTATCCAGCAGGCGGCGCAGCGCGCGGTTGCAACTCTCGAGTTCGGCCACATTGTCGCAGGGCTTGGTCGACAGCTCGACCTGTCCGCCCGGCTCCAGCGAGATATCGCCGATGCCCGGCAGGTTCAAACCGACGATGCGGCCTTTTTCCTGCAGCAGTTCCGCGCCTTTATGCGCCAGCGCGATATTTTCCAGCAGCATTTCGATCTGGTCGAAACTCGGCGGGCGGCCTTCGGGGGTGGTCACGAAAAGTTCAAGCTCCGTGCCTGTCTTGCCGCCCTGCGCGGTCATGACTTTGGTCAGCAGATGCGCTTCGATTTCGGCGCGGTTTTGAAAAACTTGGTCGGGGTTTTGGGCGTGGAATACGCGGGACATGATATAGCTCCGGCTTTGAATGCAATGACTGTAGTGCGTGGGACAACCGGCAAAGCGCGGGCGGGCCGGAAACCGCCGTCAAAAGGTTAATGGCTTAACGCCACCAACCCGGAGCTGCCCAAGCCAGTGTCATGGTGGCCATCAGGGCCAGATATATCGCTGCATTTGCAATCATGCCCACGGGTATACCCGAGGGCCTTTGCGCCGTCAAGCGGGATTTTATGGAAGATGACATTTTGACCGCCGCGCCCTAGCCGCTATACGAATCCTGCGGCTTTATTTAGCCGCTGTGCGGGTCGTGCGGTTTTTGCGCCGTAATCGCGGGACGTGCGCCGTGCTCCGGCTCGGGCCCGAATACGCGCTTGCCCACAGCCACCGCAAAGCGGAAAGCCTTCGCAAGCAGGCTGCTGCCCTTGCCGAGGGTACGCTTCAGCCCCTCCGCCGCGACCTGCGCGGGCGGTGCATAGCGGTCGAGATTGGCTTCAAGGCCGCTGCTGAGCGCGCCGCCGTCTTTGAGCTTGCCAACATATTCCTTCAGGCGTCCGGCGTATTCCTTGACTTCCTTCGCGGCTTCTTCGTCTTCAACAGGGCGGCGGCCGCGCTGGCGGGCCAGCATATCGATCTCGCGGTTGTTGATGGCCTTCAGGCAGGCGATGGCCACCGTGGCCTGCACGCGCGTATTGCTGTCGGGCGCGGTTTTCTTGATGCCCTCCAGAACGGTCGAAAGATTTTTGTATTCGCGGCGCGTCCAGACGGTTTCGCGCGGCGGGGCGAATTCGGCCTGCGCGAAGCGGCTGCTCGACGGCTCCGCGCCCAGAATGATTTTTTCAACACCACCGAAGGTGAAAGATTCCGGCGCCACGCCGCCGCTTGCTTTTTTCGGCTCGCTGATAGGCGTGCCCGGCGCAGCCAGCGTGATATGCGCAATCTCTTCGGCACGTTTCGCTTTGTACGCGTCCGATACCGCCTGCAGCGTTTTCAGCCACGGCTTGGTTTCAGGGTCGAGCGGTTGTTGCCCGTTCACAATCGCTTCGCTCGCCAGCAGGGTTGTCAGCAGCACGCGCACATCGGGCGCAACGTTGCGCCCGCCCGCGGCTTTCGCCTCTTCGCTTTTGCCGCTGAGGGTTTCGGTTTCGCGCAGCACCGATGTCGAATGGCCGAGCATTTTTTCGTGGTGTTGCAGGGCGCCGGATTTGTCGCCTGCTTCAAACGCGCGCAGCGCCTGATCCATTTCGATGACCATGAGGCCGAGACGGTTTTTCACCGCGCCCGTGGTCGGCAAGGTCTGTGTTTCGACAAAAATCTGCTCGAGCCCTTTATAGAGCTGGTATTCGCCCGCTTCGATGCCGCCCGCGCCGGACTCGTCTGCCGCTGAAGTCATGTGTTCACACCCTTAATTTTATTTATTCTTATTGTTTTTATCGTTGCCAGACCCGCGGCGCCACGCGGATAGCGTGCGTAAGCCTTTGAAGCCTGTCAATTTATTCTGACGGTTCGATTGTAACACGCCCGTTATGGATACTCAAGAAACACGAAAAATATGTAATATTTTCATCGGCTTAAAAACCCACCCCCGCGCAGTTCTGGACAATCCCCGCCCCGCAAGCTATCTTGCCCCTTATACGGCGCGGGTGGAGCTCGATGGTTGAGTTCTAGCCTTCCAAGCTAGCTGTGCGGGTTCGATTCCCGTCACCCGCTCCAATCTTCCCTTCATACACGTTCACTACCGTTCGCTGACGTTCACGAAAGTCATTGAAAATAAATGACTTTTTCGTTGTTTTTGTTCGTGTTAGATTCTCAGTGTTCGCTGGCGTTCGTAAGATTTGGGGGCAATCTTGGGGGCATTTGTCGGAGGCTGGGGGCAAGCAACCTAAGAAAGTGGGGGCAAGATGAAGCTGTCCGATAAAGCCTGTAAAAACGCAAAACCCAAAGAAAAGCCCTATAAGCTGTTTGACGGGGGTGGCCTCTTCCTTGAGGTCATGCCCAACGGAAGCAAACTCTGGCGGCTGAAATACCGTTATCTGAGCAAAGAAAAGCGGATTTCGCTGGGGGCATACCCTATCGTTTCCCTCGCCGATGCCCGTGATGCACGGGGAAAGGCCAAAAAGCAGTTAGCGCAGGAGGTCAATCCTTCGGAGGCCAAAAGGAATCGGAAACAGGACGCTATCCGCAACGCCGAAAACACGTTTAAGGCTGTTGCCCTTGAATGGCATGAAAACCAACTCGCCAGATGGACGGAAACGCACGCGAGAAACGTCATGCGGCGTTTTGACGTAGACATCTTCCCCTATATTGGAAGCCGCCCTATTGCTGATATTGACCCGCCGGAGTTGCTTGAAGTCCTGCGCCGTATTGAAGCGCGAGGTGCGCTGGACGTAACAGCACGTGTCAAACAGATCACAGGACAGGTTTTCAGGTATGGAATCGCCACAGGCCGTTGTCACCGTGACCCTTCGGCAGATTTGAAGGGGGCATTGAAGGTGAACAAAACCACCTCTTTTGCCTGCCTTGATATCAAGGAAATGCCGGAGTTTCTGGCTAAGTTGGAAAAGAACGATGCTCGACTGTTCCCTGCGACCCGTAGGGCTATCAAATTGTTGATGTTGACGTTTGTCCGTACAAGCGAGCTAATTAACGCCACATGGGATGAATTTGATCTCGATAATGCCGTTTGGGAAATTCCGGCATGGCGCATGAAGATGCGTAACGCTCACATTGTACCTCTGTCAAAGCAGGCCGTCGAACTTCTCCAAGAGCAAAAGAAAGAAAACGAACACCTGAATACGGATTGGGTATTTCCGAGCCCTGTACGCCCGAAAAACAGCATTAGCAATAACACTATTCTCTTTGCTATCGGACGCATGGGCTATAAGGGTAGAATGACAGGCCACGGCTTTCGCGCACTGGCAATGTCGAATATCAAGGAAAAGCTTGGTTACAGACATGAGGTCGTAGATCGGCAGCTTGCTCACGTACACCGGAACAAAGTAGATCGAGCATATGATAGAGCTCAATTTCTCGATGATCGCACCGAGATGATGCAGAAATGGGCGAATTACATCGACAAACTTCATTCAAACAACAACAGTTCGATCGACCCAAAAGACACCTTGTTGAAAGAGGTTGCATAACCATGACTTTCCCACCTCCCGTTTTGGAAGTAAAAGAGCAGCTAAGAATAGCTTCAATGAATTTTTTGGAGAAAAAGCCTCTTTACGAGGCAATATGCAAGCTGACGGAGATGCCAGCCATGGGAGAAGAAGATAGTCCTCCCGTCAGTATAGCCGATCTTGAGGATATGTGGACATCCCTTCAAAGCCATAGTGAACCAGTCGATATGGAAGACGCGCATTGGGTAAGATCGTTCCTTTATGCTGTTGCAAAATATTCACAACTTCCGGCTTTCTATTATCGATCTAAAAGAGAGAATACAGCTCTTTTGCAAGAGATTAAAAAACTGTCCTCACAATTGGTCGAGCTTTACGAAGGAAACGATTTAGACGCTCAAATTGTTTTAAATAACGCTAATTTGCTCGCCGTCAATGCCGAGAGCGAACTGCCCGGATTTTATATATACGAAGACCTTTTCGACGTTGAAAAGAACATGGCGGGAAATTCTGAATTTATTGATGAAAAGAAAAGTGGAGATTTTGTCTTCTTTACACAGGCCGTCAATGCATTTGCGAATAGGGCTGAAGCATTAATGGAAAGTGCAATCGCGCAACGAGGGAACATGTCTAACAATGTTCACGCTATTCGCTTTGTACGTAATTTTGGACGCTATGTTCGCAACACCTACGACACGCCATTGAATAAGGTCGTATCCATCGTCACTTATGCCCTTTACGGTGTCTTTTACGAGCAGTCCGACATTAGAAATCTGCAAAACCGCTGACATTTGCAAAGTCGTCGTTTTTACCACTGGCTTTGCAAATACCGATATCCGGCTTTCCCCTCTATCTATTCATCTGTGAGCGCTATTGTTCACGGATGCTTTTTATTTTGCGAGGGATCATGCAACTGGCACTGACGATTGAAGAAACCTGTGTTGCTACAGGGCTGGGTAAAACTAAACTTTATGAACATATTGGCTCTGGTCAATTGAAGGCACGGAAGGTAGGCAAACGAACATTGATTTTGAAGGCCGATCTTGAAGAGTTCTTGGATAATCTCCAAGCATATCAACCAAAGCAGCAGGAGGAGCAGTAATGATTACCTCCTCCAACCCCGCTAACGAGGTTCTTTCTGCGCCTTATATCCCACCAAATTACGTCGTAAACAAGTACGGCGTTTTCAAGCTTGAAAACGAAGAAAAGATTGCTGTTTGCGATCCACTTTATGTTTCAGCGCTTGCCCGTGATGAAAGCGGTAATGACTGGGGTAAGCTTCTGGAGTGGCATGACAAAGATGGGAGAGCGCATCAATGGGCAATGCCTAATTCCATGCTGGCGGGTGACGGCGTCGAATATAGGCGTGTATTGCTGACGCAAGGCTTGGGAATTCGTGCGGGAAGAAAAGCTCAAAACGCCCTTCACGACTACATCATGTCAGCTAATCCCGCTAATCGTGCTATTTCAACATCCCAAACGGGCTGGAATAAGGCATGTTATGTTATGCCTGATGGTTTTGTTATTGGTGAAGGAGCAGACAAGGTTCTTTTGCAAATCTCCGGTTCTCTTCCCAAGCTGCAAAAACGAGGTAGTCTTGAAAGCTGGAAGGAGAACGTTGCCAAATACGCTGAAGGTAATAGCCGTCTTGTCTTCGCCCTCTCTGCTTCTTTGAGCGGTGTGTTGCTGTACTGCATGAATGAAAGTTCAGGTGGTTTTCATTTCTCCGGAGGCTCTTCTACAGGTAAAACAACTGCCCTTTCGGTAGCTAATTCGGTATGGGGTGCTCCACTCCGGTCATGGAGAACAACAGATAACGCCGCAGAATGCTGGGCGCGTTTTGCAAACGACGGTTTTCTGGCCATTGATGAACTTGGGCAGGTAGATCCTAAATCTGCCGAGAGAATGGCCTACATGCTTGGAAATGGCCAAGCAAAAGGACGGGCAAATCGCGATGGAAGCGCAAAGGACACCTCAGAATTCAGGCTTGTGTTTCTCTCAACCGGAGAAATCGGCCTTGGGGATAAGCTCTCCGAAGACAACAAAAAGGTGAAAGCAGGACAGGTTGTGCGGTTAGTGGAAATCCCTGCTGATGCCGGAGCTGGGATGGGAGTGTTCGAGAATATTCATCATTTTGAAAGTGCAAATGCCTTCTCGATCTATCTTAAAAAAGAAGCCGAAGAAAACACCGGATATGCAGCAAGAGCTTTTTTGGAAGCTTTTGTAAGATATAACAGGGAAAAAACGACAAGCCTTCTTATTAATAAGGTTTCGGAGTGGATGGAACAAAATGTTCCATCTGGTGCAGATGGGCAGGTTCAGCGTGTTGCAAGACGCTTTGCCCTTGTTGCTGTAGCTGGAGAGCTCGCTATCAACTGCGGTATTTTTCCTTGGAAAAAGGCTACAGCTTTTTCCGCGGCGTCTGCTTGCTTTAAAAGCTGGCTGCGAGCTAGAGGTGGCGTAGACAGCCATGAGGTTCAAGAGGGTATTAATGCCTTGCTTCAATATCTGGAGCGTCACGGTAATAGCCGCTTCCAAATCTTGGGGAAATCAGAGGAAACAGTGGTAGTTCACAATCGGACAGGCTTTAAGAGGCAATCTACAGACGATAAATGGATGTACTTTATTACGCCGGAGACTTTTAGGGCAGATGTTTTGGGCGGCTCAAAGAACACTAGAGATGTCATTAAGGCTGCTGTTGCCGAAGGATTGATTATTCCGGATAGCGAGGGAAATTATACTCAGCCGCGAGAGCTTAGTGGACTTAAAAAGACGCGCGTTCTGTGTATTATGCCTTCCCTTCATCGAAGGCGAGACGTAACAGAAGGCGATTAAAAGCGCTGTTCCGAATGTAGTTAATGTTCTTTAGCCAAGTCGAGTTGAAATGCTTAGATTTCTTTTTTACTCGAAAGAACATGTTATTCAATAAGTAATGTTCGGTGTTCTTCTCCAATGAGAACACCGAACATTTCGGTTAAAAATAGCGTTCTTCAAGAAAAGTAATCAAATCAAATAAAGAACAATCCGAACAGGGATAACAACAATTGTCACTTTCAACGGATGATCTTAACGCATTGTTTTCCAATCCATAGGAGAAGCGCAAATGCAGCAACCTGTAAAAAAGTTTCCAAATACGCGGCTGATGCATTGCCCCAATCTTCTAAAAACATCAATGCAAGAACGAAAAAGCACGCTATCAAAGCCGTAGCTATAGTTTTACGTTTGAGAAGCCTTAAAACAGTCTTGGCTTTAAGAAAGTTTTCTTGAGAGGCTGTCTTTTGAGGCCATTTTCCTGTTTTAATCCATACGGCAAGGGCATCAGCAAAACCTGAGAAAAGTACTAGTCCTGCGGCGGCACTTATAAGCAGGAGAATAGCCAGCGAGCTTTTAACAAGGAACTTGGAGAAGACCTCAAAAGACGTTTTCCATGTAGAAATACTTTCATATTGATCTTGAATAACGCCAACAATGCATTCTTCGGCAAAGATACCTTGGCTTCTGAAAATGTCCGTGGATATCTTTTTCTTCGGCGTATCTAACTTAACATCAAGATCGTCAAGAATATCAGGCTTGCTCTCATGATCTTTTGGCATTGGATCTTTTGCTTTTTCTAAGCAGCTTCTATCGAGCTTATATGTTTCCCTTATTTTATCGAAACGGAAATAACTGTTTTTTGTATCGTCTTTTGGAATGGCGGCAACATGCCACTGCCCTTGATAGCTTCTATAAAAGAAAGACTTGTATGTCAGATTCCAATATGCGCACAGGATCAGGAATAATAGTGATGTCACTCCAATTAAAGCAAGGCCACATCTTTTTAAAAGCGTGTCTGTACCAAAGGAAATAATAGATTTTTTTACCTTCTCAATAGGGATATTAGGCTCATCATGTTTCTTGCTGACATGCCCCTCCGTATCGGGCTTTCTTTTTGCACTTAAAAATACGCCGACAATACAGCCAAAAAAGGTTAGCCAAAAACCTTGTGTTAGATAATTCAATGCGATGTCTTTATCCCCTTGGGTGTCACCGACCCAAAAGCCTAAACTAAAAGCCGAAACAATACCGATAAGCCACGCGCCTATAAAAATAAGCGTTCTCCACAGCCACCACTTCACTTTTTTATAGCTGAAAAAGAGGCACGCAACGCACAGGCATGTAAGGATTGATAGATCGAACGACATGGTTTTTAGCCTTGAACGTCAATCACTTTATCGGCTTTGCGGGTTTCGCAGCGATACGTGTTGACCCTGATGCCAATATTGCCGCCGCTGACGTTATCCAACACAGCATCTTTTTTGTACTTGTCACATTCGGCTTGTGCAGCTTGAAGCATGGCAGGCATGTTAGCGACCATTCTATCGTATTCAATAACAACCGAGCGGCTGTTTGACATTGCTACATTGTAAGACTTTCCCCATACGGCAACGCAGCCGGAGCAAGACATAACCATTAAGAATGTGCAGAGTAAAGTTTTCAGAGTTGTATTGTTCATGTGCTCTCTCCTTCGGAAACAAAAAAATCACCAGAGATTGCTCTCTGGTGATCGGGGTGTTTGTAACCGTCCACTGAACGGCGCAGCGTATTCACGCGAGCGCTATTGTATTCCGCCGCCACCCCGACCGTAGTCGAGAAGGCAACGTCATGGGTAACGGCCTGACGTAAGTTGGCCGCAGTGGAATAAAGGGGTTACAAAGCCCCGATCTACTCATTTGAGCAAATCAGCGTCATTGTAACTTTTATCCACATCTAACTAAAGATGAACTTGGCTAATTTTATGGGCTCTAGCTCAAGAGTTAGCGCCGTACATTTGACGTATTTTTTCATATCTGTTTTTCTTTGCGAAGCTGTCTTTTTTAAGCTATGCTACTGTTATCAAAAGAAAAAAGGTAAATTGAATGGCACGCCCTTCCAAGCCGCGCAAAACTATTAAAACTAAACAGGCTATTTCAATCAGCCCAAACTCCTCTAAACCACCCAATTTCCATGAAATGGATTCAAAGCGCTTTGAGGAGATGTGCTGTGCGCTGATGTCTAAAGAAGATGGGATAAAGTCAGCAGATTTAACCAAAAGAGACCGCCAGCTTCAATTTGGCGCTGATATTATTGCAAAACGATACGACCTAGCGGGGTTAGAGATTGCTTCTTGCAAATGTTACGGCAGCCTCAAAAAAGATGACATTAAAAAATTTTCAAACGAGTTTCTAGACCATTGGGAAACCGAATGGAAAGACAAAAAAGTTAAACGATTTGTTCTCTGTGTCGCAGCAAATGTAAATGCCGGAGAGCGCGAAGCAGAAATATCCGAAGAAGAAAAGCGCTTTCAATCTTTGGGGGTAACTTATGATGTTTGGTCACCGAGACAACTGCAAGAAAAGCTTCGCCCTCACTACGGTATCGCGAACCAATACTTAAACGAATTTATTGCAAAACAAATTTGCGGCTCCCCACAAGCGCAAATTTCCTCCCCTGAACACAATACTGAGCACAATACAGTCATTATTGGTGCTCTTACTGCTGAATTGAAAAATGTTCTCGCTGAGAAAACAGAAAAAGAATTGGAAATCGCGCGTGAGAATGTCCGCCAAGGCAAAACAAAGAGTATTAGTGACGACCTTGAGAAATTGAAGAATGATAAAACACGTTGGCCATCCGTTCCCGCCACTATCAAGGCTGCAATCTTAAGATTTGAGGGACTTCTGGCCTTAGATTTAGGTAAATTAGATGAAGCGATAACTCTTTGCAATGAAGCGGAGGTTCTATCTCCAGCCGATGAACCTCGCCTTTGGTCTTTAATAGTAAGAGAAAAAGAAGGAGCAGAGGCAGCTTTAAAAGCTCTTGGAGAACCTAAATCACGAGAGGGCTTACACATTCAAGCGGGGCTTTTGATAGAGGATGGGCGAGCTCAAGATGCTCTAAATATACTTGGGAAGATTGCCTCATCAGATGTGAATGCAGAAACGCATAGGCTACGCGCAGTAGCTTATATGTACCTGCATACAAAAGACAAAGCCCTTGCGAGCATCGAAGAAGCAGAGCGGATCTCCCCGCAATGGGTATCACTTCTTAAAACTGGAGCGATACTTAGATATCATTGTGCATTGTCGCCTGCAGTAGAGTTTAGTCTCGGTTTTTGGCCCACCTCTATTTCGCCCGATCTGTTTTTACAAGATGACGACTCTCAAAAGCTCCTGCTAAAAGCAAAGGAAGTTTTTTCTCGATTAGCAAATACAGCTATTGATATAGAGGACAAGCATGCCTTTTTGCTATGGCAGATGGCTTGCACCATAGGAATTTTCGGCAGCCCTATTGATGAAGTTAGGCAATGCTTTAATGAGATTGTCAGAGAAGATACAGCTCACGCAGGCGCAATAATGTGGGGGTTATCCTTCGGTATTTCGTTTGATTATGCTTCTTCTAAAGAAGAATTACAGAATTTAATAAAGACAGGATTAGCAAAAAGCCACCATGTGTTAGCCCTTGTAGCGCTTACAGGGCAATCTGGAGACGCAGAAAAGGCGCTCAAAATACTTAATGAGAATAAGGAGCTATTTTCTGACAGATATGAAGCGTCATTGTTTATGGATTGGCAAGAGCGCATCTCTGCCTCCAGAAAGAAAACCAATAAGGGGTTCAATAAAAACCACTCTGCAACGTTGCCTGCTGCGATTAGCAATTTCAGAAAGTCAAAAAACCCCTCTTATTTAACCTCATTGTGTAAAAATGATCTAATTGCACCCACTGATAAATTCGTCATACTTTCAGCTTTTGCTGAGCAGGGTGTGTGGAAAAACGTAGAGCCAGAGCGCGAGTTTCTAATACAAAAAATTCAAACGGCAGAAGCATATAGCCTTGCAATTTTCTCTGCTTACAACAATTCAGATTATGGCGGGTGTCTAGATATCATAAAAAACTCTCAGGGCGCCTTTTTTGGCGGGGGCATTCCTAAACAGATTCAGAGATTAGAAATCTCTGCTGCAATAAAGAATGGTGATGTTGCTTACGCCCACAAGCAGGCAACTAAGCTAGTTGCGAAATATGAAGATTTAGAAGATGTCCTCGTATTTGCTAATACATCTGCTCAATTAGGAGATATTGAAACGGCAATTCCTTATATCCAAAAAATCATTGAAGACACCGGCCTTCGCGGAGATCAGGCAATTCAACTGGCTCATATGGTTAGATCAACTAAGCCTGCACTACATAAGGCATTAGTGCAAAAAGCTATTGTGCTTGGAATACCGGATAAATTTATACCCCTTGCAATAAGCGAAGGATTAGCGGCAAACATTGGCAAGCAATTATCACCACTGTTCGGTGCAATGCAGAATTTAGCCGAGAACAATGAAAACAAACTAATCAGCCAGGCTTCCTTAGAGGAAGTTAGAGAGCTAATACAAAACCAGAGAAAAAGAAATGATTACATTTGGAATTTATACACCGAGGGGAAAATTCCTATACACCTTCTTTTCAAGGACAATCCAGAGGGTATGGCGCATTTCTATTGGAGGGCTTTTAATTCCGATGAACGCCTAATTGATAAGCCCCCCTTGTTCCTGCTTCATGGCAGCAGGAAGATTTCGGAGAGCTATGATGTTCCATTCAAGGATTGGAATCTCTACTTAGATATAACCGCACTATTTACCGCGCACGCTGTTGGATTGCTGGAAAAGCTTGCAGAGTTAAAAAAAACCTTTTCTATTCCGTTTAATGCTCAATCCCTTTTGCAGCATATGGAGTATGGGTTATTACATCCGCAACCGGATAGAATTGAAGCCTTCAAACAAATTGAAGACTTCAATAAACAAGAAAGGCTGCACGTCTACTCCGCGTTACCTAATGAGGAAATAGACAGCAATGTTGCATATGTAAGATTTTCGAACTCCGATGATGCTGAAAAGAAAGCTTTAGAAAACCTGACCGGACTACTAGAGGCTATGGTTGGCTTTGGCGCTATCGAGAAAGATAGCCTGCCTACTTTTTTTGAAAATTTGGGAGAGGAAGGGAAAATGCCCCCTCTCGGGAATTTTAGAAAAGGGCAAAACGTAATATTTGAATTTAATACAATTGAGCTTATTGCTTCCTTGGGGATTCTGCCTCAGCTTTGTTCAACGTTTAATGTTAGTATTGAAGAACACTTCTATCGAACATTAATAGAAGAAATAAGACAGTCAGAAACATCTGAGAAAGTAGTCTCTTGGCTGCAAGCATTGAGAGCTAACATTGCTGAGCTGATAAGAAAGGAAATTTGCAGACCCTTACCACTTAAAGATAAGTGGAGTAAACGCGATGACTTAAAACAAAACGATGTTTCTCTTTCCATTTTTGAGCTTTTTGGAGTAGCTCAAAATAAGCCTAACTTCGTCTGGACTGATGACAGGTGCATTAACGGTCACTTAAATGCCGAGGGCGCTCCTATTGGGCATATATTTGACGTTCTGGCCTGTATGCGGCTGGAAGGTTTAGTTGAACAAAAATTTTATTTTGAGAGCCTTTTTAAGCTAAGAGCTGCTTCCGGAGCTTTTATTGCGCTCACACCAGAAGAGGTTATTTTTCATCTCGAAAAAGCCGTTATTGACGGAGATGAGATTGTAGAAACTCCATCCTTATCCTCTATAAGGATGGGGTTCGCCAAATCTCTTATGTTTGAGAACAAATTAAATTTAATGGCGCAAGCTGACTATGTTGTTGCTACAACGTCAGGTGAATTTCATTGGCTTCTGAGAGCTTTTAGGCTTGCTGATGAGGTCTTGCCTTTAATATGGCAGAAAGACGATATTTCTCCGGAAGTAAAAGAGATATGGAGTTCATGGGTATGGGCGTCGTTGCGAATTGAGCGCTTTCTGCTCATGCCGTTACGGGATCCATCTACAGGGCAGAAAGAAAACCTCTTTGCAATGACCATTAGCGGCCTTTTCGCGGGGGGAATAGGTTTTCATGGGCAAAGAGACTTGCGTGAAAGATATTTGCGCTGGATATACGAGCATACTCTCTGGCCGCGAAGCAGAGTAGATGCCAAATTCTTAGCGTTAGTATTGTCTCAAATTAAGAGACAAATTCTGTCGCTTCTAAAAGATGAAGAGGCAAAAGATAGCACAACGTCTCAAGATTATAACTTGATGAAAAATGTCCTTATGAACCTTATTGAAGAGTTCCCTGAGGGCATTAAAGAGAGCTTATATAGAGACGACTCTTTTATGTCCGCAATGGCGGTAGAAACAACGCAAACCGTATCAGTAAACAGCTTGTCTTTCGTGGCTGAAGAGCTTTGGCAGGCTATATACCTTGCTGTTAATACAGGCAAGGCTTCAGTTCCGGCAATAAATGAAGAAGTACTAGATTTGGAATTGGTCAGCTTCAATATAGATGGTTCCGAGCCACCTGCCTTGATGTTATCTGGCTGCCTTACAGGGCAAATTAGTGATCCTTCTCTTTTCTTAGTTAAAGATGGTATCAAAGCGGAAGAGATTTCCTCTTGGTCTAATCAATATGGTTGGATTGATTACCCACCGGAGAATGCTTTAACCCTTATCGAAGATATTCAGAAAAAAGCCTCGTATTTTCAGCGAGTGAAAGCGTACGAAAAACTGCACGAAAAAAGTGCTTCATATGTTTATGGGCGGCTTGAAGAAGAAATGGCGCAAAAAGGCTCGATTCCTTGGAAGCATTTCTTGGTGCCTGATTGTGAAACTCTAGCGCGTTATATCAGAATGGGCCATGATTCTGATGATTTTGAAAACTCAATCAAACTTGCCGCGCTTAATCTTTCATCGCAATACGGAATAATTGAGGCATATCACAGGCTTTCGAAACTGCCGGTTCGTTTGCCTAGTGAGGTGCTTTCTTTACTGATAGAAGAGCACAACAAGGGTAGCGTAAATCTTGTTGAAGTTTTGTCCATCAAAGATCAGGGAATTATATCAACACTTCACAACTTGCGGCTACTGGTGGCCTTGAGGCTTGAATTGAAGATTACCGATGATATTATTCAGGACGTTTTGGCGGATTTGATTGATAACTGGCAAGAAAAAGCCTCCGCATACTTACAGTTGTTACGTTGGTCTGATAGGGTTATATCTGCCCTATCAGATACGAGCGAATATTCAGCTCAGCAAAGAGCTTCTTTTGTTTGGCTGCATGCAGAAAATATTTCAAGAATTGTTTTCTCAGCGGGAGGTCAGCCTTTCGCAACCGCTATTCAAAAATTCTCAAATCTAGATACCTACAATGCTGAGAGATATTTTATAGAAGATGAAGCCTATGGCCTCTTAGCTGAGACGCCGTATGAGCTCTCCGCCCCCTCCCTGCTAATCCATGGTCTGGAATTCTGTTTCTCAGGAGAAGATGACGCTCTTTTTCTCAATGACTTAAAGGCAGACATTCAGAAAGCTCTAAGTGCGAGAGAAATAGAAAGATCGATCTCTCCTTTTGCACTTGAGGCCAGAGAACGTGCTCAAGAGCGATTGGGTGGGCTTTTCACAAGCTTCAGTTTAGATACAGCGAAGAAATTGGGCTTTGACCTTTCTGGCTTATCTATTGAGGAGAAAGACTCAACTGCTCTTATAGAGACCGCTCTTTCGAAGATAGAAAGCCCCGATGTCGGATTAGATGGCTGGATACTCTTGCGCTTGTCAGGCGCACGCTGGCTGTCTTCTGAAGAACTTGAGCGCGCTCAGAAAAGCATTGAAACGCTGAATATAGTCGAGCTTCTAAAGAAAGACAGAGATCAGACATTAAAAGCTGCTCGTATATTTTCGGATTACTATATTAGGAGAGGAAATATAAACGCTCAAAATGCTGTCGAAAAAATCCTAGTGGATGCAGCTCAGTATTTAGGCTCTGTAAGCAAAGGTATTGATTGCAATTTACCAGATGCAAGTGCCCATCATGATTTGCATCTTCTTGCTGAGGCTATCTTTGCCGCTTGCAAAGACAAGGATTTGCACGTTTCCCTTGAGCGCTTCAGCAGATTGGTGCGCGCTGTAGTTCACCTTTGGCCTGAAACAGCTAAGCTCTGGAGGATCGTCATAAACAATCTGATTATTGGGATGCGCTACGAGCACAGCGAAGACCTTTGGAAGGTATATACAGAACTAAAAGCTATAAAATAGCCGTCTTTGACGATGTCAGAATTAGGGGGTATTATTGACAAATAAGCTTCTTAATACAGTGAGGAAACAGTGGCAAATACAGACAACCTTACCCCTTGGGCAGCCGGACAGTCTGGCAACCCCTCTGGAAAACCGAAGGGTACGCTGAACCGAGCTACAATCCTTAGGCGCTATCTGGCAGCAAGCTTGAAAGACAACCCTGCGGACATCCCCTTTGATCTTGAAGGCCGGATTACGGTCGAAGAGGCTATTGTGCTTGCCTTGATTAAGAAAGCTCTCTCCGGTGACATCACTGCTATCAAGGAAATTCAGGATACGGTTCACGGTAAGCTCACCGATAGCTCGGAAGTTACGCATAGTTATACGCAGATGGGGCACGTCTCGTTGGTTGCTCCAGACGGCGCAAGAAAGCAGCTTACTTTCGACATTGGCAGCAAAGCTAATTCCGTGTAAGATTGCTCTTGTTCGTCCTCGTTCGCTGGTATCCCATGTATATGGGGGCAGTTTTGGGGGCAGGTAGATAGTTCACATCAAAGCAATCTATTGAATATCAATTAGTTACTTTCTCGATGTGATTCCCGTCACCGCCTCATATTTTTTGCCGCCTACGTCTGAACATATATGCCTTGTGATTGCCGCTCATGACTTTGAATAGGAATTGATAGCAAAAGGGCTGCCGTGTGCCGATCAATGACGCGCTGACCAGGTTTTCACTTTCTGCCCGTTTTATCGCGCCGCTGCGTGTGTTTATGCACCGCGCCGGTATGGGTGCCGCTGTATTCTGTCTCTGTCTGTCGATGGCCGCGACGGCCGAGGCCTCCAGTTGCCGCCCGTCGGATTTCAAAACCTTTTCCCTGTCAGGCGATGCGGCCAAGCCGCTGCGCCGCAAATTCGAAGACTGGGTGTCGCGCACGACCCACGAAAGGGAAACCACCCAAACATCCAGCCATCCCAAAATCGCCGCCTGGCGCGGGGCGCTGGCCGGTGCGCAGCTGTCACCGCGCCCCTACAGCGGATTTGATAAAATCAACCGCATCACCAATAAAACAGTCGATTACAAAAGCGATTACACCGTACATCATATGTCGGATTACTGGGCAACGCCCGTCGAAACCCTGATCGACGGCGGCGATTGCGAAGACATCGCACTTCTGAAAGCCGTTGCGCTGTATCACAAAGGCTGGCCGCACGATAAAATGTTTTTGCTGCTGGGCTATACGCGTTACCGCGGCAAGCGCATCGCGCATGCGGTGTTGCTGGTCGATAATGGCGGCGAATATCTGGTGATGGATAACCTTGTCGACAGGCTCATCCCGTTTTCAGAGGCGATGCTGCAGCCACTTTACATGCTGAACGAACGGCAAACCCGGCTGTTTTATTTGCCGGGTTCTGCATCAGATCCGCGCAGCTTTAGCCCCTCTTCGGGGCGCGGCTGATATCTTTGATTTAGAAACGTGCCGTGAGCGATCCGAACAGGCGCAGGTCCTTGTCGCCTTCGGTTTCCACGGTGCGCGTCAGCGGCATGGCGGCTTCGAAGGTGCCGGCCAGATTGTCGTTGACGTTCACGCGCAGGCCCAGACCGGCCGACGCGATAGAACGCTGGCGGTCTTTGACAATCGTGTTGTCCGTATCCCAAACCTTGCCGATGTCATAGAAACCGTAAACCTGGCTGAAATTCACCGGCGCCTTGACGGGGTTGTTCAGGCGCAGCTCCACGCGGCCGGCGATGCCGTCCTCGCCCGTGATTTCGGAGTTGTTATAGGCGCTGCCATAGTTGATGCCGCCCACGCCGAATTCTTCGGACGCCAGCAGTTTGTTGGCCGATTTCTGCCCCTGAACGGAACCGAACAGCTCCACCATATTCGTCACACGCTGGATGCGCGAAATTTCCATGGTCGCCTTGAAGAATTCAGGCTCGCCGCGCGCACGCGTCGGGTTCAGGCTGTCTTTTTCCTTCATGTTGAGGATGTCGAGGCCCTTGCTCAGCTCCGCATTCACGGTATTGAGGCCGAGGAAGCCGTCGGCAAACTGATACGTCCCCGCCAGACGCAGCACGCGCAGACGGTCTTCGGTTTTGCCAAGGCCGAGGTTGTCGTCACGCTCGGTATCGAGATAGTTGAATCGCAGCGTGGCATAGAGGTTTTGCTGACGGCTGCGGATGAAGGGGTGCATGACCTCGATATTCGCGGCGCGTGCGAGGCCTTCGATATCGAACGGCGTCAGGGTATAGCCCGGCTCCGTCGAGGTAATGCTGTAGCCCACGCTGACGCGCGTGCCTTCGTGGTTGATCGGCTGCGACCAGGCGATAGAACCGAAATCCAGCTCGCGGTCCGGCCAGCCATCGGGCGCGGTCACAAACTGGAAGCTGATCCCCTCGTAGAGGCCGAGCATGTTGTTGAGACGGCCGCCGGCGTTCAGCTGCAGCGGGCCGAGGTAACGGCTGCCGCGGTTATCAATCTGGAAGAACGCGTCATAGGGCTTGCGCTCGACAAAAATCGTGACATCGGATGCGCCGACAACATTCGGCGACGGCGAGAGAACCGCGCGCGCCGACATGCCCGGCAGGTCGTTGATGAGAAGGATATAACGCTCCAGCGTTTTGGAATTCAGCGGCTTGCTGGCGTTGATTTTTTTCGCATAGCCTTGCAGGAACGCGGTATCGACGCCCATCCCGCCTTCGACGGAAACTTTGTCGACAAAACCTTCGACCACGCGCATGCGCACCTTGCCGCCGTCAATCGTTTGCGGCGGGATGACGACCTGCGTCAGGATGTATCCTTCGTTGCGGTATTTCGCCGTCAGCTGCGCGGCGATCTCATACACATCGGCCAGCGTGATTTTGGTGTTCAGCTTGTCCTGATAAACGGCGGAGAGCGCGGCTTCGTCGTAAACCGACGCGCCTTCGATCTCGATGGCCTTCAGCGTCATCGTGACCTTGTCGGCCCCTGCGGGTGCCTGCGCGGCGCTGCCTTGCGCGCTGATGTTGCCTTTGAAATCGGACAGGCCCGGCGCCTGCTGCGGCGCGATCTGGCCCGTGGCGCGCGACGACTCGGCGGTGCTGGGCACCTGCGCGGCGGCCAGCTGCGGCGACAGAACAGACAGGAATGCGATGGTGGCCGTATAGGCACAAAGACGACGGATCATGAAATTCTTCCCAATAAGCGGTCAAATGCTGAGTAACACTATAATTTTACTTGAGAGTGCTGGCTTGAAAAATCTGGCAAAACCGCCGTTTAATTTTTTCATAGTATAGACGAACGCAT